>Ga0157380_10003081_pt1 | contig 11367 bp, 8 predicted proteins | sample S35metaG_FD_119757 | JGI IMG/M metagenome (GOLD analysis project Ga0157380, IMG submission 119757) | Switchgrass rhizosphere microbial communities from Kellogg Biological Station, Michigan, USA - S3-5 metaG | ecosystem: Host-associated > Plants > Roots > Rhizosphere > Soil | place: USA: Michigan...
AAGTAGAAAAAGATGGCGAAGCGGTTACGGCGGCATTAACGGAATTTAAGGATTACATCAGCACAGAAACTCAGGCGCTCACGCTGGAACTAAAAGAAAATATCGTTGATGCCACCGAGGTTGACATGGATGAATTTGTATTAAAAATTAGAATTAGCGTTAAAAAATAATATCCGGGGAATACGCGGAGGAGAAACAATTGAATTGATCCCCGTAGCTTTCGGGGCGGATACCAATAATTTATAAATGAAGGTTTACAGATATTTTCTACTGGCATTGCTTGTCATCATCATCGACCAAACGTCGAAATTGCTTGTTCATCAATACATGTATTTACACCAGGAAATTACAGTGCTGGGAAATGAGCAATATGGATTTAAGTTGCATTACCTTCTCAATCCCGGCATGGCATTCGGGATTCGTTGGAATAATGAATTTGGTAAGCTGGCATTAACAGTATTTAGAATCGCCGCGATGATTGGAATTGGCTACTATCTCGTTAAGATGGCCAAGAAGAATGCTCACTATGGGTTCCTAATATGCATGGCTTTAATTCTTGGCGGCGCCGTAGGAAATGTAATTGACAGTACGTTTTATGGGGTTTTTCTAAATAACCATCCCAGCAATTCACCGACACCATGGTTTCACGGACAGGTTATCGACATGCTTTTCTTTCCGCTTTTTGATCATACCTGGCCTTCGTGGGTTCCGTTTGTTGGCGGTGAGTATTTTTTGTTTTTTAGTCCGGTATTTAATATCGCCGACTCTTCGATTTTTATGGGAGTTGTTATTATTCTGTTTTTCCAACGAAAGTTCTTCTCCGAAAGACTTCATTCAGGCGGAGGTGCTCCGCTGGATACCATGACACCGGTCTCCACCGAGAATGAGGCACCGGATACAAAGGAAGTTTAGCTCAGCAACCATTGGTTTTTGGGGCAGTCCCATCGCCTATTTTCGACGGCTGAAAAAAAATATCCCCTAAGTTTATCATAACTTATAAAAGCTTTTTCTCTCAATTCGCTATTATTACCTGATTAATCATTAGCCTATTTTGAATGCAGAAACTAAATGACATCCTTGCCACCATCGATAGTTACATTGGAAGCGCAAATTGGTTTGTATACTTTTTATTAGGAACCGGAATATTCTTCACCTTTTATTTAAAATTTCCCCAGATACGATTCTTTCGTCATGCGATCAGAATTGTACGGGGGAAATACGATAAAAAAACGGACGTCGGCGATGCGTCACATTTTCAAGCATTATCGACTGCCCTATCCGGAACCGTGGGCACAGGTAATATCGCAGGCGTAGCACTGGCAATTCACCTCGGAGGCCCTTCAGCGTTATTCTGGATGCTGATGACAGCATTCCTGGGTATGACGACCAAGTTTGTTGAGGTGACGCTTTCTCATAAATATCGTGAGATAGACTCGAAGGGATTCATTGCAGGCGGACCCATGTATTACATGAAAAATGCGCTGAATGCAAAGTGGTTGGCAGTCCTATTCGCGATTGCAACCGTGTTATCTTCCTTTGGCACCGGTAGTCTTCCTCAGATCAACAGCATTGCGAACGCCATGTATTCATCCTTCGGAATTGGGCATATCGTTACGGGTGGCATCCTTACCGTAATCCTGGGATTTATTATGATCGGCGGAATTAAACGTATTGCTCAGGTTTCCGAAATGCTTGTTCCATTTATGGCAATATTTTATTTCATCGGTGCATTTTCAGTAATCATTTACAACGCTGAAAACATCATCCCGTCATTCATTGCCATCGGAAGCGATTTGTTCTCAGGTACTGCAGCTACTGGAGGTTTTTTAGGTGCTACCGTGTCTTATGCATTCAACCGAGGGGTTAATCGTGGTTTATTTTCAAACGAGGCAGGTCAAGGCTCCGCTCCTATTGCTCACGCTGCGGCTAAAGCACACGAACCAGTATCGGAGGGGATGGTGGCCATCCTCGAGCCTTTCATCGATACCATCATCATTTGTTTGCTTACTGGCCTTGCCGTGTTATGTTCGGGCGCCTGGACCGATAAGATTCAAAATGATTTTCAGGACACTGACCTTTTAGTATTGGAATCAAGATACGATGAGGCAAATCCAAATCACAAAGAAGAGCTTACCAAGTTTATAAAACACAAAGAATCCCTTCCGTTATTTAGCGGCGAGCTGGATGTAAGTGCAGGGCGCATTTCAAATGACCTCACGATAATGCATGCGCGATCTGTAGCAGAAGACGTCACCGTAAGTGAACCCAACGGTATGTATACTGGAAAATTGAAAATAGAAAATGGAAAATTGGTTCGGGATGGAAGCACTGTAACTATCAGCGGCAAAAGTTTGCTCCACAGTGCGCCTCTTACCAACGAAGCTTTCAAACGAAGTCCTTTTGGCGAATATGGAAAGTATGTCGTTTCCATCGGCCTTTTGCTCTTTGCATTTTCAACAGCCATCTCATGGTCCTACTACGGGGATCGCGCCATCACTTATTTGTTTGGCGCCAAAGGTGTGATCTATTATCACATTGTCTATGTGATCGCGTTTTTTCTCGCGTCCTTTACGGATACAACCATAATCTGGACGTTGTCGGGCATCACAATCGCACTCATGACTATCCCTAATTTAATTGGAATTCTTTTGCTTCATAAGGATATGAAAAGTACGCTTAAAGAATACTGGATTGGATTCAAAAAGGAATATCCCAATGAAAAGGTCAACGAATAACAAGTTCGACTGGATAATAATATTCTGATAATAATATTGATTGTTTACTTTAAGAAACTACCATGAGTTTGTTTATCAAGAAACCATTAGATCAACTGCTGGCCCAAGCGCAGGATTCTGAAAAGGGCCTCAAGCGTTCGCTCAGTGCCTACAATCTTGTTGCGTTAGGGATCGGTGCCATTATCGGCGCAGGTTTGTTTTCCATCACTGGAGTGGCGGCAGCGACCAATGCTGGCCCTGCGATTACCATATCCTTTGTGGTCGCGGCCTTTGGTTGCGCATTCGCAGGACTTTGTTATGCTGAGTTCGCTTCCATGATACCTGTTGCTGGTAGTGCCTATACTTATTCGTACGCAACGCTTGGCGAGTTCATTGCCTGGATTATCGGATGGGATCTTGTTTTGGAATATGCATTGGGCGCGGCAACGGTGGCCATCAGTTGGTCGCGCTACCTGGCAAAATTTCTTGAGCATTACGACATTCATATACCGCATTACCTCGCCATGTCCCCCTATGAAACGGCAACGTTAGCCGATGGAACAGTGGTAAGCGGAGGAATCAACCTTCCTGCAATTATTATCGTGATGTTGGTATCCGCTGTTCTAATTAAGGGTATTCAGGAGTCTGCTTTTGTCAATTCGATTATCGTAATGCTAAAAGTAACAGTCGTATTAATATTTATTTTCTTGGGATGGAAATACATCAATCCCGATAACTATGTTCCCTATGTTCCGGCCAATAATGGAACTTTTGGAGAATTTGGATTTAGCGGAATTATCCGCGCCGCAGGAATAGTTTTTTTCGCTTACATCGGCTTTGATGCAGTCTCAACTGCCGCACAAGAATCTAAAAACCCGAAACGCGACATGCCTATTGGGATCTTAGGTTCCCTTGTCGTTTGTACGATCCTCTACGTTTTATTTGCCCATGTTATGACTGGGCTCGCCAACTATAAAGAGTTTGCAGGACAGGATGGTATTGCGCCAGTAGCCGTAGCGATTAGCCACACACCATACAAGTTCTTACAACAAGCTATTATTCTAGCCATTTTAGGTGGATATACCTCAGTAATACTCGTTATGCTGATGGGGCAGTCACGGGTATTTTTCTCAATGTCAAAGGATGGACTACTGCCTCGTTTTTTCTCAGATGTACATTCAAAATTCAAGACTCCCTATAAGTCTAATTTATTGTTTATGGTGTTTGTGGGTCTCTTCGCTGGATTTGTTCCAGCCCGCGTCGTGGGAGAAATGGTGAGTATCGGAACGTTGCTGGCATTTGTGTTGGTCTGCGTGGGTGTCTGGGTAATGCGAGTAAAAATGCCCGAAGCAAAACGAGGATTTAGGACGCCGCTGGTACCGCTAGTGCCTATCCTTGGAATTGTAATTTGTATGGGCATGATGGCATTCCTCCCGGCAGATACATGGGTGAGATTGCTTGTCTGGATGGCCCTGGGGTTGGTGATCTACTTCGTTTATAGCAAGAAGAACAGCTTGTTGAGGAAGCAATAAAGCTCACAGCTTACAGCATTCAGTTAACAGCTCAACTTCGTCGAAGGGCTCCCACGTTGAGAACCACCGCTGTAAACTGTAAGCTGAGCGCTGTCGACTTTTTAAGCTTCAAGCTTAAAGCCTACTCCATGGTAATTCACGATTTGAACGGAAGGGTCTTCCTTTAAGTACTTTCTCAATTTTGAAATAAAGACGTCCATACTTCGACCCATGAAATAGTCGTCGTCACCCCAGACGTGTCTTAGAATTTCTTCGCGTTTCAAAACGCGTTCGCGATTTTGATATAGCAATTTTAGTACTTCAGCTTCTTTCTGTGTCAGCGTTTTTTCAGCGCCTGTGGTTTTTAATGTGAGGTTTGAGAAATCAAACTCGTAATGTCCGAGGAAAACAATTTTTTCCTCAATGTGGGCGTTGGAAGGAGATCTCCTTAAAAAAACTTCGATCCTGCAAAGCAATTCCTCCAAGCTAAATGGCTTTGTGATGTAGTCATCTGCTCCTGTACCAAATCCTTCCAGTTTGTCTTCCACCATTGACTTTGCCGTTAGGAATAATATGGGTACAGTCGCACTTTTTTTCCGCACACTTCTTGCCAATGAAAATCCATCTTTCTTGGGCAACATCACGTCAAAAATACAGAGACTATAACCGTTGTCGAGAAATGCTTGCTCGCCAGCTTGGCCATCCTTGCAGAGGGTAACATCATAGCCTTTCAGGGTCAGATTATCCTTGATGACAAACCCCAAACTTGGGTCGTCCTCGACCAGTAATATTTTTTTTGTATCAAGCATTATTGGAATCTATAAATATTTAAGCTGGAATGTAAATCCGAAATGAACAACCTTTGCCCAGTTCGCTGTCAAGGGATATCTCTCCACCATGAGCCTCTACAACTGTTTTGGCGTAACTAAGCCCCAGCCCAAATCCTTTCACGTCATGAATGTTTCCTGTAGGTACCCTGTAAAATTTTTTGAATACACGACGCTGATGTTCCTGGCTGATACCGATACCGTTGTCCATTACCTCAATCAGGCATCCCGTGCCACGGTTTGAAGTACGAATGGTAATGTGAGGGGTTTCCTTACAATATTTGATTGCGTTATCAATCAAATTATTAAAGACGCTCGTGAGGTGATATTTATCACCTTCAACGCTAAACTGGGTTGCCATTAGCTGACTATCGACAATTCCTTTGCTTTCCTGAAGCGCAGTGTTGTGATGACGGACAGAATCCAGAATAATTTGGTGGACGTCTGCGCGTTCCTTTTTTAAGTCCATCGCCTCCTTATTATCGAGGCGTGCCATTAGCAATACACGTTCAACTTGTTGTTTGAGTCTGATATTTTCTTTTTCAATAATCCCTGCATAATTTTTTAACCGCTCCGGCTGATGAATAATACCGGGATCTTTCAACACTTCTGCGGAAACAGAAATCGTCGCTATCGGTGTTTTAAATTCGTGCGTCATATTATTGATGAAATCCTTCTGTACTTCAGAAAGTCTTTTTTGTTTAAGAATTACAAACAAGGTGTAGGCAAAAAATGTAATAACCAGCAGTAACACGATGGAAGAGAACGACCAAATTCCCATTTGATTGATGATGTGCGCTGCTCTGTTTGGAAATTGAACGCCAAAGTAGTAGCTCTGGTTGCTCCATTTAGGAAGATTTTTGGCCGTCGTCTTTTCCTTTGAAGTTTTAAGGGGGACATAATTGCCATATACCATCTTTTCACTCGAGCAATCATATACGCCGTATTCAAAATCCGCGATGATTCCGCGTCTTTCAAATTCATTTCGCAACAGAAATTCCAGGAGACTGGCATCGATCTCGTTATTGACCATCACAACAAAATAATTAGTTGAAAGCTGCCTTACGGGATTATTTGCGGGTGAAGGGGTCTTATTGATGTCAAAAATTTGATGCGCAACATTGAAGAGTGCCGTATTGACGGTCCGTTCAAACTCGGCTTCTTTTAAGTCAAAGGCACGCCGTATCCAATAGACCTGTGTGATCGTAATGCCAACAATGCTTAGCGCCGCCAGGATTACTATAAACCGTATCGTGGAGTTTTTCACAAGTTAAAGTTAACACAATAGCGTCGAGGTTTGAAAGTGATTAACAAGACGTTAACAAAAGGGGAAAGGTTAAAGATGAAAGCTCAAAGCCAGGGTGCATGGACTTCAACGTGGGAATTGATAGAAGGGGCGGCTGACTGCAATCAGCTTGTAGCGGAATGCATAGCGCCGAAAGCCAATGGGGATGAAATTCAATGTGGGAATGAATAGTATGGTTTCAACCTAATGATAATTATAAAATCCAAAATCTTCGATCGTCAAGACGTAAGGACAAGCTGTAGGCTACCAGCCGATCGTTGCAGGCGCATAGTTTTTTTAACATTTAGTTAACAACATTTAGAAATTCATTAACAGCTCTTCTACGAAAAAGTAAACAGTTTTGTTAAACTAACGAGGACGACAAAATTTAATTTTCTGATGACGATCAGAAAAAAATAACGTCAGTGTTAGCATTCAAAATTGTCTAACTAAACTTTTAAATGTATGAAAAAGATTTGCTTGATGTTATTCATCGGTGTTTTCACAACACCATTGTTTTCTCAACAACTAGCCGTTGTCAATTTTCTTTCACCCAGGTTTGAAACCGCTGATTTTTCATGGATTGTCACCACCCACGATTTCGGAAAGATTAAGGTGAATAAGCACGTTACACATGAATTCAAGTTTACCAATTCTGGCGATGCACCGCTTGTGATTTCATCCGTGCAAGCGTCCTGCGGATGCACCGTCACGGACTATAGTAAAGACCCCATTGCTCCCGGCGCTGAAGGCTACGTGAAAGCTACTTATAATGCGGCCAAGGTCGGCGTATTTTCAAAAACGGTAACGGTCAATGCCAATGCCGCAGAAAGTGTAGTCCAGTTGACCATCAAGGGGGAAGTGGTGGAGTAAGCGGTCAGCTTACAGTATACAGCTTACAGTATACAGCTTACAGCTTGTGAGCAGAACTCAACGATTTGAGAGTTGTCAGAGCCGGGGTAGATCTTTATTCTACAACAGTTAGGCCTGCAGCCACTGGCCTTTAACCTTTAGCTTTCCGGTTACAGCCATCAGCTCACAGCTCAGGTGAAACGGTAGCTGATACGGTCTCTTAAGAAATCTTCACAAGGCCAGCTCTACTCACAAGCTGTAAGCTGTCTGCTGAATGCTGACAGCTCCGAAATCGTTTTCCGAAAAAATAATTACCAATTCGCCATCTGATAATTCGTGCCAAGGGAGTATTTGATACCTTTGTTAACTCACAACTACTTCCAATGGCAAGTCAATTTAATGAGACTGTTTCTACTCGGTACCACATGTACAACAGTCTGTTCCTTAATCTCCCTTATTCAGGCATCTATCGTACTGGAACGTTGCTTCCGCTCCTCCTGCAGTCGTGCGAGAACGGGTATGATAAAGATAAAGACCCTAAGTCCATTATTAAAAAGTTTTTTAGTGATTATACACCAAAGGCAACACGCGAAGAGCAGTTCGATTTACTCTTTGGATTTATCCAATACATCGAACGGCAGGTCGTGCTTTTTGATTCTGTGGAAGACGCCGCCTTTGACGCGATCAATGACTTAAAAGGCAAGGGTACCGTTACGGAGCTGCTGATGCGCGCAGACGCGGAAGGAACAGTGGAAGAGCTAAAACAAAAATTGGAAGACTTCAGTGTACGTGTCGTACTTACAGCCCACCCTACACAGTTTTATCCGGGTAACGTACTGGCCATACTAAATGACCTCGAAGAGGCTATCCGTGACAACCGCTTGGAGCATATTAATTTGCTCCTTCGACAATTGGGAAAGACTGCTTTCATCAACAGAGAAAAGCCTACACCATTTGACGAGGCAGTGAGCTTGTCCTGGTTCCTGGAAAACGTTTTTTATGCGGCGATTCCCGAAATCGTGAATAAGCTAATGGCAGGATTGAAAATAAATCTCGATGACTGGAAAAACTATAACCTGCTAAAGATTGGATTTTGGCCAGGTGGTGATCGCGACGGAAATCCCTTTGTTACGCATGAAATCACATTGAAAGTCGCGCAACATCTACAGCAAACGTTACTCAAGTGCTACTATCGAGATATACGTTTCCTAAAAAGAAGGCTCACCTTTAAAGGCGTAGATCACATCATCACCCGCGCTGAGCGCAAAATTTACCCCATGGCTTTTAGCGGACACGGGGAAATTTACCACCATCCAGATGAACTTTTGAGCGACATGGAAGAAGCCCGTGACGTTCTCATCCGCGATCATAAAGGTTTGTTTCTAAACCTGCTGGAAGGTTTTATGGTAAAAATCAAACTGTTCGGATTTTATTTTGCCAGCATGGATATCCGCCAGGACAGTCGCAAGCATGGATATGCGTGGGAAGCAATTCTCGAAAAATTAAAAGCAAAAAATAAAAAACTGAAAGATTTTGAAACGCTTTCAGAGCAAGAAAAGATTGAGGTGCTCCTTTCACTTAAATTTAATCCTTCTGCATTAAAGTTTGAAGATGAGTTTGTTCACGAACTAATCGGAAGCATTGACATCATCGGACAAATACAAGAACAAAATGGCGAAAATGGTTGTCATCGTTATGTGATCAGTAATTGCCAATCGGCTTTGGACGTGATTCGCGTATATCAACTCGCCAATCTGATCATGGGGAACGACAATAAACTTCCGCTGGATATTGTTCCGCTTTTTGAAACTATCGGGGACCTGACGAATGCACCGGCAATCATGGAAGCTTTGTATAACGTGGAGACTTACCGCGAGCATCTGAAAAGACGTGGCTCGAAGCAAACTATTATGCTTGGCTTTTCGGACGGCACAAAAGACGGGGGATATCTGCGGGCGAACTGGTCTATTTATCAGGCAAAAGAAAATTTGACGCGTATAACCCGCGAGAAAGGATTTACGGCCGTTTTCTTCGATGGTAGAGGTGGCCCCCCTGCCAGAGGTGGCGGTAACACGCATGACTTCTACGCGTCACTGGGAGATACTATTGAGGATAAGGAGGTTCAGGTTACTATTCAAGGACAAACCATCAGTTCGAATTTCGGAAAGCAAGTTTCCTCGGTTTTCAACCTGGAGCAGCTACTCTCGGCAGGGGTAGAAAATGACGTGTTCCGGGTCAATAGAAATCAGCTTAAAGCCGATGAAATTCAGTTGATGAACAGCCTCGCTGCTGAAGGACATAAGGCTTACCTCGATTTAAAGCAAAATCCCAAGTTTGTTCCTTATCTGGAGAAAATCACCCCGCTATCCTTTTTTGGCGACATCAATATTGGTTCCCGCCCTGTCAAACGCAGTGCCGGAAGTTTGAAGTTTGAAGATTTGCGGGCAATTCCTTTTGTTGCTTCGTGGGCACAGATGAAGCAGAATATTCCCGGCTTCTATGGTGTAGGCAGCGCGTTAAAGGAAATGAAAAAGAAAGGGAAACTGCCTAAGCTGAAAGACCTGTTTAAACAATCTCTATTTTTCCGAACATTGTTAAGCAATAGCATGATGTCGCTTACGAAGACTTACTATCCGGCGACTGCCTACCTGGCAAAGGATAAAGAGTTTAATGCGCTTTGGAAAAAAATGTATGCCGAATACAAACTTTCCTCTGAAATGATTCTTGAGGTATCAGGCCTCACCGAACTGATGGAAAATACACCCATGAACCGGGACTCGGTAAAACTGCGCGAACGCATTGTCCTTCCGTTGATTACGATCCAACAATTCGCGTTGCAGCACCTCCGATCGCTGGAGAAGTCGGAAGAACAATATGAAAAACTTTACCGGAAGCTGGTGCTACGTTGTATGTTTGGAATTATCAACGCAGCGCGTAATTCCGCATAGTGATTTTTCAATAGAGTCCGTCCACAAATTCATATAATTAACCGCAAAAGCGCGAGGGCGCGAAGAGACCTTCAAAAGAAGTTTGTCTCTCTCTGCATTTCACGACCTAAAGCCTTTACTGTGGCCATTAACACTGTCGGGCTTCGTGAGTTTAATGTACAGGAACCCCAGCTATCCCGTCGAATTTATCAATGCTTTGCGCCTTTGCGTCTTTGCGGTGAATATAGTACTACATCTAGTACCTACTTTAAAGACGGACACTAATCAACAATCGTCTCTGTGATTATCAGCTCTGAACCATTTGCTATGGTTTGATATTCGCGTAACGGTCTCCAGGCGATGCCGCCAATAGGCTCTCCGGTAGTGAAATCAAAGGAGGAGCCGCAGCAATGGTCTATCATAAATAATTTGGAAATATCTACATCTACCGTGGCACAGGCATCATTCGGGGAATATGAGCAATTACGCTCGTAGGCATGATAGATTCCTTGTTCCTCACAATAAACAATGATTCCCCTGACCCCGCCGTCATTTATTGCCTTATAACCGCCCTTCGATGCAAGGACAATATTGGAAGGCAGACTTAGATTTATGACAATGTCCGGAAAATGCGACAACGGAATTTCGTCATCGCTGAGGTCTTGCGAACAGGCCGTAACGAAGATTATAAAAACAGCGGCCCTGACCAGCCATCCTCGTATGTATCCTAAAAATCTATTATTCTGAATATTCATAAAAGCCCCTTCCATTTTTTTTCCCGCTATGCCCTGCGTCTACTTTCTTTTGCTGTATCCGGCTCGGTCTGAATTTCGGTTCATGGTTGAACGCCTGGTACATCGATGAAGTCACGGCTAAATTCGTATCAATACCTTGCCGGTCCATCCCTTCAAAAGGTCCCCCTTGAAATCCTGTTGACCGGCACAACGAATCAATCGTCTTAAAATCTGAAACGCCATCCTCCACCATTTTCAACGACTCAAGGTAAAAAGGAAGGGATACTCTATTAACGATAAATCCTGGTGAGTCATTCGTAACAACAGAATGTTTTGCAATGCTCATAGCAAACGTTCTTAGAACGTCAATCGTTAGCTGACTGGTGGACGCGCCTCGAACGATTTCCACCAAGTCCACTGTTTGCGCAGGGTTAAAAAAATGAAGGCCTGCAAAACGGTCTTTATGCTTCAAACCAGATGCAATTAATGTAATCGGGATTGAAGATGTGTTGCTTAC
>Ga0157380_10003084_pt1 | contig 11364 bp, 9 predicted proteins | sample S35metaG_FD_119757 | JGI IMG/M metagenome (GOLD analysis project Ga0157380, IMG submission 119757) | Switchgrass rhizosphere microbial communities from Kellogg Biological Station, Michigan, USA - S3-5 metaG | ecosystem: Host-associated > Plants > Roots > Rhizosphere > Soil | place: USA: Michigan...
GGAGCCGTTCGGTCACGTTCTCGGCGATGCCCTCGTACCAGAGCACGTCTCCGTACGTGTCGCGCGCGGCGCGCGCTGAGAGGCGGACGGCGATCGGCTTACCATCCCGTCGTCGCCATGTGAGATCGAACCACTCCGGATGCGCGCCGCTATCGATGGCGGTGATCCACACCTCGCGCTCCTCGGCGTCGAAGTACAAGTCCCGCACGATGTCGATCGCCATCAGCTCCTCGGCCGACTCGTAACCGAGCATCGCGAGCATCGCCGGGTTCACGTCGAGGAAGCGGCCTGCTCTCGTCGAACGGAAGATCCCGTAGGCGGCGCGGTCGATGAGCGCCCGCGTTCGCTCCTCCGATTGCCGGAGCGCCTCCTGTGCGTGCTTGCGCGCCTCAATGTCTCGCGTGACGCTCAAGAGCCGGTCGGGGACGCCGGCGTCGTTCCGCAGCAACGCCGTGTGAGTCTCGACCCAGATGTACGAGCCGTCTTTCCGTAGGCACCGCCACTCCACGAGCGGCGTCTCGCCCCGAAGCACGGCGAGGTACGCGTCGCCCGCGAGCTTTGCGAGGTCGTCCGGGTGCGTGAGCGCGAACACGTCCTTTCCGAGGAGTTCTCCTGGCGTGAACCCGAGGGCCTTTTCGGTGGAGGCGGAGTAGTAGAGCGCCGTCCCGTCGAGGTCCTGCAGGCACACGATGTCGTCGATCGATTCGGCCAGGAGGCGATACTTCGCCTCACTTTCCGTGAGTGCGATTCCGGCGGCGCGGTGCTCGCTGATGTCGCGGGCCGTGACCCGATAGCCGACGATAGTGCCTTCCTCCTCGACGGCATCGGCCCGAGCTTCGAGCCACACCCAGGTGCCATCCTTCCTGCGAACCCGCGCCGTCTCGGTCACGGGTTGCCGCTTGCTGACGGTCTGCACCGAGCTCGCGATCCGCTCGCGATCGGCGGGATCGAGCAGCGTCCACCACTCGACGCCGAGCACCTCCTCCGGCGCAAATCCGAGCACGTGCGCGACCGAGGGGCTTACATAGGTGAACCGACCCCCGTGCAGCGAGATGAGCGCGATGATGTCACTCGAGTTCTCGGCGATGAGCCGGTAGAGCGTCTGCTGTCGGCGCAGCTCCACTTCGACGGACACGCGCGATGTGACGTCGCTCAGCGTGCCGCTCACCCCGACCACGTCGCCGGCAGGGTCGAGCATCGGGATCGCCCGGAGCTCGAGCCAGTGCACGTTGCCGGCGACGCATCTAACGCGGACCACCTGTTCCGCGAGGGATTGCCGACCGTCCAGGAGGGCCCTCAGCACACCGTCGCATTCGGCTGCGTCATCCTCGACCATGGAGGTCGTCGCCAGCTGGGAAACGCTTTCTGCCGGCGATCGCCCCGTCACTGTTTCCCAGGCGGGGTTGAGAAATGTCCACCGGAGGTCCCGGTCGGCCTGGAAGACGACCGTCGTCAGATTGTCCACCAGCGCCCGGTAACGTTCTTCGCCTCGTCGCAGAACCTCCTCGGACGCCTCGCGCTGCTGGATGTAATCCTGCAGGATTGAGCGCAGCGCGGTCGCGTCGCCGGTCAGCTTCTCGATCATCGCGTCGCGCTGGCTGATCTCCTCCTTCGCCGCGCGCTTTCGGCTGCGCTCTGCGATGAGAAGGCCGACAGCGCCAATCGCGACGAGGACGGCGACGACCGTAAGTATGGGCGCGGCGAGGATCAGACGATCACTCCGGACGTGGGGCGGACGATGGCAATTGATACGCGGTTCGACGGGCCGGCGGGAGGGGCAGGCGAGATGGATGAAGGTGGCGGCCCGGCAGGGCAACCGGCACCGAGCCCTGCCGCGGGAACCAAAGACGAAGACGCGCGGTTTGTCCCGCAGATGACGGCGCCCGCCAACGCAGCGCGCGAGGACGATCTGCGCTTCGAAGCCGAAGCGCTTCCCTACATCGATGACGTCTATCGCTTCGCCCTGTCGCTGACACGAGACGCGGCGGACGCGGATGACGTGGTCCAGGAAACGTTTCTTCGCGCATACCGATCATGGCATACGTTTCAGCCGGGCAGCGATGCCCGTCGCTGGTTGTTCACCATCACACGCAACGTATTTCTCCGATCCCGAGAGCGGGAACGTCGCCACGTCGACATCGAGGATGGCGATCTCGAGGCGCTGAGCTCGTTCGCTGCGGCGACCGACCAGGAACGCGATGGCAGCGATCGGATTCTCTCTCGAATCGATCTCGGTCCCGCGCTCCAGCGCGCGCTGAATGAGCTCGACGAGCCTTTCAAATCGGCGGTCGTGTTGGTCGACCTCGAAGATCAGTCGTACGAAGCGGCGTCCGAGATCCTTGGCGTCCCCATTGGCACGGTCCGGTCTCGCCTTTTTCGCGGACGGCGCATTCTCCAGGAAAAACTCATGACGTACGCGCGCGACGCTGGCTTTACTACCGCACAGCGCGGCCAACGCGGATCGAAGGATGACTGAGTGTAACCGCGATATCGACTGCCGCAGTGCAGTTCAGAAGCTCTGGGACTATCTCGACGAGGAGCTTACCCCCGATCGGATGGACGAAGTCCGCCGCCATCTCGAGCGGTGCGGAGACTGCCTGCCGCATCACGAATATGGCCGCGTCTTTCTGGCCGCCCTGGCAACCGCTCGTCAGACGGACGCACGCGCTCCGGACGCGCTCCGACGTCGAGTGATGGACAGTCTGCGGGCTGCCGGGTTCAACGCCTGACTCGTGCGGCGCGCGCCGCACAGTCTTTTACATGGCTGGCCGGCCCGCAATGTCCACGACGACGACGTCGCCGACCTTGGTTGCCTTGAGCGTCGCCTCGATCGATTTGCGATCGCCCACGATCACGATCGCGAGCTTGTCCGGGTCGAGGTACTGCCGCGCGACGCGCTGCGCCTCCGCCTGCGTCACCGCCGCGATACCCTGCGTGTACCCGTTGTAGAAGTCCAGCGGGACATCGTACGGCACCAGTCCGGCGAGCTGCCCGGCGATTCCTCCAGTTGTCTCGAATCGGCCGGGTAACTGAAGCTGCAGGTATCGTTTCGTTTTCTCGAGCTCGTCCCTGGGAATCGTGTCGCGAATGGCGCGAATCTCCTTCATGAACTCGATCAGCGCCGAGTCGGTCTTGGCGGCGACAACCTCGGCGCTGGCGATGAAGGGCCCTGGTGTGCGACGCATCGCGAATCCTGACGACGCGCCGTACGTGTAGCCCTTCGTCTCCCGGAGGTTCTGATTGAGACGGCTCGTGAACGATCCGCCCAGCGCCGTGTTCATCACGGTGAGCGGGAAGTAATCGGGCGTGGTGCGCGAGACGCCCACGCCTCCAATGCGGAACGAAGATTGGGCGGCGCCGGGCTTGTCGACGAGATAGATGGTGGTGCCCTTCCCCGTAGCGGGCTGTCCGTAATTGGCCGGCGGAACGGTTCCGCGTTCCCACCCGCCGAAGAGCGCCCGCGCGCGACGCTCCACGTCGTCGGGTTTGACGTCTCCCACCACGAGCAGCGTCGCGTTGTTCGGACGGAAATACGTGTCGTAGAACCGGCGCACGTCCGCCTGCTGGATCGCGTTCGTGCTCGCTTCGTCGCCGGTGAGCGGGTGTCCGTACGCGGCCGATCCGAACACGATCGCCGCGAACGCGCGGTTCGCGATTTCGGGCGCGCGATCCTTCACCTGCAGGAGGCTCGTTAGGCGACTCTTGCGCAGCCGCTCCAGCTCGGCCGGCGGGAACGCCGGATGCAGTGCGATGTCAGCGAACAGCGAGAGGGCGCTGTCCAACTGCGCGGTCGGCGTGTGCAGTTGAACCGTCGTCGCATCCCACCCGCTGTTCGCGAAGATGTCAACGCCGAGGAACGCCTCCTGATCGGCGATCTGCAGCGAGTTACGCGTGGTCGTCCCTTCCTTGAGCAGTGACGTCGCGAGTGTCGCCGTTCCGAGCTTGCCCGGCTCGTCGGTCTCTCCGCCGCTCTTCACGACGAGAACGAAATCTGCCAGGGGAAGCTCGTGCTGTTCGACGACGAGGAGTCGGAGCCCGTTAGGCAGGGCGCTCGCTACCACGTCGGGCAGCGTGAGTGCTTTCGGCGCCCCGAGTACCGGTGGCTTCGTCAGATCCGCCGTTGGTGCCGCGGCGGTCGGTGTGGGTGCCGGCGCCGCGGCTGTCGTCGACGGAGGGCTTCCACTGTGCGAGCACGCAGCCGCGATGAGCCACGCCGCTGAGCTGGCGAGGGCGGCGGCGTTGCGCGTCACCGGATAGGCGCGACGCGGCCTCACTGGATCACCCCCGTCACCATGAGATCGCGCTTGCCCTCCGGGACGACGGTCAGCGTCACGCGCGGCTTGCCGAGATACGAGACTACGACACGCTTCACGTCGTCCACCGTCACCTTGTCGTAGCGCGCCGCGTCCTGCCTCGCGTAGTCGGGTGTCCCGCTGAAGTAGTTGTAAAAGTTGAGCTGGTCGGCTTTCCCGAGGTCGCTCGCCAGCCGGTCGAGAAACTGCGCGCGCGTCGAGTTCTGCGCGCGTGCGAGCTCCCGTTCGGTAATGCCATCGGTCACGAGCTTCCGCAGCTCCTCGTTCACGAGTTTCGCCATCTCCGTGGGCGCGTGTCCCGGCTTGGGCGTCACGACGATCTGGAACCCGCCGTCGAGCCGCTGACTGTTGTTGAACGCGCTGACATCCTGTGCCACCTGCATATCGTAGACGAGACGCTTGTAGAGCCGTGAGTTCTTATCGCCCGCGATCACGTACGCCGCGACGTCAAGCGGCGCGTCGTCCTCGTGGAACGCCTTCACGGCGCGCCACGCGTAATAGAGACGTGGCAGCTGTACCTTGTCCTCGAGTACGAGAAACGTGTCTTTCGGGACCGGCTGTGACGTCACCTGTGGCCGCGGCGGAATGGCCGGACCGCGCGGAATTCCGCTGAAGTACAGCTGCACGAGCCGCTTCACGGAGTCGCGCTGGAAGTCTCCGACGATCGCGATGGTCGCGTTGTTAGGCGCGTAGTAGGTCCGGAAGAAACTCTTCACGTCCTCCAGCGCCGCGGCGCTCAGGTCCGTCATCGAGCCGATCGTGGAATGCGAGTATGGGTGCGTCGGCGGATAGAGTGCGGCGAGGATCGTCTCGAACGCTCGGCCATAGGGCACGTTGTCGTAGCTCTGGCGGCGTTCGTTCTTCACGACGTCCCGCTGCAGATCGAGCTTCGCCTGGTCCATCGTCGGGAGAAGCCGTCCCATCCGGTCCGCGTCGAGCCAGAGGGCGAGTGGCAGTGCGTTGGCGGGCATCCACTCGTAGTAGTTCGTCCGGTCGGCGTTCGTCGAGCCGTTGTTGTTCCCTCCTGCCGCTTCGAGCCACTGGTCGAACTTGCCGACTGGCACGTTCTCCGAGCCCATGAACATGATGTGCTCGAACAGGTGTGCGAATCCGGTTCGGCCGGTCACCTCATCACCCGACCCTACCTTGTACCAGGTGTTGACCGCGACCAGAGGAACTGAGTGATCCTCTGAGAGGATCACCTCGAGGCCGTTCGGCAGCGTGTATTTCTCGTACGCGATCGCCGGCACGGCCTGCGCGACAACGGTCACCGGGGTGACGATGAGAACGAACGGAAAGAGCCAGCGTACCAGCAGCGGCACGTTCGGGGCGCCGAGTCGGCGACGAAATCGATCTGGGCTCACGGAGCGGGTCTCACGTGGCTGAGCCATTGGTGTCTCGAGGGCAGTCGTGTTTCTCGGAAGGAAGGCCCGCCCACAAACGCGCGCAAGCCGGTAGGGGCCGTCCGTTGACAGAGACGAACCAGGTTGACATAGGGTAGGGGGGTATCTAACTTATACCCCTACGGGCTATAGGAGCGGATCCATGAACAAGATCGAGCTGGAAATCGAAGGAATGTCCTGCGAGCACTGTGTCGCCGCTGTTTCCGAGGCACTCGGGGAGTTGCCGGGCGTCAGCGTCGATGAGGTGCGCGTTGGCGGAGCTAATGTGCGGTACGATCCGGGACAGGTCTCGCCCGAGCAGATCGCGCTGGCGATCGAAGACGCCGGCTACGCCGCGCACGCCAGAGCCTGACCGACGTGCGCGCCGACGAAATTGTGGTCGTCATTGCGGCCATCGCCGCGATTGGCTGGGTGAACTGGTACTTCTTCGTCGCCGCCAATCGTGCGGATGGGCGCGGGAGAGAGCAGCGTGACCGCGCGACTCGAAGCTAGCGACGCGCCCGTCGTCCGCATCGATATCCCGGTGTCCGGGATGACGTGCGCCGCCTGCCAGGCCCGCGTGCAGCGCGCGCTCGTGCGCCAGCCAGGTGTGCGCGATGCCTCCGTGAACCTGATGACACGAACGGCCTCAATCATGTACGACCCCGCGGAGACGTCGCCGCAGCAATTCGTCGACGCCATCCGACACACGGGCTACGGCGCGGACCTGCCGCTCGATCGATCGATTCTCGATGAGCAGGATGCGACGGATCGGGCCTTCGCCGACGAATACCGTACGCTCGTCACGAAGGCGAGCGTAACCCTCGCGGCTGGTCTCCTCGCGATGATCGCCTCCATGCCGCTCATGGCCCCGGCGGGCCACGACGGGACGCCTGCGATGACGGATCCATTCATGTGGTGGGTGTCGCATTCGCTCGCTCCGATCGTGCAGCGCGCGCTGCCGTGGCTGTATTCGATCGACACGCGTGTCCTGTCGTTCGCGCTGCTTGGGATGACGGGTGCGATCATGGCGTGGAGTGGGCGCGCCTTCTACGCGCGCGCCTGGGCGGCATTCCGCCACCACGCCGCGGATATGAATACGCTTATCGCCGTCGGCACCGGCGCGGCATTCCTGTTCTCGGCTGCCGCGACCGTGGCGCCATCGTTCTTCGTCGCACGCGGTGTCGCGGCCGATACCTACTACGAGGCGGTGATCTTCATCATCGCGCTCATTCTCCTGGGCAACGCGCTCGAGACGCGTGCGAAACGACAGACAGCCGCGGCGCTGCGCGGGCTCGCCAGCCTGCAGCCAAAGACCGCGCGCATCCAGCGCAATGACGGTGAAGTCGACGTTCCCGTCGAGGACGTCAGGCAGGGCGATGTCGTCAGTGTGCGGCCTGGCGAGCGGTTACCCGTGGACGGCGAGATCGTGGAAGGCTCGAGCGCGGTGGACGAGTCGATGGTCACCGGCGAGTCGCGCCCCGTGGCCCGATCCGTTGGCGACCGAATCATCGGCGGGACGATCAACACTACCGGAGCCTTCCGCTATCGTGCCACCACCCTGGGTGCGGACAGCGTGCTTGCCCGCATCGTTAGGCTGATGCGGGAGGCCCAGGGGACACGAGCCCCCGTGCAGCGTCTCGCGGACCGCGTCAGCGCCGTATTCGTTCCGATCGTCATCTCGCTTGCGATCGCGACGTTCGCCATCTGGTACGTCGCGGTTGACACTGCGCCGGCGGTTCGCGCGTTCGCCGCTGCCGTCGCCGTGCTTGTCATCGCGTGTCCGTGCGCGATGGGTCTAGCCGTTCCGACCGCTGTGATGGTCGCGACCGGCAAAGGTGCAGAGCTCGGAGTACTGATCAAGGGTGGCGAAGCCCTCCAGCGCGCCGGATCGCTCGACACGGTGGTGCACGACAAGACGGGCACGGTTACAGAAGGCCGACCGACGGTGACTGATGTCGTGTCGTACGACCCGGACCGAACCGACGTTGAGCTCCTCCAGCTTGCGGCCGCGGTTGAACGACGATCCGAGCACCCACTTGCGGCGGCGATCGCGGTGTCGGCAAACGATGGCGGTGTGACGTTAGGCGCTGCTGAGTCGTTTGAGTCGTATCCCGGGCGAGGCGTCACCGGCGTGGTCGACGGAATCGCCGTTGTAGCCGGTAACCCTCGGCTCATGGCCGAGTGGGCGGTAGACACGTCGGCCGCTTCGGCGGACGTCGCGCGTCTGGCCGCGGAGATTAAGACGATCGTGCTCGTCGCGGCCGACGGCCGCCTGGCCGGTCTGATCGCGATCGCCGATCCCATCAAGGCCGGCTCGCGGGACGCCGTGAACGCGCTGCGTCAAATGGGGCTCGACGTCGTGCTGTTGACGGGAGACAGCGACGCGGTGGCGCAGAGCGTTGCGCGCGCCGTTGGAATCGAGCGTGTCGTCGCGGGCGTGTTGCCGGAAGGCAAGGTCGCCGAGGTCCGCCGGCTCCAGACGGAACGCCGCGTCGTGGCGATGGTCGGTGATGGCGTCAATGACGCGCCGGCGCTGGCGCAGGCGGATCTCGGAATGGCGGTCGGTTCCGGAACCGATGTAGCCATCGAGGCGAGCGACGTGACCCTGGTGCGCGGAGACCTGCGAGGCGTGGCGCAAGCCGTCGCACTGTCGCGGCGCACGATGCGCACGATGAAGCAGAACCTATTCTGGGCATTCATCTACAACGTCGTCGGCATTCCGGTCGCCGCCGGCGCGCTCTATCCGATCGCGGGTATCCTGTTGAGCCCCATTCTCGCGAGTGCGGCGATGGCATTGAGCTCGGTGAGCGTTCTCTCGAACAGCCTCCGGCTCCGTCGGTATGACCCGCGGGCCGTCTGACTTCACGATGGCCCTCATCTATTCGGGAAGGACTCATGCGAGATACTGACAAACAGGCGCGGACCGGCGAGGTCGGCCCATCCGAGGCGCTCGTCGCCGAATGCGCATGCGGTGCGTTCGATGAGAGCGGCGAGCACCGTCATGCGGTCGCGGTGGACCCCGACATCAAGGCGCGCAACGTGAAGCGCCTGAGACGCATCGAAGGACAGGTGAGAGGGTTACAGAAGATGGTCGATGACGACCGGTACTGCGCGGATATCCTCACGCAGATCTCGTCCGTTCATGAGGCGCTTCGGTCGGTCGGGCGCGAGTTGATGCGCAACCATCTCAAGCACTGCGCCGCAAGCGCCATCGCCGCCGGGTCCGACAAGGCGGACGCCATGTATGATGAGCTCCTCGAGCTCATGTACAAGAACGCGCGGTGATGCCGCACGTTCCATCTTCGCCGGCGGAGCACGTTAGGCGCCACGCCGGGCGTCGGGTGGCGCTCGTCGTCGTGCTCATGCTGAGCGCGTCAAGCACGCTCGACGCACAGACGGATTTCTACAACACGAGCCTTGGTCGTCCTATTCGCATGGAGGACGCGGTCCCGGTGGAATATCGAGCGGTGGAGTTGAACCTCGCACCTGTCCGGCTCGACTTCATGAGCCAGGATACGCGGTTCTGGTCGCTTCATCCTGAGGCGACGATCGGGATTCTTCCGCGGACCCAACTTCAACTCGCCATGCCGCTCGCGTACGTCGACGCCCCCGAGACGTCGACGCGGGGCGTAGCCGGGCTCGATGTCTCGGTCATGCACGCGTTCAACATGGAAACATCCATACCGGCACTCGCGGTCGCTGGCGACATCTCGTTCCCCGTTGGCCCGTTAGGCGGAACCGCGACATACGGGACGGTCAAGGGCATCGTGACTCGTACGCTTCCGTGGGCGCGCTTCCACGGCAATGCACAGTTCACGGCGGGCCCCTCGACGAGCTCGGACGACCCCGCAACCTCCACCGCCAATGACGGCCGCGATCTGTCGCGTTGGCTTGCCGGGATCGCTGTCGACAAGACGTTCGCGCTTCACTCGCTCCTCGTGACCGCCGAGTCGTTCGCCGAGCAGCCGATCAATAGCGGGTCGTCCGTGGCGTGGAGCGCCGGTGCCGGCATTCGATATCAGCTGGACCCTCGGTGGACCATGGACGCCGGCATCGGTCGACGTTTCAGCGGAGACAATCGCGCCTGGTACGTCACCCTCGGATCGGCATACTCCCTGGGCCTTCGATGATGAGAGCCTGCCGCTTCACGTTTGCTCGCAGCCTGATGGCCTGCGGATCGCTTCTCGTCGCCCTCTCGATCCCGCGGATCGGACACGCGCAATGGTCCACGGCGTATCACCAGTTCTATCGCCAGGCATCGCACAACTGGGAATTCCGGCGGAACTACCCGGCGGCAGACCGGCTGTTCAACGCCTTCGATTACGGTCACGCGATTCTGTACGAGACACTGTTCACCCAGCCGAACGCGCCGACGTCGCGACTCGAGGAGCGTGAGTACGACTTCATCACGCAGCGTCTGCTCGTCAAGCCGCCTCGGCTCCCGCTCGAGGAATCGGTGATCGAGGTCGAGTACGCGAAGCTCGTCCCCGAGGCGAAGGAGATGTTCGAGTGGGCGCACATACTGCACCGCCAGGTCTACGACATCTCGGCGGACGAGCGGCTCTCCCCCGAGAGCAAGGATCGCGAGGTCAACAGGCTACTGAAGCACTATCTCGCTCGGCGCAAGGCCGCGTTCAGCACTCGGCCAAAGGACATGCATCTGATGGAAGGGCAGCCGTACTCGCTCGCGTTCCGGCGGCGCTACCCGAAGTTCAATGGGCTGATTTGGGCCTACCACTGGCTACAGGTTGGCCTCTACGAGCCGTTGGTGACCGCGAAGTCCAGCGAGGCCCGACGGGCCGGCGTGGACGCGGCGGTTGCACGATTCCGTGGGATGCTGGCTGATCCGCCTCGGAGCATGCCGACCATCATGCCCATGACGGCGGCCGTCGCGCCGGAGTTTTCGCGGCGTTATCCGGAGATCGCGATCATCTTCGACAACCTGCACGCGATGCACGATGTCATCTCCGACGTGCTCGCCGACAGCGCGGTCCCGCGGTCACGCAAGCGCACTGAAATTCTTCGCGCTGTCGCCAGATACCGGGACGATACGTCGTCGGTGACCACGGTTGCGGAGTGGCGCGACATGGCGGAGGAGATGGGCGTCGAGCACATGGGTGGGCGCGCGGTCCCCGTCGGAACGCCGTCGTTGCGGACGTTGTGGACACCGGAGCTTGTCGAGCGGCGACTTCGCAATGCCAACATCGACGCGCGCCCGCTGCCGCCTGGCGGCCGCCACATCTTCATGTCCATTCCCGCGCGAACGTACGAATTGGCCGGAGGCGACGAGCTGCAGGTCTTTCTATACCCGGATTCCGCGAGCCGCACGAACGACACCTCGAAGCTCGATCGGCAGCGCGTCGCGCCGCCGAACATGATGATCAAATGGCGGGCGCAGCCGAGCCTTGTCGTCGATGGCAACCTGGCGGCGATCATCATCACGAACGACGAAGCGCGCCGCCAACGACTGCGCGACGCGCTATCCCCACTCGACAAGCCTAACGATCACTGACCGCCTGGCTACATTGACGCCCGTTTGAGCTCACCCGACCGGCTCGTCCGCGACGAGGCCTCGAGCGCTTTCTCTATCTCGGCGCGCATGGCCGCGGCGCCCTCTGGGATGGCACCGAATTGCCGGACGAGCAGCCGCCCGTCGGCGGAGATCA
>Ga0157380_10003088_pt1 | contig 11359 bp, 10 predicted proteins | sample S35metaG_FD_119757 | JGI IMG/M metagenome (GOLD analysis project Ga0157380, IMG submission 119757) | Switchgrass rhizosphere microbial communities from Kellogg Biological Station, Michigan, USA - S3-5 metaG | ecosystem: Host-associated > Plants > Roots > Rhizosphere > Soil | place: USA...
AGCAGCGCGCAGTCCAAGCCGCGGATCGAGTGACGGGGGCGATCGCGCAAGCACCGCCGCTGACCACCGTGTTCCCGGCGTCGCCGCTCGGGCAGCAGCTCCAGACCGTCGCACGCTTGATCGCCGTGCGCGACCGGCTCGCGATGCAGCGGCAAATTTTCTTCGTGGCGATGGGCGGCTTCGACAGCCATGACGACCAAGTCGTCAATCAGCCGGATCTGCTCGGGAATGTGAGCGCCTGTATCGCAGCGTTCTATTCGGCCACGGTCGAGCTTGGCGTGGCGCAGGCGGTCACGACGTTTACTCAATCGGACTTCGGCCGAACGCTCACATCGAACGGCGACGGCACCGATCACGCGTGGGGCGGTGTGCAACTCGTCGTCGGCCAAGCCGTGCGCGGCCGGCGCCTGTTCGGCCGCTATCCGAGCCTCGTGCTCAACGGTCCCGATGACGTCGGCGGCGGCCGGATGATTCCCAGCGTGTCGGCCGATCAATACGCCGCAACGCTCGGCCGTTGGTTCGGCATCGCCGATGCCGATCTGCCGCGAGTGGCTCCGCACGTCGGCAACTTCGCCGAGCGAGATCTCGGGTTCCTGATTTAAAGCGTCTTTCGCCGGTTGTGCTGCGCAGAGGGGCGGTACTACTATCAAGTTAAAGCGTCGCGCCCGTCCGGCGGCGAGCGGCGCAAGATCCGGGGGGAAGTCTATGCGTACCACACAGCGCGCCGCGTTCGCCGGCGTCCTTTCGCTCATCACCGCCGCACCGCTCGCGGCGCAGCAGCAGGTGCCGTTCCGCAACAACATCCCCGTGGCGCCGCAGGGGCTCAGCGTGCCGTCGCTACCGTCTGGACCCGTGCACTACCAGACAGCCGAGGGTCAGAACATCGAGGTCGCCGTGGTCGTGCGCGGCTTGGCTCGACCGTGGAGTCTCGCGTTCGTCGCAGCCGACACGATTCTCGTCACGGAGCGTGCAGGGCGGGTGCGTGTGATCCGCGCCGGCAAGCTCGATGCGGAGCCCGTGGCCGATGTGCCCGAAGTGCGTGTCGAAGGTTTGGGCGGGCTCATGGACGTCGTGCTCCATCCCGACTTCGCCGACAACGGTTACGTGTATCTCTCCTACACCAAGCCGATCAGTGTCGACGATGGTGCGGTGGCCATCGCGCGCGGCCGTTGGGACGGACGTGCGCTGCGCGACACGAAGGATGTGTTCGTGACGGGCGCCGAGACGGCGGGCGGTGCGCGCATGGCGTTCGGCGGCGACGGCATGTTGTACGTCTCCGCCGGCGGCGGTGGCGATCAACACCCCCAAGACCCCGCCAGTCACGGCGGCAAGGTGTTGCGCCTCACGCCCGACGGCGGTGTCCCCGCGGACAACCCGTTCGTCGGTCGCGCCGGCTACAAGCCGGAGATCTACACGCTCGGTCATCGCAGCACGCTCGGCTTGGCCGCGCATCCTCTGACCGGCCAAATGTGGCAGCTCGAGATGGGACCGAACGGCGGCGACGAGGTCAACATGCTCACGCCGGGCGGCAACTACGGCTGGCCGCTCGTGAGCTTCGGCCGCACGTATCCGGGCCCGCGCCAGTCGCAGCAGTTCCAACGCGAGGGCTTCACCGACCCCGTCGTCTTTTGGGTGCCGTCGATCTCGACCTCGGGCCTCGCGTTCTACACGGGCGACAAGTTGCCGAAATGGAAGGGCGACATATTCGTCGGCGGCATGCGTTACGGCGAAATTCCGAACACGGGGCGACTCGAGCGCATCCTCATCAACGACAAGATGGAGGAGTTGCGCCGCGAGCCGTTGCTTCTCGATTTACGGCAACGCATTCGCGACGTGCGGCAGGGTCCCGACGGTCTGCTCTACCTGCTCACGGACTACAACGAAGACGCTGCGCTGCTGCGTATTTCGCCCGCGCCGTAGTCGCCCCGCGGCGAAAGACCGCTAGCGGTCTTTCTCCTTATCTTCCTGGCGCTCGCGTTCCACGGCGGCGCCCACTCCTGCTCCAACGGCGCCGGCCGTCAAGGCCTTGCATCCGAATTGGCTCGCCGCAGTCATCAACAGCAAAACTACGATCAATAATTTCATTCCAGTTCTCCGATTTGGCGTTTCACAGAGCTGGGTTTGCAGCATCCGTGCCAGACAGCGGGCCGCGGAGGCGTGGCATGGAACTTGCTCCATACGCCCATCGCAGGCCCGTTTTGGGCCCGTAGCAAGGAGCAAGATGATGAGAAGCTTTACAAATTTCGCACTGGCCGCATTGGCCACCATGACGCTCGTTGGAGTAAGCGCACAGGATCGCCACGGCGACGGCGACGAGCTCGATGCGCACAGCCTCACGGAGCGCCGGCAAGAGATCCTCGACATGTCGAAAGCGACGATCGCTGAACTGCGCAAAGACAAGTCGGCGTCAGAGCTGGTCTCGAGTGCGTACGGTCAAGCTGTTTTCGACACCACGAAAGGCGGCTTCATCGTGACGGGCGCGGGCGGCACTGGCGTTGCAACGCGCAAGAACGGCGGCGATCCGGTGTACATGCACCTAGGCGCAGGCGGTGTCGGTCTCGGCGCGGGCTTGGAGAACTACAAGCTCATCATGCTGTTCGAGAACGAAGACACCTATGAGCGCTTCGTCGACGGTGCGTGGACCGCTGGCGCGAGTGCCCAAGCGGCTGCAGGGCGCGACGGTGCCGCAACCGTAGCGAAGTTCGTCAACGGCGTTGCGGTCTATCACGTGACCGACAAGGGCGTGATCGCCCAAGCCGACGTGACGGGGGTGAAGTTCTGGCCGAGCGATAAGCTCAACCCGGGCGTTGGCTAGGACTGCCTCGCTAAGACTGAAGTTAGTCGATGATTGCCTGCCGCACGGCGTTTTCGAACGCCGTGCGTGCAGGTCCACCCTGGCCGCCCTGGATGAAATAGATCGACACGAGCTCCTCGGCGGGCTCGATCCAGTGAGCCACACCGGTGCCGCCGGGCCAGCTAATCGCACCTTTCGATACGGCGAGCTCCGCAGCGATGGGATCCAGCACGACTTGCATGCCGAGCCCGAAGCCCATTCCGCGCGCCGGACGGCCGAATTGTCCGTTGACCATGTCACCCGTGTGATTGCTCGTCATGAGCTCCACGGTGCGGGGGCCCAAGAGACGCTTGCCGTTGAGCTCACCCCCATTCAGCAGCATTTGCGTGAACTGCAAATAATCCTCGACCGACGCGGCGAGTCCGCCGGCGCCCGAGAAATACACCGACGAGAGCTCGCGCGGCGTTGTCTCGAGCTTGCCATCACGGCGTGCGTGCATCATCGCGACGCGCTCGGCGCGTTGCCGATCCCCGAAATAAAACCCCGTGTCGGGCATGTCGAGCGGCTCGAAGATGTTGTCTCTCAAGAACTCGTCGTACGGTTGTTTCGCGACGACCTCGACGATACGGCTCAGCACGTCGAAGCCGGCGAGCCCGCTGTAGCGCCACAACGTGCCGGGCTGGAAATCGAGCGGCACGGCACCGAGCTTCGGTATGTAAGTGGCCAGCGTGTCTTGCGGCGTGCGTTGCGCCGTCTCATTCGCGACGCGCGCACCCAAGCCGCCGCTCACGAGCCCCGACCCATGCTTCAAGAGGTCGGCGACGGTAATCGGCCGCGTCGCCGGCACGAGATCGTAGGCGCCCTCGGGGCCACCTGCCTTCGGCACGGCCACCTGCGCAGCGGCCGCGAACTCGGGGATGAAGCGCGAGACCGGGTCCGACAAACGGATATCGCCGCGCTCGACGAGCATCATGATGGCGACTGCCGTGATCGGCTTCGACGACGACGCGAGGCCGAAGATGTTGTCGGTGCGCATCGGGGTGCGTTTCGCGATGTCCGAGTAGCCGTACGCCTCGAAGTGAACGATGCGGCCGCGGCGTGCCACTAGGGTCACGACGCCCGCGATCTCACCGGCGTCGATTCGCGCCTGCATCGCGGGACCGATGCGCTCCAGGCGCTCGTAGGACATGCCGACGTCCTCGGCTTTACCAGTGGGAATCGAACCGGCCAGAGTGGCGCTCGGCCAGGTTGCACCGATAACGGCGGTCGCCCCTACGAGCACAGCCGCGAGCTTGGACACCGTCGACATCCTGAATCCCCCCAAGTGATCGTCGCGAGTCATGGTAGCGCAGCCCCGCCGGCCGGCAGCCGCGGCGCGGCCATCTTGGCAAAACTCGTGACAGCACCACGTCAAACCCCCTATGCTTTTTCACCGCTATTGGGGGAACACACAATGAAACGCTCGCTGCCTTTCGTCTCGACCGTCGCTTGCTCGGCTGCCGTCGCGATCCCGCTGTTCGTCGGTGCTCCGGCCTACGCCGCGACCGCATGCGCCGACCTCGCGAAGCTCGCTTTGCCCGACACCAAAATCACGGTCGCCGAGCGCGTGCCGGCGGGCGAGTTCAAAGCGCCCGGCGTCCAACAACCGCTGAACGTGCCCGCGATATGCCGCGTTACGGGCACCGTGACGCCCGCGATCAACTTCGAGGTGTGGTTGCCCGAGGGCAACGGGTGGAACGGTCGTTTCCAAGCCGTCGGCGGCGGCGGTCTCGCCGGCATCATTAGCTACCCCGCGATGGCCGAGGCCGTGCGTAACGGCTATGCCTCGTCGTCGACGGATACGGGGCACGTCTCGACCGACAGCACGTGGCAACTCGATCGGCAGCGCATCATCGACTACGGCTATCGCGCGATCCACGAGATGACGGTCAAGGCGAAAGCCGTCATCGAAACTCATTACGGCCGCGCGGCGGAGTTCTCGTATTTCAACGGCTGCTCGACGGGCGGCCGCCAAGGTTTGATGACGGCGCAGCGCTACCCCGACGACTACGACGGCATCGTGTCGGGCGCACCCGTGTTTCGCTTCACGAACCTGCACATGGGCCAGCTCTGGACGTCGCACGCGACGTTGAAGAAGCCGGGCGCCGCGCTCACGCGCGAGGACTTCACCCGCGTCGGCGAAGCGGCTGTCGCGCAGTGCGATGCGCACGACGGCGTCAAGGACGGCATCATCACCGACCCCCGCACGTGTAACTTCGATCCGAGCAAGCTGCAAGGCTTCCGCCCCGAGCAGGTCGAAGCGCTGAAGCTGATTTACCAAGGCGCGGTCAATCCGCGCACGGGTCAGGCGATTTATCCCGGCCTCGAACCCGGCGGCGAAGCGCCACAGCCCGGCAATCCCGGCTGGGGCATGATCATGAACGGCACTACGCCGTTCGCCATCGACAACGCCGTGCTCGGTGCGATGGGCCTCAACAACCCGAACTGGGATTGGAAGACGTTCGACTTCGACCGTGACGTGGCGCTGATCAACGCGAAGCTCGCCGGCACGCTGAACGCCGTGAACCCCGACTTGAGCGATTTCAAGAAGGGCGGCGGCAAGCTGATCGTCTGGCACGTCTGGAACGACCCCGGCGTCATGCCGCAGCAGACGCTCGACTACTTCGCCGATGTGGTCGACTACGCGGGCAGGTCCACGGGCGGCGACGGCGCCGCGTACACGGACGAATATCTTCGGCTCTTCATGTTGCCGGGCGTCGGTCATTGCCGCGGCGGCGTCGGTCCCGACCAAGCCGATTGGATGGCGGCGCTCGCGGGCTGGGTCGAGAAAGGCACGAAGCCTGCGACCATCACGGCGCGCGCCGAACGTGAGGGCAAGGTGACGATGACTCGGCCGCTGTGCCCGCACCCGCAGGTGGCGCGCTACAAAGGCCGCGGCGACGCGAACGACGCCGCGAGCTTCGAGTGCGCGTTGCCGAAGTAGCGCTGCGCCGCTAGCAGCGCTGGGCTCAGCGCTTACCCGCGAGGCGCATGAGGTCGTCGAGCGGGTTGCCGTTGCCGTCCATGTCGAGCATTGAGGCAAGTCCACCGGCGCCCGAGGCGCCGCGCTTGCCGCTGCCGCCGAGCAACCCGCCGACGAGCCCGCCGAGCCCGCCGCCGCCCGCGGCCGGCGCTGAGGGGGTCGCGGAAGGGGTCGCGGCCTTCGACATGAAGCCGCCTACGGCCATCGCCAGCATCGGCAGCAGCTTCTTGAGGGTATTGGTGTCGAGACCGGATTGCGTCGCCGCATTGGCGGCCACCGTGCGGCTAACTTCCTTCGAGCCGAAGATCTGGCCGAGGACGTCGTTGCCGCGGCTGACGTCGGTCGGCTTCTGACTGAGAACGTTGTCGAGTAAGCCCCCGCCGCCGAGCTTGCTGAGCATGCCCGTCAAGCCGTCGATACCCGTCGACTGCGCCTGCTTCTTGAAGCCTCCTGCGATAGCAGGCAGCAACGCCGCGGCGCCGCTTTTCACTTGCGCCTCGTCGACGCCCAACTCGCGGGCCATCTGCTGAAGTCCGCCCAACTGGGACAGCACGTCTTGAAGCTGCATGGGGTTCTCCTTCGTTTCTAACCATCGTTCGATCCAGTTCCAGTATCCTCCCTTCGTCATCGTTCGGGAGTAGGACTTATGGGAACGAAAAAGATCCTCGGACTGGTGTTGCTCGTGGTGGGCGCCGTGCTGCTCTACTTCGGCTTGCAGGCGGCCGATGCACCGCTCGAGCAAGCGCGCGAATCCCTGACCGGTGACTACAGCGATCAGACGATGGTGTATCTCATCTGCGGTGCGGCAGCGGCCGTCGGTGGTCTCGCGCTGCTCGTGCTCGGCGGCAGACGCTAGCGAAAGAGCGGATAACTGATTGAAGGCGAGCAACTTCGTTCCGCCTCCGCGCCGGACGTTCCCGTCGTGGCTCCGCATCGCGTCGCTGCTACCGCTGTATGGCATCGCGTTGCCTATCGTCAAAGGCCTCGAGCTCGTCGGCCTATGGCCCAAGCTGCTCGGGCGGCGGCCGGTTGCGTACGACAAGGCTTTCGGTGATTACCGCCCGACGAAGCACGACGTCTTCGTCTGCTCGTACTTCAAAGCCGGCACGACGTGGACTCTACAGATAGCGACACAGATTGCCTTCCGCGGCAAAGCGGAGTTCGACAATCTGCATCACGTCGTCCCCTGGCCCGACGTGCCGATGCCGGCTATCACGCACCACATGATTCCGCTCGCCGATCCGTCGCCTGCTGCGCTTTCGCCGACGGGGTTGCGTGTCATCAAGACGCATCTGCCGCGAGCGCAGATACCGTTCGTGCCGGAGGCTCGTTACATCGCCGTGACGCGCGATCCGAAGGACTGCTGCGTGTCCGGCTACCACTTCCTGAAATCGCTGGCGCTCGGCCCGTTGATGCCGAGCGTTGCGCATTGGGTCGATTTCGGACTCTCGCCGAACTTTCCCGATCCCTGGGCGCCGCACGTAGCCGGCTATTGGGCCGTGCGCCGGCAACCGAACGTGCTGTTCCTCACGTACGAGGAGCTGAAGAAGGACCACGCCGGCGCAGTGCGCAAGATTGCGGCTTTCATGCACGTCGACCTGACAGTGGACGAGCTCGCAAGCGTCGTGCAGCAGTCGAGCTTCGCGGCCATGAAAGCGGCGGGCGCCAAGTTCGAGCCGGGGCGCGTCGCGCCGTGGAGCGCGGATCGCGCGATGATGCGGCGCGGTAACAGCGGCGGCTCGAGCGAGCTGCTGACACCGGAGCAACAGCAGCGCATCGACGACCACTGTCGCCGCGAGCTCGTGCGGCTCGGCTGCGACTTTCCGTACGACGCGTTCTTCGGTGCGAGTGCGGTCGATCGTGCTTCCGCGAAAGCACTCACTTCCACATGACGCCGACGTCCTTGGCGTCCGATGCCGTTTGCCGCGCAACCATGCCATGGTAGATGCCGCGCCGCGCCATCAGCTCGTCATGCGTGCCGCGCTCGACGATGCGGCCGTCGTCCAAGAGTAGGATCAGATCGGCGCGGCGAATCGTCGACAAGCGGTGCGCGATGACGAACGTCGTGCGGCCCGCGAGCAACGTCGCCATCGAAGCCTGAATCAGCTGCTCGCTTTCCGTGTCGAGATTGCTCGTAGCCTCGTCGAGAATCAGGATCTGCGGGGCGGCAAGAATGGCGCGTGCGATCGCAAGCCGCTGTTGTTGGCCGCCGGAGAGCTTGACGCCGCGTTCGCCGATGAACGTCTCATAGCCATCCGGCAAATGGACGATGAACTCGTGGGCGTTGGCGCGCCGCGCCGCGTCCTCGACGTCCGCGTCCGTGGCGTCGGCGCGGCCGTACGCGATGTTGTCGCGCACTGAGCCATCGAACAGAAACACGTCCTGCTGCACGAGCGCGAGCAAGTCGCGGTAGGTGCGCAAGCGCAGGTCGCGAACGTCCGCGCCGTTCAGCAGTATCCGGCCGCGCGTCGGGTCGTGAAACCGCGCGACGAGATCGGTCACGGTGGTTTTTCCCGCGCCGCTACGGCCGACGAGTGCGACGACGGAGCCGCCCGGCACCTTGACGTTGAACTCGCGCACGACGGGCCGGCCTTCGCGGTACTCGAACTCGACGTCCTCAAACTCGATCTCGCGCACCACCGCGGGCGCGTCGCGCGCTTCGGGCCGGTCGGGCTTGTCGTCCGGCATCGCAAGCACCTCGAATACGCGCTCCGTCGCTGCGAGCGAGCGCTGCAGCTCGGAGAACGAGTTCACGATCTGCCAGACGGGATTCAAGAGCAGGAACGAGTACCACTGGAACGCCATGATGTCGCCGATCGAGGCGCTGCCGGCCATGTACAGGTGGCCGCCGTACCAAACGATCGCCACGTTGACGGCCGACAGGGCAAAGCCCCACGACGTCCACAACCAGAGCTCGCGGCGATGTGCGAACAGCTCCTTGCGCACGATCGAGTTGCGGCCGCGCGCGTACTCGAGCATCTCGCGCAGCTCGCGGCCGAATGCGCGCACGACCCGAATGCCGGAAAACGTCTCGCCGACGCGGCCGTCGATGCGCTCGACGTCCTTGCGAATCGAGCGGTAGATCGGCCGGATGCGCTTCGCCGAGGTGAAGCTGATCAGCACGGCGCCCGGAATGATTGCGAGCGCGACGAGCGCAAGCTGCCAATTCAGCACGAACAACACGGTCACCGCGATCAGCAAACGGATGACGGAGATCGACGGCGAGACGATGGCCATCTGCAGCAGGCCCGTCGTCGAGTCCACGTCGCCCGAGAGCCGCGACAGAATGCCGCCCGTCTTCATGTCCCAGAGCGTGGAGAGCGGCAAGCGCAACAACCGTTCGAACAATGAACGCCCGCAGCGACAGCATCACGCGCGTGTTGACGAGGCGTTGCCGGTAGTCGCGTGTCAGGTTCAGCGCGGACGACAACAGGACCACGGCGAAAAACGTACCGCCGGCGAGGTTCAGGAGGCGCAGTCGATCGGCTGTCGCCGCCGCAGTGTCGAGCAGCACGCGGTCGGTGATGAAGCGCATGAACAGCGGCTCGATCATCTCGAGCCCGGCCGTGAGGATGGCGAGCGTAAAGATGAAGCCGACCGCGTAGCGCTCCGGCCAAAGCCAGCGCAGGTAGTCCTTGAGGTACTCGCGGCGCTTGGTACCGCGCGCTGCCTTCGCCGGAGTTCCGGCCGTCGCGTCGTCGAGCGTTCGCGCCGCGTAATCGCGGCGGAAGATGTCGTAGTGCTGGCGGGACGAGCGCGGACGATTCATGGCGCGACGATACCCGAAAGGGCAAGTGCCCACGAACTCGCGGGCTGTCGTGGACGGGCTCCAAAGGAGGCGGTGTCGCGTTACGCGAGCACGCTGGCGTACAGTAGGGCGAGCGCCGCTCACCACGACAATCGGGAACTCACATGTGCCAGCTCCAGCGAGTCATGAGATTTTCGGTTGTCGGCGCTGCGGGACTCTTAGCCGCCGTTGCGCTTGCCGCCGAGCTGCCGCGTGCGCGGCCTGAAGCCGTTGGCATGTCGGCCGAGCGGCTCGAGCGGATCTCGGCGTATGCGGAGCACCTCGTCGCGTCGCGGCAAGCCGCCGGCGTCGTCACCCTCGTCGCGCGCCGCGGCCGCATCGTTCACCTCGCAGCAACGGGCATGGCCGACATCGAGAACGATGAGCCGATGACCACCGACGCGTACTTCCGCTACTTCTCGATGACGAAGCCGATCACGAGCGTCGCGCTGCTGATGCTCTACGAGGAAGGTAAGTTTCAGTTGAACGACCCGCTCTCGAAGTACCTGCCGGAGCTCGCCGACATCCGCGTGCAGGCGGAGGGCGCTAGCGGTGACGCGACCGTCGAGGCCGTGCGTGCGCCGACGGTCTTGGACGCGTTCCGCCACACCGCCGGGTTCTCGTATGACGGTGACCTGTACGATTCGCCGTCGCTCGCGGAGCTCGTGAGACGTCTCGCCGCGCGGCCGCTGAGCTACCAGCCCGGCACGCGCTGGGTCTACAGCTTCGCGCACGACGTGCAAGCGCGGCTCGTCGAAGTGCTCTCCGGCCAGCCCTTCGATGTCTTCGTGCGCACGCGCATTCTCGAGCCGCTCGGAATGACGAACGTCGTCGTCGGCATTCCGGCGGCGCTCGCGGGCCGCTTTCCCGTGACCTACGGCCCCGTCGAAGGCGGCGGTCTCGTGCCGTCGGACGTTCCCGAGCAAACGAGCTACCAGCAGCTACCGTTCGGCGGCTCGAGCCTTTCGGGGCCTGTGCGCGACTACGCACGCTTTGCGCAGATGCTCGCGAACAGCGGCGAGCTCGACGGCGTACGGATTCTGAGCCCGAAGACCGTCGACCTCATGGCGACGAACCACCTACCGCGCGACGTCGAGTTCACGTTCGCGCAGGGCGAAGGCTACGGGCTCGGCGTGCGTGTCGTCATCGATCCGGTCGCGGCAGGCAACCTGCCGTCGCCGGGTACGTTCGGTTGGTCCGGCGCGGCCTCGACGCACTTCATCGTGGATCGCGACGAGGAGCTCGTCGCGCTCATGATGTTCCAGTACCAGCCGCGCGACATGCGCCCCCGCGACGAGTTCGAGACGCTCGTCTATCAGGCGATCATCGACTGACGCGCGGCTCGAGACCGCAGAGAAATCCCTCGCACCACGCCGGTGCAGCCGCGTTTCCGCGGAAACGTTGCGACTACTGCGAAGCCGGTGCCGCGAAGTCGCCGCCGCGCATGAACGTCATTTTCTCGACGTCGAGGTGCCGCCGCATCGCGTCGCGCACCTCGGCTACCGTCAACGCCTGCACGCGTGCCTCGAACTCGGCAGTCCAGGCCATCGTGCGGCCGACGTGCTCCCAGAGGCCGAGCGAGCCGGCCAAGCCGCCGTCTTGCGTGCGCGCGACCTGACGCGCCTGCGCAAAGCTCTGCTTCGCGGCCGCAAGCTCTTCCTCCGTATAGCCGTCGCGCAGCACCGTCGCGAGCTCGTCGCGGAACGAGGCTTCGACTTTCTCGGCGTTCGCCGGTGCGGAGATGGCATTGACCGTG
>Ga0157380_10003090_pt1 | contig 11351 bp, 4 predicted proteins | sample S35metaG_FD_119757 | JGI IMG/M metagenome (GOLD analysis project Ga0157380, IMG submission 119757) | Switchgrass rhizosphere microbial communities from Kellogg Biological Station, Michigan, USA - S3-5 metaG | ecosystem: Host-associated > Plants > Roots > Rhizosphere > Soil | place: USA: Michigan...
CATAAACTCAGTTTTGGGTGAGGGTGCTTTCGGAGGCATATAAGTTTCTCCTGATTAAGTTTTGTCTTTGAAATTTCGCTGCGAGTTATAGCACGCATCACTTCGCTTTAGAAACTTCGCGTCGGAACTAAATGCCACGGGCTTGCCCCGTGGTACCTACGCTCGCCGCTACGAGAGGCTCGCTTCAGAACCAAATGCCACGGGCTTGTCCCGTGGTACTTACGCTCGCTGCTGTATAGCTACCAACGTGAAGTTCCACGGGGCAAGCCCGTGGTATCTCTATTTATTCAATTAGCCATTTGCTTGTAGCAGACAACATAACTTTCCACGGGGCAAGCCCGTGGTATCTCTTTATTTGGGAAGAGAAACTAGAGCCGCAGCAGGATCGCTCGTACCGGCTGGCTGGTTGCGTGTGAGATCGCGCGAGCGTAAATCCCGACCTGCCGTTTGTACTCCTCCAGTCTGCCAGAGAGTTCAAAGTCGGTCTTGTAGTCAATCACGGTCCAACCTGCCGGGTTACTCTCACTCTGAAAAGCCAGATCAACTATGCCTTCGACCATGAGGCCATCCTCCAATTTCACAGCAACCGAAACTTCTCGACGGCAATGTCCAGCCAGCTCAGCCTCAGCCGCTTGTTGCATCAGCGGATGGCGCAGAGCTTGAATCACAGTTTTGGTGGCAGCCTCAACCTCTTCTTCCCTTGCACCCAATATCCTTCCTTGTAGCCGGGCCGCATCCGCAACCGTGTCGCGATCCGCAGATAACTTCAACGCAGCGAGAACCGCATGCACGAGCGTACCAAAGCGCTTGCCATGCGGTCGCCGCCAGTCTATCTCGAGTGATTCGACTTTAACGTCTGTAGCTTCATCGAAATGATCCTCCTCAATCACAGGCCGAAATGCTGTGGCAGTCGTCACCTTGAACTGCGCGTTCGACGCCGCAGCACGTAAGCTGGTTCGCTGCGCTTGCCACTCTTCGTGAACGCGAATTCCTTCCTGAGAATGGATCTTAGTCTCATCTTCTTTGAGAAATTCAGTGAGCCTTGAGGTCGGGCGGCCCGAACCCGTGGTCGCTACACTCGCAGGGTCCCACCACACCACGCGATGATTTCCGACCTGCGGCTGATGTAAGCCGGGACTGACGGAACCCGGTCGTCGAAACGCGTTGTCAGGTCGATCCATAACCGTGTCATCGCCGAACAATGGACATCCGAGCGGCTCTTTCGTCAAGGGATGAAAACTATTTGTCGCAGCCGGATAAATAATCGGATTGAGCGCGCTCAACCAGCCTTCGTATGGGTGATCGCCTATGGCTGACACAACCAACAAATCTCGAGCTCGCGTAGAAGCCACGTACAAAACTCGAGCAGCCTCTTCTTTTTCGATTCGTTTTTCTTCTTCGTGATGTTCCTGAACTTCAATCGGCGTGCAACCCGCGAGTCTGGTGGCGCTAATTCCCGCGGCCTGGTCCACCCACTTGGAGGGCTCGCGCGAGTCCTTCGCGGTTATGTCTACCAAAATCACCACGGGAAACTCGAGCCCTTTGGCTTTGTGCACAGTCATAATGCGCACACTGTCGATTCCCTCTTCCATGATGGGCGCATCGCCGACGTCGCCACTCTCCGCCTGCTCATCCAGCCAATCAACAAAAGCTCGAAAAGAGATCAATCCGTTCCGCTCAGCCTTGCGAGCCATATCGGTCAGTCGCATGATGTTTGCCAACGCTTGCTCGCCAGTCGACCAATGCGCAAAGCCGGCATGCGCGCGTGTCAGGCCAAGCAGTTTGCCGATCGTTTCCGAGATTGGGCGACGATTGCGTTGGCGATGCAGCTCACGGAGTATGCCGAGCGCTTCGGCAATATCCGTCAAAGACTCGTGCAGGTCGGCCGGGACAGGCGCGAATGGATGCAAGCTGCGGGTGCGAGTTCGATACGCGAGTAACTGAGAATCATTAAAGGCGAACATCGGCCCATGCAGAGTCGCAAAGACTGCCAGCTCGTCATCGGGCCACTCGATCGCAGTCAACGCGTTGCGGATCGCTTCAATCTCTTCACGCGAATGGAAAGAGCTTCCGCCCACGAGCAAATGCGGAATGAGATGTTCTTCCAATGCCTGCACGTACTCGCGAGTGACGTCTGTGTTGAAGTGACGCAACCGTCGAAACAAGAGACAGACGTGCCGGGCTTCGATTGGAACTCTCTCCTCGGGCCGTTCACGTTCAGAGACTGTCCAACCGCTTTCATTCAAAAGCCAATCAATGAATGAAGCCACGTCGCCTGGCAAAGACGAATCGATCTTCCAATCAACTACCTTGCCGAAGTCGCCGTAGGGTCGCGAAACCGGCAGCGCAATGATGGCCGGCTGAGAAGATGAATCGCGCTGTGGCGGTGCTAACGGCACGTAGCGAGCCTGAGTGCTGGATTCAGCCATCAACGGTTCGAAGGCTGCGTTGACGGCTTGCTGGATCTCGGGCACCGAACGAAAACTCACATTCAACTCAACCAACGCGCCGCCGGCGTCGATGATGTTTCGCTTGACCTCTTGATAGAGACCCACATCCGCACGGCGAAAGCGGTAAATCGATTGTTTAGGATCACCAACGATGAAGAGCTTCCCTGCTACAGGCTTAATCTCCCGCCACTCGCGTTGTTCCGGATTGTCGGCAGCCAGCAGCATCAGGATCTCAGCCTGAAGTGGATCGGTGTCCTGAAATTCATCGACGAAGATATGAGTGAAGCGATCCTGCAGTTCGAGGCGGATCTCACGATTGTCGCGAATCAGGTCGCGAGTCCGCACCAACAGATCGAGAAAATCAACGTACCCGGCGCGGTCCTTTAGTTGTTCGAACTCATCAATGATTGGCCAAAGCTCAGCTCGCAACCGTGGCGCGAGATCGGCTCCAGCCTTATTAACGAATTGCTCGACGCGGAGCTTCAACGCATCACGACGCTCGAGCAACTCATCTTTGGGAAAATCGTCGCGAGTCCAATAGGCTTTGTAATTCTTTGCCTTCCAACCGGGCAGGAGTCCAAACAACCGCGCCTCGATGCCGTCATAGTCGCGGGTTCCGCCTAACGATTCGACGCGTGTAATTTCGCTAACGAAGCGATGCAGATAGCTGAGTGATTTGGTAAACCACTGTTCCGGATCGCCTGAGAGCGACCACTCGCCCAACTCCAGTATCTCTGCGACGAGTGCATCAATCTCTGTTTTCCGATCGAATCCGGAAGGTTGACGCCACGGAGTCGAAAAATCGCGCTCTTTAAGTAACTCCCAAGCGGCGCCGCGCAGAATGCGCTTAGGCCCAATGTCACGCGGACGTTTAGTAAGAGTGGCAGTCTTGGCAAAACTGAATTCGCGCCGTGGAATTCTTCTGAGAATACGCCGAACGCCCTCGCTTGGTGCAGCAAGCTGGTTTTCGAACCAGCGCTCAAACGCCAGATCAAAAAGTGGAAAGATCAGATCGTCTGGCGCTACAGTGAAAAGCGGATCGATCGCGGCCTCAACCGGATGCTCTCGTAACAAGTCAGCGCAAAACGAATGAATCGTCTCGATGCGCGCTTCTTCAAGCTCTCGCACAGCCTTTGTTAGATAATCATTCGCTTCTTTTGACTCTGCCTCACGTCGCGCCTTCTCAATCGCAAGTCTCAAACGCAACTTGAGCTCACCGGCAGCAAAGTCCGTGAACGTAACAGCCACCATTCCGGCCAGGCTAACGCGTCCAGCCACGATGCCAGCAAGAATCCTGCTTATCAAGGCAGTCGTCTTGCCCGTCCCCGCCGCGGCTTCAACCACCAGCGTCGTATCGAGATCGTTACAAATGCGATCTCTAGCCGCCTGGTCGGCAAGTGCATCAAACTTTGTAACTGGACTCGATTTGCTCAAAACAGGACCAAGGAGAGAATTACTCGTCTGACAATATGGATCTAGAAACCGTAAGCATCAACTTCTCACAGCATTCGTTCTGGAGGAAGTAGGTAAAAGTGTGATCCTGCAGATCTTCGTCGCGGAGCGACGGCTGACTGTAGCCCGGTCTTTCAAGGCCGGGATCACACGGACGGTACATCCTTTCGTCGCAGCGCGACGACTGAATGCCGTTTTCAAGCGTCGCTCACGCGACGCAGACGAACCACTCGATTCTTCCCGGCCTTGAAAGGCCGGGCTAAAGTCAGCCGTCGCTCCGCGACGAAGAGATAGCACCACACTGTTACCCCACTACTTTGCTAATTGTTCACTGGTGACTGCGCTCGACAACGTGCTCATTGTTGACATCAGCTTGCACGATATCCAAAAGCTCGGCAAAACTTTCAATGGTGTAATCAGGCAAAATTGTCTCCATGTTCTCGCGCAAGCTCGCCTCGCGGGCGACATCCTCAGCCGTCCAATGAGTTACCCGTACGAGCGAATCCCACAGGTTGGCATCGTACCTGGTTCCGTACTTTGCCCAAATCGCCGTGACTCCCGCTGTTTTTGCCATGCTCACATCGCGAGTCAGGCTGTCTCCAACATAGAAAGCATCCTCGACTTCAACGCTTTCGCGTCTGCAGATGTCGCGCAGCAACTCGGGATTCGGCTTCCGTTCGCTTCGCGGGATAACGCGAATTAAGCCGAGCGGCGGCGTTAATTCGACGGCTCGAGCAGGGTTCGGATGAGGCTCAAGGTTTCCGTCCAACGCATAAATCCGACGGTAACAGTCAACGATATCGAGTCGCAAGAGGCGGTAGTAAGCGTGAACTGCCACAGCCTCGGTATGCGCAACGATGATGACTCCTTTATCCCTGAGGCTAGCCAGCGTAGTTGCGACACCCGCGTAGAGGGCCAGGTGCTTCTCCCTGGCTTTTCTAAACGCAGTAATAGCCGACTCAAGTTCGTGTAGGAGATCCTGGCGCGACGCACCCGGAAACGCATGCTGAACAGACGGCAGTTCGAATATTGCAAACGGATGTTCGGAGCTACCGTGGTGCTGATGCACGACCTTGAACTCATCGAGCAGTGTTTCTTCATCTATATCAAGTACCTTCGCCAGGTCTTTCACCATCGCGCGGAAAGAGCTAGCGAAGTAGGTAACCCAATCATAGAGGGTATTGTCGAGATCCGTGATGAGCAGAGTCATTGGGAATGGTTTCGATATGGCAACATCAACGTCCAAAGCTCTTTTCGCGGAGCGCCCGGACTAATAAGATAGACAGACACTCTTACACCGTCACGCAGAAATTCCAGGAACCCGGCCGTGTTGGACTTCACTTCACCGAGTTCTCTATTAACACCACTGCTGCCCATGCCCAAAACGTCAAATTCGTGCCATTGGTCCCGCCGCTCTGGTCGGTCCACATCAACCGGTCGGCTGATACGAGCGCAAAAAGGCTGATGCATGTGGCCGTGCAATACCAAATCCACGCGGTATTTTACAATCCAGCGTGACAAGGCCTCAGCGTCCAGGACAACGCTGTATGGATAATTCGCTTCCGGATCGGCGCTGAATGTTGTCGGCAGCAGGTGATGATGCAGAACTACAATCCTATAAGCGCGTGGCTTGTCAGGGTCAGCAACCCAATTCATTTGAGTCGCGACATCGTCCATCTGGTTGACTCCTATAAAGCCATGCCCCTGAAACGCATCTTTCTGTTGCTGAAGCAGCGAGCTGTTCAAACAAGCGATCTCGACGGGGATAGCCTTGCTCATTAAAAAGCGTCTTCCACAACTCAAAAACTCGTTAGGTGCCAGCGAAAACAGATTCGAATAAAAAGTCGAATAAGCCTCCCTGAATTTGCTCCCAACAACGTCGATCTCCTTAGTTTTGTCGCTCGGATCAACTGAAAAACCAAGGTCATGGTTTCCCGGGCAAACTGCTATTTGATTGGGACCAAACTCAAATTCGTAGCACAGCTTCCGCAGGAAATCTTGCACTAATTGAAACTCTGCAGGCTGCGCCCGCCATGTGAGGTCGCCGGAAACAATCGCGCCTGCCAACTTCTCATACTTGTCTTTGAAATCCTTCTTGAGGCGGTCGCTGAGCTCAAGGTTGTTGCCGAGCGATTTCAGGGGAAAGTTGTGATGCTCCTTGTCTTTTTCCTCCTCCCTGGAGAAATGGAGGTCGGATAACCATATCAAGCAATTGTTTTCGGTTTCTTTGAAGGTCTTAGCAAAGTGCACTGGGACTTCAGGATTGCGCACCAGAATCTCATGCGTAAAATCGCTATCGGCCTTGAAAGGTCGAACAAACCAGATGGAACGGTCCTGCAATCGGAGTTCCTTTGCAGAGTGGACTCGCTTTCCGTAGAACTCCGAATAGTCAGAAGCCCTATCGATGAAAAACTCGTCCACCTCCTCGTAGCTAAACTTATGCAGTTCGGCCTCAACATCAGGAACTGGAACGATTGAGCTGAATTCAAACCAGGCAGGTAAAGGTTGCTTGTTGTAATACTCTGGCGTTAATTCGAGTTTCACAGTTGGGATATCTTTGCGCTGCGCATCCCATTTGATCGCGGTGCATGCGGCCCTGTAAACCAGATCCTGACCTGAATCGAAAAGATAGACGTCGAGACCGTCTTCTGCACGTTGGGCCAAATTACGAAAGGCGTCATCCGCAATGGTTTCATCTACTTTTCGCCACCACCCCCACCAGACTCGATGTTCGGCAAACTGGCTGATAATCTCCTGGTGCCTTGCGATGGTCTCGCCTTTTTTCATTCCTCCCAAATCTCGAAAACGAAGGATAATTGTTGTTACTTGATCCGCGCTCATGAGGTACGTCTCCAAATTGTAAGGTCAGTATGCGTCACGATAAGGACAGGATAGTTCACAGTTCGAAGTCGTGAAAGTACGTTGAAAACTGGGCCATGTTTCTACTACCCTCGAAGGTAAATATAACCGCGTTGCTGGATCAAGGATCGCCGCGGAGAGCGAAGGCCCTCTAAGTTTATGGAAGCTCCCTGATCCTGTTGATTTGCACTAGCCTGGTTCGCACTTTATTCGCGGCTCGGTCTTCAGCATAGGCGCCGCACACAGCGAGAAAGTCGCACCAAATGCAAGCATCTTCCTCGGGCGCAGCGGGCAGAAAACCTTCAGCGAGCGATTGCCTCACGGTCGTCAATACCGTGGTAACCGTCTCGCGACTGTATTCGTCGAGCGGAACAGTTCGATCCTGGTAGCCTCCATCCGAAGTGCAGTAATAAAGCCTTCCCGACTCGACCTCTTTGCCCAATAATTGCTCAGAGGCGAGCGCATACAACAACGGTTGGAGATGTTTTCCGCCTCCGACAATAGTGTTCTTCTCGGCGCGAGCCTTCCCTGTCTTGTGATCGGTTACGCGATACTTGCCGCTCACGTGGCGTTCCACCAAATCGATTGAACCTCGCAGTTTCAAATCACCGACAATCTCAACCGGCTCGTCGACACTGTTGGGATCGGAATCACGAGGCCCACGATCGCTCAGGCCAAAAGACAATTCAAACTTGTCTGGTATCCATCCATCGGTTGAATCCGCCATCCGCCGCAGCCACTCACGCTGGTCGGCCCGGATAGCGTTAATGCCGTCCTGCCACACCCGTGGAATCGCCGGGGCCAATGTGTCCTGATACTCAGCAGCCAGCCGATCAAGCGCTTCATCTACCAAAGCAAAAGCTCTGTCGAGATCACTAATGTCGAGAGGTAATAATCCCTCTGACTTCAATTTTGTAAGCACTTCGAATTGCGTCTCATGAAAGAGTGATCCGCGGGTAAGCGGATCGATCACTTCGATCGCCGTAGGCTCCTGACGCATTTCCAGCCGAAGAATCGCGCTGAGAAAGAATCTATAGGGACAGCTCGCAAAATTCTGCAAGGCTGTAGCTGAGAAAGAGCGCGCCGAAAACTGTTGTGAAGCGAGCCCGGCCATTGCCAATTCATCGGGATCTACCAGGCCGTCATCCGTCGTCCACCTGCGCAGCAGTCGACGACTGCGCCCGCGCAGCGCGCGCGCGAGATGCCGGTTCGCGCTCAACAGGTAATGCGCGCGGCCGGTAGTCTCTTCGCTCTTGTCGGTGAAGAGTGAATCCAACAACGCCAAATCATATTCAGCGTCATCGATCGCCATCGCAGGGTGCTCTGGCGCCGGCCAACCGAGACGCGCCCGCGAGACGGACTCGGCCATGGCGGCAACTTCTTCATAACCTGGCAATTTGCCTTTTGCCGCCCGCAATACATCCAGTGCGTAAAAAGAAGGAACACGTGGTCTCGATTGCTGCAGGTCGATGCGAGGGTATGAAAGATAGACTCGCTCTCTCGCAGCACCCAACGCTAATCGAAGTCCAAGCCGCTCGCTTTCTAATTGATCACGGCGTCGAATCAGTCTGCCGCCATTCAACGCGCCGCGTTGTTCATCAGTGAGAATTGGGTCGTCAACGATCTTTCTCGGAAATATCTTCTCCGCTAATCCCGGAACAAAGACGACCTGGAATGAAAGGCCGCGGGCTGCATCGACCGGCCCGACGAACACGGCTCCGTAGCGCCGCAACTGAGGCTTGACGGCGAGGTCGCGAAGCTTTGTTCGTAGCACCAGTTGAACTTCGTGAAGATCGACAGGGCCTACGGGAGCCATCGGCGCGAGCTCAGCCAAAGTTGCAAGCACATTTTCCGGCGTTCGCAATCCATGGACTGCTAACTCTTGCAAGGCGCCTAACCATTCACCCCAGCTCGCAGGGCCCGGCAGATTACTTAGTCTCTCGATTAACGGCAGCGCATACTTTCGCAGAGCATTCAGGTCGCGCAGCTGTTTGTTAATCGACTCAACGCGAGCTTCCTCCTCAGGTTTGATTTCGAACTTGCGTAACTCCAGCTCGGCGGCAAGACCGTTCAAGCGTTTCTCCCAACGACCGACTCCGCCAATCACGGCTGACTCAACCAACAATCGCTCCCACCGCGCGGGCGCCACCAGGGAACCTTCGATAACAGCTCCATCATCAGAAACTGGCTTTGGTTCTGCAGGCCGGTCTGATTGAGTCGCAGTGCTTTCCGTGACTTCGGGAAATAACTCTCCCTGCGGAGCGACCCATTGGGATTCAAAACTATCAATTGTGCTTTGCTCAGGAACCTGTCCCAGCGACAAGTACTCTGCGAAACGTTTAGCCGATAGGTTGTCGGCTGCACAGGCGAGTAGTGCGAGCATCGCTCGGCCGGCGGGATCGGGAGCCGTCAAACCTTGAGTGAAGTAAGCAGGAATTTCAGCGCGTGTGAACGCCTCTTCCAAATGTGATCGATATTCGCCGGGAGAATTGAGCAGGACGGCCATCTGGTCGAAAGCAACACCGCTCGCTGCTTCGGCTTGAATGTTGCGCACGATCTCAACGCATTCGCGCGGCTCACCCGGCCAGTTTTGAAGCATTACAGTCTTGTCCAAAGGAGATTCATCAGGCGCCGAATCCTGGAAGAGATGTTGACGAGCGAGATCAAGCGAAGTCGACTTGCCCGATAACGCGTGGTCGTTCCGAGTACAGCTCAGGGCCTTTTCCAGTGCAGCAATGGCGCGGTCAGCACCATGCGGCGACGTCGCCAAAACTGAAGGCGCGTGCTCGGCAAGCTTTCGGATTAACTCACTTTCAAGCCGGCTATCAGGCGCTACGTCCAACAAGAGAAGCGGGAGCGGCTTTCGAGTTGAATCGATTGAGTCAATTGCGCTTTTGAATATCGTGGCGCGATCGGCGAGCCTCGAGGCTTTAAGTTGTCGGTCAACTTCCGCTGCGATCGCGCTTAGGTCTGGTCCGCCTCTGGCTTGATCTTTCAGAGCCTCCGGTCCGAGCTCATTCATGCGCAGTTCGTCGAGAGTTCGGGCCGCGGCAACTGGAAATCCAGGCTTAGAAGCAACCGGAGCAAAATATTTCAACTTCCCCTCTGAGTTGAGGGCGTGAATGGCTCGGGCCACAACAGCGATGAAAGAAAAGCGACTGGCGGGTGCGCTTTCAGAGGCGACCAGAGAAAGCTGAGCGAGACGTGCCGCAATTGAGTTGAGTGTTTGGCGCTTTATGCCGAACCATGATCCGGCGTTGGACACTACGCTGAGCTGAAGATCGACGGCCGCTTCCGTGGAATGGGCGAGAAGTAAGATCTCAGTATCGCGCGGGAAGGCTTGAATCCACTCGCGCGCGATTCGCAAGCGCAACTCTGCCTCGGCTGCAACTTCAATTCGTCTGGTTTTCTCGACCGGCATGTGAACAGGGAGGATACACTACACAGGCACCTCGTTCCGAACGATGAGGCAACAATGGAAGTAGAGATCTTATGGTGAATTTCAACCTCTCATTCACACCGTGGCTTCAGCCCGGTGTCCACCGTTTCGCTTCTTATTGTCTTAACCGTTTCAACGGTTTGTTCGTTGCGCTTAATTGATTACAACTGAAACCGTTGAAACGGTTTGAGGACAATGGCCCGAGCTATTCACCGGGCTAAAGCCCGGCGTGAATGAGATTGATCCACCACCGTGATGGGATTCTCAGTTCTTTCGCCCGGCGGCTTCGGCGATGAGGCGCACGAGTGCTTGAGGCTCGACTGGTTTGGCGAGGTGGGCCTGGAAGCCGGCTGAGATAGCGCGATTACGATCGAGCGTGTTCACATACGCGGTCAGGGCAACGGCGGGAATATCTTTGGCGCGTTTCGAGCGCAGCCGGCGCACGCGTTTTATGAAACTGTAACCATCTTCGGTTGGCATCCCGATGTCGCTAACCAAAACATCCGGATCCCAATCGCGCAAAGTCTGCATCGCGTCTGCTGCGGACTCACTGCACCGAACTTCAGCACCGCAGCGCGTGACAATCGTGCTCACTAACTCGCGAGCATCTTCTTCGTCATCAACGACGAGAACTCGCAGACCATCAAGAACCTTTCTACCTTCCCACGCATCACCATTGGTCCCTGTCTCCGGTGTACAGAGTTCGGCCAATGCTTCTTTATCCATATTCACGAGCGGCAACTCAACGATGAATGTCGACCCTTCGTTTTTACCCTCGCTCTGAACACTCACAGCGCCACCATGCAGCTCAACGAGATGCTGCACGATAGCCAATCCCAACCCCAGGCCGCCGTGATTCCTCGTCGTAGACCCGTCGGCCTGACGAAAACGATCGAAAATGTAAGGGATGAACTCAGCACTAATCCCGATGCCCGTGTCACTCACTGAGACACGGACCTGATTTTCGAGACGCTCGACGTGGATAGTGACTTGTCCCCCTTCGGGCGTGAACTTAACTGCGTTATTGAACAAATTCCACAAGATTTGCTGGAGCCGATTTGCATCGCCGTCAATGACACAGTCTTCTGAGTCCATGATCGTCTCGAAGCGGATGTTCTTTACTTCAAACGATGGTCGCACCGCGTCGATCG
>Ga0157380_10003091_pt1 | contig 11350 bp, 12 predicted proteins | sample S35metaG_FD_119757 | JGI IMG/M metagenome (GOLD analysis project Ga0157380, IMG submission 119757) | Switchgrass rhizosphere microbial communities from Kellogg Biological Station, Michigan, USA - S3-5 metaG | ecosystem: Host-associated > Plants > Roots > Rhizosphere > Soil | place: USA...
CCCCGTTGGCCAATATTATTCGGTAGTCACTGATGATGCAAAACCCTATAATGTATATGGAGGATTGCAGGATAACAATGTATGGTATGGACCTTCTAATAACAGAGAAGATATCGGATGGATCGACAATGGCGAATACGCGTATAAATCGTTGGTAGGAGGTGATGGTATGCAGGTACAGGTTGATACCAGAGATAATACTACTACCTATGCAGGATCCCAATTCGGAAATTATGTCCGCATTAACCGACTTACAAGAGGCGATCGCAAACCCATACGGCCATCGCATGATCTCGGAGAAACTCCTCTACGCTTCAATTGGGAAACACCCATAGTACTCAGCAAACACAATCAGGATGTTTTTTATTACGGAACTAACAAATTTCATCGTTCGTTGAATAAAGGTGATAATCTGGAAACGTTAAGTGGAGACCTAAGCAATGGCAAAAAGGAAGGTGATGTTCCGTTTGGAACCTTGAGTGCATTATCTGAATCACCATTAAAGTTTGGCTTACTATACGCTGGCACTGATGATGGGAATGTTCATATTTCTAAAGACGGTGGTTATAACTGGAAAAAAATAAGTTCAAAATTGCCACCGGGCTTGTGGGTTAGTCATATTGCCCCTTCCAAATTTAAAGAAGGAAGAGTGTATATCACTTTCAACGGTTACCGCAACGACCATTTTCTTCCTTACTTATTTGTGAGCGAAGATTATGGTGAAACCTGGAAAGCGATTGGAAAGGATCTTCCGTTTGAACCGTTGAATGTTGTAAAAGAAGATCCGAAATACGATAGCATCTTGTATGTTGGTAGCGATGGAGGTTTGTATGTAAGCGTTGATGCAGGTAATAATTTCATGACCTGGAACGGTGGATTGCCTAAATCCGTACCAATACATGATATCGCCATCCAGGAAAGAGAGAACGATATCATACTCGGAACTCATGGTCGCAGCCTGTATGTTTCTAAACTGGATAGCATACAACTTTTACTGAAGGATCCGGAATGGCACCAGAAAAAACAAGCGGATGCGGATAAAATGATGGCGGTTGCAGGTGGAGAAGGTTATAAGGATCTCTTTAAACGTGATGGCATTGAAGTGGAATGTCCGCCGCTAAATGAACCGAAAAAGAAAAAGAAGTAAGCTATTAGCAATTAGCCTTTAGCTATTAGTGGTTCTGCTAATAGCTAAAGGCTAATAACTAATATCTCATTAATATTGTAACATGAAGAAAATAATATTGATCTGTTCATTTGTATTCGCCGGAATAATTTCCTCTGCCCAACAGAAGACTATTGCCCAGATAAAAACAGAATTGGAAAAGTCGGACAATCCTCCACTTTATGTAAAAGATGTTCTGAAGAAGAAGTTTGTATTGGATACCATCACGGTAATGCGAACCAGTAATTTTATGGGACTTCCCGACAGCCTTGCTTATAAAGGAAAAATCAAGAAGGTATATGGTCCTTACGATAAAGGAAAAGTATTGGTACAGATTCTGGCTAAGCTACCCAATACGTTCAATCGCATAAGTCAGATTTTTATAGATACAACGGTATTCACCCGTCGCAAAGCAGATTCATTGGCCAATGATATTATCATGCGCATTAAAAACGGCTCAGCAAGTTTTGAAGATATGGCTGCTGTATGGAGCATGGGCGGCGAATCGGTGACTAAGGGAGATATTGGATGGATCGCCACCGGGGCCCTGCTTCCGGAAATGGAAAGAGAGTTGCGTAAACATAAAAAGGGAGATGTTTTTAAGGTATGGACCAAGAGCGGTGTTCATATTGTTCGTAAAACGGATGTTAAACAAGACAATGGATTTGCCTTAATGATGAGGATATTTTTATGAAACAACAGAGAAAAATACGTTTGATTGTTTTCGGAACCGGTTTGGCATTATTGATACTTTGTATTTTGCTGGCGGGCAAAAGTTATTTAATGCCCTTGATTCTATTGTTCCCTTCTTACCTGGTATTATTTGATATCAATGATACACTTGCCGGAATTGCTGCCTGTATCCAGGTTCCGGTTTATGTTTACCTGATAAGCTTGGGCAAAACTAAAAACAGGAAATTATTAATCGGCGGAGCAATATTATTAGTTCATTTGTTATTGATTCGGACTGTGATCAATAACAAAAAAATAGTTGCAAATTCATCGCAACCTATTCAATATGTTATCTGAATGTTGATTCATTCCAACAGTTCGTACCATACTTCTACATCATAGCCATCAGGATCTTTAAAGAAAATATATGGAGAACCAGGAACAAATTCTCCCTTATCAATAATTTTCCCTCCTGCTTCTATAACCTTATTTAGAATATCATCGATGTCCCCAGGTTGCCTGAGGCGAAATCCAAAATGGGCAATACCTCCTGAATTTCCAATTTGTTGATTATCCATTTCTTCAAAAACCAAAATATCCTTACAGCCAGGGGTAGTAAGTTGAATAAATCCATCGTGATGATACATCACCTGCATATCAAACACTTTCTGATAAAATTCCAGAGTTCGGTTAATGTCTCTAACTGCAATAGCTAAATGAGTGAGACCATATGTTTTGGAATTAGTCATAGTTGGCTGGGTTCTATTTAACTTATTCCAAAGGTAAAACTCGATACTATATAATAAAAAAACCCTATAAGAATAGGGTTTTTTTAATCTTACAGGTTTTATATTTATAGTTTTGCACTCGACTTATCTGCGAATATTACACGCGATTTATCCTGGAAAATATATTCATACGCCTTCTTGATCGTATTGCGATTGAGGTCACTTTCAAGAACATCACGCCATTGTGATTGCGAAACAGATTGACGCTCGCCTTTACGTCCCCAGGTCATATGACTCACTGAATCGCTGTTTGTTCCAAACACTTTGAACTTATGTACCATGTTCTTATCCTGTAAATCGAAAACATATGCGTTCACTAAGGAAATTCCTGAATTGAAATTACTGGATTGGATCTCCGGCGACATCCGATTGTATTCTTTAAGCACAAGCAAGTAACGGTATTCGCCTAATTTGCGCAACGAGTGGTATACCGATCCTGTATCGCCATAACCGCTCCAGGTACCTTCAGATAATGCTTTCTTAATTTCATCGCCGGGCAGATCCCCCTTGTTTTTTTTATGGTCAATGCAGCTAAACACCACCGTGTTGTTTTCTGTATAGCCCGATATGGTATCAAGCTGTGTTGATTTGATATCTAAAAGAAGACGGAGCAGGCCGCTTGTTGTTGTATCTATTTTTTTGTTTTCGTAGCTTTCGTCATTGATGGAACTGTCAATAAGGTAATTGATCGTACGCATTTTACTTGCTGGTTCCTGGGTATTTTTGGGATCCTTGAAAAAAGACATCAGCATTGAACTGTGTGCTTCTCTTCTTTTGGCATTGTTGCTTGCTTCCAATTTTTCACTCACATTATAGAAAAGTAAAACAGCTCCGATCAATAAAAGTCCGGTCCATGCCCAAATCTTATTTTTTGTCTTAACATCTATTCCAACCAACGCCTGTTGCATTTCAGCAGAAGGTTGATATAATTGTCCTGCCTGCTTAATGGCCCAAAACTTTCCAATCGGAAATACCGGAATAAAAAAGAGGTGAAAGTATTTCTGCCGGTATTGAATCTGGACATTGGAACCAGCATTTTGGCTAATACCCAATTCGTGGGGTTCGACAGTTTTGAGAACATAGTTGTTCCAACCGTAAAGGATCATAGGGTTAAATTTTCCCGAAAATAGTTTTCAAAATCTGGCGCTCCAAGCCGGAAAACAAAAAAAAATTATTGTGTATTCGTTGTATAATTAATCAATTATAATTAGCTGGCGTAATACTCATTAAGTTGGCTGAAATCAGAAGATTATACAGGATTGAGAACTTGTATTATTCTTAACGAGTTTAATTAATAATAAGGGATGGAACTATTCTCATTCAGATAAATAGCATTGATGGCTACCGAAGCATGCACATTGCCAATCGAAAATCCAGTTCACCGATTCATTTCCTATCTGAAATTTAACTCAACAATTGAATATCTCTCCCCTTACCAGTTTAATAAGAGAAGAGATATTATAACGTAGAAAGCAAATCGCTATTCAATGTTTTCTATTTTGCTGTGTCAATCCCGAATTATTATCTGCGCCATCATTTTTTACCTTCTTGATTACGGCCGCCGCTACTTTTCTGCCCAGTTCGAGACCCGCTTCATTATCTGTACGAAAATGGATGCCAGCCTGGAAACGTGACTCCGCTCCATCTTTTGCAACTTTCTGGAAAATCGCTCTGTCGGTGGGGAATAAATACGAATACAGTACCTCGATCATCCCACTCATTGTTGCATGACCTGAAGGATAGCCTGGGAATGGCGGCGTTGGAACCAATGGATGATAAGTAGTATCATACTGATCGGGTCGTATGCCCCAATAAGCATATTTGGCATCGAAGCAGGCTATAAAACAATCATATATCGATACGCGGCAAGCGCATAGGCACGTGCTGCCCGTGGTGGATTAAGATGAAGGTTGTACTCAAATATTTTTTTGTGTAGCAGATCGGCACCCGTATTTTGACTGGCATAGTGAAAAGCATTTGCCGATGAGCGAAAGGTTTGTTTGAAATTCCTTAATTCATCCATCTCTTTTGCAAAATCTGGCGGCGGACCGGGACGATATTGGCTTGCGCTTTCCAGCACCATTGTTTTGCAAAGCCCTGCCGTTGGAAACATGGGATTTTTTCCGTTCCATACTCCCGGACCCTGGGGCAGTTTTTTATCCCACTCTGTTTTGGTAACAAAATCTTTTGTGCGTTCAATTTCTTTTAGGGCTATTGCTTTACCCAATTCAAAACCCGCACGTGTATCGCTTGGGAATGCAACTCCTGCGGCAATACGGGATGACATGAGTCGCTCAGCCATGTGATTTACAGAGTCGGCCAGTTTAGGAAAGAAATGTCCAATTATCGTGGACGCCACCCCAGCAGCTACAGAATGCTCGCAAGGATAGGAAGGACTTTCGATTTTTGGCGCATATACTTTCACCCGCTTATCCGCAACATATGGACGTGGTCGGTTATAAGCATACTTTGTATCCCATGCCACAACAGTTGCATCATATATCGCTGTCCCCAGTAACATGTTCGCAAGAGCACCATTGTTACTGAGATCGTTCGTCCATAATTTATCAATCATTTCATGCCAACGGTAACCTGGCGCGCCCGCGTTCCAGTAAATGATCTGTTGCCAACCAGCAGAATCAAGCGCTTGTTGACGGGCAAGCACCTGTGCTATTTCTTCCTTATAAGAAGATGGTGCCGGTAGGCGATAATCTTTACCGGAACTAATTAACCAGGTTTTCCAGTTGCCGGCGGTAGGTTCCAGTTGGGCTTGCAACTGAACAGAAATTAACAATACAGATACGATGAAGGTGAAACTCTTTTTCATATGCTGAGTATTTTCAGCAAGAATATCCAATTATAGAAATCAATCAATCGCTTAGTCAATAAACAACGTATCATCGTAAACAAACTGCTCCGTTGTGTCAATCACACAAATAGCATCTCGAAAATGAAGGAAGATATGTGATAGATAATCTGTTTTAAAAATAATGGTTGACCATTTCATGTTATTCGTTGACTCAAAAGCTGATTTTATAGATAACAAGTTGAAAAGAGAAAGATTTGCCGAAATTTATCATATAATACGGTTAATGAAATTATCAATCGAAATTAAACGCTTAAAATTCTATTTATGGGTCGCGTTGGCATGGACATTCTTCTGGCTCCTTCATTATTCAATCTCTGATACGGCCACTTTTTATATGAGGGTCCCAAATGAAATTTGGCGGAATATTTATCTTCTGGTTGTTAATTATATATTCTTCGAATATGGCTGGCCCTTAATAACCAAGAAAAGAAAATACCTTATCTATAACATTCTTATTGGGCTATTTCTTTTTTGGGTGCTGATGATGTTTCTTTCCTATGGATTGTACGGATGGAGGCAATTGGGGATCGGATTACATATTTATACGTCATTAAGAACGGATGAGTCGATAAGTCATGCAGTGGCATTTCAAACACAGGGGGGAGTAATGTCCCTTTTCTTTTTTGGAATCATAAAACATGTTTATGAGTATAGAAAATTGATTCAGGCAGCTCAGCAACTTCGTATTGAAAAACAGGAAGCGGAGTTAAATTATCTCAAGTCGCAAACCAACCCGCATTTCTTATTCAATACACTAAATAACATTTATTCATTATCAAGAGACAAATCCGACCTTGCTCCCGAATCTATCCTCCGGCTTTCAAAAATATTGCGGTTCATGTTGTATGAAACCAGCGGTGAATACATAGCTATTGAACAGGAACTTAAAATTATCAGCGATTATATCGCGCTTGAAAAATTGCGCTATGATGAATCATTACGGGTAAATTTCAACTACGATATTGAAGATATGAAACAGGCCTTACCTCCCCTATTGTTGATTCCCCTGGTTGAAAACGCTTTCAAACATGGCGTTTCTGAAACGCGGCACCAGCCATTTGTCGATATTCATCTTTCCGTTAATAAGCGGCAGTTAGCGTTTGTTGTAAAAAATTCCAGCGAAGAAAATAATGCGGAAGAGCAAGTAAAAGAAAATATTGGTCTTTCCAATCTGCGACGCCAGCTCCAATTGTTATATACTGATTATAGTTTAACCGTTCAACAGGAGGTATCCGTTTTTAATGCCACTTTAAAAATTAATCTTGCCAGCCATGTCTAATATAAAATGCATTATCGTAGAAGATGAGCCATTGGCAGTAAAAGTTTTATCAGACTATATTCATCAAGTGCCATTCCTGGAATTGCAAGGAACATTTAAAGATGCTATACTGGCAACGGACTATTTGCGAAACAATCAAACGGAACTTATTTTCTTAGATATTCATCTGCCCAAATTAAAAGGGATGGCTTTTTTAAAAACACTCAGCCATCCCCCATCGGTAATTGTAACTACCGCCTATCATCAATACGCGGTGGAAGGATTTAACCTGAACGTAACGGATTACTTGTTGAAGCCATTTGATTTTGAACGTTTTTTAATTGCTGTTACAAAGGTAAAAACAGCACAAAAAGAAGTGGGACCATCCACTGAAATCACGGAGACAAAAGAATTTATTTTTCTGACTATTCAAAAGAAAAAAGTAAAAATTTTGTTTTCGGAGATTCTCTATATTGAAAGTCAGCGGGAATATATCCGGATCGTTACTACTAAAAAAGAATTTAGTTCAAAAATGAGTACGCATGAAATCGAAGCGCTTTTGCCTACCACACTTTTCAAGAGGATACATCGCTCTTTTATAGTTTCTGTGAATAAGATCGAATCCTATACAGCGGAAATGGTTGAAGTGAATGGCGTATCAATCCCAATTGGCAGAGGATATCGGGATATCATTGAAAACCTCTAAATGTCTGAATCAATAAAACTGCAATATTTTTTGCTAATCGTTTTTTAACCACGAAAAATCCGTTTATTCTTTTTTAAAATCGTTTTTTTCACATTGTTCCGGCCGGCTTCTAAGATATATTTGTATCGATTTATCCATATGAGTTTTTAGTGCAGGAGTATACTAGTAACTGCTGCGGTCTTTTTGCCAAACATCCTGATGTTGTTTGAAAGTAAATAGACAGCGTTTCCGAGAAATCAGGAACGGCTGTCCTGTTGAAGATTTCGAAAACAGAGTGGTGGCGGAGGGGGAGGGAGGGCCCCGCAGGGAGGTAGGTTAATTAGTTAAAGATACAACCTAAAGAATAACCTATTCGATCGTGATTGTTCTGGACCGGAACTATTGGTAGCTTAAAAATTAATTCAAAGAAAACTCATCAACGCCAATTCATAACCTTTCAATCCCAAACCCGCAATCGTTCCTTTGGCTTTTCCCGATACATGGGAAAGCCTGCGGAATTCTTCCCGGGCATGTATATTGCTGATATGAACTTCCACTACCGGAGTTTTGATAGCGGCGATGGCGTCGCCGATGGCAACCGAAGTATGTGTATATCCACCTGGATTGAAGATAATACCATCGTATTCAAATCCGATACGTTGCAATTCATTGATCAGTTCTCCTTCTACATTACTTTGAAAATAGGAGATATCGATATTGGTATATTTTTTCTGAAGATTTTTAAAATATTCATCGAAAGGCATACTACCATATATATCCGTTTCTCTTTTACCTAGCAGGTTTAAATTGGGACCGTTGATGATAGCTATTTTCATGCAGTAAGTTGTATCAGCTAAAATACGTTTTTACTTTTAAATACATTTAAACCACACCTGCCCGAATGAATTCGTTCAGGCGGGCAGGTGTGGTTTAATTAGCATTGACCCAGTAAACAATATCTGTATAAGTCTTCACATAAATGGTATTGAACGTTCTGTTAGTTTCAGCAAAGCTCAGGTCAATCTGCAGATCATATACCCCCGGCCTTTGGATGCGGTACACATAGCGATAGCCTTCGGCTGTTCTTTCAGGTGTATCTGTCAAATACAATTGCTTTTGTTTACGGCTGCTGAGAATAATCCGGTTCAGCGATTGCTTGCTTTTAAAATTAAAAACAATTGTATCGCCCACTTTTTTATGGATGAATACTGAACGAGGAGAAAAATCGTCGATATTATTTTCTATTATTCCCTGATACAATAAAGGATAGCGATAAAACTCTTTCCATGGAATCGGTTGGGATAACAATTGCCAGCTGCTGTCTTGCGGATAATGATCCCATGCAAAGCGACTGGGATCGGTACAGAAATACCAATCGTTCCGGTGAAACGTAAAATCGGTACAATCTTCATTAGTATAACCGCTGGCCCAGGTAATATCAATAAGCTTCCACTCCCCTCCGACTTTCACTGCGTTCCAGGTATGATTGGTCATAAAGGAATCAATATTTACCAGCAGGCTCTCAAAACCAGAACGACCATAGCCATTCACATCTACACATTCTACACCCGCTGCTTCGCATAAATTCCGGAACACATTAACATAACCCGCGCATACGGCTTTACGATTCAGCAATACACTGTCGAGCGCCCAACGTGAGCTTTTATTCTTTAACCCTTCACAATCGTAGTTAATATTTCTGATCACCCATAAATAAACCGTTTTTAAACGGGTAGCTTCATCGGAGAACCGGTTTTTTATATTACGACCCAGCAAGCGAAGATCAGTTGTGTTCCGGATAGAATAGGTTTGAGAGCGGAGAAAATCTTCCGCTTCTTTCCATCCCTTATCTTCTTTTTGAGAAAATGCAGTGATAGAAACTAAGCAACAGGTCACCAAATAAAATGCAAGCCGCACAATCATACCCCTAAATTAAAAAACCCCGCACAGAGCGGGGCATACTATTTAATAAAGATTGCTAACTGACTGCCCACTAGCATTCGCAAAGCTTCAGCGAAGCGAGACCGGTAGGCAGCTAATAGCTAACAGCCTGCCTGCCGGCAGGCAGGCTTCTCAATTCATACTCTTCTTAATCATCTCAATAAACTGATCGAACAAATAGCGGCTATCGTGCGGACCGGGGGTGCTTTCAGGATGATATTGTACAGAGAAAGCGGGCTTATCTTTCAGCCGAATACCTTCAATAGAATCATCATTCAGGTTACGATGTGTTACTTCTACCTGCGGCGCGTTTTTCAATGTAGCAGGGTTTACTCCAAAGCCATGGTTTTGCGTAGTTACTTCACAAAGACCAGTCAAAAGGTTTTTAACAGGATGATTCAACCCGCGATGTCCATGATGCAATTTGAAAGTTTCAACGCCACTTGCCAGCGCGAGCAACTGGTGCCCGAGGCAAATTCCGAAAGTGGGTTTGTTTTCTTTAACGATGTCTTTGACGGTTTCAATCGCATAATCCATCGCGGCGGGATCGCCAGGACCGTTGGAAATAAAATAACCGGTGGGATTAAATTTCTTCAACTCAGCGATAGTTGTTTTTGCCGGGAATACTTTTACATAAGCGCCGCGTTGTACCATGCAATGAATAATATGTTGCTTGGTTCCATAATCCATTACAGCGATGCGGATGGGTGATTTCTCATCTCCCATGGTATATGGTTCCTTTGTGCTTACATAGCTCGCGAGTTCCAATCCATCCATATTAGGAACCTTTGCCAATTCTTTTTTCAATTCTTCCACATCCAGTATCTCTGAAGAAATGATACAATTCATCGCTCCATTCTCCCGTACATGCGCCACTAACGCGCGGGTATCTACTCCTTCAATACAAACGATATTATTCATCTGGAGATAGGTCTCCAGAGAAGCGTTTGCCATTTTACGCGAATACTGTTCCTCCAGGTTTCTGCTGATCAATCCGCGGATCTTCACAGTATCCGATTCCACTTCATCGTCTTTAACTCCATAGTTACCGATATGTACACTATTCATGATGATAACCTGTCCATAATAACTGGGATCAGTAAAAACTTCCTGGTAGCCGGTCATGCCGGTATTGAAACAGATCTCACCAGTGGTGGTACCAATCTTTCCGAATGCTTTACCGTAGTGTACGGTTCCATCTGCTAATAAGAGGACTGCGGGCGGTTGAACGGGATGTACTTGCATGGTTAAATTTAAAATCTGTGCAAAATAAATTATAGATAAGGACAATTCAAACTGTAATTGCCAACATTGTTAAGAATAATCGGGCCAGTTTTTCGGACTATATAAAAAAAGTCCCCCTTTCAAAAGGAGGACTTTTATATTGAAAATCGTTCTCAATTGCTTATTCAGCTGTTTTTTCTTCGGTACCAGCTTCATCCCCTTTGGTAGCAGCCTTCTTAGTTGCTTTACCGCGACGAGTCTTCTTAGCCCCTTCTTTCGCTTCACCTTTGCCTTTACCGTAGATTTCGTTGAAGTCAACCAGTTCGATCATTGCTGTTTCAGCGTTATCACCTGTACGGGCACCCAGCTTAATGATGCGGGTATATCCACCGGGGCGACCACCTACTTTTTCAGCAACAGTGCTGAACAGTTCCTGAACTGCTTCCTTATCCTGCAGGTAACTGAAAACAACACGACGTTGGTGAGTGGTGTTCTCTTTACCCTTAGTGATCAGGGGTTCTACATAAATTCTCAATGCTTTAGCTTTTGCCAAAGTAGTAACAATCCGCTTGTGAGCGATAAGCTGAGAAGCGAGATTGCTCAGCAATGCTCTACGATGAGAAGCAGTTCTGCTGAGGTTTTTGATTTTGTCTCCGTGACGCATGACTTTTAAATTTTATCGGTTAGACCGTGTCAGGAATTCTAACCTACTGTTTGAAAATTTATGATTTATGATTTGGGATTTATA
>Ga0157380_10003096_pt1 | contig 11345 bp, 11 predicted proteins | sample S35metaG_FD_119757 | JGI IMG/M metagenome (GOLD analysis project Ga0157380, IMG submission 119757) | Switchgrass rhizosphere microbial communities from Kellogg Biological Station, Michigan, USA - S3-5 metaG | ecosystem: Host-associated > Plants > Roots > Rhizosphere > Soil | place: USA...
CCGCTGTGGCAGGTGCCGCAGGCTTCAGGCTTGCGGGAGTTGGCCACCGAGAATTCGTGTCTGGTATGGCAGTTGTCGCACTTGTTCTGGTTGGTGTGGCACATTGTGCAGCCGTCAGCGATCTCACGCTGCGACATTCCGGCGTAGATGTCCGTCTCGACGTTCGCCCTGTAATCCAGCGCGTGCGACGGACGGCCCCTCGGCCACTGGTTCTTCGGCCATAAGATCGTGTCGCGCTCGGACTCGCGCTCGGCATATTCCTGCAGATGGCAGTTGCCGCACACATCGGCAGTGGGCATTTTCAGGTCGACCCGGTGATCAGCCTTTTTCTTGGTAAGGATATCCACGTGGCAATCGATGCAGCCGACTTCCTTCAAGTTCTCTTTTGCACCGAGCTTACCAAGCGAGCGCAGGTTCTCCTCGACAGCCTCCAGCTTCGCTTTCTTATAGAAAGTGTCGTCATTTGGGGTAAGCTTGCGAATCTTGTCAAGATTGGCGTGCGTACTTCTCTTCCACATGGCCACCCAGCCAGGCGACTCATCGGTGTGGCATTTCACACACTGCTCGCGTGTCGCGATTTCCTTGACCGATGTCGGGGGCTTGTAGAACGACATTGGATCGAAATACTTGCTCATTGGGATCGGCTCCCAATACTGGCCGTACTGCCCTTTCCCCGCGCCTCTGCCTGGATCCACGAAGCGCTTCGTCAACGCCTCATGCAACTCCTTGGGGCTGGCCGACCGATCGAGTTTCAGCGCCTCGTAGGTTTCCTTGGGGACGCTGGGGAAGTCTGCCTGAGCTGTCCCAGCAAGCATGATGCCGCTGAGGACTAGAACACACCTCACCCAAAGTTTGGACCTCATAACTGAATGCTCCTTCCTAATAAGTGTGTGCACCGCTACTCATTAATGGTCGAGACAAGTTGTCTGGTCTTGCGTTTAATTGTGTTCATATTAGGGTACATTAATCCTTCACGTGAGGCGCATTTATATCTCTGAGTCTCTCAGATGTCAAGAGGATTTGAGGAACATATGTTTGATTCGTAAAAAATAAATTCATGTGCCAAAAATTGCAAGATAAATGCCTTCAAAAGGCACCTTGAGGCTGTCGAAAAGAGTGATCAGCATAATAAAAAAATGTCACACTGACCCACGCTGACACTACGGTCTTTCGCGATCGATGACGACGGTGATCCCATCTGATCCAGGCTTCACTGGTTGACTCATCCCCTCTAAGTCTCCACTTTGCGGCATAGCCTGGCCGGACTTCGACAGACGAGCCACAATCACCACCATTGCGACGTCGGAGAGTGTTCTGGACGGCATCATGCTGTTCGAGTCATCGAGCCGGAACGTAAAGGGCAAGTCTTTCTTCGTCGCCCGCATGATTGCCACCGGCATCGGTGGGCCATTCGTCTCACGGGCAAACACAAATAACGTGTCCGTTGCGGACCCCTTGCCGGCAAGGCTCGGCGCAATACTGACTTTGCCACTGATCGCAAGCGACTGTCCAGACGACTTGGCCGGCGCTGCCGGTTCCGCATATCCAGTTCCCATTGAAATAAGCAGCACGCCGCAGACCAGCAGACCACACCTCAGCCAAAATTTGTTGACCATGCGCATACTCCCCCTTTGTGGAAAACACATCACTACGCTCTTGAATAAACTTATCGATTAGCGAACAGCGCGCATATATCTCAGCATACATCGGAATATGTCAAGTGGGCTTGTGCAATAAATCTGGTGGTTTACTGCAATAAACAGAACGCCCTAACGATACGTGATGGATCAGCGGCAGGAGTTATTGCAGCAAGCGCGGCAATGGAAGAGAGCGGCCTGTGGGCTTCTCGGCGTTACGGTCTTTCACGATCGATGACGACGGTGATCCCATCCACCCCTGATTGTATCGGCTGACTCGTCCCCTCCAGGTCTCCGCTTTGCGGCATGGCCTGGCCAGACTTCGAGAGACGGGCGACAATCACCACAGGGCCTGCGCTGGAAAGTTTTCTAGACGGCATCGGGCTGGTCGAGTCATCGAGCTGAAACGTAAACGGTAGATCTTTCCTCGTCGCCCGCACAATCGACACCGGCATCGGTGGCCCACTCATCTCGCGGGCAAAGACAAACAATGTATCTGTCGCGGATGCTTTGCCGACGAGGCCCGGGGCCATGGTCACCGTGCCTTTGATGGTCCGTGACTGTCCGGGTTGCCCGGCTGGCTGGACTGGCGCTGCCGATTCCGCATATGGTCTTTCGCGATCGATGACGACGGTGATGCCATCCACTCCAGACTGTATCGGCTGGCTCGTCCCCTCCAAATCTCCGTCTTGTGGCATAGCTTGGCCGGACTTTGACAGACGGGCCACAATCACCACCGGTCCGGCGCTGGAGAGTTTTCTGGAGGGCATCGGGCTGGTTGAGTCATCGAGCTGAAACGTGAAGGGTAAATCTTTTCTCGACGCCCGCACGATCGACACCGGCATGGGTGGGCCATTCATTTCGCGTGCAAACACAAACAATGTATCCGTCGGTGATCCCTTGCCGGCCAAGCTGGGAGCCATCGCCACCGTGCCCTTGATTACGCGCGGCCGCCCGGCTGGCTGAGCCGGCGCCGCAGGTTCCGTAAGCCCAGACATCATGCTTTGGCCACCACCGAGTTGGCTCCGGGCCTCTTCGATAGCGGCCGTCAGTTGCTGTGTCATCTCCGGATCTACGTCCGCAGGAAGGTTTGCACGAGCTTGCTCCCAGTCCTTCGCTGCACGCGCAAAGTTTTTCCGATGGAACGCCACAGTCCCTGCCAGCATCAGTGCCTTCACATTGAGTGGATCGATCTTCAGCGCCTGTTGAATCAGGACCTCGGGCTTCCCTTCCAACTTGCGGCCATGGACGACACCCAAGGTATCCGCATAGTCGGCAAGTAACTGGGCGTCATCAGGAATCAGTGTCACAGCTCTCTCGTAAATCGAAGCGGCCTCGGCGTAGCGCCCCAGCCCCACGTATGAGCGCGCGAGCAACCCCCATCCCACACCATCATTCGGATTCTGCTCCATTTTCTGCTTGAGTCGCTCGACCAATCCTTCCAGCGCGTCAGCGGACGAATGCGCATCTTCTGGTCCCCCTTGCGCAGACAACGAAGCCGCAGTTGGCTGCGTCATGGCGAGCGGATTCCCAAGTTCCCAATAGAGCAACCCGCTGACAGCCGGGATGATGATGGCAATTGCAAAAGCCACCGGCCTGCTACTTATCTGACGTGGTGCATTTGTAGGCGTCGTCTCAGTCGTGCCCGTTTCTTCCAGGAGACGGCGTTCGAGCTCACGCCGTGCCTGCTGATACAATTCGTCCGTGAGCACACCGTTTGCCCGGTCCTGCTCGAGTTCTGCAAATTGCTGTCGGAAAATAGATAAGGTCTTCTCCTGCTCTCCCGTTACAACCTTGTTGGTACGCCTGACCAATGGCCACAACAGAAGACCGAGAATGAAAAGAGTCATACCCGAGATGATACACCAGAATAGAATGGTCACGGACGACGAGCTCCTTCGGAAAGTAGTTGCGTCACACGATTGTGCTCGGCTTCCGATAACGTCACATCAGTCATTTTCTTCTGTCTCCGACGCAACGCAAATACCAATCCTATGGCGCCGGCTCCCAGCAAGAGGAACGGCCCTACCCAGAGCAGCGTGGTCGTAAGCTTCCAGGGCGGCCGGTATAACACAAAGTCCCCATACCGCGAGACGAGAAAGTCGATGATCTCTCGGTCGCTCATGTCTTTGGCGATCATCTCCCGCACTTCGCGGCGCAAATCTTCGGCCAACGGCGCGTTCGAATCGGCCAACGTCTGATTCTGACACACCAGGCAACGCAGCTCGACCGCAAGCGCTTTCAATCGCGCCTCCGCCTGCGGGTTCGCAGCAAGCGGCGGGGCCTCGTACGCCGTCGCAAAACTGGGAAAGAGCAGCAGGAGTACCCAGAGCCATCTCATTGTTTCTGAAGCTCCTTGACCAGGGGAAGAATTTTTGTTTTCAAGATATCTTCGCGTAGCGGGCCGATTTGCTTGTAGCGAATGACGCCCTGCTTATCGATCACATAGGTTTCCGGCACACCGTAGACACCATAATCAATACCGACTCGCCCTGGCTCATCCACGGCAACGATCTGATAGGGATTACCCCATTCCTTCAACCACCCCAGGGCCTCGTTCCGTTGATCCTTATAATCCATGCCATAAATGGGCACCTCCCCTGATTCTGCAAGATGGACGAGCACCGGATGTTCGTCTTTACACCCCCCGCACCACGAGGCCCAGAAGTTGAGCAACCAGACCTGGCCCTTCAGGTCATTCGATGCAATGACTTTCCCTGGATCATGAAGCTGTGGCAGTGAAAACTGAGGCGCCGCCTTTCCGACCAACGGAGATGGCAATTCACGCGGGTTGAGCGTGAGCCCCACGGCCAGAAAGCCGACGACAACAATGAAGAGCCCGAACGGGATGAGAAACCGGTTCATGAGACGGTCGGGCGCGCTATCTGGGCCGTGGCCGGCACCGCAGCCTCTTTCCGCCGCCACGCCAGCCGATAACGCCGATCGCTGACAGCCAGGACGCCACCCGAGGCCATGACGAGACAGCCCCCCCAGATCGAGTCGATGAAGGGTTTATGGTAGAGCCGCACACTCCAGGCGCCGCCCTCAAGCGGCTCGCCCAACGACACATACAAATCGCGTAGAAACCCGGGAGAAATTGCCGCCTCGGTCATCGTCTGGTTCTGAACAAAATAGCGGCGCTTTTCGGGATACATCACCGTCACCTCACCGCCATCCTTCGTCACTCGAAACGTCCCCCTCGCCGCAATATAGTTCGGGCCCTTAAACTGCTCTGTGCCGTCAAAGTGGAACACATAGCCACCGAGCGTGGCCGTCTCCCCGACATTCATGCGTACATCTTGCTCCATTTCGAAGCCCTTCACCATCGTCACACCCACAATGAATAGGGCCACACCGCAGTGGGCCAATACCATGCCCCAATAGGCACGAGGCAGCATGGCTATGCGGCCCCCAATACCGCCGCCGCCTTCGGCCTGGAGCAGCCGCTCCCGCAGATCCACCACGATTGTTGTCAGAATCCAGAAGGCCAAGAGGAGACCTAAGCTGATCAGCGGCGTCCATTGGCCCATCAGCCACGGCACCGCCACGGCGGTCACCAGGCTGACACCGAATGCCCAGCGCAGGCGAATTGCCAAGGCCGGCAGGCTTGCCTTCTTCCATTGGGCCAGTGGCCCGATCCCCATCAAAAAGATGGCAGGGGTCATCAGAGGGAGAAAGACCGTATCGAAGTACGGCGGGCCGACAGAGATTTTTCCAAGATCCAGCGCGTCCAAGAACAAGGGATACAGCGTGCCCAGGAGCACCGAGCCCAATGCCGCAACCAACAGTACATTGTTAGCGAGCAGCATCCCTTCGCGCGAGATAATAGCGAAGCCCCCGCCCAGGCCGACGCGAGGCGCCCGCCAGGCGTACAAGACCAAGGAGCCACCGATCACCACGGCCAGGAACACGAGGATGAACAAGCCACGCTTCGGATCTGTGGCAAAGGCATGCACTGACGTCAAGACACCGGAACGGACTAAGAAGGTTCCCAGCAGACTGAGGGAGAAGGCCATAATGGCAAGCAACACGCTCCAGGCTTTGAAGCCGCCTCGTTTATCGGTCACGGCTAGCGAATGCATCAATGCGGTGCCGGCCAACCACGGCATGAAGGAGGCGTTTTCAACCGGGTCCCAGAACCACCAACCACCCCACCCAAGCTCGTAATAGGCCCACCCGCTCCCCATCGCAACCCCTACGGTCATAAAACACCAGGCAACAGTGGTCCACGGACGTGACCAACGCGCCCAGGCCGCATCCAATGTGCCTCCCAAGAGCGCGGCAATCGCAAAGGAAAACGCGACGGAGAATCCCACATACCCCATATAGAGCATCGGCGGGTGTATCACCATACCGGGGTCTTGCAACAACGGATTCAGATCGCGCCCATCAAGCGCGGCAGGAATCAACCGTTCGAACGGATTCGAGACCGTCAACATGAACAGCAGAAATCCCACGCTGACGAGACCCATCACACCCAAAATGCGCGCGCGCATTGCCTCCGGCAGATGGGTGGAGAAGAAAGAGACCGCTACCATCCAGATGCTGAGGATGAACATCCAGAGCAGTAACGAACCTTCGTGCGCACCCCAGATAGCGGCAAGACGATAATGCAATGGGAGCTGAGAGTTCGACGTGGCTGCAACATACAGCACGGAGAAGTCTTTCTCAGCGAAGGCGTATCCTAAGCAGCAAAAAGCCAATAGCACCAGCAGGAATTGCGCGCGCGCGGCCGGCTTTGCAACGGCCATCAACGAGGAATTTCTTACAGCCGCGCCATAGATAGGCAGGACCCCCTGTACGACGGCCACGCAGAGCGCAAGAATTAAGGCGTAATGACCAATTTCTGGAATCATGTCGGCTCCTAGCGTGGATTGACAACCAGGGTGCCGCTGCTTTGCGCCCCTACCGTCTTGGCTTTGGCGAGCGCATCCGCTGCTTCCGGAGGCATATAGTTCTCATCGTGCTTGGCCAGCACTTCACTCGCGAGAAAGGCTCCATCGGCTCTGAGTTGCCCCTGAGCCACAACGCCTTTGCCCTCTTTGAAGAGGTCCGGCAAAATTCCTTTGAACGTCACGGGCACCCGCTTTGCCATATCGGTCACAACAAAATGTACGGTTAACCCATCGCCTTCGCGCGTGAGACTGCCGGCTTCCACCATTCCGCCGATACGGAAGCTTTTCCCTTGGGGCACATCCCCATTGGCGGCTTGAGTCGGCGTATAAAAGAACACCAGGTTGCTTTGAAATGCATTCAGCACTAACGCTGCGGCCACCGCCAATGCGACCAATCCTAGGCCGATAAGGACAAACCGTTTCTGTCGAGGCTTCATCGTCTTCGCTTCCTCCTAGGATTCATCGTGGCTCTCAGCCGCTGCTGCAGACCGCCGCCATACCGCGAGGACCTCCCCACTCATGCATAGAGCCGTTGCGCCAAACGAGGCCCACACATAGAGGCCGTACCCACCCATCGCGAAAAACTCCGCCAGACTCCCCCACTGCATCAGCGCGCCTCCGCGACATCCGGTAACGAGGCAGACTTGCCCCACGACGGCTGTCGCTCTCGCTCAATAATCACACAGCGCACGCGGGCTAACGTCACCGCGATGCTGTACATCCAGAAGCCGACCATCATCACCAACATCGCCGTCACCATGGTGCCCGCCATTGTCGGCGCCGCGGTGATGCTGACGGAAGCCCCTTGATGCAGCGTGTTCCACCACTTCACAGAAAAATAGATGATTGGAACATTGATCACCCCCACGAGCGCCAAGACGGCGCTGGCGCGATCGGCGCGACGCAGGTCGTCGATCGACGAGCGCAACAAGATGATCCCGATGTATTGAAACAACAAAATCAGTTCCGACGTCAGCCGGGCATCCCATACCCACCAGGCCCCCCAAGTCGGTTTACCCCACATCGAACCGGTGAACAGGGCAAGGAACGTAAACATGGCTCCGGTGGGAGCAATGGCCTGCGCCATCATGAAGGAAGGGCGCGCATTCAATCCCAACCCGATACCAGCCCAGATGGCCATGATGACATAGAGAAACATGGACATCCAGGCAGCTGGTACATGAACAAAGATAATGCGGTAGGCATCGCCTTGCGTCGCATCGGTCGGCGCGACGAAAAACCCCACGTACAGCCCGACCAGGATCAATCCCGCAGCAGCGGCAGCAAACCACGGGATCATCCGCCCGGCTAACGGGTGAAAGGCCTGTGGTGATGAATATTTAAACCAGTTAATGCCTGTGGCGCTCATAACGATGTCTTATTCCAATGCAATGCGCAATGCAACAGCCGTGGCCCATGGCGCAAATGTGAGCGAGAACAGGAAGCAGGCTCCAAGCAGCGACAGATTCGCTTCGCTTCCGATTCCGGCCAAACTATTCGTAACGGCGCCAGCCCCAAAGATCAGCACCGGAATAAAAAGTGGAAGCACCAGGAGGGCAACCAGCAAGCCACTCCCACGCAATCCAAGAGTTAATGCAGCTCCAATGGCTCCAATCATACTCAACGTCGGCGTACCAAGCAAGAGCGAGAACGTCAACACCCAGAGCGACTCTCCACTCAAGCCGAATTGCAGGCCGAGGAGAGGCGAGAGCAGGACCACTGGCAAGCCAGAGATGACCCAGTGCGAGAACACCTTGCCAACGACCAAAACAGCCAGCGGTTGAGGAATCAAGAGCGTCTGTTCTAACACACCATCAAGATAATCCGCGGTGAACAAGCGCCCCAACGACAACAGACACGCAAGCAAGGCCGTAACCCAGAGCACACCGGAGGCGATCATCCTCAGAACCGCCGGCTCCGGCCCGACCCCCAACGGAAAGAGGCTCGCGACGATGACGACAAAGAACACCGACATCGCCACATCCGAGCGGTGCCGCATAGCCAACAGGAGGTCCCGTCGGACAACGCCGTGTAATGCCTCACTCAGACTGGGCTGACTCATCGAGTCAGCCTCAGGCGCTGAATGCAATCGGGCGGAAGATCGATCTCCTGGTGCGTGGCGACGACCACCATGCCACCATGACTCAGGTGCAACTGAAGGTGCCGGGTCAAGTAACTTGTGGCTGTAACATCGAGTGATGCAAATGGTTCATCCAAGAGCCATAACGGACGAGTGGAAAGCCAGAGACGCGCCAGAGCCACGCGGCGCTTTTGTCCTTGCGAGAGTACGCGCGTCGGCAGACGATGGATCGGTCGCCCAAGACCGACTGCCTCCAATGCCTTCCGCACAACTCCACTCGCACTTTCATCGCCCGCCAGGCAGGCAGAGACCGTAAGGTTTTCAACTGGAGTCAGCTCATCCTTGATTCCGTTGAGATGCCCCACGTAAGTAAACTGGGCACGATAGAGTTCTTTAAGCTGGCGAATGTCTTTCCCCTGCCAAAGAATCGTGCCGTTATCAGGCGACAACAACCCGCACAGCATGCGAAGGAAGCTGGTTTTCCCGCTGCCGTTCTCACCGACCACGGCCAGTAGCGTGCCGGGTGTGACCGTCACGCTGATATCGGAAAACAGCAGCCGCTCTCCCCGGCTGCCGCTCAGTGCGACGGTTTGGAACATATTTCGAGAAATCCCACGAGAACTGAAGAATAAGAATTGCCGCAGCGTTGAGCTTTTAAAGGTCTTGCTGTTCGCGAACGCCTTCTCGATACCGTCTGGCGTCTCATACAATACACCCGTATCTGAATCAGTATTCCCTCCGCAAAGTTGACGTCACCATGCGGCAATTTGTGGCCTCATGAAAAGGGAACGCACAATGGATTTGCAATTGTCGCCCATCAGACATCGGCAAGTCAAAGATGGATTGCGCGGGTACGATATGAACGTGCCTCCAAGCCTGTTGCTCAAATCCACTGATCGAACTCTCGGCACCAGAAATTCATTCGTTGCACTCTCCTCTGGGCCATCCCACCGAAGAGGAACAGACCAGATCTCCACCGACAACCTATCCTGCCACACAAGCAATAGAAAGCCGTTGGTCACGAATGCGACGGCGGAAAGGCGTGCCTCTAGCAGCCCTCTCTTGGTACGTAGATGCATTTAACATGTACCCATTATCGAGGAATCGTGTGGTTTGTGTATCATCTAAACTCCACCACTGTTTTCTATCACGGCATTCCCCTACCAACCTTCCTTACGGATGGGAAAACAATGCCCGGTTTTTGGCTCCGGATATCCACGCGGGAAAGCTTCGAGAAATCGGTGCGCAGTGCCTGCCCTTATTTATGCCTTCAATCGAGGATGGTTCAAATCGGACAGCCGGTGCTCCGGTCGAACCCAACAGAAAAACAATTTTGATTTTTTTCGCTTACCTCGCGAGGGGGGCTAGAATCTTACCCTGCTTTAATGGCATCATGGTCATACCACTTGATATGACATGTGACCAGGCTTGCCACCATGCGCTGGGATCGCTGAGGCGCATGGAACACCGCAACCGTGAGCGGAACGAGCTGCGCCTCCACGCAAGGTCTCACACAGGAAGGTTCGACCTATTATGAGGAGACAGATGACACGGGCAAGCGCAATCGTGCTCGTGCTTCTTGGTGCTGTGCTATACCTCCCCAGCCTAGCTGGCGCACATGGGGCAACCAGTGGAGAAGACGACCCGTGTTTGCGCAGAGTCGGTGAGCGTGTGGTGCACTTCAGCGCCTATCAGCCGCAATACGAGTTGAAGGATCAATACTGCACAGACATTCCAAAAGAAGGCGACACTTTTCTCGTCGTAGACCTCGTGGACCCGTCGCTGCGCAACGAGCCGGTCGGGATGCGGGTCGTGAAGGGAAACGGGAGCAATGAAGCAGAAGATCAGATCGTAGCCGATATTCGCCCGAGCACCCACCCGGACGGAGTGCTCCGGGGCGAAGTCCGGCTGGACGAGGGCCTGTATACCGTCACCATTGCGGCGGAGAAGCAGAATCTGATGAAGCGTCCGCAGTATCTCTTGCGGGTACACATGACCGATTATCAGAAGCTGCTGCGCTCCGTGGGCATCCCATTGCTAGGCGTGTTGCTCACGGCTTGGCTCGGGTACAAGTTTATACGGTCGAAGTGGGTGCGGAATTGGTGGGCAGTCCGCCGGACGGGAAACTAGGCGCTCCGGCCTGTGAGCACATGGTTCAACATTCGAGAGGGAGGATCCTGACAATGGCTGCGCAATTGCTGAAATCTGCTAGCGCGTGCTTCTTGATGCTGGCGATCGGAGTTACATTCTCCACACAAGCCCAGGCTCACGGAGGACTGGCACTGGCAGAGGATATGTGCAGACTCACGATCGGCCCCTACAACATGCACTTCACCGGCTATCAGCCTGACAACACACGCAATAAGGAATTCTGCGAGGACATTCCGGCGACTGGTCGCACGGTCGTGGTGCTCGACTACATGGAAGATGCTCTTCGCCCGTTGCCCACCGAGGTTCGGGTCATCAAGGATACGGGCTCGGAGCAAGACCTTCAGGCCATCACAGTCCTTCACCTGCCGCCCAAGGTCTATCCCAACGGCACGGACAATTTCGAATATAATTTTGACCAGCCCGGCAAATTCGTCGGCCTGGTCACCGTGGGCGACAAGCAGTTACTTGTATCACGATTCCCGTTCTCGGTAGGGGAAACGAAAATTCCGTTGCCTCCCTCCTACTTCCTGATTGCACTCGCAGGGGTTGCTGTAATTGGAGTGATCTTCTTTGCCATGCGCG
>Ga0157380_10003097_pt1 | contig 11345 bp, 10 predicted proteins | sample S35metaG_FD_119757 | JGI IMG/M metagenome (GOLD analysis project Ga0157380, IMG submission 119757) | Switchgrass rhizosphere microbial communities from Kellogg Biological Station, Michigan, USA - S3-5 metaG | ecosystem: Host-associated > Plants > Roots > Rhizosphere > Soil | place: USA...
ACAGGTGACAACTGGCAGACTTACTTCAGGAAATATATGTCTCCAGTATTAGGATTTATTCAATTAACCTGCCTGTTGATTCAAATCATTTTCTATTATAAATTTTTGAAAACCGCCCGTCAGAGTATACTTTTAAATGATACATATGCTTTTAATCGCTCTTTTCGAATGTACTATAAAAGCAGTGTGTTTTGCCTTGTACAGTTTGTTATAAACATACTTACCACCGTGCCTTACCTTATAATATCTATCAATTTATTATCTTCTCTTAAGAGATAATTTGTTCGAATAACAGTTTGTAGTAAATTGACTTACTATTCTTCACCAAAACAACCAGCTATGGAATCAAACAATCAACCCTCTATTTTTAAAGACTTGCTTGTTACCCATACAATGGGCAATCATATTCACGACACGACCAAATGGACCCGGTTCATTTCGATCGTTTTTATCGTGTGTCTCTCACTGTTTCTTATTTTAGCGATTGTGGCAGGGGCAACCATCGAACCCGCATTGGCCAGTACTTTTCCAGGGTTAAGCAATATTATGGGCAGCGTAATACTGGTAGCAGCAATTGTTTTTTTCCTGGTATTCGGGGCCTTGACTTTTTTTCTTTTGCGTTTTGCCCTTTTAGCCCGCCGTGGACTTGAAATGCGCAATCAAACTCTTTTTAATGAAGGGTTGAAGTCCTTGAAGATATATTTCATTATTTATGGGGTATTCTCAATTCTGTCATTACTAACTAATGCATTCAGCTTATTTTCACTTTAAAAAAGATTTGTTATGGATAATCAAACTCAACAGGATGACCTTTTTGATGTTGAAGTAGACAGCATTTCAAAAAAACACATCAGCGAAATGGCAGTATGGGGGAAGATTGTTGCAATTAGCGCTTTTATCAGTTACGGCCTTTCGCTGGTAATTGCGATTTTTGGTAACCGGAGCGCAGGAGAAGGGTTTGCGGCATCTACCACCAAGTTATCCTCTTTAGCCGGTGTTTTAATTACTTTAATAATTGGTGTGATTATAAATATCTATCTTTTTAAATTTTCCAATGAAGTTAAAAACGGAATAGACGGTACTGACCAGGGCAGTCTTGAAAATGGATTCAATAGTCTGCGTATTTATTTTAAAATAATTGGGATCCTGATTATTATTTTTATTTCGCTCATGGTGATAGCTTTGTTACTTGCTCGGGGTGTAACCGGTCTTTAATGTGAGCGACTGTCAATTTTTTTGAATTACGTAAATAGGATTCACTTTACTCAACGAGTAGAATAATAATTGTAATCCTTTAATAATGTTTCCAGGAAATCGAGGGAATCCTGGTCGCTGTCCATTTTAAGTTTTGATTTGATTCGTTCAGCGATACGCATCGAGAGATCGTAGTCGTTTTTCTTTTTTACGTTTTCTATAATACTTTTAAGGGTATTTACATCGCGGTCGCTCAGTTGCATCACCTGCGGGTAGCGCGGCTGGTAGGTCGATTCCACCTCTTTAAAAACAGTGTCTTCCCAGGAAGTGCGGTTTTTCAAATCAATAATAATAGTACCGGCAACCAGATCTCCGATGCGTTGCGACATAGGAGTTAAAATAACACAGAATAGACCCAGGAAAAGAAGGGGAAATGTCCACAAAGGAAGCTCCTGGCTTAATTGTAACCAGAGTATAAAAACAGGGAAATCAAGCATCCGGAATGACCATCTCAATAAGTATTGACCCAGGCTCGGCTGACCGCCCTCGGCCGTTATAACCTTAATATTCATAGCCATTTTCCCCAAACTACGACCATTAAAAGCGATTTCGCAAATCAGGTGATAAAAGGCAACAGGTGCACTAATTAAAACTCCCAGAAACTTCCAGGTAGCAATGATTATGAAAAGGGATGGCAGATCGAAGAGTGCCGCCATGATTTTTATATAAAGCCAACAGACCATCAGGTCAATAATCCAGGCGAAAAGGCGTTTATGAAAGGGCGAAATGGCAAAATCCACTTCAATATTGAACCCTGTATCCAGTTTTACCAATGCCATTATCTTCTGTTGCTTTAATTTTAGTATTGAGTATTAAACGTTCGAAATTTAACTATTATATTTATCCATAAAAATAATTGTTCGCGGTCAAATTATACCAATTTATAACTACCTAAAAAAGCTTACCGGTGCGTGAAGGACTGTTTATTAAGAAGAATATTGATAAGTGGCGGCAATACCAGTACGAAAAAACGGCCGATCCCGATGAAATGGCCAGCCGGTTTACTGAATTGGTGAATGATTTGGGTTATGCCAAGACATTTTATCCGCACAGTAAGGTTACCACTTACCTGAACGGATTAGCATCCAAGATATACCTTGGCATTTATAAAAATAAAAAGGAAAAATCGTCCCGGATTATCCGATTCTGGAAAACGGAACTTCCCGTAGTCATTCGCATGCATCACAAAGAAGTATTATATGCCTTTCTCATTTTTATACTGTTTAGTTTGATGGCGGCTTTTTCTGCCTCTCATGATCAAACTTTTGTAAGAGGTATTCTCGGGGATGGTTATGTGGAAATGACTGAAGAGAATATCGCTAATGGCGATCCTTTTGGTGTTTATAAGGATGATGATCAGTTTATGATGTTCGTTAGCATTGCAGTGAATAATATAAAGGTCTCCTTCATGGTGTTTCTTGCCGGGTTTATATTTTCGATTGGAAGCGTATGGTTATTATTACGCAACGGGGTAATGGTAGGTGCATTCCAGTATTATTTTTTTTCAAAGGGCCTGGGTTGGGATTCCGTATTAGTAATTTGGATACATGGCACTCTCGAAATTGCTTCCATCATACTTTCCGGCGCGGCGGGATTAATCCTTGGAAATAGCTTCTTATTCCCAGGCACCATAAAACGAATGCAATCTCTTCGCAAAGGAGCAAAAGATGGATTAAAAGTATTAATTGGAGTAATACCCCTGCTAATACTCGCTGCTATGCTGGAAGGGTTTGTAACCCGGTATTCCACGATGCCCAAATATATCAGCATTTCTATACTCGCTACCTCCTTTATATTCATAGCCTGGTATTTCGGCCTCTATCCCATACTGGTAGAGAAGAGAGTTTTCCGGCAGGCGCTATTAAACCAGGGCCAAACTATATGAAAATTTTTTCTTTTTATATCCGCATTAAACAGCTGCTGCAGATTGGCGGTTTTTTGTTGATTTTTCCTTTAAGTGGAATATCGCAATCAACCCCTCCCGATACCGCTATTGAGGAATTAATTGTGGACAGCAGCAGCATAAACTTGGATGATCAGCTACCCGAAGCACCTGTGATATTAGATGATACCGGAGATTATCATGAAGAGACAACTAAAACCATTACACGATTGCCGGATTCAATCATTTTCCGAAGCGTTCCGGATACTACTTTGTCGAAATTGAAATCACAGAAAGAATTCGAATATGCCAATGATCCGGAATATTGGATAAAAAAGAAAAAAAAGGAAAAATCAGATAAGGGAATAGGCTATTTTATTGAATGGGTATTTGGGAGTAGTGCAGTAAGGATAATCATGTATATTTTGATAGGTTTGATAATACTCTACACCCTATACCGTATCATTGAAAACAATAATCTATTTTACAACTCTTCCAAAAGAACAATCAGCGGCATATCGGAAGACGCCGTTGAAATGGAGGACGAGAATCTTGATGAAAAAATCAGGAAGGCAATTGCCGACAAAGATCATCGCAAGGCAGTACGGTATTTGTATTTTAAAACATTGCGTACGCTCGATCAACGCGGCTGGATCCGTTATCACGCGCAGGCAACCAATTACGATTATATTACCCAGGTAAGTAGTTACCCGGTAGCGGAAGATTTTAAATTCTTAACCCAGGTGTATGAGTATGTATGGTATGGCGACTTTAAATTAACGGATGAACAATTCGGGATCGTACACACGAATTTTCAGAAAATAATCAAGTAAGAGTTTGAAAAAAATAACATTCATATTTCCAATTATCATGTTCCTTTTCATGATGCTGATAAGTTCCTGTGAAAGGGGAAATGAAAAAGTGCTGAATGAGCGGGTCACCATTTGGCGCAAGGATAAAATTCCTTATGGTACTTTTTATGCTTACGAGCAATTGCCGGTTATGTTTCCCGAGGCGGAGATAATAATCGATAAGGAATCACCGGATAGCCGCAGAAATATTTTCCAACCCAAGAATAACGACCTGGAAATAAAATTATCGAGCCATGTTGGACGAACCGCTTCTTTTGTTATTACACGACGATTGCTTCCAAATAGTAGCGAACTGCGCGCCTTACTCGATTTTGTGTACGAGGGAAATCAGATATTCGTTTCATCTTTTGAATTTGGACCGGAATTGCTCGATAGTCTTAAACTCGAAACCAATTATTCGAACGGTGAAGTAAATGTTTATGATTCGCTTCGTGTAAGCATCAGTAACCCTGAAAGTAAAGTGGAAGAATTTTATAGCTATCCCGGAAAATCTTACGATAATTATTTTTCGGGAATGGATTCAGGATTTACGACAATATTGGGATGGGATCAAAATGGCAATGCTAATTTTATAAAGATTTCATACGATAATGGAGGCGCTATATACCTGCACCTCGCTCCAATGGCATTCAGTAATTTCTTCCTCCTGCATAAAGACAATAAGCGCTACTACGATTGTGCGTTATCCTATATGCCTAAGGATATTGAGTTAATTGTATGGGCAGAATATTTTCGCAATCATGCCAATGGTGATGAAGGGAAAGGAAGCGAGAGCAGTACGGCACGGATTTTTAATTGGATGATGAGCCAGGAAGCGTTGGCATGGGCGCTTTGGTTGTTATTACTGCTTTTTCTGATAATATTTTTATTTGAATCGAAAAGAAGACAGCGGGCAATACCGATAAAAAAACCTTTAAAGAATGCATCACTTGATTTTGTAAAAACGATTGGCAATCTTTATTACCAACGACGAGACAATAAAAACCTCGTGGGGAAAATGACAGCCCATTTCCAGGATCATGTGCGTAACCGATTTAATATACCAACTTCCCGCATGGATGAGGATTTTGAAAAGAAACTATCTTATAAAACAGGTATCGATCTTCAAACCATTCACGATATTGTGTACCAGGCTAAATACCTGTCGGATCAATCAGCGGTGAGCGATGGAGAATTATTATTATTTAACCAGCAATTGCAAAACTTTTATAAACAGGTATAATGATGGAAGAGAATTTTTTTCAGCAAAGAACGGATCTTAATGGCCTGCAAACGGCTGTATTGACGCTTAAAAGAGAAATCGGTAAAGTAATCATTGGTCAGGAACAAATGGTGGATCTGCTGCTGGCTGCGGTTTTGGCCGATGGGCATGTGCTGATTGAAGGAGTACCGGGCGTAGCAAAAACACTTACCGCTAAATTGCTCAGTAAAAGTATTGCAGTTGGATTTTCACGAATACAATTCACGCCCGACCTGATGCCCAGTGACGTAATTGGAACCTCTATATTCAATCCTAAAGAATCCTCTTTTCAGTTCAGGCAGGGACCTATCTTCAGTAATATTATACTTATAGATGAAATCAACCGCGCCCCGGCTAAAACTCAGGCAGCTCTTTTTGAAGTAATGGAAGAAAGACAGGTAACTGTAGATGGGCAAAGCTATGGACTGAGTTTTCCTTTTATGGTAGTGGCCACTCAAAACCCCATTGAGCAAGAAGGCACTTATCATTTACCGGAAGCGCAACTTGACCGTTTTCTTTTTAAGATAAATGTTACTTATCCCACTGCTGAACAGGAATTCCGCATCGTTTTGAATCATCATCAGTCGGATCTGAATGCAATGATTGAACAGGTAGGCACTGTATTGCGCACAGAAGAATTGGAATTCCTGCGCAAACAGGTGCGGTTGATACATGTAGAAGAGAAACTTATCAGCTTTATCACCAGCATTGTTTCCAATACCCGAAATCATAAGTCCATTTATCTGGGAGCTTCTCCCCGTGCATCTATCGGTATATTAAATGGAGCGAAAGCACTGGCGGCTATGCGTGGCCGCGATTTCATTACGCCGGAAGATATTATCTATGTAACCCCGGCTGTATTGAGACATCGGATCGTATTAAGTCCGGAAAAAGAAATGGAAGGCGCCTCAACGGATGATGTAATCGCGCAGATCATTCAAAGTATCGAGGTCCCCAGATAATTTTTACCTATCTATTTAATTGCACCGTACAGAGCATGAAATTTTATGAACGATACCTGCGTCCGCTTTTTTTCACCAAACGCTTTTACTGGGTGTTCGCCGGTATAATCGTCTTATTCCTTTTTTCATTTGGTACCCCTTTGTTATTACCGGTTTCCAAACTCATATTGCTGGTATTTTCATTGTTGGTTATATTGGATTACGGGAGTCTTTTTCTAAGAAAAGAACCTGTAAAACTTGAACGAATAACCAGCGAACGATTCAGTAACGGGGATGAGAATAAAGTACAGATACAGGTAACCAATAATTACCCTTTTCGCATTAATATCCGTGTCATTGATGAGTTGCCGGATCAGTTTCAGGCAAGAAATTTTCTGTTGCAAGCAGTAGTAAACAGCCGGGATGAGCAATTGCTTACCTATATGTTGCGGCCGGTGGAAAGAGGAGAATATCTTTTTCACGCAATTCGTTTGTTTGTGAGAAGCCCTTTGCAATTAGTCGTGAGACGGGTAACCAACGAAACTGATCAGATGGTAAAAGTATTACCGTCCTACTTTTTATTGAAACAGTTTGAATTACTAGCGCATTCCAGTAACCTTACTGAAGCTGGCAGTAAGAAGATTCGCAAAATTGGTCACAGTTTGGAATTTGAACAGATAAAGGATTATGTTACCGGTGATGATATTCGCAGTATCAATTGGAAAGCAACTGCCCGTAAAGGACAATTGATGGTAAATAATTTTACTGACGAACGAAGTCAGCAGATCTATTGCATCATAGACAAAGGGCGGGTCATGAAAATGCCTTTTGAAGGGATGACACTGCTCGATTACGCGATCAACGCTTCTCTCATATTATTGAGGGTGGCATTGATTAAACAAGACCGGGCGGGACTGATTACTTTTGATGAAGGGTTGGGAAACTTTCTTCCAGCCGATCGCAAGGCCGCGCAAATGACCAACATTCTCGAAACCCTCTACAATCAGCATACAAAATTCATGGAGAGCGATTATGAAAAACTATTCGCGGTGATCCGGACTAAAGTGACCCAACGCAGCCTGATTGTATTGTTTACCAATTTCGAATCATTATCGGGTTTACAACGTCAATTGCCGTATATCCGAAGTATCGCCCGCAATCATCTCGTATTGGTTGTATTTTTTGAAAACACTGAATTGCGTCAGCTTACAGAAACTGCGGCGCCGGATATGGAGACCCTTTATGTGAAAACAATCGCTGAAAAATTTCAATATGAAAAAAGACTGATTGTAAAGGAACTTCAGCAACACGGTATCTTCACCATTTTAACCGCTCCAAAAAATCTAACGGTGGATACAGTAAATAAATACCTGGAGTTGAAGGCGAGACAAGCAATATAAAGCAATGGCGAATTAACAGATTGCGGATGATCTTATTCTAAAATACTTTCAAATAGCAAGCTTTCATTTATGAATTAGGAAAGTTTCACAAAAGGAATCCGCCATCCGCCATTCGTAAATCCGCCATTTTTTATGAAGTAACTTTATAAAATCAACAAAATTTGCAATCTACTCCCAATATTTTCGAAGAAGGTCAGGTATTGTTAATCAATAAACCGATCGAATGGACATCGTTCGACGTGGTGCGCAAAATCCGCAGTATGGTTCACATAAGAAAAGTGGGACATGCCGGAACATTGGATCCACTGGCAACCGGATTACTGATCCTTTGCACAGGCAAATTCACTAAGCGCATCAACGAGTATATGTCGCAGGAAAAAGAATATACCGGAACTATTACACTCGGCGCAATAACACCTACCTATGATCTTGAGAGTGAACCGCAGGATTTTAAAGCGTATGAAAAAATTAGTCTTACGGATGCGGAAAACGCTACAAAAAAATTCATCGGTGAAATTTTACAGGTGCCACCAGCGCATTCTGCTATTAAAAAAGATGGTAAAAGAGTGTATGAGTTAGCCCGGAAAGGAATTGAAGTAGAACTGGAGCCCAGGAAAATCGTGATCAGCGAATTTGAAATCACTTCTTTTCAATTACCGGTTATCGGATTTAGAGTGGTTTGTTCAACCGGTACTTATATCCGTAGTCTTGCCCATGATTTTGGAAAGGAATTGGGCTGTGGCGGCTATCTCAGTAGTTTATGCCGAACACGCATCGGTTCATTTACTCTTGATCAATCGATGAATATGCAAGAAGCGGAGAAATATATAGGGCAATTGCATCAGAAGGGATAACCAATTCCCAACTGGAACTGACCACCGAAGAGGCTAAGGTCATAGAACCAACCGTCGTTGAATTCGGCCCATCGCGGATTTTTGAGTTTATAGGCCCAGTCTAGACGGATAAGAAAAAAATCAAAATCAAATCGAAGACTCATCCCACCACCTAAAGCTATGTCTTTGTAAAGACGGCTGAATTTAAATGAGGCCTCCGGTATTTTTTCAGTTGCCGTAGCATCGGTAAATTCTATACCCCATATATTACCAACATCTACAAATAAAGCGCTCTTAACTTTTATACCAGCTACAGTAGTCAGGTTAAAACGGTATTCTACATTGCCTTCCAGTTGCATATTCCCAAAACGATCATTGGATTCATTGTTCGTTGTATCATAGATGATGGCAGAGCCCGGTCCCAGTTGCCTGACTCGCCATGCTCGCATACTATAGGGTCCGCCAGCAAAATAAGCTTTAAAGAAAGGTAGTTTGTATTCGGGTTGACCATCTTTTTGGCCATAAACATATCCGTATCCGGCGAACCCACGGAAGGCCCAACCGGAATATTTGTAATTGATGAAATTTTTAATTTCGAGTTCTGTCTTTACAAATCGGAACAGGTTGTCTTCATCAATGCTTTTAATAAGTCCCAGCCCGGCTCCACTCTGTTCAAGCCGTACCCGAAATGATGTAAAGCGGTTCTTTTTATTCCAGGAGGTATTTACTGCACCGATTTGTCCAATTACAAATCCATCGTTAAATGCATATTTTAAAGAAGGGATATCCTTCATTAATTGATCCAGACTGTCTTTCCCAAGCAACCTGGTAAATTCCATATTCAATGGCGTGACCTGATAACTAATCAGGGAATTCCTTTTTTTCCGTCGCGACCATTCATATCCCCAGGAAGTGTTTATCGAACCAACATTGTAAATATCCCGACGTATGGTATAGGACCCATTGATATTTACAATTGTTCGCTGATTGATCCAGTCGCTTTCGTTCTTGAATTTTATCCAGGATGGTTTGATATGTTGAGGGAAAAAGACGGAATGCGAAAGATTGGTTTGGAGGGTTTGAATAAAATTTGATCCAAGTTCTATTCCAAAACGTGCATTGGTACTGGTTTGTATTGCCTGGCGATACGCGTTACGGTTGGTTAATGAGAAATTGACACCTAATCCGAAAAATTGTGTTGAGGTAAGGTAATCGGCAATATTCCGGCTTACCTCCAGGTCAACTTTGAGATTCAATTTTGGCGCAGGATATAACCGTATTTCCGCATCTAACAGAGGAACGCTATCATATCGTTCTTTCAACGTTACATCCACACTTTGCCATGCACCCAGCCGATTAAAAGTATTAACGGTACGGAAATAGTTCCGTTCGCGGTAAAGACTATCACTTTCGGGAATTAGAAATATATTCTTGGCAAGATAGGGGAGCTTGAATCGGTTACTGGTAGTAAAGAATTTGAATTTATAGCCAGGAACAATAGTACTGTCAACGGGGTTGGCAGCGGAAGAATCCTGTATAAAAAATTGGTCGGGGTATACTTTTACCGTTCCGATACGAAACCGTTTCAAGTGTGTGGTATCCTCCGCGTCGCGCTGCTTAAAAACAAGGGTAATAGTGGGCTTATCCTTTTTTTTGCGAAGAGAATCGAGTAATGCGATCTGTTCAAATGGGTCGAGGGTGGGATCTATAAGCGCGGCTATTACCGTATCTCTTTCTACAAAAATATCGTCTCCGGTTACTTTGTAAAAACCATTGTTATGAAAAATTTGCAGCAACCGATCCCTTTCATCCGAAATTAATTGCAAGGAATATGGATCTCCTTTATTTATTATAGCCCGTCCCCTGGATCGCAAAGCAAGTGCCTGCAACTCGGGGGTGAGCAGATCGTAGCCCACTGAATCTATCTGCGTTTGGATACCTAACTTAACCTGGAAGTTAACGGTGACCCGGTATTGATGTTTTTTAACCGTGTCTACGGTGAAAGTATCGGTAATTATAGGATAAAAATAGCCAAGTGAATTCAGTAAATCGGTCATGAAGAAGCGGGAACGTGCCACGTTTACTGTATCGAAACGGGGTGGTTTCATTAATGTATTATAAACTGCCGCATATGAGATGACACGGGTTTTAAGACTATCGTCCAGTTGATTCTCCAGTTTACTGATTAGTTCCGCTTTTTCGGCAGGCTTTATGTTTCCGGATACACTTATTTTCGTTTTAAACACAAAGGGCTTATCTTTTTGATATTGCTTTTTGGATACTACAGTGATACAGGAACTGAATAATAACAATAATAGCCCGGTACACAGGCTAAAATGATAAGAATTAAAAAAACTAACTTTCCGGGGATCCAACATATTAAATTAAACGAAGAACCATGCTGGTTAAATCGCAAGTCAAATATATTCAAAGTTTAAGCCAGAAAAAATTCAGAGAAGAGGAAGGAGTATTTGTAGCGGAAGGTCCCAAAATTATTAACGAGTTATTGGCTGCATCCAATATTGATATAAAGCAACTATTCGCTACCGAATCGTGGATCGGAGTCCATCGGACTTTATACTCATCTCTTGGGCCCGACATCATCACTCAGATTGATAATAAGGAACTGGAACGAATTTCCTTTTTGACAACCCCCAATGAAGTATTGGGTATTTTTAAAAAGCCATCATTCAAAACACCCATAATAGCGAAAGCTAGTATTAGCCTGTTATTAGATACCATACAGGATCCGGGTAACCTCGGTACTATTCTTCGTTGTGCCGATTGGTTTGGTATTACCCAGATAATATGCTCTGAAGAATGTGCCGATATTTTTAGTACTAAAGTCGTGCAGTCGTCTATGGGAAGTATCAGCAGGGTGCAGGTTCTATATACTGATCCGGATGTTTTTTTGAAAAAGAAC
>Ga0157380_10003098_pt1 | contig 11344 bp, 5 predicted proteins | sample S35metaG_FD_119757 | JGI IMG/M metagenome (GOLD analysis project Ga0157380, IMG submission 119757) | Switchgrass rhizosphere microbial communities from Kellogg Biological Station, Michigan, USA - S3-5 metaG | ecosystem: Host-associated > Plants > Roots > Rhizosphere > Soil | place: USA: Michigan...
GGCGCCGATAATTTGCGCGGCAATTCGGCCGGCAAATGAGATCCAGGCTGATCGAATCTTGGCGCGCTTCCGCGCCTTTTCTTGAGAAGCAATCACGTTCATGACAGACACCTTCGCCGCGCTAGCAGCAAGGCGTATGCCATTTACCTTCGCCGATCCGCGATCGCCGAGACGTTTCGTTACGTGTGTCGGCCGGCCCTCATCGAGTTGAACAACTCCATGTGCAGGTCCATGACGCGCTGGCGCTCCTTTTCCTCGATGTCGAGCGACCAGTTGTCGCGAAGCGAGGTGCCGCCGAGGACGATGCCATCCGAGCGCGGCATCATGTGAACAAATCCTGACTCCGGCGGAAGCTGCCGTCCGATGCCGCTCGTGCTGTACGTGATCTCCGGCTGCGGCACCAGCACGACAAGCTGGCCCTTCAAGGGCATCAGCTCTGGATCGTTGAACAGCGCCTTCGATCCGAGGCCGGTGCAATTCACAATCACGTTCTCGCCGAGCGCCGCGACGTCGCGCGGCGTCTCGAACTTTCGAATCACCACCGTGCCGCCCCATAACAGGAAGTCGTTCATCAACGCGTCGAGATAGATCGACGGTTCGATGCGCATCTCTTCGAATTCGTAGCAGAACTTCGTCGCGAACGGATGTTCGCCGGGCCCCAGCAACAGTTCAGGTCCTGAGAGCTCAGCGGGCAGCAGCGGGTTGGCATTGGGCTGCGGCCGCTGGTTGTTGTCCGTCGGCTGATACTGCTTGATCCAGCTGACGCCGTACTTCGGACCGATCAAGAGCTGCAGGCGACGATACGCAATCCGCGCCGCGTGGCGGCACTGCTCGTCCCACGCCGCCGTTCTCAGCTTGGTGTCAACCAGACCGGATGTCGGCGTCCAACCCGCCAGCGACATGTTCGATGTCGTGTCGGGAGGCACCGTCGCCGCGTAGATCGTGACGTCGAAGCCGTGGCGCTGCAGCTCGCGCGCGGAGGTGAGCCCGACGACTCCCGAGCCGAGCACCGCCGCCTTGCGCTCGGCTTGCTGCAGCGCGAGGTCGGTGGCCATCGACGCCGTGCCCCACGACAACGACATCCCCGAGCCGCCGTGACCGAAGTTATGGATCAGCGTCTTGTTATCGAGCTTCTCGGCGCGCAACACGAACCCGGAAGGGCGATGCGGGCGCAAGCCGATGGTGGTGCGAATGATCCGGTCCCACGACGCGTTGACCGCGGGCAGCACGCGGCGCACCTGCTTCGGCACCGTCTGCGGCTTCGCGGTCGATGTCGAGGTGGCGCATCCTTCGAGCGCGAATCCAACCGACGCCATGCCGGCAAATTTCAGAAGAGAGCGACGATCCATGCGCGGGATTCTACTACTTGTCACGTACGGGCCACGGAGACACGGAGGCACGGAGAACTTCTTTTCAAAAGGCCAGTGCTGCTAAGCAGCGCTCGATCATGTTGAAAGATTGGCTCCGTGTCTCCGTGTCTCCGTGGCCCGTACGTGACAAGCAGCCCCTAGTCGTCTCGTAACACGACGTTGGGATCGACTCGCGACGCGCGCCAGGCGGGAAGCGCACAGGCGATCGCCGCGACCAGCGTGATTGTGGCGACGACGGCGACGATGGTGAGGGTGTCGGTCGGCTGAACGCCAAAGAGAAGCGACGCGATCAACCTATTGAGCGCGAGCGCGCCGGCGAGGCCAACGATGATGCCGATCGTGGTGAGCGTCAGGCCCTGCTTCATCACCTGTCCGAGCACGCTGCCCTGATCGGCGCCGAGCGCCATGCGGATGCCGATCTCACGCCGGCGTTCAGCGACCATGTACGACAACACGCCGTAGGTTCCAATCGCCGCGAGCAGCAACGCAAGCCCGGCGAAACCGCCGAGCAGTTGCGCGAGCAAGCGTGGCCGGGTGATCGATTCCTCGAACACGCCGTTCATGTCGCGCAGCCGGACGATTGGAACTGACGCATCGGCTTCGCGGACGATCGCTTCGATCTGGGTCCGCAGTGTCGCCGGCGGCAGCGTCGTCCGCAGCACGATGTTCATGGTCCCCGGTGCATTGCCGATTGGCGGCGGCGCCACCGCGACCTGATCGACGAGCAGATACAGCTCCGTGCCGGTCTTCTTGTCGACACCGCCCTGTTTCACGTCCTTCGCGACCCCGATGACGCGGAAATCCGGCACGTCGGCGAACCGCGCCAGGCCCGGCTTGAGCGTCTGCCCGATCGGATCGCGATCCTTCCAGAAGGTGTTGACGAGCGTCTCATTGACAATCACGACCGGACCCGATGCCGCATCGCTCGCCTGGAACGATCTGCCGGTGACGATCGGAATGCCCATCGTCTCGAAGTAATTGGTCATCACGCTCTGGTAGTAATCGACGTTTTCGAACGGCCCTTCCGGCGGCGCTTCGTAGTTGCCGATGTCGGTATCGTTGGCGTTGAGGGGCCGGTTCGGCGGCAGCCCTGACATCGCGCTGGCGCCCTGGATGCCGGCGACACCGCGAAGTTTTTCAAGCAGGCGCTGATACAGCTGGGCGCGCGGCGCGGGCTGCGGATAGTCGACATTCGCCAGGGACATTTGAAATGTGACCAGGCGCGATCGATCGAAGCCGGCATCGACCACCGACAGGTTATAGACGGTGCGGATCATCAGGCCGGCGCCGATCACGAGCATCACCGCGAGCGCGACTTCGGCCATCACGAGACCGCGGCGGAGGTGGTGACGCGCGGCGGTGGCGCCCCTGGCGCCGCCTTCCTTCAACGCGAGCGCCAATCCTTTCACCCGCGTGTGCATCAACGGTGCGAGACCGAACACCAGGCCGGTGGCCACCGACACACCAAGCGTGAAGATCAGCACCATCGGATCGACGGTGACTTCAGCAGTGCGCGGCAGGCTGCTGGGATAGAGGCGAATCAGCGCCTGGACACCGGCGCGCGCCAGCACCAGGCCGAGTACGCCGCCGATGATCGACAGCAACACGCCTTCGGTCATGAACTGGCGGAGCAACCGGCCGCGTCCCGCTCCGAGCGCGGTGCGCACGGCGAATTCACGGTGCCGCGTCTCCGCGCGCGCCAGCAGCAGGTTCGCGAGATTCGCGCACGCGATCAACAACACGAATCCCACCGCGGCCTGCAGCACCCAAATCGCCCGGCTGGCGCTGCCGACGATCTGTTCCTGCACCGGATCCATCTGCAGAATGTGCCCGAAGTTGGTCTTGCGCTCTTCGGCAGTCTTCGGCAGGGGCGCGAACACGTGATTCTTCTGGCCGGTGCGCTCGCCCCACGTCTGAATCAGCTGCGTCAGCTCCGCACGAGCCGCGTCCGGTGTCACGCCGTCCTTCAAGCGCCCCACGAGATAGAGAAAATGGCTGCCACGCTGCTGCCGGTTGTTCGGGTTGAGGGCGATCGGCATCCAGATCTCGGTGCGGTTGTCCATCACGTCCGCGCCCGGCGGCATGATGCCGAGCACCTCGCGGCGCAGGCCGTTGACCTCGACCATCTGTCCGATGATGCCGGCCTGTCCGCCGAACGCGCTTTGCCAGAGCTCGTACGAAAGGAGGCAAATCGGCGGCGGCGGCACGGGACCGGCTGGATTCGGCGGAGGGACGACGTCGGTCTCGCCCTTCGCGAACAGCCTGCCGGCAAACGGCTTGATGCCGAGCGCGTTCAGCAGGTGATCGTCCACCGAGGCCGATCGCACGCGCAGCGGCCGATCACCGGAGGTGAGGTTGGCCTCGCCCGTCGTGTAGGCGCCGACCGCTGCGAACGACTGGTTCAGCTCGCGGAACTCGAAATATTCCGGCGGCGAGACCCAGAACCGATCGAAGCCAAACGCCGGGAACTGCGTGGTCAGGTACATCAGCTGCTCGGGCTTCGGATACCCGAGCGGGCGCAGGATCACGCCGTTGACGATCGAGAAAATTGCGGTATTCGCGCCGATTCCGAGGGCGAGTGTCAGGATCGTGACGACGGCGAACGCGGGCGCGCGGAGTAACCCGCGCCCAGCAAGCCGAATGTCCTGGCGAAGGTTATCGAAGCTCATGGGGCCTTTGACGGGTGGGAATCATGAAAGGTTTGAGCCGCCGCGCACTTTAGTCCGCGCCCGAAATCGCATAAGTTGGGGCCTTGATTCGCGTTCTCGTTGCGACGCTCGTCCTGCTGTTCGTCACAGACGACCGTACACCAGTCGCCGGCTTCTTCGATCTGCCCGTCACGGGAGGCACAGCCACCTACGAGATGCTGGGCCTGCAGCCTGAGGAACGGGGCCACGCCCTGTCACTGCTCGCGCGCGAGATGTTCGTGCAAACCTCAAGCGCCATCGAACGGTCGAGCGCCGTCCGCAACTTCATCGCCCAGATCTCGGCGCCAGGGAAGGAAAAAGCGATCGCCGCCGAGACCCGGCCTCTCACCATTGCCGCGCCGCTCACCGCCGATCACTGGCGCGACGCGATGCTGCTGCCGGACAAGGCCGATCTCTTCGGCGCGATCCTCTCGAATCGATCGGCGCTTCTCGCCTGCGCCGGCGCGCTGGCCACCGACCCGTCGATGCGCGCACTGCTCGAGCGCGATCGCGGCCTGCTGAAATGGATCGTCAAGACGGCGCCGGCGGCGTTTTGGATTACGGCACGGCACCTCAAGGTGGACAAGGATCGCGTGATCGTTCCAGGCGGCGCCGCGGCCGAACCGATCTGGGAAGCCATCGTCGAGGTCAAGGTCACGAGGCCGGCGGACTTCATCCGGGCGCTCCTGGCGCGCGACTCGGGACGCCTGGCGTGGTTCTACGACACTGTCGGCACGATGACGCCGGAGCGTTTCACCGCCGCGTTCGGCGCGGCGCCGCTCGAACTGCAGATCGAACAGGCACGCGGGTTCTACAGCGCGTTTCGATCAGCCGACTCGAACTGGAGGCTCGAAGAGCATCCCTTCCTGCGCGGCACGACCGATCCCTGGATTGTGTCCTCACAAGTCGATCTGGTCGACGCAGCCGTGGCGCCGCCCGCCGAGCCGTGGTTCTGGGAGGAGCTGTTCGAGCGATCCGAGATTACTCGCCGCCAGGCTGTTTCCGCCCGGCGCGAGTCGCAGCCGCCGGTCACGCTCGCATGGCTCGCGCAGAAGATCTCGGCGAGTTCTGCGAAGGAACGCCGCGATCGATTCGAAATTTTCCGCTTCGCGCAGGGCGTGTTCAGCAACATCGAGGGCGATCGCGCCGTCGACGCGCTCGTCGCGCTCGGCGGTTATCGCCGTTATCGCGCCATCCTCGTGACGCTGGATCGCATGGGCGTCACCTCGCCGCGCGTCTATGCGCGCACCGTCGAAGCGGCGCGCCGATTGGGCGAGGAGCTTTCAGGCCGCGATGAGCGAAACGCCGTCGTGGCGTTTCAATCCGCGCTCGCCATCCTCGAGCGCGCGCGACTGACGCAGCAGATCGAACCGGCCGCCGCCGAAAAGTTGCTCCTGTCGCTGGCCGATGTGGTCGATCCGCCCGCCGGCAAGGCGCGGCCGTTTGCGGCGATTACGCAGTGGATGATCACGACGATGCTCGAAGCGCTGCCACCACTCATTCAGCCCGATGAGTGGACGACGGCGAAGACCGCGTATGAATCGCGCATGCTGCAGGCGCTGGCCGGTCGGCCAACGGAGTCGAACGCGCCGACGCTCATGTGGGAAGGACTCGATTACCGCGTCGACTGGTTTGGCGCCGAGCATGCGCGCCTGAAGCGTATCCGCGAACAGATCGCGTCACCGGGACTCGACGCCGCGTTAGCGAGCGATGACGCGACGAAGATCGCCGACGCGCTGCTCGCGCTCGTCTACACGCCGGCCCTCGGCGATCCGGAGGGGCCGGCGCTGCTCGGCGGCGACATCGCGCAGCGGCACAACTTCGGTCTTGTCGGCCCGGCCGGCATGCGGCGCGACTTCGTCGCGTGGGCGTTGCCGAAGGAACAGGTTGGCGACGGCACGCCGTGGCACGTCGAGGGATCGCTGCTCGGTCTGGACATCGCGCTGGCGCGGCTCGCGCTGCGCCGGCTTGCCGACAACGAAATGCCGGTCGCCCCGACGATCAACCTGAATGATCAGCTGACGTTCGCGCGCACGATGATGACGCTCAATCCGCGCTCGCTCCAGGACGCGGACCGCGATCGCATCGTCGCCGCCATCGAGCGCGGGCGTAATCGCGTCAAGGCGGCCGGCGCCGATCTGGCGGCGGTGAAGGCGATCGCAGAGGAAGCACAGCTGCCATCCTCGGTGCGGCAAACGCTTGCCTGGACGATTACCCGTACGCCGGAGCTTGTGCCGGCGCTCTTCGGCCTGCGCGACTTCCTGTGGCTCGGTAAGCCGGATCTGCCGCAGGCGACGCTTGATCACTGGGGCATCTACGCCGAGAGCCTCAACAGTCGCCTCAAGGCCGCGATGCCGAAGCCGTCGCCGTGGGAAAACTTCGGCGGCCGCGCCGACGGAGGCCTGATCGCCACCCAGGCGCCGGACCTCGTTCTGCGCCTGGCCGTAGAGACTGCCCGGCTGAAACTCCCGGCGCAACTCGTCCCTGGCCTGCTGATGTACGCGGCCCAGGACTACTGGCACGACGTCGATTCCCGGTTTCCGGACGACTGGCCGGCGATGACCCGACAGGCACTGGCGCTTTCGCCGTCGCGGGTAGAAGATTACGTGGCGGCGCTAGCCGGCGGCGGTCCGTTACGGCCGCGGTAAAGGAACCTGCTACATTTTTGCGGTTGATCCAATTGAAATGAAGCTTCTGCCCACTCTTGGCGTTTTGTTCCTTGCTGTGTCATTGGCAGCGCAGGAACCCCAGCAGCCACCGACTGAATTGACGATTCGCATCATCGTGCCGGAACCGGACTCGTACGTGAGCGGCATCACGAAGCTCAAAGCGGAAATCCTCCCCAAGATGCTCGCGACACGCGTCGGACAAATCCTGTTCTCTGTCGATGGCAAGCAGGTCTGCAACGTGCTCGATCCGATCGCGGCGGAATGCGAATGGGACGCGGGCGCCGAGGTGCGGCCTCACACGCTACGAGTGGTCGCCAGTCTCATCGGCGGCGGCCGCATCGTCGACAGCGCGCGCACGAAAGGCCTCGATCAAGTCGAGAAAGTGTCGGTCGACGTCGTCCAGGTCACCGCGGTCGTCACCGACCACGGGCGATTCGTGTCCGGCCTGCAGCAACGGCAATTCAAGCTGCTCGAGGACGGCGTGCCGCAGACGATCGGGCACTTCTCGTCGGAGGGATCGCCGCTCGAGATCGTCGTCGCGATCGACGTCAGCGAAAGCATGACCCTGGCGATGCCGCAGTTGAAGAACTCGGTGAAGAAGTTCCTGGCCGCACTCGGGCCGAAGGATCAGGTGACGGTGGCGGCGTTCAACGACACCATGTTCACGCTGACCAAGCGCGAGACCAACGTGCAGCAACGCACCCGGGCCATCGATCGCCTGTCGGCCTGGGGCGGCACGGCGCTCTATGACGTGATCATCCGCGGCGTGCAGCAGCTGTCGAAGCAACCGGGGCGCCGCGTGCTGGTGGTCTTCAGCGACGGCGACGATCGCACCAGCCACGCGACCATTCACGCCGTCGAACAGGCGGTGCGCGCCAACGATGCGACGCTGTTCATGGTCGCGCTCGGCCGCGGGGTGAAGGAAGCGCAGCTCAAGTCCGGCATCGAGCGGCTCGTCAATTTGAGCGGCGGACGCGCGCTGTTCGTCGAACGCAGCGATCAACTCGATGGGCCTTTCGCGGACATCCTCGAGGAGCTGTCGAATCAATACATCCTCGGTTACGAATCGAAGAACACCGCGCGCAACGGGACCTGGCGCGAAGTGAAGCTCGAGATTCCCGGCACCAACTACAGCGTTCGTTCGCGCCAGGGTTATCGCGCTCCCGGGTCGTAACATGCGTCATCTACTCATCACCACGGCCGTGACGATCGCGACGTCGATCGCAATCTCGGCGCAACAGCCGCCACAGCAACCGCCGCAGGTGCCGCGGCCGTCGTTCGAGACGAAGGCGGAGATCGTCCTCGTCGACGTCAACGTCATCGATCGAGACGCGAAACCGGTCCCTGGGCTGACGACCTCCGACTTTGAGCTCGAGGTCAACGGGCAGCCTCGCGAGATCCACACGGTGCAGTTCATCTCGACCGTCCCGGAGACCACCTCCGCGGCGACGCCGCGCGAGACCGCCTACACCTCGAACGAGAGCGCCACGACCGGCCGCCTGCTGCTGTTCGTCGTCGACGAAGGCAGCCTGCGCGTCGGAGCGAACCGGGCCATCCTGCGCAGCGCGCAGTCGCTCTTCGACCGGCTCGCACCCGGCGACCTCGTCGGCGTGGCGCGACTGCCCAACGGTTTCGGCGGCGTGGAATTCACTGCCGATCGCAAGCGCGTCACCGATGCGCTGATGCGCGTCACCGGCGCCGCGAGCTCGCGCGTCGGCATGATGAAAATCAACATCAGCGAAGCGTGGGCGCTCGAGAGCAACGATCCCGGCACGTTCCAGAACGCGGTGTCGCGCGAATGCTCCGGCATGAGCGGCTCCGATCTCGAAGCGTGCACCAACCAGCTCGAAGCCGACGGCCGGGCGATGGTGCTCGAAGCGAGCGGGCGGGCGCGCGCGACGTTGCAGTCGCTCGAGTCGCTGCTGCGCAACCTGGCGCCGCTCAAGATGCCGGTCAACATCGTGTTGATGTCCGAAGGCATGTTCGTGGCGCGCGATCGCTCGAGCATGACCACACTCGGCCGCCTCGCTGCCCAGGCACGCGCGACGATCCACGTCATCCGCCCGTCGCAACAGTTCTTCGACATCGACGACAACGCGCCCGGCGGCAGCTCGACACGGTTCTTCGACGATGGCTTGATGAGCGAGGGCCTGGAGCAGGTCGCCGGCCAGACACGCGGATCGATGAGCGTCGTCAACGGCGACGGCAAGATCGCATTCGATCGGCTCGGCCGCGAATTGTCGGGCTACTACCTGCTCGGGTTCGAGCCGAACGACGCCGATCGCACCGGCCGCGAGCGGCGCATCAAGGTGTCGGTGAAGACGCGCGGCCTGACGGTGCGCGCGCGGCCGACCTTCGTGGTGCCGACAGACGACGCGACGGTGGCAGAAACGCTGACGCCGATGCAAAAGCTCAGCGAGGTGTTGAAGTCGCCGCTGCCGGTTCGCGGGTTGCCGATCCGGGTGGCCACCTACACGGCCGTCGAGACGGGCGGATCGAAAGTCCGCGTGATCATCAGCGCTGAAGTCGGGAATCCCGCCGCCACGCCCGCCGACTGGCCGGTCGGCATCGTCGTGCTCGACAAGAACGACAAGATCGTCGTCAACCGCGGCGGCGTGTCGACGCTGGCGCCGGCGAGCAAGGGACTCGAGTCGCCGCGATTAATTCTGACCTCCCTGGTGCTCGACCCCGGTGAATACACGCTACGGATCGCGACCGTTGACGACGAAGGGCGCGGCGGCAGCGCGCACCATTCGATCAACGCGCGCCTCAACAAGGGGCCGAGCGGCATCAACGTCTCGGATCTGATGCTGGTCTCACAACCGCCCGTTGCGGGCGAGTTGCCAAGGCCGCGGCCGACCACGGTGATCGACAGCGAAACGGTCTCGGCGATGCTTGAAATGACCGGCACTGATCAGGCGCTCCTCGGCAAGACCAAGGTCACGCTGCAGATCTCGGACGCCGAAAACGGCAACGCGCTCGTCAACGTCGAAGCCAGGCAAGTGGCGCGCGGCAACGTCCGCGCATTCGCGGCCCAGATGCGTCTCGGCGTCCTGCCGCCGGGCGAGTACGTCGCCAGGGCGATCATCGCGCTGCCTGGCGCGCCCGAGATGCGGCTGACGCGTCCGTTCATGCTTTCCCCCGTCACGGATACTTCAGAGCCGCCGCCCGACCTCGGTGTGCCGCGCGATCCCGACGCGCCGCCGGCGCCGGTGGCGGCATCGAAGATCCTCGCGCCGGTGCCGCGCTTTTCCGCGCGCGCGATCCTCGTCCCCGAAGTCGTGCAGCCGTTCCTCGAAGGCCTTGCGGACATGCATCCGCCGTCGCCGGAGGTGGAGGCGGTGATCGAGAAGGCAAAGACCGGCACCTACGAGGTGTCGTCGGAGCGCGGCGCGACGGCGGATGACGAGCTGAACCTCGCGTTCGTGCGCGGCCTGTCGGCGCTCAGCAAAGGCGAGATTGCCCAGGCTGCGGCGTGGTTCCAGCAGACGCTGAAGGGTGCCGACGATTTTCTCGGCGCGGCGTTCTATCTCGGCGCCACGCACGCGCTGAGCGGCCGCGACAAGGAAGCCATCGGCGCGTGGGAAATGGCGCTGCTCAGCGAGAACCCCGGCGCCGTCTATCCCGTGCTCGTCGACGCGCTGCTGCGCACCGGCGATGGACGCACGGCGCTCGACATTCTCGAGGAGGCGCCCGCGGCGTGGCCGAACGACAACGAGCGCCTCAAGCGCGAGGCGATCGCGCTCGCGATGGTCGGCGATTACGGCGGCGCGCTGCCGAAGCTGAAGGATCAACTCGACAACACGAAGAACGACGATCAACCGCTGCTCTTCGTGGCGATTCAAGTGCTCTACAAGATGCATCAGCAGGACAAGAGCCTGAGTCCCGACAACCTGGATCGCTTCCGCAGTTATGTCGAGCGGCACCAGAAACTGGGTGGACCGGATAAAGCCATTGTTGAAACGTGGAGGCGCGCGGTCCTCGGACGATAGACCCTCGGAATCGAACCTTGGGAACCGTTCCAAGGTTCCACAGTTCCACCGTTCCATGGTTTCGTTCTTCCGCGGTTCCGTGTTCGGACCTGCAAGCCCTCAGGTCGGATCCAAGTTCAAAGGTTCACGGGTTCAAAGGTTGATCGAAGTCAACAACCCTTGAACTCCTTGAAACCCTGAACTCCTTGAACCGACAAGAGTTAGAAGCGCTGACACAAGTATTACAGAACAGGCGGAAGCGTCCTGATACTGTCAGTCCCGACATGACTCCCGTAACCGAGATTTATGGCCGAAAGGCCTCCGATGGCCAGATCAATTGGATCACCGCCATTGCCATGACCGCTTTCCACGTCCTTGCGATTGCGGCGCTGTTTTTCATCAACTGGGGCGCCATTGCGACGGCCGTCGTGCTGTGGTGGGTGGCCGGATCGCTCGGCATCGGCATGGGCTATCACCGCCTGCTGACGCATCGCGGCTACAAGACGCCGAAGTGGGTTGAGTACTTCCTGACCGTCTGCGGCACGCTTGCGCTTGAAGGCGGGCCGATCTTCTGGGTCGCCACGCACCGCATTCACCATCAGCATTCCGATCACGAAGGCGATCCGCACACCCCGCGCGAAGGCACC
>Ga0157380_10003100_pt1 | contig 11337 bp, 10 predicted proteins | sample S35metaG_FD_119757 | JGI IMG/M metagenome (GOLD analysis project Ga0157380, IMG submission 119757) | Switchgrass rhizosphere microbial communities from Kellogg Biological Station, Michigan, USA - S3-5 metaG | ecosystem: Host-associated > Plants > Roots > Rhizosphere > Soil | place: USA...
CACGAGCGCGTCGTCCAGGAGCTCGGGCGGCCAGAGGGCTGACGTGGAACCGAGACTGAGCTCGGCCTCCGGCAATCGATGAAACGCGTCGCTGACGACAAAGCCGTTCACGGTCGGCGCCGGTTGTGTCAGCGGCCAGCCGATCACGCCGACGCTCGCGCCGCGATCGCTCAGGATGTTCCAGATCGGCCGCGCCAGCAGATCGGCGGCGGTCTGCTGCTGCTCGCTCAGAAACCCGAACGTCACCAGCGCCTGCGTGAAGCAATAGTCGGGCAGCAACTGGATCGGCGTGCCGTCGAGCACCCGATACACGACCGCCGATCGCACGCCGTTCGACATCGGATATCGCCCGGTCGCAATCGAGCTCCACACCGGCTCGGCCTGCGTCGGTCGCAGCGTTGCGAGGTGCAGTACGGATCCTTTGTCGATGATGCGCGCGATGTTGGGGAGGCGGCCGGCCGCCACCGACGACAGGATCACTTCGAGCGATGCGCCATCGAACATCAGCATGCGGATGTGCGAGTCCGAGGCTGATGACCCGCCATCGATGACGGTCGCCGTCGGCGGCAGCGGCAACGGCGGCTGGCGGGCCGGGCCGCGGGCAACGATCGGCGCCGCCACCGACAGCACCATCGTCGTCGACAGAATCGCGGCGCTGATTGGTCCGCCGCGGCGGCCGAGGTGCGCGAGCCCGAGGCCGAGAAAGATGACCGCGGAGGCGGTGACCAGCGCGGCGCCCACGAACATCCGATCGCGCGTGATCGGATCGAGCACGTCGCCGAACCCGCGGAAGTTGAGCCACATCAGCGTCGAGGCGGCGCCCGCCGCGATCGTGCACAGCCACGACAGCAGCCGGACGCTCAACCAGCCCGGCGACAGCACTTCCACCGCGAGAATCTGCCGCATCACGATCAGCGCGTAGAACGCGACGGTCAGGTTGGCGCCGTAGGCCACGCCGAAGACCAGGGCCAGCGGCAGCAGTGTTGCCGGATCAATCGATATGGACGGATTGAGTTGAAGAACGAGCGCCGTCAAATAGCCGGAGGCCACACCCGCGGCAATCACCGAGTTCGAAAGCATCCGCAAGTAGCGCATCGCTTGAAGAAGGATGTACCATATCTGATTGATGCCACCGGTTGATATCGATGCGACCGTGATCGCGAACGCGCGCCTGTCGCGAGACTATTCGGTGTTGAGCCTGGCGGCGCCCGAAGTCGGCAAGCGCACGCAGCCCGGGCAGTTCGTGATGGTGAAGCCGGCGGGCATCACCGATCCGCTGCTCCGCCGGCCGTTCTCAGTCTTCGAAGTGCTTCGTAATGGCGCCGGCGAGGTCACCGGCGTCAGCATCCTCAACAAGCGCGCCGGCCGCAGCACCAAGAAACTCTACGAGCTCGAGCCGGGCGATGTGGTGTCGTGTCTCGGTCCGCTCGGTGTGCCGTTCACGCCGGTCGCGCCGCCAGTCGAAGCGTGGATGGTCGCCGGCGGCGTTGGCCTCGCGCCGTTTGCGACGCTGGCCGAATCACTCGCGGGCGCGAAGACACCGACAACGTTGTTCTATGGCGCGCGCACCGCTGAAGAATTGTTCTATCTCGACTTCTTCGAACAGCTCGGCATCACATTAGTGCTGACCACCGAGGATGGCGGGCACTCACTCAAGAAACACTGCGTCAAGGGACGCGTCACCGGTCCGCTCGAAGCGGCATTGAAGAACGCCGGGGCGTCATCATCAGGAAACGCGGCCGCGATGGTCTACGCGTGCGGCCCCGAGCCCATGCTCGAAGCCGTCGCCAGGCTCGCGGCCCGCTACAATCAGCCCTGCCAGGTGTCGGTCGAACGCGTCATGGGCTGCGGCCTCGGCGGTTGTTACAGCTGCGTCGTCCCCGTCAGGCACGGCGATGAACATGCCAACCTGGTGCGTTCGTGCATTAGCGGTCCGGTCTTCGACGGCGCCGAACTGGTGTGGGATTGATGGCACCCGATCTGTCCGTCTCGCTCGGATCGCTGACGCTCCCGAACCCGCTGATCGCGGCGAGCGGGTGCTTCGGCTACGGCCTCGAATACGAGCAGGTCGTCGATCTATCGATGCTCGGCGGCGTGGTGTCCAAAGGGCTCTTCATGAAAGAGCGCCAGGGCCACCCTCCACCGCGGATCGTCGAAACGCCCGCCGGCATGATCAACGCCATCGGCCTCCAGGGCATCGGCGTGCATCGCTTCGTCAAGGAGAAGCTGCCGCTGCTCAACAAGGCGGGCGCCCGCACCTTCGTCAACGTCTGCGGGACGACGATCGATGAGTACGTCGAGGTCTGCAAAGTGCTGTCGCAGGCGGATGGCGTGGCCGCCATCGAGCTCAACATTTCCTGCCCGAACATCAAGGAAGGCGGCATTCAGTTCGGATGCAGCCTGACCGGCACCTACGATGTCGTGAGTGCCGTGAAGAAAGCGACGCACCTGCCGATCATTCCGAAGCTGACGCCGAATGTGACCGACGTCGCATCCTTCGCGCGCGCCGCCGAAGATGCCGGCGCCGATGCGGTGTCGCTCGTCAACACCTTCCTCGCCATGGCGATCGACGTCGAGACGCGGCGCCCGAAGATTACGAACGTGCTGGGCGGCCTGAGCGGCCCGGCGATTCGTCCGATCGCCGTCCGCATGGTGTGGGAGTGCTACCAGCTCGTCAAGATTCCGATCATCGGCATGGGCGGCATCACCGACGCGCGTGATGCGATCGAGTTCATGCTCGCCGGCGCGACCGCGGTTCAAATCGGCACGCAGAATTTTGTCGACCCGTTCGTGTGGTCGAAAGTGCTCGACGGGTTGAAGGATTACATGACCCGCCACAACGTCGCGAAGATCAGCGATCTGATCGGCACGTTCGATCCCACTCCGCCCAAAGCCGTTCACGCATGAACCCGATTCTCGTCGCTCTCGATGTCGAGTCGGCGGCCAAAGCCGTTGAGCTCGCCGACGCGTTGCGCGGCTCCGTCGGCGGATTCAAGATCGGCAAGCAGCTCTTCACCGCATCCGGCCCCGCGATGGTGCGCGAGCTCACGAGCAAGGGCGATCGCGTCTTCCTCGATCTGAAGTTCCACGACATCCCAAATACCGTCGCCGGCGCGGTGCAATCCGCCGTCGCGACGGGCGCGTGGATGGTCAACGTCCATGCCTCAGGCGGCAGCGCGATGATGCAGGCAGCGGCCGAAGCCGCGGCCAAAACCGCTCGGTCGCTCGGCAAGCCGCGGCCGCTCGTAATCGCGGTGACGGTGCTGACAAGCATGGACGATCGCGCGTTGAGCGAAGTCGGCGTGTCGCGGCCGATGATCGATCAGGTCGTGCATCTCGCCAGGCTCGCGCAGACCTCGGGCCTCGACGGCGTCGTCGCATCGCCACAGGAAGTCACGGCGATTCGAGCCGCGTGCGGTCCGGATTTTCAGATTGTGACGCCGGGCATCAGGCCCGCCGATCAGCAGGGCAAGGACGATCAGGCAAGAACGTTGACGCCGGCGGAAGCGATGACGGCCGGCGCGTCATACCTGGTGATCGGCCGCCCCATTACGGCGGCGGCCAATCCCAGGGAAGCTGCGGAGAAAATCTCGGCTACTTTGCGGTGATGATGAAGTGGCCGCGGCGGTTCTGCTGCCAGCAGGCTTCGTTCTTCTCGGTGCAGAAGGGCGCTTCCTTGCCCTTGCTGACGATCACGATGCGATCGCCGGGCACGCCGAGCTCCACCAGATGGGCCTTCACGGCGTTGGCGCGGCGCTCGCCGAGCGCGAGGTTGTATTCCGCGGTGCCGCGCTCGTCGCAGTGGCCCTCGATGTTGATACGCGTGCTGGGCCAGCGCTTGAGATAGGTGGCGTTGGTCGAGAGCGCGGCCTTGCCTTCGTCCTTGATCGCGGCGTTGTCGAGATCGAAATAGACATCGCCTAACGGACGTTCGTTGTTCAACTGCGCCAATGTCTTCTGCGCGAACAACTCATCTTCCGAGAGCGTGCGCGGCGTCGCCGCGGCATTCGGCGCCCCGGGCGGCGCCGGTGGTGCCGGCGGAGCGACCGCGGTCGTCGGCATCTCGGGTGGCGGCGGCGTCAGGGCCGCCTGCTTTTTTCCGCAGGCCGATGCAGCAAGACCCAACATCAGGGAGAACGCGGCAATCGCCGCCGTCCGTTGATACAAGCTCATTGTCAGTCGCTCCTAGGTCCGCTGGAAGAATTGATTGCCGTGCAGATTAACGACTACTTTCTGCCGGTGTCAATCCGTTCCTTCCTGTAACGCGAAGTGCAAACACGCGCAGGCCCAAACGCCTTCGATCCGGCGCGCTGCCTCGCTCCGCTGGGACAAACGTCTTATCGGTTTGGATTGTGATCTCTCCACCTGTCGCCGCAAGGGCGTCGGCCGGGACCTCAAAAGTCCAGTCGCCCCCCTCGGAGATGGTGGATGCGGCCAGTTCCCGCTCACCCGCCAGGGCGCGAACCCGTGGCGGCGCGTCGAAGTAGCGCAACGGCGATTCGATCGTCAGGCTGACCCGCACTGGGCGCGGGGGACCGGCAATGCGCACCGTTGCACGATCGCTGGACCATCGCCAGACGCCGCGCTCCATGCTGTATTCGGCTTCCTGCCAGCCGCTGCCATACCCCCACATCAGTGCCTGCTCGTCTTGCACGTCAAATTGCTCGACCGCCGTGGTGATCGCCGATGGGGTCGATTGCACCGACATCGCGGCCCAGGTGCCTGGACCAGTGAGGCGGCCGGCGGGAATGTCGAAGATCTTCAGGAAGAAACCCGGCGATGTATCCCACTCCTGGAACAGGACGCCATCGATCGAAACCCTGAAGCGCGCCGCAGGATCGTTCGGTCCGGCGAGATTGCGTCCGCCGATCAGCATGCGCGCGGCTCCCGATCGCCGTCGGATGATTCCGGTGATCGGCGCGAGATGCGGACCGCGTCCCATCAGTCCCGCCATGCCGGACGTCTCGGGCGTCAGCGACCAGCCCTCTTCGACGAACCATCCAGGCACCGGCATGCGAATCCAACGCACGGCTGACGGCCGCATGCCGCCAAAGGCGGGGCGCGCGACCAGCGGCCACGTCAGCTCCGTCACGTCCTGGCGGCTCGCGGGATCGATCAACGCCAGATCGCTGCGCATCGGATCGGCGAGAAACCAGATCGGCTCCGTCTTCTCCGACTTCCAGTACTTCGCAAGCTCGAGCCACTCGAGCCGCGGCGGCGACGGCAGTTGCGGCGTGACGCCGACGTCCTCGGCCTCGAGCGGACGAACGAACGTCTGGTGCATCGCAAGCGCGCCGGGCTTCTTCACGAGCGCTTCCATTCGCATCGCGTCAACCGCCCGCACCTGCGGGCTTGGTTCGCCGCTGTAGGCGGCGAGGACGGGACTCGCAATCGCGACGCCGGCGGTCGAGACGAGCGCCGCTACCACCGGGACGGCCTTCATCGACACCAGCGAGACGCCCCTCACCGCCAGAAACGACACGACCGGCACGAGCGGCAAGGCATACCGGATGAACGAGGTGTCCTGGAACAGCAGATGAAATACCAGGTACGGACCGGCGAGTGCGAACACCGCGGCGAGCGATCGCCGATCGCGCCATAGCACGTGCACGAGCCCCGCGGCAGCGAGGATCAACACCACCGCCGCGAGCGCAGTGGCGTCCCATGGATGCACGAACGTCCGCAACAGTGCGAATGCCGCGGCTCGCGGATTCGGATTGAGATACAGCATCTCGCCGGCGGCGAAATCCTCGCCGGCCTGCGTGCCGAGCGCAGCGAGATAGCTGTTGAGCCCGCCGCTCGCGATCAGCAAGGGAATGCCCCACACGAGACCGCCCGCGGCAAACATCACGCTGCCGCCGATCAACGCGCCCGCGACACCGCGGCCGACTCGATCGAGCAGTACCAGCGCGAGCAGAGGCGCGGTGAACCACACGGTCTGCGATCGCAGTCCGATGCTGAAGGCGGCGAGAAATGCGCCGATGACAATCAAGCGGCCGGAGGCGGCGGTCACGCCCGGCAGCAATCGCCGATCGCCATCGGGACCGGGCCGCTGCTTCGACCACGCCGACATCAAGCACGCTTGCGCGGCGAGCGCCGCCGTCAGCCCGGGCAGATCGCTCATCGGCCGGGCGCCGAGATACCACAACAGCGGACACGACACCGTGATCGCCGTCGCGGCGAGCGCTTCGACGTTGACCGGCGCCCGCTCCACCTTCGCGCCAGGCGCTTCGGTGGACGAGAAGGAAGCGGGCACCTCGTCGGCCGCGCGGCTCATGCCGGTGAACACGCGATACAGGAAGAAGATCGCCAGGACGCCGGCCAGCAACGACAACACCGCCAGCGACCTGGCTTCGATCGTCGACTCCGGCGCATGGGATGTGATGTTCGCAATCGCCTTCGCCGTTTTCCCGAGCGCGATGTAGACGGGATAACCGGGCGGATGGGGCCGGTGCGTCGCGACGTCGAAGTCGCGAACACCGAGGGCGAAGTTGACGGAGTCGATGTCCTCGAGCGATGCCGCCAGGAACGGCAGGTGCGCGAGCGCAAAGATGAGCGCCAGCGCGGCCAGCGCCCGCTGTGCCGTCACGACACCGGGCGCAGGCGCAGCGCCTCGTTCAGGCTCCCGAGGCGATAGCCCTGGAGATCGAGGCTCACGTACTGATAGCCCAGGGCCTTCAGCGAGGCGACAAGCTGCGTATTGATCCCGGGATCGAGCGCGCGCGCCATTTCGCTGCGGGCGATCTCGAGTCGCGCGACGGTCTCGTGATGACGCACGCGAAAGACGCGAAAGCCGAGATCGCGGAGCACGGTCTCGGCCTGCTCGATCTGCCGGAGCTTTTCGTCCGAGACTTCGTGGCCGTAGGGAATGCGTGACGAGAGGCACGCCGACGCCGGCTCGTTCCAGCTGTCGAGCCCGGCGTCGCGAGCGAGCTCGCGAATGTCGTCCTTCGTGAGATCGGCTTCGTCCAGCGGGCTGCGCACGCCGTGCTCGCGGGCCGCCTGCCGGCCGGGGCGATAGTCGCCGCGATCGTCGGCATTGTTGCCGTCGACGACGACCGCGAGTCCGCGCTCTGCGGCCAGCGCCGCCAGCCGCCCGTACAACTCGTCCTTGCAGTAATAGCAGCGGTTCGCGGGATTGGCGCGGTATTCGGGGCGTTCGAGCTCGTCGGTGTGAATCACCTCGTGCGCGAAGCCGAAGTCGTTGGCAATCGACAGCGCGAGGCGGCGGTGCGCATCCGGATAGCTCGGGCTGTCGGCCGTCACGGCAAGCGCGCGGGAACCCAGCGCCTCGGCGGCCGCGAGGGCCAGGTAGGCGCTGTCGACGCCGCCGCTGAAGGCAATCAGGACGGATTCGTACCCAGCAAGGATGTCCTGGAGGCGGCGGCGTCTCTCCTCTAAGGTCCGGCTCTGCTCGGCGAGGACGTTATTCGTCTTCGTCGACCTTGTCGTCGTCGTCTTCCTCGTCGTCATCGCCGTCGTCTTCTTCCTCTTCGCCTACAACGGCGTCATCGCTCACTTCTTCTTCCTCGTCGAGATCGTCGTCTTCGTCGGCAATCTCGAACTCGAGCGGTGAGTCACTGGCCACGCGCAGCAAGGACCCGCATTCCGAGCACGTCAGCTCATCGCCGACGTCGACGTCGAATTCATCAACGTCGATGGGCGAATCACACTCGGGACAAATCGCGGACATGGCTGGATGCTCCTTGGCGGCGGAAGGGTGGCGTTCTGTGGTCCAAATTATAACGAGAACCTGATAAAGTCTGCAACGAACCACGCGCGTCACACACGCGTTATGACCTCAACTTCAACTCCAACACGCAAGACCGTGGCAGTCGCCACCGATACGGCATTCGCGCGCGATCGGTTCAAGGCCGCTCTCGACGCCGCCGGCCATCGTGCCATGATCATCAAGTCCGTGGCGCAGCTGCTCGCCCACGTCCGCGCCGACTTCGACGATCTCCATCTGATTGTGGTCGATCTGCGGATGCCGCACGCGTCCGGTGTCGAGCTGGTGAAGCGCATTCGCAAGCTTGACAACGGACGGCTGCCGATCCTGGTGTTCAGCGGCAGCGTCGGCAGCGTCGACGAAGTGCGCGAGCTGGCGTCGCTCGGCGTCGCCGGCTACCTCAATGAATACAGCGCGGTCGAGCACATCCTGCCGTCGATTGCGCCGCATCTGTTTCCGGAGACCTTCCACAGACGCGCGCACCCGCGCGTGGTGATGGGGATACCGGTGTCGTACCGTATCGGCAAGACCATCACGGCGGCGATCGCGATGAATCTCAGCACCGGCGGCATGGCGATTCGCACCAACAACCCGCCGGTGCGCGGCACGGTGTTGCGGGTGAAGTTCGCGCTGCCCGGATCGAAGCGCCAGCTCGAGGTGGAAGGCGTGGTGTGCTGGAGCGTGACGAAGGCCGGCACCGGCATGCAGTTCACGAAGGTCAAGCCTGCCGATCAGCAGTTGATCAACGGCTTCGTCGAAGCGCACTTCTTCCGGTCGGTCAAACTCGAAAGCTAGCGAGGCTGCGCTTTGCCGGGCGCCGGGGCTCCGCCTCGCTAGGAGCAGCGTCGTTTGCCCGCCTCCGGCGGGGCGGTCTACCTGAATCGTCGCAGCCGGACCGCGTTGGCAACGACCAGCGCCGACGCGCCGGTGTCGGCAAGCACCGCCATCCACAACGTCGCGACGCCGGCCACCGCGAGCACCACGAACACGGCCTTCAACCCAATCGAGATCGCGACGTTGGCGCGAATGTTGTTGAGCGTCGCGTGGCTCAGGCGAATCGTGTACGGAACCTTCACCAGTTCATCGGTCATCAGCGCGATGTCCGCGGTCTCGAGCGCGGCATCGCTGCCCATGGCGCCCATCACGATGCCGACATCGGCGGCGGCCAGCGCCGGCGCGTCGTTGACGCCATCACCGACCATCGCGATCGCGCCGTGCGCGTGACGAAGATTCTCGACCGCGGTGACCTTGTCTTCCGGTAACTGGCCGGAACGGACGTCATCCACGCCGATCTGCGAGCCGGTCGCCTGCGCGGCCGCATCGTGATCGCCGGTGATCATCGCGACCCGCGAGACACCCTGCGCGCGAAGGTCCGTCACCATTTGCGCCGCGCCGGCCTTGGGACGATCCCTGACGCCGAGCACGCCGATCGGAAGTCCGTCGCGAGCCACGACCACGGGCGACATCCCGCCCGTGACGATCGTCTGCGCGAGGGCGGCAATCGCCGGCGTCATCGCGCCGCGCTCGGCAAACAGCCGCGGCGTGCCGCAGACGATTGCGGCGTCCTGGACGCGGCCTTCGACCCCGAGCCCGGGCAGGGCCCGGACATTCGTCGGCGCAGTGAGCTGAACGGCGCGAGCCCGCGCCGCAGTGAGAATCGCCGCGGCAATGGGGTGCTCGGATTGCGATTCGACCGACGCCGCCAGGGCGAGAAGAACGTCGGCGCTGTAGCCGTCGACCGGCAGCACCGCATCGAGCGTCAGCCGGCCGGTGGTGACAGTACCGGTCTTGTCGAAGGCAACGACGCGCACGCCGGCGAGGCGCTCGAGATGGATGCCGCCCTTGACGAGCACGCCCTGCTGCGCCGCGCCGGCCAGCGCCGACACGATCGACACGGGAGTCGAGATCACCAGCGCGCATGGACACGACACCACGAGCAACACCAGCGCGCGATACAGCCACGTCTCGAACGGCTGCGCGAAGACCAGCGCGGGTACCGTCGCGACGAGCACCGACAGGATCACGACCGACGGCGTGTACCACGCGGCAAAGCGATCGATGAACGTCTGGAGCGGCGCGCGCTTGCTCTGCGCCGATTCGACGAGGTGAACAATCCGCGCCAGCGTGGTGTCGGCGCGGCGCCGGGTCACCGCGACGGTCAGGGCGCCGTGGCCGTTGATCGTGCCGGCGAACACTTCGTCGCCTTCGACCTTCTCCACCGGCAACGACTCACCGGTGATCGGCGCCTGGTTGACGTCGGACGTGCCCTGCCGCACGATGCCGTCGAGCGCGAACTTCTCGCCGGGCTTGACGATCATCAACGCGCCCGGATCGACGAGCTCGATGCCGATGCGCCGCTCCCCCGCCTGATCGCGCACCAGCACCTCGCTGGGCGCGAGATCGAGCAGCTTGCCGATCGCCTGGCGCGCGCGATCGAGGCTTTGCGCCTCGAGCCACTGCGCGGCCGCGAACAGCGACACCACCATCGCCGCCTCTTCGTACTGGCGGATCACGATCGCGCCGATCACCGCGATCACCATCAGCACGTTGATGTCGAGCGAGGCGCGCTTGATCGACTGCCACGCGCGCTCGGCCGGAAACACCGACCCGACGATGGTGGCCGCAATGAAGATCGGGACGCTCCATTCCGGGAGCGGCGTGAACCAGATGAGGCCGCACGCCACCACGACCAGGGCTGCCGCAAGGCCGGTGAACCAGCCGCGAATCCGCGCGCCGGTGGGTGCCGGCGTTTCGGTCTCACAGTGCGAGCAGCCGATCGCGTGCGTGTCGTTCATCGAGCCGCCTTCGATCGGCGCGCCCTGGCGGCCGGAGCAGCTACCTGCTCTTCGACGTGCTGCAGCGTCTGCTTGAAGATCGACATGATGTGCTGGTCGTCGAGGGAATAGAAGACGACGCGGCCGTCGCGCCGCGGCCGGACCAGCCGCATGCCGCGCAACAGGCGCAGCTGGTGCGACACCGCCGACTGGCTGACGCCGAGCACCGCGGCAAGATCGCAGACGCAGAGCTCGCCATGCGAGAGCGCGTCGAGGATGCGGACGCGCGTCGGATCGCCGAGGGCGCTGAAGGTGTCGGCTAGCCCCTGGACCGCGTCTGGCTGGACCAGGGCCGCACGAATCTTCCGGACTCGGGTGAGGTCGATCTGAACCAGGTCGCAGACGTCGTCATTATTGAACATATGAGCAGATGCTCATATATTGGTTCAAGCCGTTCAAAAGTGCAAGGGGTTCAAGGGGTGCACGTTATGGCACCAGTAGAAGGCGGTGCTTGGCGGCGCCGGTGACGGCGCCGCGGGAGAACGGCTGCGTCCGGTACTGCCCGGTTCGCCAGGTTTCGGTCTGATCGAAATAGAACGGACTGACGGGATTGCCCGACTGGCCGGCCGGCATGGCGACGCGGGCGGCGTCCCACTCGCCGACATCGAAGATCTGGCGCCACGACGGATGCTCCCACGCCGCGAACGGCGTGAGACGGTTCCAGCTGATGCGCATGACCGTCGTGCCGTCGCCGTCAACCGGCACCGGGCCGCGGCTGAGGAACCAGCGGAACGGAAACGCGATGTTGCCGAGCGGATGGCTGAAGCGCGCCGC
>Ga0157380_10003101_pt1 | contig 11337 bp, 7 predicted proteins | sample S35metaG_FD_119757 | JGI IMG/M metagenome (GOLD analysis project Ga0157380, IMG submission 119757) | Switchgrass rhizosphere microbial communities from Kellogg Biological Station, Michigan, USA - S3-5 metaG | ecosystem: Host-associated > Plants > Roots > Rhizosphere > Soil | place: USA: Michigan...
CGACATTGCGACAAAGCTTGAGTGAGATCGCTTTGTTCCCGAGTCCGTTCATGACGATTGGATCATCAGCTTCACCGAGTGGTGATTGAACGGCAGCGGCGGGTTTCGCTCCGCCTAAGCTCGCGGGTGTGTCTCCTGGTTGCAGGGGACGGCGGGGGCGAGGGCTACGGCGAGTCAATCCCTGGCCGTCGATTAGGCCCGGTCCAAGAATGGAGACATTCTCGAGGCCGATGCCCCAGATGAGACTGTTTCGCCAGTGGCTGTGGCCAAAGTCCTGATACATGTCCCATTCGTTTGGCTCAGGCAGATCGTACGTGCCCGAAGGCTTGCTGGCCGACGGCCGGAAACTAGCGCTAGCTTGTATTGGATAAGCGGCAAGGATGGTCGCACCCTGGTCCAGGTAAAGGGCAATGTTGCTCTTCAGATGAATTGAAAAGCATAGATACTTACCGGCAGGGAAGTGGACCGTGCCGCCGCCGGCTGCTGCAGCCGCATCGATCGCTTTGTTGATAGCAGGCGTGTCGATCGTCTTGCCATCACCTTTTGCACCGAACGCTCGCACGTCGTAGATGGTGGTGGATCTCTGTTGCGGAGCCGAGTGTGCACCAGGAATCACATTCAAGAATCCCAGGGCAAGCAGGGAACTGCAAAGGATCCAAAATGAAGTTTTGTTTTTCATTTATAGGGTTGACTGACCATCCACAAGAGACCACCGGCTTCAGCCGCGTGGAGTTTCAATTTCGACCTAACCACCAATCCGTCACCATCTCGGGTAGAGACCACCGGCTTCAGCCGCGTGGAGTTTCAATTTCTACCTAAGAAGAAAGGGCGCGAAAGAAGGCTGAAATTGAAACTCCACGCGACTAAAGTCGATGGTCTCTGACTATCACGGCCGCCAGCCTGAGTAGGTTCAAATTGAAACTCCACGCGGCTGAAGCCGGTGGTCTCTCCCTCCCACGGTCGAGCAAGTATGGTCTTACACTTGAACCTGGTGAGAATGAGAAAACCCAATCGTCATCGCAGCAGTGCCGAGGCGGTCCATAGAATCGGAGACTGGCCGTGCAAGTCGCCGGAGCGGCGTGGACGATCAAGGTAAAACTTCAACTGCTTATCGAGATCCGGACCAGCCTCTTGCCGACTCTTGTTGGTTCCAATGCAGACTTCGTCGACATTCGCATCCTTATCCACGTGCTTCACTAAACCCAGCCAGGCATTGCGCGCCGCCGGCCCGTAAGTTTTTTGATCGAGCCAGCCATTCTTCACGCCGCTAACCATTGCAAACGTGAACATGCCCGTACTTGATGTCTCGGCCCAGCTCTCCGGCCGATCGATAAGCTGACGCCAGAGACCATCAGCGCTTTGATACTTGAGCAACGAGGCCATCATCTTCCGGTAGCCTTCAAGGACCCGCGCCCGCTGCGGATGATTCCTGGGTAACGAGCGAAGCAACTCAGCCATGCCTGCAGCGACCCAGCCGTTGCCGCGACCCCAATAAAAGGGAGAGTCCGGCGCATGGAAGAAAAGACCATTCGGCTGTTGCAGCTTGTCCAGATATGCCGCCATCGTTTGAGCGGCGCGATTGATGTACTTCGCATCTTTCGTGGCCCGGTAGGCTTGCACCTGCACGGCCGTGATCATGAACATGTCATCAATCCAGTAACGGGCTTCCGCAGTGATGCCGTCGGGAGTTGTCTTTTCCCATTGTCGGTCGGCAAGGCTCCGGCCCAGATCGAGATACTTCTGATCTTTCGATTGCATATAGATCTCGAGCGGGACGGCTCCAAACACACGATTATCGACATGCGGCTCCTGATTGATGTGCTGCGCGCCATCGGGAGTTAAGAGGACATCGAACTTCTGAATCAACCTGGCTTTGAGATCGCTGTCTTTCGTAAGTTGAGCGACGGTCAGAGATCCGTACCAGGCACAGACCTCGGGATAAATGACGTACTTCCTTTTACCCTGCGCATACTCCAACTGACGAGCGACGAAGTTTTCAGCCACACGCTTGCCGACTTCGGCAGGTGATGTTCCGGCTGGCCAATTGCGGAAGTAGCTCGACTGGCCCATGACCTGACCATTCGCTAACAGAAGGAGTGCAGTCATTAGAACGAGCGTCCGACGTCGTGACATATTTTGTTCTCCTCCCTTTGCAGCTTTGCGCCCTTGCGATAGGAAGTTTCCTGCAAAGACGCAAAGGCGCAAAGGTGTTACCTCGCCCCATTGGCGTTAATAATGATTGAACTACCCTTAAGTCCCGGGGCAGCAGCCTCAAGTGTTATCCGCCCCTTTCCGCTTATTGCTTTTATCATCGCAAAGCAACGCCCCTGATAAGCCTGGCGTTGATTCGTTTGGAACAACTCATGGCCGTTGTTGTTGCCGCTATCGACCGCAGCAATGACCCCCGGACCCTTGATGCTAAAAGTAACCAGATCGCCCGCGGTAGGAACGCGCACACCATTCTCGTCAACGACTGTCACGGTAACGTAAGCAACGTCATCCCATACCGGAGCAATGGCATTTCGATCAACCGCCAGCAAGATTTGTGCAGGCTTGCCGGCAGTTTGCAACTCGTACGAAGCCACAACGCGACCCAGGTTTTTACCAACTGCCTTTAGCGTGCCCGCCGCAAACGGTACTTTCCAGTTGCGCGGCGAATCGTCCGCCGGCTTTGATTGCACCCCGAGCGTTTTGTCGTTGAGGAACAGTTCCACTTGCTGGCAGTTGCTGTAGACCTCGACATCTTCTTCGTGTGGTCCGGCGTTTCGAGGCGTCCAGTCAGAGAACAAAACCTGCGGGTGGCGCTCCGCCGCCGGGTCGAATCCAGGATCCGTGGAAAGCATTGGTTTTGGCGAGGGCCCTATCCGACGCGCGACGTAGACCATCGGTTCGTTGCTCCACCAACTCTTTCGCTGGAAAGCAAGCGGGCGCGGCGTCGCGGTGCGATCCAACAGGCCGGAGTTGGCAGCAACTGTGGGCCATCGTCCCGCTTCACCAAGATAGTCGATCCCGCACCAAAGAAACTGGCCCGCATAAGGAGCATTGTCGCGCATTGGTAGCCAAGCCGTTCGATCATGTCCGTTCTCGGTGCCGAGTATCTTTCGCGTGGGCTTCTGACGATGCGCTGCCAGGATCTCATTCTCGCGATAGTTCTGCCCGACTACGTCAAGCAAATCCGCCAGGCCATTGTCGTAATCATGGCTCACGTTGGGGCGAAATAGTCCCTGCGACACGGGGCGCGAAGGATCAGCTTCGTGAAAAGTGGAGACCAAAGAAGCGAGAATTGGTTTGGCTATGTCTGGTTTGGGCGTGTCGTGAATTTCATTTCCGGCGCTGTACACAATGATACTGGGATGGTTGCGGTCACGCCTGATGGTATCGCGGGCATCGATCCTGGACCACTCGTTGAAATACAAATGATAGTCGTATGGGTTCTTGGCCACAGTCCAGCAATCGAAGAGTTCATCCATCACCAGAAAGCCCATGCGGTCGCATAGATCAAGAAACTCGGGAGCAGGAGGATTGTGAGCCGTACGAATGGCATTCACGCCGAGGTCCCGCAAGATCTCCAATCTTCGTTCCCAGACGCGCAGCGGTACCGCCGCCCCAAAAGCGCTGCCGTCATGATGCAGGCAGACACCTTTGATCTTGAAGTTCCTGCCATTCAACCAGAACCCAGTATCAGCCTCGAAGTGAGCGTCACGGATACCAAATGTCACCGTCTCGTCGTCCAGTGTCTTGTTGCCATCACGAACCCGCACAACCAGTCGATAGAGATTTGGATTGTCCAGATCCCAACGCTGCGGCTTCTCAACGATGATGTCCTGAGAAAACTTCATCGTAGCACCTGGGGCGATGCTAAGGGTCTTCGCTTCCTCCCGATCGACTACGCGGCCGTTAGGATCGAGCACCGTAACTTGGATCGATAAGGTCCGAGGCGCGCTCGATTGATTGATAACCTCATTTTGCACTCGAACGGTTGCCTTATCCTCGCTTACCTGCGGCGTGGTGACGTAGGTTCCCCATTGCGCGATGTGAACTGGATTGGTTGCTACCAGTCGGACGTGACGATAGATGCCGGCGCCCGTGTACCAACGCGATGCCGGTTGTCCGGAATTGTCGGCGCGAACTGCGAGAACGTTTTGCTGCTTACCAAAATTGATATGCCCAGTAAGCTCATAGCGAAAGCTGACATAGCCGTACGGCCGTTTGCCCAGATGGAAGCCATTGATCCACACATCGCTGTTGGCCATCACCCCGTCAAATTCAATGAAGATGCGCCGGTCTCTATAGCTTCCGTTTAGACTGAAGTGCTTTCGATACCAACCAATGCCTGAGGGGAGGAAGCCGCCGGCTGCTCCAGTAGGATTCTTCTGATCAAAAGGCCCCTCGATACTCCAGTCATGTGGTACGTCCAGCTTGCGCCAGCCATTGTCATCAAAGCCGGGCCCACTTGCGTCGTTCGGATCGCCCTTAAGAAAGAGCCAGCCAGAGTCGAAAGAAGAAACTATGCGAGCGCGCGAAACTGCTGCTGGTTCCGCAACTGAACTATGATTGCCGTGCGCAGCTCGTATGCTCAGAAGACCTGTCAACAAACACGCTGTAACCCCAGCCGCAACTAATCGTCGCCTATGGTTTCGCTTATTCATTTTGTCGCTTTCTCGGCGCCCAGTCCTGTGTTCGCCCGGACTACCAATTCAGTGAACTTCGCTTCTGCCCCGGGTTCGCGCCCAAGCAGCGTGCCCACAAATGCTCCCAGGAATCCGAGTGGGATGCTGATGATTCCTGGGTTCTCGAGGGGAAAGATCGGGGATGCTTGAATCAGGTGACGAGCTGCACCAGTCACGGTCGGAGGATCAATCGTCATCATACTCGGGCTCAATAGAATCAAGACGATTGAAGCCAATAGTCCGGTGCCCAGTCCCGCCACCGCACCTCGGGTATTGAAGCGCTTCCAGAAAAGCGAGAGGACAATCACCGGAAGATTGGCCGACGCAGCTACAGCAAAGGCCAACGCTACCAGGAACGCTACGTTGGCAGTTGGGCCAAGCACGATCGCAATCACAATAGCGATGGCGCCAACAGCGAAAGCAGTGATGCGCGCGACCCGAACTTCTTCCCCTGCCGAGCGTTCGGTGCCACGGTGAATCACATTGGTCCAGAAATCGTGAGCGAATGAAGTTGAGGCGCTAATCGTTAGACCGGCAACCACCGCGAGAATAGTAGCGAAGGCAATCGCTGAGACAAATCCAAAGAACACATCACCCGCGAGAGCCTGGGCCAACAATGGCGCGCTCATGTTGGTACCGCCGTTTTTCGCGATGAAGTCGCGGCCTACGATTGTGGCCGCCCCAAAGCCGAGAAAGGTCGTCATGATATAGAAACTGCCGATAAGCACCATGGCCCACACCACACTCGTTCGCGCGGTCCTCGCGTCAGGGACGGTGTAGAAGCGGACCAGAATGTGTGGCAATCCGGCTGTGCCGAAGATCAAAGCCAGCCCCAGCGAGATCAAATCGAGCGCACCGTACGGCGGCTTGTAACGGAGGCCCGGTTGCAAAAAATTCTGGGTGACTACCGAGCCGCTGGCGTCGTGATAAGTCACGTGTGTTATCGCCTGAAAGAAGTTGCTAAAACTGAAGCCGAAATGACTCAATACCAGCAGACTCAGCAACAGCGTTCCTCCCATAAGGAGAATCGCTTTGATGATCTGTACCCAGGTCGTCGCCAACATGCCTCCGAAAACCACGTAGATGATCATCAAGGCCCCAACGCCGATAACAGCCGTCCGGTAAGTGAGGCCCGAATCCTTCAGCAGCAGCGTTACCAATGCGCCGGCGCCAACCATTTGAGCGATCATGTAGAACGTGCTGACAATCAGAGTGCTCAGACTGGCCATGGCTCGCACGGGACGGGGACTGAGGCGGTAGGCAAGCACGTCGGCCATCGTGTACTTGCCGGCATTGCGCAATGGTTCGGCTACGATTAACAGCACAGTGAGGTAAGCAACCAGCCAGCCTACCGAATACATGAAACCGTCGTAACCCTGGAAAGCAATGATGCCTGCGATTCCCAGGAACGACGCCGCACTCATGTAGTCGCCCGCGACTGCAATGCCGTTTTGCCAACCCTTTATTTGCCGGCCAGCCGCGAAGTAGGCGCTGGAACCACTCGATCTTCTCGCAGCCCAATAAGTGATCACCAGAGTGATTGCGATGAAGATCAGAAACATCAACAGTGATGTTGACATGCAGTTACCTTTCAGCGCTCAGATCGGAGCTTGGTGATGATGGCCTGAGCCATTACGTCCCACTTCATCGCCACACGTACGTAGAGTGCTGCGATAATCCAGGCCATGAAAAACTGGGAAAGAGCGAATAAGTAGGCGAGGTTGACCACGCCTAACACTTTCCGGTCCATGAAGCTCGGTGCATAGCCGACCAACACCGGCAGGGCGAAGTAGTAGGAGATAAAGAAAACTGTGGCGGGAATTATGAACTTCCGTTTGCGCGCCAGCAGCTCTCTGAACTCTGCCATGGCTGCGACTCGGTCCCAGTCAGCGACGTCGACGTCCTCATCCGCGGTGAGCTCGTGAGCAGGCTTCGGCTCATCGCGCCCCAATGGAGATACATCGGTTGCTGCACCAACGATTGGCGTCAGGTCCCCGGGCTCCGGTTCCATCTCAAATTTTCCAGGCATAAGTTTTCTTTCTTTGATGTCCGACAAACTTCAGTTTGTCGAGGTCGCTGGATACCAGCCAGTCCTGAAACCATGAGTCAACGACAAACTGAAGTTTGTCGGACTTTGAAGGCCATTATCGTTTACCGTCTGTTGGGCCGGGCCAGTCATCGGTGCGGAAAGGCGCGGCGGGCAGTCCGGTCTCATTCGTCAGGTTCGGATGTTTCGGATTGTTATTGAATGCATAGCGTACCGCCAAGGGCCGCGGTTCAGAATCGGACCAAACCTCAACGCGATTCTTCCCAACAATCCGAGCCTGGGCCCAATGCCACTTGCGATCCGCACCGGCAATAGCAAATTCATCGAGCTTGTCACCATCACGGATTCTCAAGCCCTGGCCAACATCATCAAACGTAATCACGATCTTTGAGCCGGAAATTTTCGCGGTTCTCAAAGTAGGGCCGGTCCGCGTCAGCTTGCGGCCGTAGACATCGGCGAGTGCCCAGAGTGCCATTCGCTTGCCCACGTCCAGCTTATTCTTGGGATGTATATCGCGCGCTTCGCCGATATCGATCGTCACGATTAGGCCGGTGTTTCTTGTCATCACGGCAGTTCGTCGTTGAGCTTCGCGCACGTGGCTCCAGGCTTCGTCTGCAGGTTCAGGTTTCGGATCACGGTAATTCGGCAGCTGGATAATCCCAAAAGGAAAATCGCCTTCGCCCCAACGTTCACGCCACGCTTTAATCATAGTTGGCAACAACAAGCCATACTGTTGAGCGCGCGCTTCATTTGATTCGCCTTGATACCAAAATGCGCCGCGAATGGAGAAGGGAATCAACGGAGCGATCATTCCGTCATAGATCGACGAAGCGATACGGTATTCGCGCAGCGCGTCGGGTACTGCGGGCGATGGTTGCGGACGAGCCCCAGTTGCTTTTGCCTTGTCGACGTCAGAACGCCATTGTTTCAACTGCTGTTCATACTCTTCTTTTACTTTTGGCCGCTCGCTGTCCCAAATTCTTGTTCGCTCGACTGTGGGTTTCAAATCATCGGAGGCAAGTAGATATTCGACCGGCGTCCACGCCTCGGCTTGCGAGCCTCCATATGAAGAATTGATCAACCCGATCGGAACTTTAATTTCCTTCTGCAACTCGACCGCAAAGTAGTAACCAGCGGCTGAGAATTCCTTAACGGACTCTGGCGAACAAGCTTGCCACTGGGCAAGCGGAGGTGACTTGTGCTTGAAGGCGACTTGTCTGCTGACGTTGAAGAGCCTGATCAATGGCTGATCAGCCGCAGCGATAGCGGCCTCACCATTAGCTGTCTCGCTCAGCAGGCGTTGCATATTCGATTGACCCGCAACCAGCCACACTTCGCCGACCAGAATGTCCTTCAACTCAATAGTGTTCCTGCCGGTGATTGTCATCGTCGCCGGCGATGCATTCGTGTGGAGGGGATCAAGCTTCACCAACCACTTACCATCCGATCCGGCAACTGTTTTTTTGAGCTGCCCGGCAAAGCGGACGGTTACTACTTCGCCGGCGTCGGCCTGACCCCAGATCGGAACCGGACGATCTCGCTGCAGCACCATCGCCGGGCCGATCACATCAGGCAAAACGACGTTCGCCTGAGCGAGTACGGTCGAGAAAAGAAGCAGAGTGATTGCTATCAAGAGTTTCATGTTCATGATTTCTTGCGCCTCTGTAGCTTTGCGTCTTTACGGGAAACTTCGTCGTGCCGAACGGGTTAACCTCCCGCAAAGGCGCAAAGACGCAAAGAAAAGCGGTGGTTAATTCTTCGTCACTTTAGGTGCTTCAACATTCTGGCAATCGGTCAGTTTCACATCCTTCCCGTCGGTGGTTTGCAACTGAACATTCGTCATGGTCCAGTTGCGGGCGCTTTCGATACTGCCTGCCTCGTTTCCCTGCGCGCTAACGTTTATGAACTTTACATTCGTGATCTGTTTGTCTGGCATACCGGCTGCTGAGAAGATCCGCCGAGCGCCAACAATGGTAACGTCCTCGATGGTGATGTCGCGGAACTCGCAGAGACCGCGTTCCGGAGGCGTGACTGGCGTGCTCAAGACTCGCCAGTGAGGCGGGATGTCCGTGATCCCAGCCGGAATCGTGGCGTAGCTGTAGCTCGGATTCCAATTGAGAGTGAAGGTGAATGGCAGCGGGACGTTTTCCAACTTCAAATCTCGAATCAAGACGTCCTGGACATAACCGCCCCGCGTCTTCGCAGACTTGAAGCGCACGCCTTCATTCGTGCCAATGCCGTGATTGTGATAGGCCACCACGTGGCGAATGCCGCCAGAGGTCTCACTACCGAAAGAGAGAACCCCTCCCCCCCGTCTGGTGATGTTATTGCGGATGACGATGTACTCGGTTGGTCGATTCACGCGCAGACCGTCAGAATCGCGGCCCGCCTTTAGACAGATGTCATCGTCGTTGTTATCGATGTCACAATTCTCAACCAGCACGTGGCTGGAAGAATCAACGTCTACGCCGTCAGTACTTGGCCCTTTGTTGTCGCTGATCTTGATGCCATCAACGGTGACATAGTCCGAATAGACAACCTGCATCGTCCAGAAGCCGGCTCGCTTCAGACTCAAGTTTTGTACCGTCACATCCGTCGACTTCCAAATCACCATGAGCCGCACCCGCTGTGCATCGTAGTCAGAAGCCCAACGCAGACCGCGGGGTTCATAGTCCTTTCGTAAGTCCCAATACTTTTGCCACCATTTTTCGCCGCGGCCATCGATAACTCCACCGCCAGACAACATGACGCTCTTCTGATCGTTCACATTTATCAGGGCCGCTGGCCAGGTCATCTCGATGCCGGCGATGCGCGTTTGAATTGAAGGATAGTCGGCGTCGTCCTGGCTTCCAAGCAGAGTGACATCCTTATCGATACGGAGATGGACATTATTCTTAATGAATAGCGCGCCGCTGACATACTGGCCTGGTTTGAAGGTAACGATTCCGCCACCCGCTTTCGAGCATACGTCGATCGCCTTTTGAATCGACTGCGTCGAATTCGTTGCTCCGTCCCCGTTCGCGCCAAACGAGTTCGCTACGAATAGTTTCTGATTCTTTGGTGCGCGTCGCGCGCCCACAGTCTTGACCCACTCCGGCAGATCAGCAGTGGAACTTGCCGCTCTTGCTTGAGCGTGAAGTTCTCTCCTGGTACAAGAGCCCCCAAGCAAGCACGCGACCAAAATGAGAAGTATGCAACGGATCGTTGTTTTGTCCTGTTCCTGTCGTGACCGCCGGCGGCTTGTTTTCATTCGTCGTCTACTCTTTGCCCTATGCACTTAGCCCTTTGCTCGTACTAACTTCCGAGAGGTTTCATTTTCGTGCTCTGCGGGCTCGCCGGTACGCTGAAACTGTCGATCGGATCGGGATGTCTCGGATCGAATCTCGGCGTGCCCTTGTAGAGATATTTCTGCAAGTCCAGCTTACTCGACCTTATCGCTTCGACGATGCACCTCGCCAATTCATAGCTTCCATAGTTGTTGTGATGCGTGCCGTCATTTGGCGCGAACGCTCGCTTTGAAAGCTCAGGTCCCCAGGCTTCGTAAAGCGACTTGCTCATGTCGTTCAAATCGATCAGTGGAACCTTCTCTTCCTTTGCGGTCTGACGCACAGCTTCGATGTAGTCGCCATGGGAGTTAGTAACCTTCCCCTGTTCATCGAACGTGCGCCGGTGCATTGGTGTAATCAAAACGGGAAGGCCGCCATGTTTGCGCGCCTCTGCAACAAATTGTTTGAGACTTGCTTTGTACGTAGTGAAGGCGCCCACACCCTCGCCTTTTTCCTTCTCGTCGTTATGCCCGAACTGAATGAAAAGGTAGTCGCCAGGTTTTAGAATGCTGAGAACTTTCTCCAGCCGTTTCGCTCCGAGCGAACTCTTCAAAGATTCCCCGGACTCGGCATGATTGGCTATCGCGATGCCGGGTCGAAAAAAGACCGGCAGCATTTGGCCCCAACTATTAAAGGGTTCGCTCGGTTGATCGCAGACCGTGGAATCACCCAGCAGGAACAATGTGGGTGTATTCGTTGGCTCGATCTCGATCGCACTGACGCTGGGCCGCGTGTTGTTGAATTCCAGCGTCACTTTTTCGTCCCACGCCCATGCTTCCGAAGTCTTCTCCCGGTCCTTGAGTTTGACCTCTCGGCCGGCTGAGATCTGAGGGGTTCGCACGTTGACAGTGAAAGTGTTTCTTACGAATGTACCGGGCGCAGTGTGGACCTTTTCCAACATCAAGCGGCGGAGTTCAGCTTTAACTGTGGTCGTGGTTGCTGCTTGCGAGTCGCCGAACATAATGGTGACGTTATAATTGCCTTCCGGTAGAGCTACTGAGAAAAAGAAGGGCTGATCGCCGGTGCATAGGTCGCTGCGTAAAGGGTCTTTCAAGCCGCGGTCGAGACATGAGACGTTCGCACCCGGTTCGAAGCCATAACCAAGCTCTTTACTGTAGGTTGTCGTCTGCAGAATCTGAGTATATCCCTTCGCCACTTTGCCGGGCCCGAAGTCGAACTTCATCGTTGATGACTGACCGTACGTCGCAGCCACTGATCCGACAATAACAAGGAGGGCCAGCATCAGTAGGGGGTGATCATTCTTCATGAGTGAATTGGGGCTTCGTCTCATTCA
>Ga0157380_10003103_pt1 | contig 11334 bp, 10 predicted proteins | sample S35metaG_FD_119757 | JGI IMG/M metagenome (GOLD analysis project Ga0157380, IMG submission 119757) | Switchgrass rhizosphere microbial communities from Kellogg Biological Station, Michigan, USA - S3-5 metaG | ecosystem: Host-associated > Plants > Roots > Rhizosphere > Soil | place: USA...
GCTTCGCGCACAACACCGAAGCGACGGTGACGAACCTGAAGATGACCAAGAAGTAAGAGGGACCTTGGGTCTTGGGTCTTGGGACTTGGGAAGAGGATTCCCGAGACCAGAACCCAGGACCCATGACCCAGCCCCAAGACCTCGGGTGTGCTTCCTTAAGTCGCCCCGAAAGTAGACTAGTTCTCGAAATCCCCCGAAATTACTCGAAATGTGACGGCATCGCCCTTGCTCTTTCCAAGGCGTGAGACCCCGTCACTGGCTCATCTTCTTCGTCCTGTTGCAGCTGGCTGACGGCGTCCTGACCTACGCGGCGGTGCAGCGCTTTGGCGCGAGCGCCGAGGGAAACCCCATCCTCGCCACGTGGATGGTGATTACCGGCACGACGCCGGCGCTGATTGGCGCAAAGCTGCTTGCGTGCGCGTGCGGCGGCGTGTTGTACGCCGCCGGTGTGCATCGCGTGCTGGCGGGGCTGTCGGCGCTCTATCTCTTTGCCGCCGTCATGCCGTGGCTGAAGATCCTCTCGCAGCTCGGCCTGTCGTAACTATTTCTTCTTAATCTTCGATACGTCGGGCACGTCCTCGCCGAGCGCGGTGGCGAGATCGATCTGGTGCTCCTGTTCCTGCCGGAGGATTTCCCGAATCTCTTCAGAGATCGCGAATTCGCCGAGGGCGTCGGCCTGGCGGACCCGCTCGCGATACGCGCGAATCGTGTTGTTCTCGTTGTCGAGATCCGCGCGCAGCATCTCTTCGGCATCGTCGGTCAGCTTCACCGGCAATGCGGTCGCGTTCGGCATCCCACCCAGATAGTCGATCTGTTTGGAGATCGTGATCGCATGCGCGAGCTCCTCGCTGGCGTGAACTTCGAGCTCCTTGGCGATCGACTGATATTCGGCGCCCTTCAGCGCCTGCGAATACACCACATAGGCGATGATTGCTTGGTACTCGCGGGACAGATCTTGCTGCAGGCCCTTGATGAGGTCTTCGCGGGTTACGGATGCGGTGGCCTTGTCTTTGGCCTGTCTTTCGGTCGGCATGAACTCCTCCAGCTGGGCAGATCGCCACCGAATGTGGAGCGCCCGCTCCACACTCGATGGCTCAACTCAGGATTGGAGCAAGTCTCGTGCCCCGATTAGCGCAGGTACTTGTTGAAGTGGGCGATCGTACGATCCCACGCCAGCTTGGCGGAGGCCGCGTCAAACCGCGGCGTCGTGTCGTTGTTGAACCCATGCTCGGCGTTCGGGTAGATGAAGCCCTCGTGCTTGACGTTGGCGGCCGTCAACGCCGCGTCGTAGGCAGGCCAACCTTCCACGAGGCGCTTGTCGTTGCCGCCGTGCTGGATCAACATCGCGGCCTTGATGTTCTTGACGTCTTCGACCGGCGGCGCGCCGCCGTAGAACGGAACGCCGGCAAGCAGCTCCGGTACGCGCGTGGCGAGGAAGTTCACCATGCCGCCGCCGTAGCAGAAGCCGACCGCGCCGATCTTGCCCGAGGAATCGGGACGCGTGCGCGCGTAGCTCGTTGCGGCAAGGAAGTCCTCGCGGGTCTTCGCCTGATCGAGCTTCGGGAACACCTCGCGAGCCTTGTCCTCGTCGCCAGGGTAGCCGCCGAGCGGCGTCAGCGCGTCGGGCGCAACGGCCAGGAAGTTGGCGAGTGCGAGACGGCGCGCGATGTCTTCGATGTGCGGGTTGAGGCCGCGGTTCTCGTGAATCACCAGCACGGTGGGAAGCTTGCCCGTCGCGTTGGCCGGCTTCGCGACATACGCCTTGATCTTGCCGTAGCCCTTCGGCGAGTCGATCTCGACCCATTCGGTCTTGATCCGTTTGTCGTCCTTGGCGATCTGCTGCGCCTCGGCGAACTTCGGGCTCAGCATGTCGAGCAGCATCGCGGCGGTGACCGGAGCGGCGGCATACTTCGCGGCGCGATCGAGGAAACCGCGGCGGTCGATGTCGCCATGCACATACTGATCGAAGATGTTCAGGAGCTCCGGGTTGAAATCCTTTGCGGTCAAACGTTCCATCGTTCCTCCAATTGGTCCGGCTAAAGCCGAACCCTCACAAGACGAAACTGTGAGGGTCCGCCTTCAGGCGGACCTCAGTTGAGTGTCCAGAGAGATATGGTCGACAAGTCCTTGATGAAGACCCGTTGTCCCGATAACACCGGCTGCGCCCAGGTGGCGGTGTCGGCCACCTCATAGGTTTTCAGGATCTCGAATTGTTTCGGGTTCGCGCGCGCGACCAGCAATTTCGCCTCGGTGTTGAGCGCGAACCACAGATCGCCGGAGCGGACGACGGCCGCGTTCTCGGCGATGCGCGCTTCCGACAGCCACAGCGTCTGGCCGGTGTTCGCATCGAGTGCGAAGTACTGGCCGCTGTTGCGGGCCGAGAAACCGAAGAGGCTGTTGCCGATCACCACGCCCGTGCTCATGTCCATCGTCACATCGTTGTTGACCCACACGTCCTCGGTGGACCACTGGCCGGACTTGTTGAACACCCGGAAGCCGGTGACCGGCATGCCGAGGCCGGACACGATCACGATTTGGTTGTGGACGATCGGGGTGACCGCATTGCGCGTGGCGCGGACCGAGTAGGGCCGCTTCCACAACAACTGTCCATTCGAGACGTCGACGCCAACGAGATTGTCCTGCGTCATCGTGATGACCTGGCGTGTGCCGCCCAGCTCGACGATGATTGGCGAGCCGTACGCCGGGCCATCACCGGTCCACGCCCACTTCACCTCGCCCGATCGTGCGTCGAACGCTGTCAGCGCTCCGTCGTTCTGGCCGCCGACATGGACGATGACCAGGCCGCGATCGACGATCGGTGACATGCCTGTGTGATACAGGGTCTGGGTCTTCGGCGGCGCCGTCTGCCAGAGTTGCTTGCCGGTCGCCGCGTCGAAGGCAGTGACGACTCCATTCATGCCGAGCGAATAGATGCGTCCCTCGGCGAACGTCGGCGTCGACTTCGGCCCGGTGCCGTGCTTGCCGGTCGCCGCTGGATTGGCTTTGAAGGTCGCGTTGTACTTCGTCTCCCAGATCGTCTTGCCGGTGGCGGCGTCGAGCGCCCGCATCACTTCGTCTTCGTTTTGACGCGAGAACGTATACACGCGATCGCCGGCGACGAGCGGAGCGGCGTAGCCGATACCGACTTCAACCTTCCACTTCTGGTTGAGGCGTTCGGGCCACGTCGCCGGAATCGAGAACGTGGCCGCGCCGTCGCGATTCGAACCGCGCCACTGCGGCCAATCAGTGTTGGAAACCTGGGCGATGGCAGGCGAGAGCCCGCACACCGCGGCCAGGAGGATGGTGGTGACGATTCGGCGTCGCATCATCTCGGCTGCGGGACGATGCGGAGGTACGGTTTTGGCGCCTTCCAGCCCTGCGGATACTTCTGTTTGGCCTCGTCGTCGCTGACTGCCGGCAGGATGATCACGTCCTGGCCGTCCTTCCAGTTCACGGGCGTCGCGACCTTGTGCTTGGCGGTCAGTTGCATGGAGTCGAGCACGCGCAGCACCTCGTCGAAGTTGCGCCCGGTGCTCATCGGATACGACAGCACGAGCTTCACCTTCTTGTCGGGACCAATCACGTAAACGTTGCGCACGGTCGCGTTGTCGGCAGCGGTGCGGCCCTCACAGGTTTCGCCGGCGCCCGCGGGCAGCATTCCATACATCTTCGCGACCTTCAGGTCGATGTCGCCGATCATCGGATAGTTTGGTGCTGTGCCCTGGGTTTCGGCGATGTCCTTCGCCCAACCCTCGTGGCGATCGACCGGATCGATGCTGAGCCCGATGATTTTCACCCCGCGCTTGTCGAACTCCGGCTTGATCTTCGCCATGTAGCCGAGCTCAGTCGTACACACGGGCGTGAAATCCTTGGGATGCGAGAACATCACGCCCCAGGAATTGCCGAGCCATTCGTGAAAGTGGAGCGGACCCTCGGTGGTCTGCGTTTGAAAATCGGGGGCATCACTGCCGATGGGCAATGGACCGGTGCTCATGGGAAATCTCCTCGAAAGATCAAAGGCCTGAGGGGTGTGATGCCCTCAGGCCTTGGCAGGTTACCCGCCTTCGCGAGGAAGTGCCAGCAGTGGTTTACAGGCCGCCGCCACCCTTCGGCACGGCGACGCGCGCTCCCGAATCGCCGCCACCGCTAGATCCGCCGCCAGAGGACCCGGAGCTCGACGAGCCGCTCGAATAGCCGCCCGATGACACGCCGCTGCCACCGCCGCCCCAGCCACTGCCGTTACCGCTGCTGTTGATGCGCGGCGAGGGCTCGGGCTGCCGATCGCGGATTTGCGTGTAGCCGTGCCCGTTGACGGCGCGGCCCTCAGGCTGCGGCGTGACCGGGGGGCCGACGATCGGCGGAGTGACGCCGATGGGTACCCAGCCGCCCCCCGGGTAATAGGGATATGAGGGGTAGCCGTAGCCGTAATAGTTGTAGCCAAACGAGCCGTAGTACGCCCCCGGTCCGCACATGCTGTAGTAGCTCCTATAGCCGTAGCCGTAGGGCGTGTAGCAGTTCATGAGCGGCGAGGCGTATTCCGCGGACAGGAACGGATCGAACCAGCCCGAGCCGGTGGAGATGCCCATCGGTGCCGAGCCGCCACCCGTGCGTTCCACGATGAACTTTTTCGGGTAGGTGAGCGCCACCATCAGATCGATGACCGAGTCGTTGACGCCGCCTTCATCGAGCGCGATCAACGTCTTCTTGTTGAGATCGAATCCGTGATGGAGTTCCGTAAGCGCGGCCTGGATCGCGGCGACCGGCAACTTGTCACTTGCCTCGATCACATCCTCGACGCTCCAGCGTGTCTGTTCAACCGTCGCGCGCGCTGCAGCGCTGGCGTCAGGCTGCGGTGCCCTGCTGCCGTCGGCCAGGTTCTGGTTCACGGCGCGGCGGTAGCGCTGCACGCGGACGCTGGCGGCCGCGGCGTCGCCGATTACGTGCTGCACGTATACCCACGCCGGGCCCGGCGCCAGGAAGGCCACGGTCTTGATCGTGCGCGCTGGTTCCTTGCCGCACGTCACGTTCGTCGTGCGGAAGATGCGCGCGCCGTCCTTCGACCATTCCGCCAGCTCGTTGCCCTTGCACTCGGGATCGGTAATCGGCCGCGACACGCCGTCGGGAATCACGTGCTCGTCGATCCCCTTGTTGGTGCCGACAACGGTCTGCAGGCGGACACCGTCTTTCTCCGGCGTGATGCACATGCGCGCGCCGGTGCCCGAGAGATCGTCGTTGAGGCGCCAGCATCCGAGCCAGCCCGCGAAGCGGGGATCGACCGGCGGCTCCTCCAGCCCACCGCCCAAAGTCCGCGCGGCGGGGGCCCCGGGCTGCGCGAATGCGCTGCCGGCGGAGAGGATCAACGCGAAAAGGAAAGTGATCTTCTTCATATATGCAATCCCTAGAACGCGAAGTGAATGCCCGCGCCGAATCGGAATCCCCCGAGATCGATCGGATCGAAATCGACAAAGTCCGTTTCAAGGTCGGCGTGCTGCCAGGAATAACGCGCTTCGAACGACAGGACGAGGCGGCGTAAGACCTGAATGTCCGTCCCGCCCATGACGTGGAACGTCGGTGCCCAGCCTTCGGAGTCGAACGTGTCGCTGAAGATGTGGTGATCGACGAAATCAACGAAATCGCCGTTCTGGCGCAAGTGATAACGCCCGTAGCCCGCGCCCGCGCCGGCATATGGGACAAAGGTGTTGGGAATCCAGGCCAGGCTGCTGACGTGGCGGCCGCGCGGGAGCAACAGGAACTTTGCCGACGCAAACAGGTTCATCTGCTCCAGCTCCGTCACCTGTTCAATCGGGACGCGGCTTCCACCCGGCAGCAACTCTTCTTCGTCCCGATCTTCGGAAGGCTTGCTCATGCCGTTGAAATCGATGCCCCCCGTGATATCGAGGCGAGACGCGACGTTCACCGACATTTCGGCCGTGAACGAACCGGAATTGAAATCCGACTTGTCCACCGTGAACTCGTCGGTAATGAAATCGTAGATATCGCTCGCCGCGTTGGCCTTGAACCAACTGCCTCGCACGCCAACCATCACGCGCGGCCGGCCCAGCATGAAGTCTGGCGGAGACGAGGGCGCGCTTTGCGCCGATGCGCTAGCGGATTGATTTTGATCGTCCGCGACGGCCGGGGACGCCAGAAGGACGAGCGCGGCGAAACTCACGATCAGAGCGCGCAAACGGTGCCCGTTGTGAGCCATGTGACACTACCTCGGGGGAAATGGCGCCTGCTGGCGAAGGTCCATTCCTGCCCCGAGAATAGCAGAAATCCGGGTTCGGGGCAGCCCGGACGAAGGTCCTACTTTTTGAGCTTAAAGGTCAGCTCGATCGTGATGCGGACGGCGACCGGTTCCCCATCTTTTAGCCCGGGCTTGAACTTCCACTGGCGCGCGGCGTCGATCGCCGCCTGATCGAGCCCATATTCCTGGTCGAGGGAGCGGGTGATCTCGACGTCCGAGATGTCGCCGTTTTCGGTGACGACGCACTCCATCCAGACCGACCCCTGAATCTTCGCCTCCATGGCCTGCGGGGTGTATTGGGGCTTGACCTCCTTTACGACCACCGGCAGGGTGACGCCGTTTCCCGGCTTATAGACGACGGACCGGGCGTTGAGCGTCGCGAACATCGGAAAGCGATTGACCGCTGCGGCGCTGATCGCGATGCATGCGGAAAGAGCGATGGCGGCACTGGCAATGGCGCGACGGTGTGACATGGGACCCTCCTCTGCGATGAGCGAAATGCGCCGGCTGAGCGTGCGGCGGCCGATGAAGGGCGTGACGCCAATCACATGCGGCTGCGGATTCGAAAAGGCGAGCAGCGCCTCTGCGTAGGCGCGGCGATCGCGGGTGATGAGGATGGTCTGTTCGTCGACCACCATCTCGCGCGCGAGCGACAACTGCGACGCAATGACGTGCGCGTGGGGATGAAACCAGAGCAGCGCGCGCCAGACTTCCTCGCCAAGGGTCTGGAGCCAGTCGCGGCGTTTCACGTGCAGGAACTCGTGGCAGAGGATGGCGCGCTGCACGGCCGCGGACATGTCCCGTACCGAGACGGGGAGCAGCACGACGGGACTGCGAAGACCCACGGTCGCGGGCCCCTCGAGATCGCCGGAGACTCGCACGGCGGCGGTGACGCCGAGTGTGCGGGTCAACTCGCCGGTGATCTCCGCGAACCCGTCATCGAGCGCCGCGCGCGCGAGGATCGATCGCAGCTTGATCAGTCCGAGGCCGAGCCACAGAAGCCGCGCGATGATTCCCGCGACGACGATCGCCAGGACCACGCTCGCCAGGTTCAGGCCCGCTGGAACGATCGAGCCTGGGCCCTCGCCGATGGTGGCCGCCGCGATCGCGCCGGTAAGGACCTGGAGTGCGGACGGCTCGACATTGCCCGGTTGGGCGAGCGGCAAGAGCAGCGCGATGGCCAGCACCGTTTGCCACAATCTCAGCGAGTGGCGCGGCATCCGGATCCGCAGCATCCACATCGCGGCCAGAGCGACGGTGACAAGCGCGGCCAGCTGCAGAGCATATGCGGCGAGGCTCCAGAGAGAAACCGTCATCACTCCTCCTTGTCGAGCAGCTTCTGCAGCTCGCGGCGCTCGCGTTCGGTGAGGCCCTTTTCCTTCAGCAGGTGCACGAGCAGGGGGCGGGCCGAGCCATCGAACACGCGGTTGACGAACTCACGCACCATCGATCGGACGACGATCTGCTGCGGGCGGACGGGCGCGTAGACATTGGCCTTTTCGCGCGGCTCGCGCTTCAGGTGGCCCTTCGTCTCGAGAATGTTCATCATCGTCTGCACGGTGGTGTAGGCGACGGCGCGGCGGGCGCGCAGTTCGTCGTAGACCTCGCGCACGGTGGCCTGGCCGCGCGGCCAGATCACCTTCATGATCTCGAGCTCCTGGCCGGTGAGCGTGCCGGACTTGGGACGCATACTAATTATTTAGTACTAAAGAATTGGGCGTTGTCAAGTTAGGGGGTCGGGACCATTTATTTTTCCGGCCTGACATGGATCGACAGAACCAGGCCGGCGCCGACGACGAGAATCGCGGCCAGCGTCAACAGCCCCGCGGTGAAGCCGCCGGTCCATTCGCGGATCCATCCCATCAGGAACGGGCCGACGAATCCGCCGACGTTGCCGATTGAATTCACGAGCGCGATGCCTCCCGCCGCGGCGGTGCCCCGCAGGAATGCAATCGGCAGCGTCCAGTACGGTCCGAGCGTCCCCCAGATGCCGAATGCGGCAATTGACAGCGTCGCCAGCGCAAATGCCGGCGTGGCGGGAGCCAGAACGGTGAGGATGAAGCCCGTCGCACCAATCAGGCAGGGAACGGCCACATGCCATCTCCGCTCGCCCGTGCGATCCGAGTGCGCGCCGATGATCACCATCCCGATCGCCGCCGAGACGTACGGGATTGCGGTCAGCAGCACGATGGTCGCCGAGCCGAGTCCGCTCGATGCTTGCACAATCTGCGGCAGCCAGAACGTGACTCCGTAAAACGCGATCACGATGCAGAAATAGGGCAGCGAGATGATCCATAGGCGCGCGCTGCCGAGCGCGGCGCGGAGCGTGACGATCGCGTGCGACGTGTCAGCCTGCTCAGCGTCGATCTCTCGCGCGAGCCAGGCACGCTCCTTGTCTGTCAGCCACCGCGCATCCGCCGGCCGCTCGGTGAGGTAGCGCAGCACGACCGGGGCGAGGAGAATAGCCGGCAGGCCCTCGATCAGGAAGAGCCACTGCCACCCGCGTAAACCCCAGGCCCCGTCCAGTTGCAGCAGTGAGCTCGACAGCGGCGCGCCGATCACGCCGGCCATCGCCGTCGCGGTCATGAAGAGCGCAATCGTGCGCGCGCGTTCACGTGCGGGAAACCAATGCGTCAAGTACAGGATCAGTCCCGGGAAAAATCCGGCCTCGGCGACGCCGAGCAGCAGCCGCGCCGTGTAGAAGCGGATCGGGCTGTCGACGAAGATCATCGCCGTCGAGATCACACCCCACGTCAGCATGATGCGCGCGATCCAGATCCGTGCGCCGACTCGCGCCAGCACCAGGTTGCTCGGGACTTCGAACAGCGTGTAGGTCAGGAAAAAGAGTCCCGACCCCAGGCCATAAACGGCAGACGAAAAGGCCAGGTCGCGATTCATGTCGAGCGACGCGAAGCCGACGTTGACGCGATCGAGATACGCGACGATGTAGAGCAGAAAGAGGAACGGTATCAACCGCCAGCGGACCTTGCGGAGGGCAGAAGCTGCAACCTGATCAGTCACGAATAGGCAGATTCTGCCTCAAAACGCGATGTAACGGGGTCAGTCCCCGTTACAAGTTGCGGAACCTGCCGACATGCCGCACCGTAGACACTAGCCATGGATCGTCTGCTGCAAGATCTGCGCTTTGCCGTCCGGCTCCTCTGGAAAGACCGCAACTTCTCGATCACGACGATCGCCACGCTGGCCCTCTGCCTGGCGGCCAACGTCGCGATCTTCGCGGTCGTCAACGGCGTGCTCTTGAAGCCGCTGCCGTTCCCGGAGCCAGACCGGCTGATTCGAATGTTCAACAAATATCCGGGCGCCGGTGTCGATGCCGGCGGCTCCAATGGCGTTCCTGACTACTTCGATCGCAAGCGCGACATGGCCGCTCTTGAAGAAACGGCGCTCTTCCGTGAAGCCGGCGTGACGATCAGCGGCAGCGGCCTCGGCGAGGCGGAACGCATCCAGGCGATGCTGGTGACGCCGTCCTTCTTCCGCGTCTTGCGCGCCGAGCCGTATCGCGGGCAGCTCTTCACCGAGCCGCAAGGCGAGATCGGACAGGAGAAGGTCGTCATCCTGACGCACGGCTTCTGGCAGCGGCTGTTCGCCGGCCGCGACGACGCGATCGGCCAGGACCTGCGTCTCGGCGGCGAGCTCTACAAGATCGTCGGCGTGATGCCGCCCGGGTTCGTGTTTCTCAATCCGGACATCCAGCTGTATCGTCCCGCGGCGTTCACCGCCCGTGACAAGTCTGATGAGTCGCGCCATAGCAACAACTGGCAGCAATTCGCGCGGCTCAAGCCGGGCGCCAGCCTCGAGCAGGCACAGAGCCAGCTTGACGCGATCAACGCCGCCAACCTCGAACGCTTTCCGCAATGGAAAGAGATTCTGAAGAACGCGCGCTTCAGCAGCGAGGTCGTCGACTTTCAATCCAACCTGATCGGCGAGCGGCGCTCGACGCTGACGATGCTATGGGGCGGCGCGATCTTCGTGCTGCTGATTGGCTGCGTCAACGTCGCTAATCTCGTGCTCGTGCGGTCGACCTCGCGCATTCGCGAGTTGGCGACGCGTCATGCGTTGGGCGCGACGTTCGGCAGGCTGACGCGGCAAGCGCTCACCGAATCGACCGTGCTGTCGATCGCGGGCGGCGTCGCCGGCCTGGGCCTGGGATGGTGGGCGCTCCGCGCGGCGCCGTTCTTCGGATTCGATCGGCTGCCCTCCGGCCTTGGACTCGCGCTCGACGGGCCGGTCGTCGGCTTCACGGTGCTGTTGATCGCTGCCGTCGCGATCGGCGTCGGGATGATTCCGGTGATCGCCATGCGCCGCGCCAACATGGCGCAGGTGATCCGCGAAGAAGGCCGTAGTGGCACGCAGGGGCGCGGGCCGCGGCTGATGCGGCGCGCGCTCGTCACCAGCCAGGTCGCGTTTGCGTTGATGCTGTTGATCGGCGCCGGCGTCCTGCTGGCGAGCTTCGAGCGCGTCCTGACGATCGATCCGGGGTTCAGGGCCGACAACGTGCTGACCGGCACGATCAGCATGCCGGCGTCACGCTACAGGGATGACGCCGCGCTGCGGGCGACGAGCAATCGCATCCTCGAACGGCTGCGCGCGCTGCCCGGCGTCGAATCCGCCGGTATGACGACGACGTTGCCGTTCAGCGGGTCGTATAGCGACAGCGTGATCCTCGCCGAGGGTTACCAGATGCAACCGGGCGAGTCGCTGATCTCGCCAGGACAGGTAGTGGCCAGTGCGGGGTATTTCCAGGCGATCGGCGCGAAGCTCGTGGCCGGGCGCTTTTTCACCGCGGAGGATGTGGCGCCTCGGCCGCGCGTGCTCGTCATCGACAACCGGCTGGCGACCCGCTTCTGGCCCAGAGGCGACGCGCTGGGCAAGCGGATGTATTTTCCGCAGGACATCAGCAACCTCATGGCGGCGCCAAAGCAAGAGCAGATGATGACCATCGTCGGCATCATCGAGCCGATGCGGCTGCGCGGACTCATCGATTCGCAGGCGCAGAAAACCGGGGCGTATTATTCGCCGTTGCCGCAGGCGCTCGCGCGTACGGTCGGCCTGGCGATTCGAACGAC
>Ga0157380_10003105_pt1 | contig 11334 bp, 7 predicted proteins | sample S35metaG_FD_119757 | JGI IMG/M metagenome (GOLD analysis project Ga0157380, IMG submission 119757) | Switchgrass rhizosphere microbial communities from Kellogg Biological Station, Michigan, USA - S3-5 metaG | ecosystem: Host-associated > Plants > Roots > Rhizosphere > Soil | place: USA: Michigan...
CCCCAGGACCTGCACCGGCACCGCCACCAGGGACCGGACACCAGCGTCGCGAGCGTGGCTGAAGCGCACCGGGTCGAGGCTGAGCTCGAGCGCTGGGAGCGGCTCGCCGTCGCTCGCGAGAGGAAAGAGCTTCACGGTGCGGGTCGCCGGGTCGACCACGCTGATGTCGCGGACGAGGGCGCCTTTGTAGAGGGCGAGAAGAGAAGCGTTGGGTGTCGGAAGCTCTTCGAGCTCCCCGCCGGGCAGGAGGGCGTGCGTCCCGACGCTCGCGCCGTCCGGCTGGAGCAGGCTGAGCACCAGCAAGTCGTGGGGGATCACATCCTGGGTGATCTCCGAGACCTGCTTGAAGACCTGGCGGATATCGAGGGCCTGTGCGAGCGTCGGGAGCAGTCCCTCGAGCGCCGTGGCGCGACGGCTGCGCTCGCGCTCGATCCTCCACAACCGCTCGTGCTCGAGCTCGGCCGCGACCAGGTCGGCGAGCGTCGCAACCAGCGGCTCGTCGTCGCCGGCGAAGGCCTGCGGCTCGCGCGAAAAGAAGGCGAGAATCCCGAGCCGCTGGCCGCCGCTGCGCAGCACCGCCCGGATGATCGAGCGGGCGCCAGCCGCGAGGATCTCCCGATCGCGGGCATACGCAGGGTCGAGCTCGCGCTCCGTGTCGACGCGGTCGACGACGAACTCGCCCCAGAGTCGCGGCGAGCAATCGGCGCGCTGCACCAGCCGGCCCTCCTCCGCGCCGGAGCGGTCCGCGCCGGTTCCCGCCACCGCGTAATGGCGCACCGTGTCCGCATCCACCAACAGCAGCACGCTCATGCGATCGAAGGCGAGCGCTCCGCGTGCGGCCTCCGCCACGCGCGCGAAGACCTGGCGCAGCTCCAGCGTCTCGCCGATCAGCTGTGCGACCGCCGCCACGACCTCGAACGGAGCGGCGACGGATGTCGAAAACGCCGCTGCGCCGGACACTGGCTTCACGAGAGCGAATCTCCCCCTCAAGACGGAACGTCCCGAGTCCGCCGGAGGCGAGCTCTTGGCGACAGGTTGTGAAAATTTGCCCAGTGAGCGCCCCTCTGCAGACGTGACGAAGCTACGCCGCAGGCGTTAGGGTCTCGTTAGGAGGAGCGTTAGTGGCGCGAGCGTTCACCCGAGGCCGGAAAGCAGGCTCCGGGCGCCCTCCAGGTCGGGGGTCTCGAGGCCTTCCGTGAACGAGGAATAGACGGGCGCGAGCAGGGCACGGGCCTCTGCGGTCCGGCCAGCGGCCGCCCACAGGCCGGCCAGGGCGCGCGCGGCGCGCAGCTCGAGCGAGCGTGCCTGCTGTCCACGCGCGATCTCGAGGGCGCGCGTCAGGGCCGCCTCCGCCTCGGCCGCCGGAGCACCGCCGGCCAGCAGCAGCTGCGCGCGCAGGCGATGGAGCTCCGCGTCCCACCAGCGTTCACTCGTCTCGCGACCGTGAGACAGGGCTTCCTCCACGACGTCGAGACCGCTGTTCGCTTCGTCGGCCCGCAGGTGGGCGTCCGCCAGCAGCGCGAGGTAGTACGGCAGGCGAAGCCGCGCGCCGGTCTCCTTGAAGCTCTCGATCGCGCTGCGAAGACCGATGAGCCCCGCGGGCTGCGCAGCGTCGAGCGTCTGCGCGTACGCGACGAGGATGGCGGCCCACGCCCGGTAGTAGGTCCCCTCGAACTCCGTGGCGAGCTCGAGCGCCTCCTGCGCCTGAAGGCGGAACGTGCCGGAATCCGCCCGCAGCTGCTGGAGCAGGGCCAGGTAGGTGGCGGCGAGGGCCTGGCTGAACGGCTGGCCGAGCTGCCGGGCGAGGCGCAGGGCGTGGGAAGCGCGGTCGAATGCGCTGTCGGGACGACCGAGGCACCAGAGCGCGTGCGATTGCCAGGCACGCGCGATGACTTCGTAGTTCACCCCCTGCGACTCCTGGAGGCGCTGGAGCTGGCTTGGGTCGGCGTCACGGACGAGGCCGTCGACGTCGTCGCAGGCCTCCTGGAAGTGGCCCATCTGGACCCGCACTCCCGCCATCATCGCGAACGCCGACCGTGGCGGCTCCGAGCCGTGTCTCTCGCGGAAGAGGCGAACCATCTCGTCCGTGATCAGCGCGGATTTTTCGAGCCGCCCCTCGACGGTGTAGCGCGACTGCATCCCGTAGAGGATCTGCGCGCGCTGCGCGCTCGTCCCTACGCGGTCGCAGAGGGCGAGGGCGCGGTCGAGCAACATCGCCCAGCTACGGAGCCCCCTCGTCACCCGGTGGCTTGGAACGAGAATGAGCTGGAGCTCGAGCTCCGAGCCGTCACGCCGCGCGCTCGCGGGCAGCTGGCGGAGCAGTGACAAGCCGCGATCGACGAGGGCGATCGCCTCGTCGTGGGCGTAGACGCCTTGAGCGACGAGCGCCGCTCTTGCGTAATGGGGGATTGCCTGCTCGAAGAGGCCGGCGCTCTCGTAGTGCGCGGCGATCTGGGCGCTGACGGGATCGAGGTCCTTCGCGTGTGCGGCGATCAGGAACTCGGCCACGCGGCGGTGCAGGAGGCGCCGCTTCGGGGCGCTCGTCTCGCTGTAGGCCACGTCCCGCAGCTTGTCGTGGGTGAAGTCGTACGCATTTGGCCCCTGCTCACGGACGATGCGCTTGCGCCACAGCTCGTCGAGGGCGCGCGCGACGGCGTCTTCGTCACCCACGAGGCGCACGAGCACTTCGAGGTCGAATGCGCGCCCGATCACGGCAGCGGCCGCCGCCGTCTCCCGGGTGTGGTCGGAGAGCTGGGCCAGTCGTCCGGCGATTACCGCGTGCGCTCGGGGCGGAAGCCCTGGGATTCCGGGCTCAGGGACGCCGCGCGGCGGCTCGCCTCCGCTCTCGGCCCGTACCGTCTCCACGACGAAGAGCGGATTGCCCTCGGTCTCCCGGTAGAGCCGTGTGGCGGCGTCGACGTCGAAGACCCGGTCGCCGACCTGGGCGGCGAGTTCCGCCGTCTCCGCCGCGTCCAACGGCTCGAGCGCGATCTCGGCGAGCTGCGAGGCGGCCCGCAGCTGCCGCAGCAGCGCCTGGAGTGGATGCGCGGCGTCGATCTCCTCCGAGCGCACGGTCCCGACGACGAGCAGGCGCGCCTTTGGATCGAAGCGCGAGAGGAAGTGGAGCCACTCGAGGGTCTCGCGGTCGCACCACTGCAGATCGTCGATCAGCAACAGAAACGGCGGCGGAGCGAGGAGCGCTGCCCGGGCCAGGCCCTCGAAAAAGCGCAGCCGGTCGCCGAGCTCGGTCATCGGCGCGAGCCGTGGCAGGCCCGGCCGCGCCGAAAGCAGCTCGGGCAGGATGCGCGCGACCTCGGCTCGCCACACGTCGTCGAGGTCGGCCAGCTTGGGCAGCAGGGCGTCGCTGCGCAGCCACTCGCGCACCGGTGCGAGCGAGAGCCGGCCTTCGGCGGCGTAGGAGCGCGTCTTCGCCGTGGCCACTCCCTGGCGCTCCGCCCAGGTCAGAAGCTCCTCCGCCAGCCGCGATTTGCCGATGCCGGCGACGCCGGTCACGAGCGCGAACGACGCGCGCCCGTTGACGGCCCGCTCCCAGGCCTCCCGCAGCCTCGCCCACTCGGCCTGGCGACCCACCAGTGACGAAGCCGCGAGGTTCCCCTCGCGTCGTACGGCTGACGTCTCGGGGCCGAGCTCGGTGGCGCGGATCCGCTCGAAGGTGCGAACGGTGTCGGCGCTCGGCTCCGCGGCCAGCTCCCGCTGGAGCGCGCTCTTGCACTGGAGGTAGGCCTGGAGCGCGGCCCCTCGATCGCCCCCGAGTGCCAGCAGCCGCATCAGCCGGCGGTACGCCTCCTCGTCGAGCGGGTCGTGTAGTAGCCAGTGTCTGACGTGGGCGATGGCTCTCGCATACTCGCGCTGCTCCTCGAGCAGACCCACGAGAGCGGCCACGGCATCCTCGCAGCGCCGGCCGAGACGATCCCGCTCCGGTCCGATCCAGTCGTCATAGCAGCTCGGGAGCAAGGGACCCTCACAGTGCTCGAGCGCCCGCTCCAGACACTCGCGACGCCGCACCGCGTCTCCCGCTCGGCCCGCCGCCTCAGCCTCGGCGACGGCACGGTCGAACAAGGCGACGTCGAGACTGAAGGAAGCGTCCGCGGACCACTGCACGCTGTTCGCGTCTGCTCGCAGGTAGCGGTGCGAGTCAGGCAGGGTCTGCCGCAGCTGATGGAGAAGCTGCCGCAGGTTGTTGCGGGCGTTGGGCTCGGAGCTGTCCGGCCAGAAGGTGAAGGAGAGTTGCGCCCGCGACTGTGGTGCGTCCGCACGGAGGAGCAGATAGGCGAGGAGGGATTGGAGGCGCAGGTTGGTGGGGCCCGCCATTGGCTGGCCGTCGAGGGTCAGGCGGAACTGACCCAGGAGACGGACCTGCAGGGCTCGCACGTGGAGCTACTTTCCTCGACTTCGCAGGGTAAGCGTTTGATGGTGACACTACGCCCCTCGCGGGGCGAGGGTCAACTCAGTATCGCGCCGTCTCCCGCATCGCCTTCACCAGCGTCCCGACCTGCGGCAGGATCGCGTCCTCGAGCGCCGGGTTGTAGCCGACGAAGGTGTCGAGCGCGCCCACGCGCTTGACCGGGGCGTCGAGGTACTCGAACAGCTCCGAGCCGATGCGGGCCGCGATCTCGGCGCCGTAGCCCCAGGAGATCGAGTCCTCGTGCGCGACGACGACGCGGCCGGTGCGGCGCACGCTCTCGCTGATCGCCGGCCAGTCGTAGGGGCTGAGCGTCCGCAGGTCGAGGATCTCGGCTTCGAGCCCCTCGCTCGCCAGCTGGCGGGCCGCCGCGAGCGAGCGGTGGACGAGCGCGCCGTAGGTGACGACCGTGACGTCCGCGCCCTCGCGCACCCGAGCGGCCTTGCCGAACGGGATCCGGTAGTCCGGGCCCGGGTAGAGGCCCTTGTTGTGCGTCTGCCGGTAGAGGTGCTTGTGCTCGAGGAACAGCACCGGGTCGTCGCTGCGGATCGCGGTGCGCAGCAGGCCGTTCGCGTCGAGCGCGTTCGAGGGCAGCACCACGCGCAGCCCCGGGATGTGCGTGAACAGCACCTCGCCGCACTGGCTGTGGTAGACGGCGCCGCCCTGCAGGTAGCCGCCGTAGGTCACGCGGATCACCACCGGGCACTTGAAGGCGCCGTTCGAGCGCCAGCGGATCAGCGACAGCTCGTTGCGGATCTGCATGAACGCCGGCCAGATGTAGTCGATGAACTGGACCTCGGCGACCGGCTTCAGCCCGCGCACGGCGAGGCCGATCGCGCGCCCGACGATGTTGGCCTCGGCGAGCGGGGTGTTGTAGACGCGGTGCGAGCCGTGCCGCCGCTGCAGGTTGTGGGTCACCTTGAAGACGCCGCCCTTGCCCTTCACCTCGCTCAGGCTCGACTCGCGCGAGCAGTCGGCGACGTCCTGCCCGAACAGCACGATGCGCGGATCGCGCGACATCTCGTCGTGCAGGCACGCGTTCAGCAGGTCGACCATCGTCTTGGGCTCGCCCTGCGGCTGCGGCTCGCTGGCGAAGGCGGCCGACGTCGGGTCGACCGTGTCGGAGTAGACGTGGCGGGTGGCCGTCTCCGGCTCGGGTGCGGGGGCGATGAGCGCTTCGTCGGTCGCGGCGATCACCTCGCGGTCGACCTCCTCGCGCAGCTTCGCGAGCTCGGCGTCGGTGGCGATGCCCTCGGCCAGCAGCTGGCGCGAGAAGAGCAGCAGCGGGTCGCGCTCGGCGTCGCGCGAGCGCTCGCTCGGCGGCCGGTAGAGCGTCTCGTCGTCGGAGAGCGAGTGCGAGTACGGCCGGATCACGCGCGCGTGGACCAGCGCCGGGCCCTGGCGCGAGCGGCACCAGGCCGCGGCCTCGCCGAGCACCGCGAGGCTCGCGAGGGGATCGCAGCCGTCGACCTCGCGCACGAGCAGGTTCGGGAAGCCGCTCACGAGCCGCGAGATGCTCCCGCCCGCCGTCTGGACCTCGACGGGCACCGAGATCGCGTAGCCGTTGTCCTCGATCAGGTAGAGCAGCGGCAGCTTCCGGTTGCAGGCCGTGTTGAGGCTCTCCCAGAACTCGCCCTCGGACGTCGTGCCGTCGCCGGCGGAGCAGTAGACGATCTCGTCGGCCGCGAAGGGCGGCGGCGCCGCGCCCGCGTGCCCGGCGGAAATGTAGAGGCTGGCTTCGGCCGCTCCCACCGCCTGCAGGAACTGCGTCCCCGTGGGGGAGGAGCGGCTCACCACGTTCAGCTTCGGGTGGCCCCAGTGCGAGGGCATCTGGCGGCCGCCCGAGCTCGGGTCGTCCTTCGCGCCGACCGCTCCGAGCAGCATCTCGAGCGGCGTCATGCCGAGCTGCAGCAGCAGCGCGCGGTCGCGGTAGTGCGGGAAGAACCAGTCGTGCCCGGGCCGGAGCACGAGCCCGGCCGCCACCAGCACGGCCTCGTGGCCCGCCCCGCTGATCTGGAAGAACACGCGGTTCTGGCGCTTGAGCTGGATCTCCTTGTCGTCGATCCGCCGCGACAGCAGCATCGTGCGGTAGATCCGGAGGAGCGTGGTGCGGTCCGGCCGCGGGCGGCCGTAGGAGGGGAGCGGGGTCACCTGGAGAGCCATCGGTCGACGATCGGGCATCTTATCGCACCCCCCTCAGGCCGTGAGCAGGTCGAGCAGAAAGGCCGGTCCGAAGGCCGCGCGGGCGGGCACGAAGTCCCCGGCGATCCCGACCAGGCGGTCCGCGAGGTCCGGGCGCCGCCGGAGCTTGCGCGCCATGGCGTTCGCCGCCTCGGGCCAGCCGACGATCAGCTGCAGCGTCCGGTTGAAGCGGAACTTGGCGCGCGTCGCGGCGTGGCGGGTGCGCTCGTAGCTCGCGAGCCGCGGCAGCGGGCCGGATCCTGGCCGCTCGAGCGCGTCGCCGATGGCCGCCGCCGCGAGCTCGGCGCTTCGCAGGGCGAGCGTCACGCCCTCGCCGGTGAACGGGTCGTAGAACCCGGCCGCGTCTCCGACGAGCAGGGCGCCCTCGGCGGCGACGGCCTTGGCGGTCACGGCGAGCGGGCCGATGGCGCGCGGCGGCGCCAGCAGCCGTCCGCGCTCGAGTCGCTCGGCGATCCGCGGCCAGCGTCGCTTCAGGCTCGCACGGTAGAAGCCTTCGAGGTCGCCCGAGGCCTCGCGCATCTCGCGCCGGTCGAGCACGAAGGCCACGTTCGCGAGCGTGGGGGAGAGCGGCGCGATGCCGCAGTAGCCGCCTCCGCCGACGTGCATCTCGCCGAGCTCGCTGAGGCCCTCGGCCGACTCCCAGTGTCCGCGCACGGCGAAGCGGCGCAGGCGCGCGTGCGGGCGCAGCAGGCCGAGCCCGCGTGCCACCACGCTGCGGCGGCCGTCCGCGCCGGCCACGAGCCGCGCGCGCAGCGTCTGTGGCTCGCCCCCGATCTCTGCCACGACGCCGGCCACACGGCCGGACTCGAAGACGAGCTCGCGCACCCGCGCGCCCTCGACCACGCGCGCGCCCGCCGACCGCGCGGCCTGCGAGAGCGCGGCGTCGAGCGCGATGCGCCGAGCGGCGAAGCCAGGCCGCTCGCTCCGGTAGTGGCCCGCGAAGTCGGTGCCGTCCGGGGAGACGAGCCGCATGCCCCGGATCGGCTGGGGCTCGAGGGCGCGCACGCAGCCTTCGGCTCCCATCGCCTCCAGGATCCGCCAGCCCTCGGGAGACACGCTCTCGCCGCAGATCTGGTCGCGCGGGAAGCAGGCCGCCTCGAGCACGAGCGTGTCGCGCCCCTGGCGCGCCAGGAAGCAGGCGAGGGCCGATCCCGCGGGGCCGCCGCCGACGACCACGACGTCGGCGCTCGCACCGCTCACGCGGGCTCTGCCGGCTCCTCGACCGGTGCTATGGCGAGCAGCCGGTACGGGAAGACGCGCCGGACCGCGACGCGCGGCATCCCGGCGGCGTGGAAGGCCGCGCGCAGCTCGTCGTCCCGGAACGAGCGGCGGATGGACACGAGCCCGTCGTGGACGCTCACGCGCGACTGGAAGAGCAGCGGGAAAGTGGCGCGGCCGAAGAGGTAGGGCACGAGCGCCCGCCGCAGGTCGCTCACGACGACCGCGCGGCGTGCGAAGCGCGCGAGCTCGCGCAGGATGCCCGGCAGGTCGCCGGCGTCGAAGTGGTGCAGGAAGAGCGAAGTCGTCACCACGTCGAAGCTGCGCGGCCGAAACGGCAGCCGGCGGACGTCGGCGGCGACGCGACCGAGGCTGGGCGGCGCGTTGCGCAGGTGCAGGGCCTTCAGGTCGACCCCGACGGCGAGCGACAGGCCCGACAGGCCGCTCTGCAGGAACGCGGTCACGTCGCCCGAGGCGCATCCGACGTCCAGGAGCCGCCCGCCTCTCGACGGCAGGTGCGGGACCATCGCGTTCAACAGCCCGCTGCGCGAGCCGAGCCAGCGGTTCACGAAGCGCAGGTCCGCCAGGCTCTTCCTGACCTCGCTCTCGGGCAGCGACGCGTCGAGCAGCTCGGGGAGCGTCGAGCGCGCGCGCAGGTCCGGCCAGGGATCGCTCGCGGGAACCGAAAGAGCCCCGCTCACCGGAACTCCACGAGCGCGAGCTCGGCGGCGAACCCGGGCCCGAAGGCCCCGAGCACGCCGAGCGAGCCCGGCTCGGGGCAGCGGGTGCGCATCACCTCGTCGAGCACGAACAGGATGGTCACCGAGCTCATGTTGCCGTGCTCGGAGAGCACAGCCTCCGTGGCCGCGAGCTCGCGCGGGCCGAGACCGAGCCGCTCGGCCATCACCTCGATCACGCGGCGGCCGCCCGGGTGGAGGATGAAGTGCGAGACGGCCTCGCGCGTGAGCCCACGTTCCTTCAGGAAGCCCTCGACCGTCGGGACGATGGTGCGGCGCACGAAAGGGGCGATGCCGCGGTCGAGGATGATCTGGAGGCCGGTGTTCCGCAGCTCGAAGCCCATGAGGTGCGTGGTGTCCGGGAAGAACAGGCTCTCGGCGTCGCGCACGCGCGCTCGCGCGGAGGCCGCGCGCGGGTGCTCGTCGCCCACCAGCACGGCGGCGGCGCCACCGTCGCCGAAGATGGCCGTGGAGACCACGTTGGTGGCCGAGCGGTCCCAGCGCTGGAAGGTCAGGCTCGCGAACTCGAGCGCGAGCACGACCGCGGCGCTCTTCGGGTGCGCCGCCAGGTAGTCGGTCGCACGCGCCAGGCCCACGACGCCGCCGGCGCAGCCGGACTCCGTGATCGGCAGCCGCACGAGCCGCGGGCCGAGGCCGAGCGCCTCGGCCACGTGGGCGTCGACGGCCGGGATCATGAAGCCCGTGCACGAGACGCTCACGATCAGGCCGATCTCGGCGGGGTCGAGGCCGGAAGCCAGGAGCGCGCGGCGCACCACGTCCTTCCCCGCGCGGCAGGCGATCTCGCGGTACCTGCGGTTCTGGGTCTCGAAGTCCTTGGGGTGGAAGACCTCCTCGATCGGGACGACGCTTGCGCGCGTCTCGACGCCAGCGGTCTCGTACACGGAGAGCAGCCTCTCGCCCTTCTCGTCGCCCGGCTGCGCCTCGCCCGCGGAGCGTGGCTCGAGCAGCCACTCGCGCACCCACTTCGTGACCTCCCGCTGCGGATAGCGGTAGGGAGGGAGAAAGCGTTCGAGAGAGAGGAGCGAGGCCATCGGCCGCGCCTTCCTGGAAAAGAGTCGTTAACGCCTAGGGGCTAGAAGGGAACGTCGTCGTCGGAAGCCTGGAACTCGCCGCCCTCGGGCGGAGGCTCGGGCGCTGCGCCGCCGCCGCCACTGCCGCCGCGGCCGCCTCCACCGCCCTCGCCGCGCGAGCCGAGCAGCACGAGCCGCGAGCCGGGTCCGCTCACGCGGATCTTGGTCATGTTGCGCTTGTTGCCGTCCTTGTCGGTCCACTCGTCGTAGCGGATGCTGCCCTCGATGTAGATGGGCTTGCCCTTCGTCACGTAGTCGCGCACCACCTGCGCGGTCTTGCCGAAGACCTCGACGCGGTGCCACTCCGTGCGCTCCTGCTTCTGGCCGCTCTTGTCGTTCCAGACCTCGTTCGTGGCCAGGCTGAAGTTGGCGATGGGCTCGCCGGACTGCATGTAGCGGATCTCGGGGTCCTTCCCGACGTTGCCGATCAGGATCACCTTGTTGACGGATGCCATGGCTCTCTCGCTTCCTCAGGGATTCAGGCGCTCGCGCGCAATGCGCGCCGCCTGTGACGTGGGATACCGGTCGACCACGTAGCGGTACTCGACGAGCGCCTGGCTCTTGCGGCCGAGCCGCTCGAGCGCCATGCCCTTCTTCACCCGCGCGTCGGGCAGCTTGTCGCTCGAGGGAAAGTCCTTGAGCAGCGTGTTCCAGGCCTCGATCGACTCCGCGTACATCTTCTTGCCGTACAGGCACTCGCCGATCCAGTACTGCGCGTTGTCGGCGAAGTCCGTGCCGGGGTAGGCGCGCAGGTACTCGGTGAAGCCCTGCATCGCGAGGTCGTAGTTGCCGCGCGCGTAGTCGGCGTACGCCTGGCTGTAGAGCTCGCGCGGCGCGGGCGGCGGTCCGGTGGGCGCGACGGGGACCGGGCTCGGCGCCGGCGCGGGGCCGCCGGGAGTCGCGGGAAATGCAGTCGGTCCGGCAGCCGCGGCCGCGTTCGGGTCGACCGCCATGTTCGCCGGCGGCAACGGGAACGTCGCCTTGATCGCCTGCACCGCCTCCGCCAGCTCCGAGACACGCTCGGAGAGCTCCCGGAGGCCCACGGCCATGGCCTCGTCGTTCGTGCGCTTGTCGGCGGCGCTCTTGCGCAGGAGCGCGTTCTGCTCGGCGACGAGCTCGGAGAGCCGCTTCAGCTCGGCGCGCGTCTCCTCGCTCGAGCGCTGGATCTCGCTCAGCTGGCTCTGCAGCGTGGCGATCTGCATCGCGAGGCGCTCGATGTCCTTGTTGGCCGCTTCGACCGGCAGCGCGGCGAGGAAGACGCAAGCGAGCGCCCCTGCAACGAAGCGGAGGGAGTGGTTGGTCACCGAGGCAATCATATCTTGAAGCGTGGGACGCAATAGGACCCGGGAAAGCAACGAAACGGTGGGAGTACCGACGAGCCTTCCGACGAAATAGCTAGAGAGTGTCTCTTCCCGCGCTCTGTCGGGCGGGCGCGAGAAGAGACACTAGTTGGCCACCGCAAAGTGCGCGCGGCGGTTCTGGGCGAACGAGGACTCGTCGGCGCCGGTGGCGAGCGGGCGCTCCTTGCCGAAGGACACGACGCGCAGGCGGTTCTGCCCGACGCCGAGGCTCACCAGGTAGTCGCGCGTGGCGCGCGCGCGCTGCTCGCCGAGCGCGAGGTTGTACTCGGCGGTGCCGCGCTCGTCGCAGTGGCCCTCGATCG
>Ga0157380_10003107_pt1 | contig 11330 bp, 8 predicted proteins | sample S35metaG_FD_119757 | JGI IMG/M metagenome (GOLD analysis project Ga0157380, IMG submission 119757) | Switchgrass rhizosphere microbial communities from Kellogg Biological Station, Michigan, USA - S3-5 metaG | ecosystem: Host-associated > Plants > Roots > Rhizosphere > Soil | place: USA: Michigan...
CCGCTGACGCAATTCGGCGGCTCGCTGATTCAGAACGACGCCATCGGACCGCGCGATGGATCGCCGCACGTGTTCCGGCCCGAGCGCGTGCCGCAGCAGGCGACGATCGTCGCGCGGCGACGCTCCACACCGCTCTTCGGACTGGGACTGGTCGACGCGACGCCCGACTCCGTCTTCGTCGCGCTCGCGGCGCGCCAGGCCGCGGCCGTCGCGGGGAAAGTCCCGCTGGTCGACAACATCTCCGCGGGGATGAAGACCGCCGGCAAGTTCGGATGGAAGGGGCAGAACCCGACGCTCTTCCAGTTCGCCGGCGACGCGTACCTCAACGAGCTCGGGATCACGAACCCGCAGTTCCCGAACGAGAACTGCCCCTCGGGCAACTGCGCGGAGCTCTCCTTCAACCCGGCGCCGGGAGTCAATGACACCGAGGACACCGAGGCGCTCGCGGACTTCATGGAGTTCCTCGCGCCGCCGCCGCGCGGCAACATCACCAACGACGTGAACGACGGCGAGCGCGTGTTCGAGCGCATCGGATGCGACTCCTGTCACGTCGCCACGCTGCAGAGCGGATCGAATCCGGTCGCGTCGCTCAATCGCGTCACGTATCACCCCTACTCCGACTTCCTGCTGCACGACATGGGATCGCTCGGCGACGGCATCGTGCAGGGCCCCGCGTCGGGGCGCGAGATGCGTACCGCGCCGCTGTGGGGTCTGCGCGTGATCAACACCTACCTGCACGACGGCCGCGCGAGGACGCTCGACGAAGCGATCACCGCGCACGACGGTCAGGGAGCGGCATCGCGCGACCGGTTCCGGCAGTTGAGCGGATCGGATCGGACGAAGTTGCTGGCCTTCTTGAATTCGCTCTGAGTCGCAAATCGCGGCGGCCATACCGCTGCCTTGGATCGTGATCGTGGTCCCCGCAATCGTGCGGTGCACGGTCGCCTGCTACATCCAGGGTGGCGGTATGGCCGCCGCAACGCTTTATGATCATCCGATGCGTCGGTTGATCGTTCTTGCGCTGCTCCTCTCGTCGTGTGCCGATCGTTCGGAAATCGATCAACTGGGCAAGGCCCGCGCGCACCTCAGCAGCGCCGGCTGCGGCTCGGAGCCGATGGTGGCCGGCGTGGCCGGCGTCAACAAAGACCCGCACGTCGTCTACCTCGGCGACTGGATCGTGGTCTCGGTCTGCCATCTCGATCAGCTGCTGAAGGACGCCGCGGCGCAGCAGAAATCGATCACGCTGTTCATCGAAGGGGTCGACACGGGCAACGAATTCGTCGGCGTCGATCGGGAGAGCGGAACGCTGACGTTCGTCCTCGATCGCAACGACAAGAACAAGGATCTCTGGAGCCAGTTTCTCTACGATCCGATCTTCGATCCCTACGTCACGATGCGCGTCAGCGTCGGGATCAGTGGTGAAAAGCCGCTGCTCCGAACGACCGGCGCCAACATGCAGCTCGGCCTGCGGAAGATCTTCATCGACGCGTGGACCTGGCTCTGGCTCGCGCTGCTGCTCGTCGTGGCGATCGTCCTCGTGCTCGCCGCGCGCCGGACCGACATGCTGCGCGAAGGGCCGCCGGTCAACGGCGTCCGCCAGCCGTACAGCCTTCCCCGCTCGCAGATGGCGTGGTGGTTTTTCCTCACGCTGGTCAGCTACGTCGTGATCTGGCTCGTGACCGGCGATCAGGACACGATCTCGCCGTCGCTCCTCGGACTGATGGGGATCAGCGCGGCAACGGCGCTGGCCGGCGTGGCGGTCGCACAGAAAACGGCACGCGCATCACAAGGCTGGTGGCGCGATCTCGTCACCGACGACAGCGGCGGCGTGGCGCTCGATCACCTTCAGATCGTGGTCTGGACGCTGGTCCTCGGCGGCATCTTCCTGACCTCCGTGATCTGGCACCTGACGATGCCGGAGTTCAGCGCGACGATGCTCGCGTTGATGGGCATCAGCTCCGGCACCTACATCGGCTTCAAGCTGCCGGCGGCGAAGGATTCGTCGGCGTCAGTGCGCCCGGAGTGATCGCGCCACGAGCCCGATGCCGCCCACGAGCAGCACGAGCATCAGCAGCGTGTTGAAGAGACTCGTCTGCCGGAAGTAGATGTCGAGGTTCGCGAGAATGCCGACGAAGATGATGATCGCCCCGCCGAACGTCAGCAGCCAGCCGGCGATGGAGCGCCCGTTGAAGAAGAGCAGCCCGATGCCGAGGACGAGCGGGATGAGCGAGAGCCCGAAGCCGTTGTAGTTGCCGATGCGCCAGAAGCTCGAGCTGACGGTGACCTGGTTGGTGAGGAGATACCCGCCGGCGATGGCCATCCCGAGGCCGAGAAGGAACTGGCCGATCCCGCCGCGGGTGCCGCCCGCGCCTTCGATTGGTGAGGACATGAACGCGATTGTAGCGTCCCCCCCGCCGTCATCCCGAGCGTAGTCGAGGGACCCGGGTGTGCGGCGGCGCGAAAATCGTTCTTTCTACGGCGGCGCGAGATCCTCCCATCCCGGGTTGTCAACCTCGATCAACCAAACCTTCTTGCCTCTTCGCCAGCGCTTCAGCTGTTTCTCGCGCGCCACGGCATCCGAGAAGCAATCAAACGCCTCCACCCGCACCAGTCGCGTCACGTTGTATTGCGCGGTGAATGAATCCGGATAGACCTTCTCGCGATGTTCCGCGAGGCGTTTGTCCAGGTTGCTCGTCATGCCGATGTAGAGAACTCGGTGGATGCTGGCGAGGACGTACACGACGAAACTCTTCATGAATCCGAGGGTACCTCGGGGGGGGAATTGTTCTACTGGGGGTAGGGATGCGCGCCGCCGCACGCCCGGGTCCCTCGACTACGCTCGGGATGACGACGACGGGGGGGCGATGCGGAAACCCCACGGTTCGAGGCCGATCCGCTCCTCCGCCGAAAAATTGAACGCGATCGTGGCGTCGCCGCGCTTCACGACGAGCGTCCGCTGCTCGTCATCGGCGATCGTCTCCACCTTCGTCATGTCGAGCGCGCGCAGCGCGGGGGTCTCGCGGCGGATGCGGAAGAGATCGCGATAGAGATCCCACAGTTCGGCGTGGTGATCGCGCGTCTTGAGCGACAAGTCGAGTCGCGAGCGGCGGAAGGTCTCCTCGTCGTGCGGATCGGGTGCTTCGCCGACCCAGGCGAACTCCTCGAACTCCTCGCGCCGGCCTTTGCGCACCGCTTCGATCAGGTCGGCGTCGGAGTGCGAGGTGAAGTACTGGAACGGCGCGGGCTCGCCGTACTCCTCGCCCATGAAGAGCATCGGCAGGAACGGCGAGAGGACGATCACGGCGGCGGCGAGTCGCAATTGCGGATAAGACACGAGCTTCGACAGCCGGTCGCCGTGCATCCGGTTGCCGACCTGGTCGTGGTTCTGCGCGCAGACGACGAATTGCGCGCCGTCGCGCGTCTGCGCCTTCGCGCCGAAGCGGCGGCCGCGATACGGGTTGAGCTGGCCGGTCCAGAAATATCCCTCGCGCATGGCGCGGGCGAGATCGCTGACGCGGCCGTAGCCCTCGTAATAGCCGGACTGCTCGCCGGTGAGCAGCACGTGCAGCGCGTGGTGATAGTCGTCGTTCCACTGCGAATCGAATCCGAGTCCGAGCTGCTCCGCCGGCGTGATCACGCGCGGGTCGTTCAGGTTGCTCTCGGCGAACGTCCAGATGCGGCGGCCGAGCTGCGACGCGCGCTCGCGAACGGTCGTCGTCAGCTCCTGCAGGAACGGCTGCGCGGTGTGATCGATGATGGCGTGCACGGCGTCGACGCGCAGTCCGTCGATGTGAAACTCGTCGACCCATTGCAGCGCGTTGTGGATGAAAAACCAGCGCACGTCATCGCTGTGAACGTCGTCGAAATTGAGCGCTTCTCCCCACGGCGTCTTGTAGCGATCGGTGAAGTACGGCGCGAATTCGCGCAGGTAATTCCCCTCCGGACCGAGGTGGTTGTAGACGACGTCGAGGAGGATGGCGAGGTCGCGCGCGTGACAGGCATCGACCAGCCGCTTCAACGCGCGCGCACCGCCGTACGACGACTGCGCGGCGCCGACATAGACGCCGTCGTATCCCCAGTTGCGATTGCCCGGAAATTGCGCGATCGGCAGCAATTCGATCGCGGTGATGCCGAGCGCCTTCAGGTCGTCGAGGCGGTCGATCGCGGAGTCGAACGTGCCTTCTTCCGTGAACGTCCCGACGTGCAGCTCGTAGATGACATGATCCTCGAGCGGGATGCCGCGCCAGTCGATGTCGTGCCATTCGAAATCGCGGCCGATCACTTCGCTCGCCGCGTGCACGCCGTCGGGCTGCGAGCGCGACGCGGGGTCGGGACGTTCGCGGCCGTTGACGACGAAGACGTAGCGGGAGCCTTCGCGCGCGCCTTCGACGATGGCCTCGTGATAGCCGCCGCGTTTGGTCATCGCGATGACGCGGCCGTCGACCTTCAGCTCGATCGAATCATGGAGCGGCGCCCAGACTCGGAACTCGCAACGGTCGTCGTCGAGCAATCGCGCGCCGAGGGGCTTCATGCTTCGGGGGTCAGCTCGTTGGTGAAAAACACCGCGCCGAGCGGCGGGATCGTCAGCGTGATCGACCACTTCCGTCCGTGCAGCGGAATCGGCGCGGCCTCGAGGCCGCCCATGTTCCCCTGCGCGCTGCCGCCGTAGATGTCGGCGTCGCTGTTGAGCGCCTCGCGCCAGTGGCCGCCGCGCGGCACGCCGATCTGGTAGTTGTAGCGCGGGACCGGCGTGAAGTTGAGCACCGCGACGACGAGCGTCTCTTCCGATTTTCCGCGACGCATCAGGCTGATGACGTTGTTCTCCGTGTCGCAGCAGTCGATCCATTCGAAGCCGGCGGGATCGAGGTCGAGCTCGTGCATCGGCGGCGTGTCGCGATAGAACTTGTTGAGGTCCTCGACCCAGCGCTGCAACGTGGCGTGACGCTCGTCATCGAGCAGATCCCAGTCGAGCTGCGCGTCGTGGTTCCACTCTTTCCATTGCGCGATCTCGCCCCCCATGAACATCAGCTTCTTGCCCGGCTGCGCGTACATGTGCGCGAACATCAGGCGGAGGTTGGCGAACTTGCGCCACTCGTCGCCCGACATCTTCTGAATGAGCGAGCCTTTGCCGTGGACCACCTCGTCGTGCGACAGCGGCAGCACGAAGTTCTCGGTGAAGGCGTACATCATCCGGAACGTCAGGTCGTTGTGATGGAAGCGCCGGTGCACCGCGTCTTTCGAGAAATAGCGCAGCGTGTCGTGCATCCACCCCATGTCCCATTTCAATCCGAATCCGAGTCCGCCCACATACAGTGGCCGCGAGACCATCGGCCACGCCGTCGACTCCTCGGCGATGACCTGCACATCGGGGTGATGCTTGTAGACGTCCTCGTTCAGCCGGCGGAGAAACGCGATCGACTCGAGGTTCTCGCGGCCGCCGAATTCGTTCGGGATCCACTCGCCCTGCTTGCGCGAGTAATCGAGGTAGAGCATCGAGGCCACGGCGTCGACGCGCAATCCATCGGCGTGGTATTCGTCGAGCCAGTAGATCGCGCTCGAGGCGAGGAACGAGCAGACCTCGCGCCGGCCGTAGTTGAAGATCAGCGAGTTCCAGTCGGGATGAAAGCCCTTGCGCGGATCGGCGTGCTCGTAGAGATACGTACCGTCGAAGTACGACAGCGCGTGCTCGTCCGAGGGGAAGTGCGAGGGGACCCAGTCGAGGATCACGCCGATGTTCGCCTGGTGCAGGCGGTCGATCAGGTACTTGAGGTCCTGCGGTGATCCGTAGCGGCTCGTCGGCGCGAAGTAGCCGGTGCACTGATAGCCCCACGAGCCATAGAACGGATGCTCCATGACCGGCATCAGCTCGATGTGCGTGAAGTTCATCTTCGTCACGTAATCGACGAGCGGATCGGCGATGTCGCGGTAGCTGAGCGATTGATTGTCGTCGGTGCGGCGCCACGACCCGAGGTGCACCTCGTAGGTCGACATCGGGGCGTTGAAGCCGTTGCGCTCCTTGCGCTGCGCCATCCAGTCGGCGTCGTTCCACTCGTACGCGAGATCCCACACGACCGACGCGGTCTGCGGCGGCGTCTCCTGCCTGAAGCCGACCGGGTCGGCCTTGTCGACGCGATAGCCGTTGAACTTCGAGACGACGTGGTACTTGTAGACCGTCCCTTTTTCGAGGTCGGGGATGAAGCCCTCCCAGATCCCCGACTGCGTGTGCGCCTGCAGCGGATGGGAGTCGTAATTCCAGTCGTTGAAGTCGCCGATGACCGAGACGCGCTCCGCGTTCGGCGCCCAGACCGCGAACATCACCCCGCCCGGGACGAGGTGCGCGCCGAGCTTTTCCCAGAGGCGCAGATGGGTGCCCTCGTTGAAGAGGTGGAGGTCCCAGTCGGAGAAGAGAGTGCTCGGAGTTTGCGGTGCGTCCACCGGCGGCATGATATCCGCGGGTAGCAATTTCATTGCCCTTCTCCCCCGGGCGCGGGGGAGAAGGACATTTCGATTCGCGGCGGCTTCGACTTCAACCTCGAGAACCACGCGATCTCGCGCGCCACGCAGTCGAGCTCCACTTCATACCGTCCCGGCTCGACCTCCGGGAGCTCGACGTCGAGCTCGATCGACTCGCCCGGTTGCGGCGCGCGCGGGAGCTCGTGCCACATGTAGTCGTTCTGCAGCAGCTGTCCCTGCTCGTCGTAGAGATGCGCGCCGAGGAAGACGGCGCCGACCTCGCCGGTCGAGGGGAGCCACGTCGCGCGGCCGTTGTTCGTGATCTTCACGCGCACGTTGCGCCCCTCGTGCGCCAGCACCTCGACGATGCACGACAGTCCTTCGACGTGCCGGCTGTCGAGCGCGTCGGGGCTGCCCTTGTACAAAAAGAAATCGCGCACGTTCTGCATGAACTCGCGGGTCCACTGCGCCCAGTCGCGCAGCGTCGCGCCGCCGCCGAGGAGGTCGTCGTACTGATCGAGGTGCAGGTGCATCGGGCGCGCGTTGAACGCGGCGACGCGGATGTCGGTGAAGCCGGCCGCGCGCGCCGCGGACCAGAGCGCGTGGATGTGGATGTCGTTCTCCACCACGCCGTACGTCCGCATTTCGTACTGCGACTGCGCGGTCCGCGAATGCTCCGGACCGGGCTCGGCGAATGCGGCGATGCCGCCCGGTGCGAGCACGCGCGCGAATTCCGCGAGCACGACCTCCGGATTCGGCGCGTGATGGAACGCGTCGAAGCAGACGATGCGGTCGACGCTCGCGTCGGAGAGATCGATGTGCCGGCCGTCGAACTGCAGGAAGCGCGGCGCCGGCTTGTCGCCGATCAGCGGATTGCGCTCGAGCAGCTCCTGCGCGATGCGCAGCGCGGTCGACGAGACGTCGAGCATCGTGACGCGGCATCCGAGCTGCGCCAGCCAGCGCGAGAGCCAGCCGGTGCCGCCGCCGAACTCGAGCACGCGCACGCCGGGATAGAGCCGCAGTCCCTGCAGGATGGTGGCGAGGTTGACGAGGATCGCCGGCGCGTCGTCGGCGTTGTTGAACGGCTTGGCCAGATGGCCGTCCCAGCTCGTGAGCGAGGAGAAATACCCTTCCGCCGTTTCGTTCAGCCGCTCGATCGAGGCCTCGGCGATCATTTTGCGGACGTCGATGAGGTCGGGGGGGAGATCCGGACAGGCGGGGGCGCCTGTCCCCCCACTGGAGGACGGACGGTAGACGTAGATGGTCACGACGTCGAGGTCGCCCCACTTCGCGGGGACGACCGTGCAATCGCCGATCACCTCGAGCACGTCGGGGAGCGAGTAGATGTGCGGCGGCTTGCGGCGCACTTTTTTGGCAATCGTACGAATCGTACTAATGCTCTGCCGGACCGGAATCTGGAAGACGCCGACGCCCGCGAGTCGCGTCATCAGCATCCGCAGGACCTCGAGCCCTTCGTCCTGCGGCATCCGCTGCAGCACGAGGAGCGCGTTCACCAGCTCGAACTTCTCGTCGCCGCGACGGAACTCGTCGAGCGTTTGAAAGCGGATGCCGGGCGCGCCGAAGCGCTCCGCGTTGCGACGCGCGTGATCGAGCATCTCGGGCTCGATGTCGACGGCGGTGGTCTGCGCGCGGCGCGAGAACGGAATGGCGAGACGGCCGGGACCGCAGCCGAATTCGAGGATCGTCCGCGGCTGCAGGCCGGGCGCGATCACGTTGCGCACCTCGTGCAGCACGTGCGCGACGTACTCCTCCCCCGTCGCAAAGAACTCCTGCTCCGCGGCAGGAGTGAGGTTCGCGCGCCGGAACTTCTCGTGCGCGAGGACGGTGAAGTACGGCTCGATCATCCGATCGCGACGAGGCGCAGCTCGAACGTGAGGTCTTTCCCGGCCAGCGGATGATTCGCGTCGAGCGTCACCGATGCATCATCCAGCTCGGACACCTGCACCGCGGCGGAACTGCCGTCGGGGAAGCCGATGCGCAGCATGTCGCCGACTTCGACTTCCTGGCCGTCCAACTGCTCGCGGTTCACCTTGAAGACGAGCTCGTCGCGGCGCGGACCGTACGCGTTCTCCGATTCGATCCGCTCGGTCTTTTCGTCGCCGATGCTCATCCCTTCGATCGCTGTCTCGAATCCGGGGATGACTTCGCCGCCGCCGAGGGTGAAGGAGATCGGATCGCCGTCCTCGGATGAATCGAAGACCGTGCCGTCGTCGAGCGTCCCTTTGTAGTGCACTGAAACCGTGTCGCCGCGCTTCGCCTGCTGCATGAGTCCTCCAGGGTCGAGCATCCTATGCGAGGCGTGCGCCGGAGGTCTGCAAAAAATGCCCAGCACGCTTTTCGCATAGAGAGTCAGCAAATGCCCGACAAACATGGCGCCGCAACGGCGGACGATTTCGCACTGCTCGTCGATTCAGTGCGCGATTACGCCATGCTTCTGCTCAGTCCCACGGGCGAGATCCAGTCGTGGAACGCCGGCGCGCGGCTGATCACCGGATACGAGCCGGACGAGGCGATCGGCAAGCATTTCTCCATGCTCTATCTGCACGAGGACATCGCCGCCGGGAAGCCGAAGCGCGAGCTCGAGGTCGCGCTCGCCGACGGTCGCGTCGAGGACGAGGGTTGGCGGCGGCGCAAGGACGACTCGTATTTCTGGACGAACACCGTCATCACCGCGATCCGCGAAAAAGACGGGACGCTGCGCGGATTCTCCAAGGTGGCGCGCGATCTGACCATCCGCCGCAAGGCAGAGGAGACGCTGCGGCAGAGCGAAGAGGTGTTCCGCCTGCTCGTCGCCTCGGTGAAGGACTACGCGATCTTCCTCCTCGATCCCGAGGGGCACATCACGACGTGGAACGCCGGCGCGCAGCGGATCAAAGGCTATACGCCGGAGGAGATCATCGGCCGGCACTTCTCGGCGTTCTATCCCGAGGAAGACAAGCTCGATCAAAAACCGGAGCGCGAGCTCGAGATCGCGAAGGAATACGGCAGCGTCGAAGACGAAGGGTGGCGCCTGCGCAAGGACGGCACGCGGTTCTGGGCGAACGTCATCATCACCGCGGTGCATGACGAGCACGGGAAGCTGCGCGGTTTCGCCAAGGTGACGCGCGACATGACGGAGCGGAAGCGCGCGGAAGAGATGCAGCGCGCGCTCTTCGATCAGCGCGAGGCGCGGTTCCACGCGGAAGAGGAGCGCCGCCGCGCCGAGGCTTCGTATCGCGTGGCGCAGGAGGCGAATCGGGCGAAGGACGAGTTCCTGATGACGCTGTCGCACGAGCTCCGCACGCCGATGACCGCGATCCTCGGGTGGTCACGGCTGCTGCCGACGATGTCCCCGACCGACGCAGGATTCCGCGATGCGGTGTCGGCGATCTCACGCAGCGCGCAACTGCAGGCCCGCCTCATCGACGACGTGCTCGACGTGTCGCGCATCGTCTCCGGCAAGCTGCGGCTGGAGCTGGAGACGGTGGAGATCGAGAAGGTGATCGTCGGGGCGATCGAGGCGGTGCAGCCGAGCGCCGATGCGCGGCACATCTCGCTGCTGTCCGCGTTCGCACCGAACCTGGCGACGACGATCGCCGATTCGACACGACTGCAGCAGGTGATCTGGAACCTGCTGTCGAACGCGGTGAAGTTCACGCCGAAGGGCGGGACGATCCTCGTCGAAGCGCGGCGGACGTCGTCGCACGTGCAGATCTCGGTGAAGGACAACGGCGAGGGAATCGATCCGCAGTTTCTGCCGCACATCTTCGAGCCGTTCCGCCAGGCGGAGAACCCGAGCACGCGTCTGCACGGCGGCCTCGGGCTCGGCCTGTCGATCGTCCGCTACCTGATCGAGGCGCACGGCGGAAACGTCGCCGCCGACAGCCCGGGACGCGGCCTCGGGACGACGTTCACCGTCACGCTGCCGGTCGGCGCGCTGAAGGTGGAGAGCACGAAACATTTCACGCCCGTCCTGCAGGAGCCGCGCGCGCCGATCGTCACCGGCCGCCTCGCGGGCGTCGACGTGCTGGTGATCGACGACGACCGCGAAGCGCGCGAGCTGGTCCGCGCCGCACTGCGCCAGGCAGGCGCGAACGTGATCGCCGTCGAATCGGCGGGCCTCGCGCTCAACGAGCTCGCCACCCGCCGCCCCGACCTCATCCTCACCGACATCGCCATGCCGATGATGGACGGCTACGCCCTGGCCCGCGAGATCCGCAAACGGACGGAGCTCTCGAAATCGAAGCTCGTGGCATTGAGCGCGTTCCCGGTCAGCCGCCAGGCCAACAGCGACGCGGGCTTCGACGAGTACCTGACCAAGCCGATCGACCCGTTCGAGCTGGTGGATGCGGTGGCGCGGGTGGTGGGGCCGATTACGACGTAGGGGCGCGGTCACTCCGCCGCGAGACGGGCGAGGCAGTTCTTCACGTCCGCCGGCGACCACGGTTGATTGTCGTGCACGGCGGCGAGGCGTCCCTTCCTGTCGAAGACGAAGAGCTGGATGCCGTGCTGATTGACCGTGCCGGCACCGTAGCCGACGCGCAAGGCCAATTGCTCGCGAAATGGCTCGCCGAGCTCGCCGGCGGTTCGGAGGAGGAGAACGTGGCGGCTGAATTTCAGCCCGTACGAACGGCCGAACTTGTGGAGAACGGACGGAGAATCGAACCGCGGATCGAACGTCATGCCGTTGCTCATGGCGATCACGACCGCGCCGGCGAAGCTGATCAGCGTGCCGGTCCATCCGCGCGCGCCCGGCCGCTCGCGGAGCATGGCGGCCGCGAGCAGGGCGGCGATCACCGGGCTGGTGTTGATCAAGAGTGCTGCCGGTGCAGCGCCGACCGTGACTTCGGCATAATTCAGCGAAAAGTGATAGACGG
>Ga0157380_10003108_pt1 | contig 11329 bp, 12 predicted proteins | sample S35metaG_FD_119757 | JGI IMG/M metagenome (GOLD analysis project Ga0157380, IMG submission 119757) | Switchgrass rhizosphere microbial communities from Kellogg Biological Station, Michigan, USA - S3-5 metaG | ecosystem: Host-associated > Plants > Roots > Rhizosphere > Soil | place: USA...
AAAGGAAGTGAGCCTGGATGGCTACCAACGGGCGTTTGGAGCCTGTATGGAAGGGAAAGGGTACAAAGTGAAATAGCCGCGATGGATTTCCGAAGAGGGAGGCCGCGACAGAAGAATTGCTACTCGTCCGAGTAGACGGCGGGCCGTTCCATATTTTCCTGCGTCTAGAGTGTTTCGACACCCTGAGAGTTTCTATCGGGCCCTTCTTCGCATGACTTGTGCTACTTCATTACCGCCGTTGCGGTGTTGCGCAGGTCGAGCGATTGAGGGTTGTAGGCGCTCTGTGTGATCGCGATATCGGTCGGTCTTGCCGGTTTTCCGTAGTAGGCCTCGTTGGCCTCATCCGCCACAGCCACGAAGGCGCCATCGATTGCGATACCGGCGAACACGCCTTTCTTTCTGGCATAGGCGACAATGTCCGCCGCGAGGCCGTGTACGGAGGCCCCTTCGCCAACCGGTCCGATTGCCATCCCTGCGTTGGCCCCGAGCTTGAAGTCGGAACGGTAGAACTCCTCCAGGCCTTTGAGAGTTCTTACTAGAAGAACGATCTCCGACACATCACCCCCGACTTGCAAGCCGAAGCTTGCAGATCCGATGGTATAGAACACCGGGTCGCCCCAGTTTCCGGTCTTCTCATCGCGCACCAGAAGCAGGCCGCTGCCGCCTGCACCGCCGAACACCAACGCGCCCCTGAGGAATTGCGGCACGATGAAGAGGGCTCTGGTCTCAGGTGACCATTCGCGGAGCGCTGCTTTCAGGCCGGGATCGGCGGCAAACGCCATCAGCGTCAGCCTCGCCTTCTCCACGAGCCGCTGTTGCTCGGCAACCTCGGCCGCGCTCGCCGGTATGGCTATGGGCACAGCTGTGGCACCGAGGAGAATAGCCCCCATCAGCAACCGCGTGAGGGGTGAATCCCTCTGGTTCCGTGCCATGTGTATTCTGTGTTCCTTCCTCTGAATATCACGGAATGAATCGAAGCCGTCCCATAGCTAGTGACTCGTTCTCGGCGGCGCGCTGCTCATCGGCGTCCGGGCTGTTGATCCGGCCATTGATAAGGATCTGTTCAGGTTCAACGGTTCTGTCTCGTAGCCTGTCAGGCTCATGTGAAGCGAAGACCCATACCTGGACTACTTGTTGATTTTCGTAATTTTGGATCCTTCCAGGGTTAGGTTGTACATGAGGCCCTTCTGGTCTAGGACGAAACCCACGATGGGTTGGTTCACCTTCGAGCTGTCGAGCGATGTCCCTGCGCCGATTGCAATGACCGCCACTGAGCCATCGACTCCGACCTTCCATCCTTCACTCTTCCGAAACCGTTTCATAGCCTCCTCATCCAGAAACACGAGCATGACGGTTTTGAACTGTGCGCCGAACTGCAATCCGAACGATCCGGCCAGGGTATTGTAGTAATCCACTGTCTTACCGTTGATACGCAAGGCGCCTTCACCGATTTCTCCGCCAACGCCGACCCCAGCCTTGATGACCTTCGGAAACACCAGCAGGCCCTTGGCTTCGGCCAGAAATTTCTTGGCTCCGTCCACGTCTTTTTCGAAGTTCTCCAGTACGACATCCACGCTGACGTCGATCTCCTTGGCAGTCGCAGCACTTGCAACGTCGGCTCCCCAACAGCCGGCCAGCAGCGCAAGGGCGATGACCCACATCCGGAATCCCTCAAATTTTCGACTCAGCCAGAAATCGTTTCTCATCGCGATTCATCGCTCCTTTCCCAACTGTGGATAATAATGAAACTTTTCAACATAACTAATGTTCTCGGTCTCCTTTGGACTAAAAATTATGGGCGGCGCTTTCCTCGCCACAGCGCCCATTTGCTTTCTTCAGGTCGTGTGCCTCTCCGTGCCGTGCCAACTCATGAAGACCGAACGGCTAATTCATCGGCGTCAATTCCGCGTAATAGGGATTTCCGTCTTTGCCAAGGACATGTGCTGTCATGACTTTCTCGTTGCCGCGCAGGCAGAGCGTGAAGTCGACCATCCGTTGTCCCATCTCAGAGGACAGTCGCCCGCTTTGCACGGTCACCCTTCCTGTCCCTACGAGGGAACCTTGGGCTGTTGCTCCCCCGAAACTGTAGGTCCCGTACGCCTCGTGAGACGTGAGAACCACGACGATCCGTCCTGCGTCCTTCCCCGTTCGCGCGTTTGTCACCAGCCCTTCCCATGTTCCTTCGACCATTTTGATTTCCGTAATAGGAACAGGGGATAAAGGTATTTGTTGATGTGTTCCCAACCCGGCGCAAGCCGCGAGGGAACTCACCAACAACAAAAAGATCAGGAACAGGCTTCGAACTCGAACGAGATGGTTCCTCATACAGCCCTCCCTCAGTATCCTAGACTTGCGGACCATTGAATTTCCACCGTGCCACAATAGTTTTTCGCAAGCCGCCAGAGTCTCTGCTTGCTTTCCCATGTTTTCTTGCCACGTTGTAGAGGTCGGGCTACACTTTCCCCACACTCTATGGCACGGGCAAAAACATCAGAGCAGCTCCGCGCTCGCTCCAAAGTCTCCATGATTGAAGACCTCTCCCGTGGCGCAGGAGAGCTCCGGGATTTTCTTGCACAGGTGGAAGACCTGGGCCGGGAAGGATTTCCCTATCTCGACGCGGGCAGAGCCAGAACTGAGCTGCAATTCCGTGAATGTATTCGCCGCACATTTGGTGAGAAATCCCCGGAATTCCAAGAACATCGTCATCGCAAACTTCTCATGGGCAGCGCTGAGGAGACGCGGCAAAGCGTTGCCCTGATTAAGTCCCTCATTGCCACCCTGGAACAGAAGAAGCTTGAGCTGCAAGGTGGACCGCCTCCCCAACAAGTTTCAGCAACGCCGCCGACTCCACCAACGCCCAAGCCCCCACAGATGACCATCGTGCCGGCATCGATCTCGACGGTTCAGATGACTGTGACACAAACGAGCCCGATCCTTCCCCCACCGGTACCCATAGCCGTCCCTCTGGCCACAAATCCCGACGTGACCGCACCTATCACCATACCGAATCCACCTCCTCCCTCACCGGCCGCCGCAGAGTCTTCGCGAGAGCCGGAGCCTTTGAGACCATCAGCAATTTCACCTCAACCACCGCTGGTTTCACCGGTCCCGACCGCGGCAGCGATGTCACCTATGCCTCCCAAGCCTGTGGTTGGAGTCGATCCGGAGCCCTCATCACAAGCGGCACAGCAGCCCGCGCAGACAGATGTATCCAAAGCTGCCATGCCGCAGCAGCCGCGCCAGGAACGAACGCCCATCATGGATCCAATTCCCTCCACCGGCCCCCAGCAGCAGATGCCGGAGGGGGCTCCCGTCCCTCCGCATATGCTCCCGCATCCGTCAGTGCCGGTCGGTCCCTCCACGCACCAGGAGTCCGCACCGCAGTCTTTTCAGACAGGATCGGATCCTGTCGAACTCGTGAGGGTATTGTGTCGCCGGTTTCATTCCGTCGCTCGACAGTTGCGACTCCGTGGGGAGTATCGAGCCACGTTAAGTGTGGAAGACGAGCTTGATGTGCAGGATCTTCTGCACGCATTGCTGCGAATCCAGTTCGACGATATCGGCACGGAGGAATGGACGCCGAGTTATGCGGAAGGAGCGTCGCGCACGACATTTTTGCTGAACGACAATCGACTTGCGGTACTCGTCAAAAAAACGCGCAACGGCCTCACTGCGAAAGACCTCACCGAGCAGCTCCGGATCGATACCGAGCGTTATCGCACCAAGAGTCGCTGCACGTCGCTCTTGTGCTTTATTTACGACCCTGAAGGCCGCATCGGCAATCCGCGAGCCCTCGAAACCAGTCTCACCACGATGAGCGATTCCCTGACCATCGACGTACTCGTCGCTCCGAAATGAGGTCAAACATGAAAAAGTCCAAACCTGCCGTCGCCGCGTTCCCTGTATCGTCTGAGGGCTCACTTGCATTGACACAGGAGACAGGCATCCGCTACGTTGGCGAGGATCCCGCTATTTCTGCGGTCCCATGTACGATTCACGCTCCAGTCGATGGCGGGAGAATCATGTCGGATCGGGCCTACGTGCTCATCAATGTACAGCCGGGACGCACGAGCGATGTGGTTCGGGCTCTGTCCGGAATCAAACAGATCAAGACCATCGACCCTTGTTGGGGCAAACCGGATATTATTGTCGTGGTGGAAGTGTCAGACCAGGATGCTCTGACCCAGTTGGTGCTGAGCCGGATTCATGAAATCGATGGTGTGATGCAGACCGACACCCATCTCGTCTATCGATTGAAGACCGGTAAAGTAAAGTGATCCGCACGCTTCCATACTGAGCGCCAAGAATCAGCCTGATTAACCAAGGACGCGCTCCGACTCCGCTGGACCTGTCTTCCTGCGCTCCTTTTTACTCTGACTCTCCGTTGTCGGCATCATCGCCAAGATCCAACCCAAACCGGTCAGCCATCCGATACAGCGTACGCCGATCGATGCCGAGAATCTTTGCGGCTTTGACCTTATTCCCCTTGGTTTCTTTCAGCACGCGGACGAGATGACGTTTTTCGACCTCTTCAAGCGACAAACATCCTTCATCGCTATGACTGATCGTTCCGGCGGTGTCCTTCGGCGGCAGCTCCGTCCGAGACAGCGATGCAGGCAGATCCTCCGGCGTAAGGAGGGGACCATGACTCAGTGAGACGGCTCGCTCAATGGCATTTTCCAGCTCGCGCACATTGCCGGGCCACCGGTACTGCATCAACAGCGCCATGGTTTCCGGCAGCACCCCGCGCACCGCATGCGCTGCCCCTGCCGCGCATTTCTGCAAGAAGTGATGGACCAACATCGGAATATCTTCCCGCCGCTCCACCAGCGATGGCAAGGTGATACGCACGACATTGAGCCGATAAAATAAGTCGTCCCGATACTTTCCCTCCTTGACGAGCTGCTCGAGGTCTCGATTGGTCGCAGCGATGATACGGACATCGACCTTCGTCGATGTCGTGCCGCCGACACGACGGACCTCGTGATCCTGCATGACCCGCAATAATTTTACTTGCACGGCCTGGCCCATCTCGCCGATTTCGTCGAGGAACAGTGTTCCCCCGCTCGCGGACTCGAAGAGGCCGACTTTGTTTCCCACCGCGCCGGTAAAGGCTCCCTTCTCATACCCGAACATTTCCGACTCCAGGAGGGTATCCGGCAGTGCCCCACAATTCACCGGAATAAACGGCTTGTCTCGACGTGGGCCATTCGCGTGGATCGCCCGCGCGATCAGTTCCTTGCCGGTCCCGCTTTCCCCTTGCAGAAGCACCGTGCTCTTGCTCCCGGTCACTCGCGCCACCAGCTTGTACACTTCCAACATCGCGGGACTGCTTCCCACCAGCGGAGACCATTCATCTTTGCTCTTCAACTCTTCACGATACCGGGCATTCTCTCGGATGAGTCGGCAGTGATCGAGACTCCGCTTGACTACCAGCGTGATATCCTCTTTCTTAAACGGCTTGGCGAGATAGTCGTAGGCGCCTTGCTTGATCGCTTCGATCGCACCTTCCAGGGACCCGAACGAGGTCAGCACCACGACCGCGGTGTCAGGACTCATACGTTTAAATTCACGCAAGACCGTGAGCCCATCGACCGCGCCCATGCGAATATCCGTCAGCACCAGATCCACTTGCCCCTGACGTCCACGAGCAATAATCTCTTCTCCGCTGGCAAAGGCTTCAACGGTATAGCCTTCCTTCTTTAAGGCCTCAGCCAAAAGGTCGCGCGCGACCGCATCGTCATCGGCTACGAGAATACTCGCTGGTTGCATTAGTGCCCTGTTACGTGCGTCGGCTCGCGCTTCAATCCAGGTAAAGTGACGGTCACGGTTGTGCCCTGTCCGGTCTCGCTCTCGAGCACAAGACTGCCTCCATGGGCTAGGACCGTTTCGCGGCTCAAGAATAGCCCTAACCCGGTGCCCTTGCCAACCGCTTTGGTCGTAAAAAACGGTTCAAAGGCTTTCTGCACATCAGCCTCCGGCATGCCGCATCCTGTATCCCGCACTGCGACCGTGACCACCAGCGGTGACATGGCGTCAGCCGTCAGGCGGCCGCGGTCGAGTTCTTCGGACGATGCCGCATGGGCTCCTACTGATACGCTCACCGTTCCCTGCGGCGGGGTGGCGGCTAAAGCATTGGCAAATACGTTCACCAATACTTGATGCATCTTTTCCGCATCGGCCCAGATGAGCGGGAGATTGTCGGGAATCTCAATTGTCAGGGCAATCTCTTTCGCGTGGAAGGCCGGTTCCATGAGTATGGTCGCCGGGCTGATCACCTTTTCCACGGGCAACCATGTCGGTTCCGGCTGGCGCTGTCTGGTTGAAGACAGCAAATCTTGAATGATCCGAACCACCCGTGTGAGCTGTTCATCGATCACGGTCACCCGTTGTTTCATCTCGGGCGTGACGCCAGGCTCTTCAGCCAGCGCTTGCACATGCCAGGCAATCGAGTGCAGCGGCGTTCCGATCTCATGCGCGACGGACGCCACCAGTTGCCCCACCGCAGCCAAGCGTTCCGAACGATTCAGTTGGTCTTTGGCATCGACCAGTTGCGTATTGGCCTTCAGGAGATTTTCCGTCTCCCGGGCGAGAGCGGCACGCGCCGCCGCCTCTCTCGTTTTGCGCTCTTCCCACGTCATGCCGATATAGGCCACAATCAGAAGTATTCCTGCCACCACACTGCGATTGATCACCGCCGATTGCAACCGCCCCGGCTTGGTCGGTTGCATCAGCCCCATATAGGTCGCCACGATGCAGGCCAAAACTGTTGCAATCATCAGGCTGCGGCTGCGCACGGTTGCGACCAATAGAATCGGCAACACAAACCCGTACGCGGCGACCACGTTCGCCGGGGCGGCCATTTCAAGCGCGACGATCGCCAGGAACACCGCCCCTGCGATCGCCAGCACAATGCGGTGTTGCTTTAGCATGAGAATAGGAGATGCCTAGACTTTTGATGAACCATGGTCAGATCTCAAGCAGGCTGAGAGGAAATTATTTCGTGTCGTAGGCATTCAAGGGCCTGCTCCTCAGGGAAAATAAGAGAAGTATACCGCCGAAGGATGCTCAAAAAGGTCGTCCAACGAGGCCCGTTCAATTCCCCTCCAACTGTCTTTAGGGGAGTGGCTGAGGCTGCGATCCGCGGATCGGTACAGGGATCCGCCGTCGTTCCGGAGCTTATACTTCCCCGGGTTCCGGTGCGCGAAGAATTCCTCGCCCTTGGCGCTTGGGTCCTTGGTTCTTGGCTCTGAGTCCGAAGGGGGTTGAGGTCACCCCCATAGCGGGTAGATCTATTTCAGTAGAATACTGATCACAATCCCCCCCATGACATCATTGATCTTGAAGTCCTGTTTGGGGCTGTCCGGATGGGAATTATGGCAGCCGATGCAAGCTTGAGCCACAGCACGATCCGGATAAACGGCCCGGAAATAACTCTTTCCTCCTTCCGTCACAAAAGCGGTATGGGGTTTTGTCGGATGATTGAGGACAAACCCCAGGCCTCTCTTCTCAAAATCGCTTGAGCCGTAATTCCGTTTGTTGATCGGCCAGAGGCTGATCAATCGATACTCTATGCCGAGTCCTTTTTTTGTCATGACGTGGCCCGACTCCTTCAGGAATTGAGCCGGGAGTGGCAGGGTATGTTTCTCCTTCCAGTTCTCCGAGGCAACAATCACCCCTTTGTCCTGCAGCCGGTCAACGACGTGCTTGGTGTACACCTCACGGTCCGTTTCAATCATGGCGTACAGATAGTCCGCCACCCTTTGTACGGGCACATTAAACGCTGTCTTTTCCGTCTCTGCGCTGCTTGGCTCGATTATACCGGCGATACCCAACCAGCACACAAGCATGAGAATTCCCCGTAGCAACTTGCTAGAGGATGCCATAGAAACCTCCTTGGTTTCTTCGTCGACCGGTCGGCGTCATTCGCCACGGTTCCACGGGGGGTGAGGTGCATTGCTGACACGAGGTCGCAATCGTAGCTATGAGCAGGCGGATCAGTTCGACCGTCACTCTGGAGTCGGGAATGTGATAAGGGGAGTATAAATCGTGACCAGCACGAGGCGACTGAGTCAGCTGGTGGTTACGATCGCTGGAGCAATGGGAGGAAGCCGCATGGGGAGAAAGTACCGAAGACATGGCCCGGTGCTCCCTATAAGCATGATGTAGCGTGTTCACTGAATCATATGAATCATCATACGCTTCGCTCAGCAGGCAGTCCGATTGCTCGGCTCAGCACCGATTCGCACTATGCGTCAATAAGTGCTTGATTGCAAGAGGCTGGCGCGCGTGGCTAACTTGAGACCACTGATACCAGCGATGATGAACGCAACGCTGATTTACCAATCAACGCTCACGGACTCTCCAATAGAGGACGATTCCGAGAATGATGGGTCGGAGGCCGCTCGCTCGGCGGCATGCTGCCGGACGGTGCGCGCGAAGTCTGTGCGATCGATCAGGGCGAGGATTTGCGAAAAGTAACTGTCAACGACTACCATAAAACACCTCCGGCTTGTGGGTGACACGGCGTGGCAACGCCATGGACGGGTGTGGGGGCAACAACCCATCCTACTCACAAGCAGGAGGCATTTTAAGAACTTATCTTGGACAAAGCGGCTTCAGACCTTTTAGGTGATAGAGGGTCTTATCCTAGCGGACGGGTCAAACGCAAGACAGCCCCAAGCTGCCGGAGTCGTTCATCACAGAACATCTCATCCACACGAACGGCATACTTACGGGTCCAGTTCGGATGACTGTCAACCGTCCCAGGAAGGTTGGTTTGCGAAAGTTCGCCCAAGCCGTCTTCAAAATTTGCCAGTACAATACAGGACGGCGTGCGAGCCAGGTAGAGATGAATCGCTTGGCAGAGTTCTGTCGTCATGGCGGGGACGGTGGCCAGGTCTTCGGTTACGTCGGTCGGCAGGAGGTTTTCCCTCTTCAGAGCACTGAGAATGCCCACCTTGTCGCGCTGTCGCTCTTCCCAGGCTCGATGGCGCGCTGCGTCATCGGGAAAGGCGCCCAATCCAGACCGTACACGCAAGTCCTCGCCGGACCAAAATCCAGCGAGGGTCGGTAAGTCGTGCGTCGTGGCCACAGCCAATGATCGCACAGGGTAGTCGCCAGGCGGCTTCATGGCGCCGTCGGCGCCACGCTCGAAGTAGAACACACGATAGGACAGCACTCTCGCCTGTGCCAACTGCTCCCTGATCCAATCGGGGACCGTGCCGAGGTCTTCTCCGATCACCAAGGTTTTAGACCGGGTACTCTCCAGCGCCACGATCGCCAACAAGTCTTCAAAAGGGTATCGCACATACGTGCCCTCGGACGCGGGTCTTCCGCGCGGAATCCAAAAGAGACGGAAGAATGCCATGACATGATCCAGGCGGATGGCCCCGCCGGATCGGAAATTATTGCGCAACAGCTGGATCATCAACTCATAGCCGCTGGCGCGCAACGCGTGAGGGTTGATCGGAGGCAAGCCCCAATTCTGTCCCTCCGGCGCAAACGCGTCGGGCGGGGCGCCGCAGTCGGCTCCGAGCGCCAGTACCGATTGATAGATCCAGGCCTCGGCCCCATTCCGATCGGCGCCAAGAGCCACGTCGTGATACAGCCCGATCGGCATGGCCAGGTGTTTGGCCGCCCGTCGGATCTCGTTCAGTTGTCCGCTCGCCACCCACTGAATATATTGAAAGAATCGAACGCGCTTCGAGTGTCGTTTCGCATATTCACGAACCGGTTGGCCGGGCGTCTGAAATTGTTTGGGCCAATCGTGCCAGGTGGCGGACTTGGATTGGATCAGCCAGCGTTCTTCCTCCAATGTCTGGAAGGTGGCATACACCTCGAGCGGGGAGCCTTCAGCCTGGATAAACTGTTCGAAGAGCCAGGCGCGCGCCGTCTTTGGTTGGAGATTCGGTTCCTCTCCGCTGTAGGCCTCTGCGAGGAATGTGCGGTAGGTCAAATCGAGCATGGCGCGCTTAGCAGTTGCAATGGCGTCGTAGTCCACCTGCCGGCTTACTCGCAGTGCCTTGAGCTTGGCTTGAAATTCGGGGGCATGAAACAGTTGCTGCGCCTTCTCCGACGAATAAAGCTCGGGCAGCCGCTCGAGATCGATATAGAGTTCATTGAGATAGAGTCGGCTGTACGGCGCATAGGGGCTGATGTGATACGGCGCGGTATTTCGCAGTGCGTGCAGCGGATTGAGCCCGATGACTCCGGCGCCGAGTTCCTTCCCGGCCCACTCTATAATCCTGCCGAGATCGGTAAAGTCGCCGCATCCCCAATTACGATTGGAGGACAACGAATAGAGCTGCAAAGCCAATCCCCACAGCCGTTGGTGTGCCTCGAGCACCGGTGGGACATAGCACTGGTTTGGCGCCACGATGACACGCATCGACCCCACACTCCCCCCAACCAAGCCCTTCGCCTGTACGGTCAAATTGTAGTACCCGAGCGAAAGACCCTGCGGAGCCGGAATTTCGATACGCACATGCCGTTGACCCTTGAGAAATCGAACCTCCGCGGCAGAGAACCCAGGTCCTACCTGCCCCTCCTGCGCCACGGCGTTCGCCTCGTCGTGGATCTGCCACGCCATTTCGATAGACTTTTCTTGTCCCTCATCGAGCTTCAGGTAATAGGACAGAGGCGTTCCTGTTTCACCGTCACGCAGAACTCGCACGGGGTCGCAAGGGCGTAGCCACGGCGCCTCCTCCCATTCTTGCAATGCCTGTGTCAGCGATGCAGCCGAATCGACCGCAAACCCCATGGCAGTCAAAATGGCGCGTCGGGTGTCATCGGAGGTGCGGTGAAGATTACCTGCGATATCGTAATAGTCAGCCGCGATACCGGCGCGTTCAGCGAGTTCGGCAAGAAGAGTGAGCTCTGTCTGATCGTGCATGAACGGCAGTCTGCGTGAAGACCGCTGGCATGTCAAGCTATCCTATTGTTCTTAAAGATGAATTCTGTATAATCGCCTTACTCATGTCCACCGACCTTCGCGACGTTCGACTTGGCACGAGCTCCTGGGCCTATGAAGGCTGGCAGGGGTTGGTTTACCACAGGACCTATCCGAAGAACCGATTCAGCCAAGACACGCTGGCAGAATATGTTGCCTACGAGAAAGCCGGTATCCCGCTATTTCGTACCGTCGGCATCGACCATTCCTTCTACCGTCCGGCCAGTGCCGCGCAACTCGCGCACTATGCGAGTCAAGTCCCAGAGGATTTCCGTTTCTGCTCCAAGGTCTGGGAAGACATCACCATCCCAACCTATGCAAATCTCCCCCGTTACGGAGCTAAAGCAGGGAAGCCCAACCCACGATTTCTAGATACCG
>Ga0157380_10003110_pt1 | contig 11315 bp, 8 predicted proteins | sample S35metaG_FD_119757 | JGI IMG/M metagenome (GOLD analysis project Ga0157380, IMG submission 119757) | Switchgrass rhizosphere microbial communities from Kellogg Biological Station, Michigan, USA - S3-5 metaG | ecosystem: Host-associated > Plants > Roots > Rhizosphere > Soil | place: USA: Michigan...
CCCCGATGCAAGTCTCCCAATTCTGCCGAATACAAAGTATCCATTGAACAACGCACCGAAGAGAGACTTGCAGTATCTCCCAATAAAATGGTATAATGTCCCTTTTCATCTTTCACTACCTCTTTCACCAAACCGCTCACGGCAACAATCACATTCTGTCCGGCATATTTCTTATTCGATTCCGTTTCATTGTTGTTAAATTCCTGCAATAATGCGCTAGCCTCGGTACTGAATGTCGGTTCCATTGATTTAGAGTCCGCTCTCTGACGATTGTATTCCTTATAGCCATATACAAAAGCCGCGAGTAGCAGCACGACCAGTGCCCATACAATATATTTTCGTTTCATGTAATTAATTATTGACCGCACCATTGCTTACCCAGCAACTAATCACTTGTAACTGGGCAGCAGTTAACGATGATCCCTGCGGCATGGCGCCGCTGAGAACCTGCGATTTTATGGTACTCGCCTTATCTTTTATCTGGGTATAATTAACAAAGGGTCCGCCCTTATTACCCGAAGTAGCATCGTGACAAGCGGCTATTGCGCAACTTGTTTGAATGATTGGCATTACATGCGCCGAAAAGCTTGGGTTCAAGGTGCTGCAATCGGTGGTGCCTGGGTATAACACCTCTTCCTTATCATAATAACAACCACTTAAAAGAGCAGCAAGTATCAATACGCTGGTAATTTTTCGGATCATAATTCTGTTTATAGTGTATAGTAGATCTGTGAATTAAAACGTTTTTGCCTGGCTATTATTTTTACGGAATCGGGACTCGAAAGGTTGCCACAAAAAACCCCGCCCTGGAAAAGGCGGGGACCAAACCCTAAAACTAAAAATAACCCATGAGATGAACTCCCGCTTCAGCGGGGAGTCTTTATTCTCAAATACGTTATTTTCGTTCTAGTAGTTTCTCTCTACTTTAAAAACCTTTTTTGGCGATCTTTTCTTTAACAATTTCCCTGGAATCCCCATTGCCAGTTACTTTAAGCGTAAACCTTGCTTTATCGTTTTCCAGCTTGATAACATAGTTGAGTTCGCCTTCTAATACCAGTTCTAATGACTCTATAATCTCGGCGTTAGAGTACCTGGTTTCGAGCACACGTTTCACCGTAGACGGAAGCTTATCTACTTGAATAGTACGAGCAATTGCTACAATAGATCCATCCTGATTTACATAAGCTACAAACCCTTCTTCGTTGTTTACAAAACGCACCAGATAAAGATCAAGGTTGTTCATTTGCTGCCAAACCGCGTATTGAGCTTGAGGAAATTGTTTGTTAAAAGATTCTTTTACGTAACGACTAACATTATCACTTTTTGCAGCTTTACCAGGTTTATCACCAGCACCTGCCTGTACAGTTGTGTAGAATGAACTTACCAGCAACACCGCTGCAACGAACATTTTTTTCATAAAATCCAAGTTTAATTTGTTTTTTGATTTGATTTAATAATGCAAAGATGCGTCTTGAAAAAAGTTTTTTCAATCCCCAAACGATGGAAAACAAGTCACTCAATGCGGGGAGAAAAAAGGGCGAGTGGTAGGCGCTGTTTAGTGAGTGGTAGCTGGAAGAAAACGGATACTGAATAATAAATAATGGGTACTTGATTCATTACAAAAGGTAAGCCCCTGTAGAAACAGGGGCCGATAACCAAAACTAACTGTCTATGAGAAAATATTTAACACGAATTAACGCGAATAATACTGCGCGAATTAACGCGAATGAAGAAAACGCCAATTAACACCAATGAGTACGAAGGAAGAAGGATGAATACGAATAGATGTTAATAGTAGCGTGATGAATTTATTTTTATATCCGCATGCGCCCAGGCGGTTTCAAATCGTTTTTTTACCGCATCCGCTTCTGTATTTTTATGCTGCCCTTTTAAACTATTATATAATCCCATCAACGACCAGCCGTTCTCCCGATACATACTGAGATCATCATTAAACACCGTTTCTGCTTGGCTAAATTGTTTCGCCAATAATAAGGTATGACCAAGACTATGTCTTACAGAAAAAAACCAATCGGGTGGTTCCTGATACATTAGTTTATCTTCAATCGCAATCGCTTTTTTATATGAAGCAACTGCTGCTATATAATCCGACTTATGCATCGCGATCTCACCTTCCAATGTGTAAGCAGCAATATTCACCAGGTCAAAAGAACTATTCATCTCCCATATAAGTGCGGATTTCAAACTTTCATCAGCGGCAATTTTTTTTAGCGCTTCCAATTCCTTTTCAGCTTCGGCTTTTTTTCCTTTGGCACCTTGCGCCATTCCTCTGGCATAATGCCATACAGCTACCGGATATTTCAGACTTTCTCCGGGGGCGGGTTGCCTCAATATATCATCCCATTTTCCCATTTGCACCATTACATAATAGGGTATCATATAAAAATGCTGTACCGAAACATTCTCTAACAGGTAAGTTTTATCGGCTTTCCGACTCACCATCCATGCAGCTTCCATTGCCTTCTTACTATTGCCTTCGAAAAAAGCGCAGGCTGCCAGGAAATGGATATTATGCGGATAGTACATCATGGGATAAGCTCCCTGCACTTTGCATTGCGCTATATAAGTACTGTCGGCATCATTGGCATTTTCGGTAGTTAAAACTCCTTTATGGTAATCACCTGTGCGTATATAGATATGTGCAGGCATATGTACAAGATGACCTGCAGCAGGTAACATATTTTCGAGACGGCCCGCAGACACCAATCCTTTTTCAGGCGTTGGTGATGCTTCAATAGCATGCACATAGGAATGATTCAAGCCAACATGCTTTGGAAATTTTACCAGACCATTTTCCAGAACACCAATTATTTCTGCTGTCCATGGTTGGGCCGTACCATCTTTTAACCAAAGATCCCAGGGATGCTGGTTCATTAATGCATCACCATACAACGCTATTATATCTGCATCATCTGAAAATTGCACATAGGCTTCTTTCATTGCCATCGCATAAGCAGCGCTAAAAGGCGACATATCTTTTACTTCTACCCGGGGAAAACGTTTTGACAACGCATATATCAATACTTTTTCTTTGGGTGATGCATTCGATGAAAAGTAAACCGCCTTATCCATTGCCTTATTGATATCGGTAAGACTGGTTGGATTTAATGCGGCATTATAATTAGGACCCAATACCATTGCCAATCCCCAATAAGCCATTGCCAGCGTTGAATCATGTTTGATAGCGGCATTAAAAGAGCGACCAGCTTCTCCATGATTAAATGAATAGAGCAGCGTAAGACCCTGATCAAAGTACTGCTGCGCTTTTTTGTTTTTGGCAGATGTTTCAAAATGCAGGTTACCCAATCCTTTAAATATCGGGGCATTACCCTCGTTCATTTTCGCAGGGTCGAAAGAAGGTGCGCAAAATATGACAGTTGGATTTTTATTGTTTCCCGGATTAATGCCTGAGCCGGATTGTTTCATGGCAATGACTACGCCTGTAAGGAACAATAAACTTAAAATATAAAATCCTTTCATGAATCTATGAATTTGATTTTGCTTGAAAGAGTGCCGGTATACCAGATGCTGCATAGACGCTGAAAATACTAAACTCTTTTAGAATTTAAACATCCAGTATCCAGTATCTAAAATCTAGTTTCCAGCAACCTGTATCTACAAAATAAATCTTGCATCTCTCTCCAGGCAGTTGAAATCTGCTTGCGGAAAATCAACCCATTTATTAAAATAATTCTTCACCATTAAAACCATTCTCTTCATACTTCTCATTTTGAAGGCCATGAAATTCCGATATTGTTTCGTCCCAAACAATCCCACAAGGTGGGGATTTTAACCTAACAGATTGAGTCACTAAACCTGTTCCCGCGCATTAGCAACCCAGATTTATAAATGTCGGTAAGTAATAATGTATGCGCCAACTATCCCTTGTACTTCGGGTGTGTACATGAACTCATCCTTATCGATTTTAAGGGAAAGTATTTTGTTACCGTTTATAACAAGGGTCATGTTGTCTGTTGCAAGTATCCAGTTAAAATCGGCTTCCGATACTACGTTACATCGTAATCCTCTATCCCTGGAAAAACCAGTACCATCAGTATTGAATTTTATTGTATTGTCCTTTTGACAATCGGTAATTTCCTCCTCTGTCGAATCTATTAATCCGTCCTTGTTTTCATCGAACCCTGTACTCGTTAGAACCCATTCTTTTTGTGTTAGCAACTCCTCGACTTTTATAGGAGCAGGAGTTGGGTTCGGAACAGGGTTGGAAACAGTTGCTTTTTTACAAGCAATTGTAAGAACGATGAACAGCAAAAACATGTTTGGCCAGAATATTTTCATCATAAAATTTATATACGCTGAAGTTTTTAATTTGATTTATCGAGACTGTAAATAAAATCAGAAATATCTTTGCTGAACCTCTGCGGCTCCTCCCAATGTACCGCGTGACCCGTTCCTTTATATACCAACAAGCGAGAACTTTTTATTGATTTTAACAGTCTATCCTGACTCTCGCGGTTGCAATACACATCCTTGTCACCCCAAAAGATTAAAGTGGGTTTACGAATAGTATTAAGTTCGCCCGAAGGGTCATGATGCATCAGATCATTCAGCGTTTCTTTCCATACCCGTGCGGGTACTTTAAGACTTTCGCCCACCAGTTCTTTGAAATAAAGATTATTTATGGGCTTTGCCATGGTACTCTTTTGAAACTCTTCGGCAAATGCAGGCTCAATAGGATCATTCAACTGGTTTACTATTTCTACAAATTCTTTTACTGAAGAAAAGTTTTTTACTGAAGTAGCGGAAGCAATAATTACGACCGCTTTGGTGAGTTCAGGGTGATCCATCGCGAATCGCTGAACCACTACTCCTCCCATTGAATGGCCTACTATAACTACTGGTCCAAGTTTTCGTTTTTCTATAAATCCGGCGACATCGCTGGCAAAATCTTCAGGCGAATATCCCGAAGCAGGTTTATCTGAATTTCCATGTCCTCTCTGTGTAATGGCAAATGCGTGGATATTTTTGGGAAGGTTCGATAATACCGAATCAAATGAATGCCAGGAATCAGTAAATCCGTGTAAGAAAATTACAGGCAATCCTTCGCTGTTACCCTGTTCTACATAACTCAAGTTTAAATTTCCAGGTAATTCTATTGTTCTTTCCTTTAATAAGGAAGTCGTGTGGAGGTTATTGATGAAATTCATCAAATCGTCTGAGAAACGTTTCGGTTCTTCCCAATGAACACTATGACCGGTGTTCTCATACACCAACAGGATTGAGTTGTTTATAGACTGATGCAGGAACTGAATATCCTTTCGGGAGCAGATCTGGTCCTTATCTCCACAAACTATCAGGCTGGGAATATTAATATTTTTTAATAACTCGCCCGGCTCATAAATTACTAACTCATTTATCGCTTGCTGCCAAACTTTTAAGGGGGCCTTGGCACTTTCGCTGACGAGCGTATTAAAGAAAAATTCATTGATGGGGTCCGCGATTGTACTTTTCTGAAAGTCTACAATAAATGATTCTTTAATCGGGTCCTTCATTTTATTTATTTCCGCGGCGAATTCTATCAGGCCCTTATGTTTTGTTAAACTAACCTGCGATCCTATTATTACCATCGCCCTGGTAAGCTGGGGATAATCGATCGCAAAGCGTTGAGCAATGATTCCTCCCATAGAATGTCCCACTATTATCACTGGACCAATATTCGTTTTTTTAACAAATGCAGCGAGGTCATCTGAGAAATCTTTCGGTGCATAATTTTTATCGGGCCGGTCCGAATTCCCAAATCCTCTTAGCGATACTGCAAAGGCATGAATACTCTTGGGAAGTTCTCGTAACACTTCTTCATACGAGTGCCAGGAATCCGGATATCCATGCACAAACAATACGGGTATTCCTCCCGGCGCCCCTTGCTCGGCATAATTCAGGTTAAGGTTTCCATCCAACAGAATTGATTTTTCCTGAAAGGAACTATGAAAGAGGGAAACAATTTTTGGTTGTGAAAAAAGAATTGGTGAAATCGTAAGCAACAAAGCAATGAATACAAACTTCTTCATAATCTGATTTTTTTACTGGTTAAATCGGACGCAAAGATTTTGTATTAATGTAAATGGATAAATCCCCAAAGCGGACAACCAGTAATCCCCGAAAATGGGGAATGACAATTAAAGAAATTAATAGGAGTTTTTGAGACAACAAAACGATCACGCAATCTATAATCAGCGTTCGTGTTCAAGTATGGATAACATTAGCAGATTCTTATAGCCATTATCTGTTTTATGTGCTTCCCTCAATAATCCTTCCAGTACAAAACCTTCGGAACGGTATAAGTTTTGTGCACGCAGGTTATCTTCCACCACATCCAGATACAAACGATGAGCTCCCAATTGATCAAAACAATATTTTTTGATGAGCCGAAGGGTTTCTCTTCCATATCCTTTGCCTTTTTCGGCAATCACCAGTCTTCTTAATTCGATTGTTTTATTGGGGTTTTCCAATCCAACCAATATCACATACCCTATGATCTTGTTATTCTCATCCATTACATTCAGATGCTCTTCATCTGTCCCGGCAATGATTGCAAGATGTCTTTCCATTGTATTCTGCGTTACGAATTCACGATTATCCGCATGATTTTCCATTTCCATCACCACGGTGATGTCCTCTGGTGTTGTTTTTTGTAAACGTATCATCGAAAATTACTGTTGAATGGCGAATCTATAAGATTCTTACCAATAAGAGAAGGTCGTTACGTTCAAAGCAGAATTTATGAGTAGATGGATCAAACAATACGCTGATGGATTGCTTTTGCTACTACTTCGGTCAGAGACGCTACATGTAATTTTTCATAGATCTTTTTTACATGGCTGCGTACGGTTTCATAACTAATATTGAGTTCGGATCCGATCATTTTATAACTGAGGCCGTTTACCAGGCAGGATAAAACTTCTTTTTCACGGGCCGTTAAATGATAATCGGGTGTTTCTTCAGGTTTGATTACGGAGGAAACAGATTGCATTTTGCTCAGCACTTTACGGGCAATGGAAGGGCTCATCGGAGAACCCCCGTATTGCAGTTCGTTGATAGACTCGACCAGTTTTGTATTGAGGAAATTTTTAAGAATATATCCGGATGCGCCGGCACAAATTGAATCAAATACCCGGTCATCATCTTCAAATACTGTTTGCATCAATACCTGAACCTGTGGAAATTCTTTCTTAATCTTCAATACCGCTTCAATGCCAGTCATACCGGGCATTTCAATATCCATCAATACTACATCGGGTTTACAACCTTTTACATCTTCCACACAGTCCAGCACATGGCAAAAAGATCCTACTACTTCAAACTGGGGCACTGTAGACAGTAACAGTCCAATGCTTTCTCTTATATTCTTATTATCATCAAATATGGCGATTCGTAAACTCATGTGTATATTTCTTATAAAGTTCCGCTTATTTAGCCCGATTTCAATCCCCAAACTAGGGGATAGGGAATAACAAAGTTACCAAGGTACCCTTATCCATTCCACTGTCAATTACCCAGGAACCTTTCATTTCTTTGGCTCTCAACTGCATATTCTGCAGGCCATTACCTGCCAGGGTATTGGCCATTTTTACTTTTGCGGCGTCAAATCCTTTTCCATCATCCCTTACCGTCAATTGTAATTCGTGATGACGATAATGAATATTCACCCATAAATTTTTACATCCTGCATATTTCAATGCATTGTTAACGGCCTCTTTAAAAATCAGGTAGAAATTCTTTCTCTTTGTCATTTCCAGTACGAGATTTTTTATAGATGCGTCGAAACTAAAGTGAAATTGTATTTCCTGAGATGCCAATAAGGGTCGGGCAAAGGATTCCATTCGGTTAAGAATCGTCTCCATATTATCGTTCCTTGGATTGATGGCCCACACAATATCATTCATCTCCGATATCATTTCACTGGAAGTACTACTGATTTTTTCCAGGGTATCGCGCAGCGAGTCATGTTTTTCCTGCTGCTTGTAAATCTTTGCCACCTGGCTATACACAGAGATACTACTGAGCGTAGAGCCCACATTATCGTGAAGGTCCTGTGCGATTTTGTTGCGAATCGCCTGGCGCTTCAACAATTCATTGATACGATAACGATAAATACCATAAATGATTAATCCGATAATAGCCGTGCACATTGCATAGAACCACCAGGTTTTCCAGAAAGGGGGTATAATACGAATGCGCACCGTTGCAATATCGTCGCTCCACGATCCGGGTTTTATGGTAGCACGAACTTTGAAAATGTATTCTCCGTCATCGAGATTTGTATAATCCGCCTTACCCTGATCCTCTATCCAATCAGGATCCACCCCCTCCAGTTTATGAGCATACTGAACGGGGTAACCGGCCTGGTAAGAAGGAGCCGCGTATTCCACCGAGAAAAAATTCTCATCGTAGCGAAGTCCTATTTGCTTTTCGAAAAGCAGATGACTGTGTGAATTATTAAACACTTTGAAATCGGTAAAAAACACACCTGGCTGCGTGCTTACATCGCGAATGGAATCCGGATGAAAACTTATAAAATAACCGATTCCCGAAACATATAACTTACCCGTCGCATCTTTAAACAAGTACCCGCGTACCCCACCTGTTTTTTCAACATCGGGTAATTGAAAAGTGGTGTATGATTTACGGTAGGGGTCGTATTTGTGAAGATTCCCACTGGCAATCATCCAAACATTTCCTTTCCTATCTGTTTGAATTCCTTCGGCAAGATTATGAGAAGAAGCTATATGCTGAAATTCCCTGGATTGTATATCAAAATAATATAAACCTCCTCCGTAGGTACTTACCCAGAGATTATTTCTTACATCTTCTGTTATATCATAAACATTATTATTTCCGATCGTTGTTTTGTCACCTGGAATATTTTGGTAATAATTAATATGGGGACCCGATTCCTTGTTCCATTCACCCAGGCCGGCCTTTACGGTAGCTAACCAGATCTTCCCCTTTCTGCATTTATAAAACTTACGTACCAGGTTGTCTTTAATATTGAACTTGCGAATGATCTGTCGAACCGTATCGCGACGATTTATCCATTGCTTTAATGAATAATCATAATAAGTGATAAAATGGCCATATGGTGAAACCAGTAATACGGGATGCTTATCAATGGTATCTTTTACCATAGATACTACCCTTGATTCAACAATCCGGCCCATCACTACATCCTTTTCTGTATTCGGAAGCATTTGAAGGGAAGCATTGTTATAACGGAACAGTGATATATTGGTTCCGAGATATAAACCCTCTTTCGGATCTTTATAAAGTTTGGTGACTGCTAATTTTTCGCCTTTATAACTAAGCTCCACGTGTTCAAAATTTCCATCCGGCAATTGTTTGTATAATCCTTCCGACGTACCTATTACCAGTCGCCCCTCATCATCGGTAATAAAATCGTAAAGCGTGGCCTCAGCAGCGGAAGGAGGCAGGAATGTTTGTGAAAATTGTTGCAAAGCAGGATCATAGATACTAATTCCCCGGTTGGTGCCTATCCATACTATGCCCGAATGATCAATATAAATAGTATTCACCTGGTTGTCGGCAAGACTTCCTTCACGGGATGCATCGTGCCGGTATTGATAAAACTGTTGGGTTAAAGGATTAAAGAGATAGAGCCCGTTGTAATGTCCGCCAATCCAGATTTGTTGTTTTTTATCTTCCGCGAACGAAAGCGGATCATCCTCAGGAAAAGAAAAGCTATTGGATGATTTTTTAAAAATTTCTTCCTGTTTTGTTTTTCCGTTCACTTTGTAAATTACCTTATCCCAGGAACCGATCCACATATCCTCCCGACTATCACAGAAAAGCGCCGCTACCGTTTGATGTGGAAGTTTGGCGTATACATCCTGGTAACGCTCATCTTCTTCATAGTCCATTGTTTCAGGATCTATTTTAATCAAACCACCACCTTCTCTCCCACCCCATATTATACCGTTCGCATCCATACACAGTGTAAGAACTGTCCGGGATCTTCTTCGAATAGGTTCTGAAAAAAGTTCTTTCTTTTTATCGAATCGAAGCAGCCCCTGTCCGCTGGTTGCTAACCATAAATTTCCTTTCTTATCTTCCAATAGTGCATTTACAATATTGCCTGGGATAGAACTGGAATCAGCCGTAGAATGCTTAAACTGGCGGAACTGCTTTTCAGGTGAAAGCCTGTAATCATATCGGGTAATGCCCCCATCGGCTGTTGCAATCCATATTACCCCGTTTTTATCTTCCAGGATATCCTTAATAATATTACCCGATACACTGATGGTATCCGGATCGTGACGAAACGTTTGAAAGCGACGGCCATCGTAGCGGTTTAAGCCATCTTCCGTACCAATCCACATAAAGCCTCGTTGATCCTGGAGAATACAGTTTACTTTATTATGTGAAAGTCCATTGCCGGCATTCAGATTCCGGAAATAAAGGACAGGCGTTTGACCCCTGCCAACGATCGACATCAACATTAGAACATATACAATAGACAGCCGCATGGATTCAAGTTAGATCTTTCTCATAAATTTTTTAGCTAAGAGCCTGCCTGCCGGCAGGCAGGGATAAAAGGGAAAACGAGTTTAAAGGAGTTTTACTGTTTAACTTAACCCGTTTTATATTTTACCACTAACCGAAATATTTTTTGTTCATTGACAGCACAAAGAGAATCAAGTTAAGCTGATTTTGCTTAGCTCTTTTTCCTCCTTTTCCCTTTTAACCTCTTAGCCAATATTCTTATCACTAAGTTCCTAAAAAAATTCCGCCGGGCACTTTTTGAGTAAAGTGTTTCCGGCGGATCGATTATTGCCCCTAATCCTTAATACAATCCATTTTAATCTATAATACCATCGCTATTTCTTTACAGGTTCATTGTATAAAAAATCGTCCATTACAATAAGATCACGCGTTCCTCCATTGCTGATATCATTCAATCCCTCGTTCAGTCTTCCATCATGTCCTACCCGCACACGGGTAACTTTTTCATTCTTAAAATATACACCGAGGAAAGAAAAATTAGAGCCGGCCGATTTAGCGGGTACAAAAAATTTACCCAGGCTTCTATCATCATTAAAAAACTCGAGTGAAGTGGAATTGTCAAGATCCACATCTGCGAATACAGCTCCAAATCCGTTGATTGTCGCAGGTACTGCCTGACCAGCCACTTGAAATTCAGCATCCCACAAACTGCTACTGATATTAGCGAAAGATTTATCACCGCTAAACGATGAAAATTGATTGGCGGCACCTGCATTTACTTGGGTAAAATTGGTACTGCTAACCCTGAACTCCCC
>Ga0157380_10003111_pt1 | contig 11314 bp, 7 predicted proteins | sample S35metaG_FD_119757 | JGI IMG/M metagenome (GOLD analysis project Ga0157380, IMG submission 119757) | Switchgrass rhizosphere microbial communities from Kellogg Biological Station, Michigan, USA - S3-5 metaG | ecosystem: Host-associated > Plants > Roots > Rhizosphere > Soil | place: USA: Michigan...
CGCCTGCCGCAAGACATCGAAGCGCCGATGATCGTCAAACAGGACAGCGACAACGCCCCGAGCCTCTCTGTGGCGCTGTCAGGCAACCTGTCGATTCGAGAGCTCACGGAAATCGCCGACAAGATCGTCAAAGTGCCGCTCGAGCGGACCGCGGGCGTCGGCGAAGTCCAGATCGTCGGCGGCCTCGAGCGCGCCATGAGCATCTGGGTCGAAGCCGATCGGCTCGCCGCCTACAAGCTGTCGATCGCCGAGGTCCGAAACGCCCTGCAGCAGCAGAACGCCGACCTTCCCGGCGGCAACGTCACGACCGATGTCAACGAGCGCACGCTGCGCACGATGGGCCGCTTCGCCGACGCCTCGCAGTTCAACGAACTCGTCATCGCCACGCGGAACGGTTCGCCGATCCGCGTGCGCGACATCGGCCGAGCCGAGGACGGCACCAAGGAGCAGCGCTCGTTCGCGCGCCTGAACGGAATTCCCACCGTCGTGCTCGACGTGCGCCGCCAGTCCGGCGCCAACACCGTCGCGGTCATCGAAGCCGCCAAGGCCAGCCTCGAGCGCGTCACCCCGCGGCTGCCGGCGGGCGTCTCGGTCCAGATCATCCGCGACCAGTCCGAGCACATCTACGCCTCGCTGCACGAGATCAACGTGCACCTGATTCTCGGCAGCATCCTCGCCTGCCTGGTGGTGTTTGCGTTCATGCGCGACTGGCGCGCCACCATCATTGCCGCCGTCGCCATTCCAACGTCGGTGATCTCGACATTCGGGTTGATGGCGGCGCTCGGCTTCACGCTCAATACCGTCACGATGCTCGCGCTCGTGCTGATGGTCGGCATCGTCATCGACGATGCGATCGTCGTCCTCGAGAACATCTTCAGGTTCATCGAAGAGAAAGGCATGGCGCCGTTCGAGGCCGCGAAGGAAGCCACCGCCGAAATCGCGCTCCCGGTGCTCGCGACGACCATGAGCCTGGTCGTGATCTTCATTCCCGTGTCGTTCATGTCGAGCATCTCGGGACGCTTCCTGTATCAGTTCGGGTTTACCGCCGCCAGCGCGATCCTGATCAGCCTGCTGGTGTCGTTCACGCTGACGCCGATGATGAGCGCGCGCATGTTCCGCCGCGGCATGATCCATTCGCACGACGATGCCGACTCTCGCAAGGGTTTCTACGGCGTCATCGACCACGTCTATGCGACCGTGCTGGCGTTTGCGCTGCGGCGGCGCCTGATCGTCGCCGCCGTCGGCATCATGGTGATCCTCTCGATCGTGCCGCTGTATCGCGTGGTGCGGCAGGATTTCGTGCCATCCGGCGTGGATGAAGCGCAGTTCGAGATGAGCATCGTGGCGCCCGAGGGCGCCAGCGTCGGCGCGATGGATGAAGCGATGCGGGCCATCGAAGCGGAGCTGACGCAGGTCCGCGGCATCACGACGGTGCTGACGACCATTGCCGGCGGGCCGTTTGGCACCACGAACGAGGCGCAGGTTTTCGTCAAGATCGCGCCGCACGCCGAGCGCATCTTCTCGCTGACGCGCCTGGCCAGGGGCATTGTCACCCTGCACCCGCTCGCGGCCTTCCAAGGCAACTATTCGCAGGCCGATGTGATGCAGCAAGTGCGCGGCCGCATGCGCAAGTTCCCCGACCTGCGCATCGGTGTCCGCAATCTCCAGACCTTCAACCTCGGCAGCGGCAACCGGGACATCGACTTCGCCATCCGCGGTCCCGAGCTCGATAAGCTCGCGGAGTACGCCGAGACGCTGCGCTCGCAGTCACAGTCGATCGGCATCGTCGATGCCGACACGACGCTGAAGCTCAACAAGCCGGAATTGCGCGCGCGGATCGATCGCGCCCGCGCGGCGGATTTGGGCGTGAAGACGCAGGACGTGGCGGCGGCGCTCCGCCTGATGGTCGGCGGCGATCAGGAGGTGTCGACCTTCCGCGATGCGCAGGTCGGCGAAGACTACGACGTCCAGCTGCGGTTGTCCGAGCACGATCGGCAGGATCCGGACACCATTTCACGGTTGTACGTGTCGCGCGCCAATGGCGGCATGGTGCGGCTCGACTCCATCGTCACGCTCGAGGAAGGCCAGAGCCCGTCACGCGTCGATCGCATGGATCGCCAGCGGCAGGCCAACGTGCGGGCCGGCGTTGCGCCGGGCTTTGCGCTGCAGGATCGCCTCGATGCGCTCAGGGCGGCCGCTGCCGACATGAAGATGCCGAGCGGCTACACCACCGCGGTGAGCGGGCGCGGCCGCGAGCTCGAGCGCACCTTCCGCGAGTTCGGCTGGGCGTTCATGCTCTCGATCGCCTTCATGTACATGGTGCTGGCCGCCCAGTACGAGAGCCTGATCAACCCGTTCATCATCCTGCTGACGCTGCCGCTGTCCCTGCCGTTTGCGTTGCTGTCGATCTACTTGACCGGCAACACGCTGAACCTCTATTCGGCCCTCGGCATGCTCGTCTTGTTCGGTGTCGTCGCGAAGAACGGTATCCTGCAGATCGATCACACGCTCAACCTGCGGCGCCAGGGTATCGACCGCGGCGAGGCGATCTTCCAGGCGAATCGCGACCGGCTCCGCCCGATCCTGATGACCTCACTGGCCCTGGTCGGCGGCATGCTGCCGCTCGCGCTCGGCACCGGCCCGGGCGCCGAAGAACGACGCACCATCGCCATCGTCGTGATCGGAGGACAGACGCTGTCGCTGTTCCTGACGCTGGTGATGATTCCGGTCGCGTATTCGCTGTTCGACGATCTGGCGGAAACGCTTCGCTCGAGGCGTCACGTCCCGGCATCGGTCGCGGCCGCGGACTAGGGCCGGCGGCTGAGTCACGACACCGGCACGGCGACGCGAAGCGCGCTGACCACACCATGGGCGCCTTCGCCCGGTCGCCCTGGTCCACTACCTGGCCTGGCGCCCGCGGTGCAACGTCTGTTGTCACCATTTTGTCCATGACATATCATGAACACATGCCCAGGCAGTCCGGTGGATTGACCCCGCACTACCCAATTCGCGCCGTCGCGAAGATGACGGGCTTGTCGGTGGACACGCTGCGCGCCTGGGAGCGGCGCTACGACGCGGTCGTGCCCGCGCGCGACAATCGCGGCCGTGTTTACACCGACGCGCACGTGCAGCGACTGAGGCGGCTCGCGACGCTCGTCGAACATGGCCACGCCATTGGCCGGATCGCCGGACTCTCCGACACCTCGCTGACGAAGCTGCGTCATGACCTAGCGCCGCCGCCCTCGGGTGGCCGTACGACCCTAGCCCTGGCGCCGATGCTTGCCGCGCTGAAACGCTACGAGCTGGCGACGATCGATAGCATCCTCAATCGCCACGCGGTGGTACTCTCTGCCGACGAACTGATCTTTTCCATCGTGCTTCCGATGCTGCGTGAAGTCGGCGCCCGATGGGAGAGCGGGACGATGCGGCCGGCGCATGAACACCTGGTGTCGGCGATCGTCCGCAGCGTGTTGGGCGGCTTATTGCGCACCATGCCGCGCCCGGCGAGCGGACCGCGGCTGGTGTTCGCCACGCCGTCGGGCGAGGGGCACGAGCTCGGTTTGTTGTGCGGCGCGGTCCTCGCCGCGACCGCCGGCGCCCAGGTGCTCTATCTGGGGCCCGACTTGCCGGCCACCGATATCGTGCACGCCGCCACCGCCTCTGGCGCGGACGTCGTGGTGCTGGCGGCCACCGCCACCGGCGCGATCGCCGACGCGCAGGTGCGGAAGCTGACGAAGCTGCCCAGGCACATCGTCCTGTGGATTGGCGGTCCGGCCGCCGCGCCGCTGCGCGAGCGGCTCGGCGCGCGGGCCCGCACCGTCAACGGGCTCGACGAGCTCCCGCGCCTGATTGGGCGACATGTCGCCTGACCGAACCTTCGAACGCGTGATGACTTTCCTTGCCGCCGACGATCGGCCGATCGGCAGGCTGCAGACGCTGCGCAAAGACACGACCGTGCCGGTGCCTCTGGCGGAGGCCTTCGCGTTCTTCGCCAACGCCGCCAACCTCGAACGCCTGACGCCGCCGTGGATCCGCTTCCGCATCCTGACGCCGCGGCCGATCGCCATGTGCGAAGGCGCAGTCATCGACTATCGCATTGCGGTCTACGGCCTGCCGCTACCATGGCGGACACGCATCGACGCCTGGGAGCCAGGCGTTCGTTTCGTCGATCGCCAGGTCGCCGGTCCGTATCGCTGGTGGCGTCACGAACATCGGTTCGAGGCGGTGCACGGCGGCACGCGAATCATCGATCAGGTTGAATACGCGCCGCGGGCGGCGATGATCAGCAGCCGACTGGTGCGGCGAGACCTCGGCCGCATTTTCGCGTTCCGCCAGGGCGTGCTCGCCGAGCTCCTGCTTGCGGAGCCCGGCCACGCCCGGATTCCCACCTGACACACATGAGCCGTCGAACCACAGTCATCGTCATCGCCGTTATCGCTGTCGCCGGCGCCGTAATCTGGCGATCGCGTTCGCAGGCAGCGGGCATCGTGGTGACGGTGGCCACCGTCGAGCGGGTGCCGCTGTTGCAATCGCAAGTGACGGCATCCGGCGAAGTCGTGGCGTCACGCTACGCCGAAATCGGCGCGAACATCATGGGCCGCCTCGTGTCGCTGACGGTGAAGGAAGGCGAGATCGTGACGGCGGGACAGGTCGTGGCCCGCATCGACCCCGTCCAGGCAGCATCGACGGCCGATGCCGCCGATGCCTCGCTCGGCGCGCTGGAAGCAGAGGCGAAAGCGGCCACCACGCAAGTGCGTGCCGCACAAGGCGCCGCGGATGAGGCGCGGGCGCGCGCGGCTGAATCGGCCACCGCTCTCGAACGGGCCCAACAGTTGCGCCAGGGGGGCCTGATTGCCGCCGCCGATTTCGATCGCGTCGTCGCCGCCGACGCCGCGGCGAAGGCCCAGGTGGCGTCTGCGATCGCGTCGTTCGAACGGACCCAGCAGGCGGCCACGGCCACCGAGCGGCGGGTGGCGCAAGGCCGCGCAGAGCGGGCGCGGGCAAGAGATCAACTCGCGAAGACGGACATCACGGCGCCGATCGACGGCGTGGTGACGCGGCTCGATGTCGAGGTCGGCGAAATGGTCGTCATCGGGGTGCAGAACCAGCCCGGCACCATCCTCATGACGATCTCCGACCTCAGCGCGATCAACGCCGAGGTCAAGGTTGCCGAAGCCGACGTGATGCGCCTGTCGAACGGCATGCCGGCGACGGTCACGCTGGAAGCACTGGCCAACCAGCGCTTTCCCGGACGGATCGTCGAGATCGGCGCGAGCGCCCTGCCGCAACTGGGAACGCAAGCCGCAGCTCGCGAATTCCGCGTCAAGGTGCGCCTGGATCACACCACCACGCCGCTTCGGCCCGGCCTGACGTGCGATGCCGAGATCGTGGCCGTCGAGCGGCGTAACGTGACCGCCGTACCCCTGCAGTCGGTCGTGGAGCGAGGCGGACGGCGCGGGGTCTTCACAATCGCGGACGGTGTCGCGCGTTTCACCCCGGTCACGAGCGGCATCATCGGCGGCCTGTCGATCGAAGTTGACGGCGTGCCGGAATCGACGCTGCTGGTGTCGGGCCCGATCCAGGCGCTGCGCGATCTCGAGGACGGCGCCGCCGTGCGCATCGACGGCCGCACACGCTGATTTGATCATGCGCGACGCCATCGCCCAGGGCGCCATCGCCGTCCGATCCAATCCGCTGCGTTCGGCGCTTGGCGCGCTCGCCATCGCTGTCGCCGTCGCCACCATCGTGATCGTCATCACGGCGCTCGACGGGATCCGCAGGTATGCGGAAACCACCACTGCGCGGACATTCGGCTCGGACACGTTCTTGGTCGCGCAGATCGCATCGCCCGGCCGGGTCCCGCGCCGCGAGCTTCAGGCGCAACTGGCACGCAATCCGCCCATCACCCGAACTGAAGTCGGCTTCCTGTCGCGCTACGCCGTTGACCGCGTGCTATATGCGCCGACTGCGCAAGCGCGCGCCGACGTGACGAGCAACGGCCGCCGCATCGACGACGTCGCCGTGACAGGAACGACGTCGGCACTCGCCGAGATCCGCGACCTCAACATCGTCGAGGGACGATTCTTCCGCGGCACCGAGGACCAGGACGGCACGGCCGTTGCGGTGGTCGGCGCCGACGTGGTCGACGCGCTGTTCGCGCCGGCGTCTCCGATCGGACAACCGCTTCGCATCGCCGGCCGTCGCTTCACGGTGATCGGGGTGCAGGGCCGTGCCGGCAGCGGCGGCACCGGCTCGCTGGATGAGTACGTCTGGATTCCGTTGCGTGCCCATGAACGCGCTTTTGGCGCACCGCGCAGCCAGCAGATCTTTGCCAGGAGCGCGACCGGCACTCCTGTTGCCGCCGAAGACCATGCCCGCATCTCGCTGCGTGCTGCCCGGTCGTTGCTGCCGGGTGTCGCCGACACCTTCGACATCCTCGCGCCGGAAGCTGCCCGCGGCTTCGTGGCCACCCTCTCTCAACGGATTGGCGCCGCCGCTGCCCCAATTTCGTTGATGGCCTTGATCGCCGCCATCGTCGTGGTCACCAATACCGTGCTGGTGTCGGTGACCGAGCGCACCAGGGACATCGGCATCCGCCGTGCTGTCGGCGCCCGTCGCGATCAGATCGTCCGGGAGATCCTCGCCGAATCGATGTGGCTCTCACTGGGCGGCGGCTTCGCCGGCGTCACCGGGGCCGTGCTGTCGACGGCCGCCCTCGCAGCGGTGCTGCCGATCCCGCTGATCGTGTCGCCGTTGACGATCGTGGTGGCATTAGTCGCGGCGGCGGGCAGCGGCCTGGCGGCCGGATGGTACCCCGCCGTACGCGCGACGCGTCTCGACGTGATCACGGCGCTCAGGAGCGAATGAGGTCGATGCGCGGACGAGTGTCGACGTGGGACGCGGAGCGGGAGGCGGCCCGGCTGGCCATCGACGCCTTGCGTGCCCAGCCCGCACGAACGGCCCTTGCCATTCTTGGCGTCGTCATCGGTATCGTCACGGTTGTGGTCGTCGCGTCGACGCTGGTTGGGCTGCGCAACAGCATCGCGCTGCTTTTCCGCGAGCTCGGCACCGACAACATCTTCGCGTATCACCTCAACGGCGAACCATACTCGGCGCCGACGGAGTTCGACGTCGCGCGCCCTCAGCTCCGGCCCGACGATGCCGTTCAGCTGGAACGCCTCGGCGAATCGATCCGGGATGTCGGTCTCGAATTGATTGTGCCGGTCTCAACCGGCACCCGCGCGCTGACCGCGCGGGCCGGCCAGAACGAGTCCGATACCGTGCTGGTCGAAGGCGTCTCGCCGAACTTCCACGACGTCGTGGGCGCTGACTTCCGCGAGGGTCGTCCGCTCACCGCCACCGAAACCCGTGTCCATGCCCAGGTCGCGGTGCTTGGCGCCAGCGTGGCGCGGGCGCTCTTCGGCAGCGCCGCGGCCGCGGGCCGGTCGTTCCTGCTCGGCGGCGATCGTTATTTCGTCGTCGGTGTGCTCGAACCAAGGAAAGGCACCTTCTTCGGGGAAAACCGCAACGACAGCGTGGTGGCCATTCCCGTAACCACCGCCCGGCGGAAATTTCCGGATGCGCGCAACCTGGTCCTCTACGTCCGGGCGAAGCCGGGACTGCGTGAACCGGCGCGCGAAGAGGCGCGAGCGATCCTCCGCCTGCTGCGCCGCGTCCCGCCGGACGCGCCCGACAACTTCGCGATGAATTCCGCGGATCAGATCATCGCGCAGTTCGATCGGATCGGCCTGCAGATCTTCCTCGCCACGATCGCGCTGGCATCGGTCAGCCTCGCCATCGGCGGCATCGGCATAGCCAACGTCATGGTGATCAGCGTCACCGAACGCACCCGGGAGATTGGCGTGCGCCTGGCCATCGGCGCCCGGCGCCAGGACGTGCGTCGCCAATTCCTAATCGAAGCGGTCATCCTGAGCGGTGCGGGCGGGGCTATTGGTGTCGTGATTGCGACATCGATTGGTGCGGCCGTGGCGTTCGTCACACCGGCATTTCCGGCGGCGCCGCCGCTGTGGTCCGTGACCGCCGGCCTGCTCAGCTCCATCGGCGTCGGGATTGCGGCCGGCTATCTGCCGGCGCGGCGTGCCGCCGGCCTCGATCCGGTCGAGGCGCTGCGCTACGAGTAACGCCGCGCACGCGACTACTTGTTCACGATCTTCGCGATGCGCCAGACGTAGTCCACGCCTGACGCCAGCGTGATGACGAGCGAGATCCAGATCGCCGCGTCGACGAAGCGCGAGGGATAGCCGAGATAGTTGAACAGCATCACGACCACGCACGCGAGAATGAAAATCGCGGTTGCCGCCTTGCCGAGCGGCGACGGCTTGAACGTGCGCGGTCCGACCGCCAGGTTGACGATCGCCACGGTCAGCACGATGCCGACATCGCGGCTGATGATCAGGATCGTGAGCCAGAGCGGTATGCGATTGACCAGGCCGATATTGGGCAGCGTCAGGACAATGAACGTGGTGACGAGGAGCAGCTTATCCGCGGCGGGATCCAGCCATGCGCCCAGCTCGCTCTTCTGTCCGGCGGCACGGGCCGCCAGGCCGTCGAGCAGATCGGTGAGCCCGGCAAACGCAAACACCAGCAGCGCCCAGCCGAACTCGCCGTAGAGCGTGAGAATCACGAAGGCCGGGATCAACAGCATGCGAAGCAGCGTCAGCTGGTTCGCAATGGTGAAGACGTTCGTGCTCACGGGCGGGCCAGCGCTTCGAGGCGCGTGATGGTGTCCATCGCCTCGGCGCCACTGACACCTCGCAGCAGCTCGAAGTTGCCGTTCGAGAGCGGCATGACACCGGACGCCACGGCCGCCGCCACCGCCGGATAGCTCAGGTGCGTCGACGGAACATCACCGATCGTGACGCGGGCGCCGACCAGTTTCGTCACCAGGTCCGGCTTCGCGGCCGCGATCAACAGCAACACCCGCGACACCGTAGTCGCCAGCTCGCCGCGCCGCACCTGCCGCCGCGGTTCGAATTCATAGTTCACCAGCGTATCCATCACGCCGGCGCGCACCACAGGGGCGATCCACGGTTGTGCCCAGTGGCCGCGAATGTCGGTGATGATCGCCTGCCTCGGCCGCGCTTGCGCAATCAACGATTCGAGGCGGACGCCGACGAGCGCGGCAATGTCCGCGCGCGTTACGGCGCTACTGGCCGGAATCTCGCGATACTCGGCCGGAAGTTTGGCCAGGGCGGCAGCGCCGCGCAGGCCCGTCAGCGCCGCTTCGGGGACCTCGCCCGGATCGATGGCCCGGGCCCGTTCGTAGGCGGCCAGGGCGCCAACCACGTCGCCCTGGCTTTCGAGGACGGCGGCAATGCCCGCAAGGGACCGCGCGTCGCTGGGGTCGATGGCAACCGCCTTTCGGTAGTGCTCGAGCGCATTCGCGGACTGGCCCGCGCGTTGCTCAACCGCGGCCAGGTCGCGGTAGAGAAACCCCGACTCCGGCGACGCCGCGATCGCCTGCTTGTAGATCGACGCGGCTTCATCCCAGCGACGCGCGTCGGCGGCCGCTTTCGCGCGCGCGAGCATGTCCTGGGTCGCGCGGAATCTCAACACGTCGACGCGGTTGCGAAGATCGGTGAGCGACGGGTCCTTCGCCAGCGCCGCCTCGAAGCTCGCGAGCGCGTCCGCGTCGCGATCGAGCTCGAGCAGCGCCTGCCCCTTGCCGATCAGGGCCGGGACATAACCAGCGTCGCCCTGCAGCGCGCGATCGAACCTGGTCGCGGCATCGCGTTCGCTGCCCCGGGCCAGAGCGAGGTAGGCCATCGCCGTCTCCGCGGGGTGGAACGATGGCTGCTGCTTCAACGCGGCCGCGAATTCGCGCTCGGCGTTGCGCTGATCGTCGAGCTGCAGATACGCCCAGCCGCGATCGATACGCGAGGCCTGCTCCGGCTTGGTCCCTTCGGGAACTGCGGGGAACACAAAATCAGGGTGCTTGGGAGCTCCGGCGACGGCCGGCGGCGCCTTCGGCGCGCATGCCGATGTGACGAGCACGGCCGCGACGACCGCTCGCAACCACCTACCCACGCCGGCGGCCTCCGGCCTTCACGTTCGCAGGCGTGGCGAGCCCCACCATCGGCAAGAGGCGCCGTGGCACATCGGCCTCAATCGTCGCGCGCTCACCCATCGTCGCGTGGCTGTGCACGGTCGCATGGCGATACAACCACGCGAGGCGTTCGGCGTGAACCGGATTCGCCAGGTCCAGATCGATCGTCACGCGTTCCTGATCGAGTGCGAGCCGCGCCGCCACGCTGTCGAGCAGCTCGTCGATGCCGGCGCCGCTGTAGGCGGAGATCAAGTGTGCGGCCGGATCGGCGTCCTGGATGCGGCGCCGTTCGTCGGCGGAGATCGCGTCGATCTTGTTGTAGACCTCGACCCGCGGCACTTCGACCGCGCCGACCTCTTCGAGGACGCGTGTCACCGCGGCGACGTGACGCTCGCGTTCCGGATTCGCTGCGTCGATGACATGCAGCACGAGGTCGGCGTCGGCGGTTTCTTCGAGCGTCGCGCGAAACGCCGCCACCAGCGTATGCGGCAGCCGATCGATGAAACCGACCGTGTCGCTCAACAGCAGCTGGCGCCGGTCAGGCAGATCGACGCGTCTCACCAGCGGGTCGAGTGTGACAAAGAGCGCGTTCGACGCTTCGGCATCCGACTTCGTCAGCCGATTGAAGAGGGTCGTCTTGCCGGCATTGGTGTAGCCGACGAGCGCGACCGTCGGCACATCAACCTTGTGACGACGTTCGCGCAACTGCGATCGGCGGCGCCGTACGACGTCGATCTCGTCCTGCAGCGTCTTCATCCGCACGCGGATCCGCCGGCGATCCGCCTCGAGCTTGGTTTCGCCGGGACCTCTGGTGCCGATGCCGCCGCCAAGACGCGACAATGCCTCGCTCGATCCGACGAGGCGCGGCAACAGGTACTTCAACTGGGCGAGCTCGACCTGCAGCTTGCCCTCCCGCGTGCGGGCGCGCCGGGCGAAGATATCGAGGATCAGCTGCGTGCGATCGACCACTTTGCGATCGAGCCGCTTGTTGAGCTCGCGCAGTTGCGCCGGCGACAGCTCGTTGTCGAAGATCACCAGGTCGGCGTCGGCTTCGGCAGCCGCCTGCGCCAACACATCAACCTTGCCGCTGCCGAGGAATGTCGCAGGGTCGGGCTTCGGCCGATCCTGCAGCACGCGCAAGACGACGCGCGCGCCCGCGGCTTCGGCAAGACCACCGAGTTCTTCGAGGGAATGCTCCGCGTCCACTCGACGGGCACCGCCGGTGACGAGACCGACGAGCGCTGCCCG
>Ga0157380_10003112_pt1 | contig 11309 bp, 12 predicted proteins | sample S35metaG_FD_119757 | JGI IMG/M metagenome (GOLD analysis project Ga0157380, IMG submission 119757) | Switchgrass rhizosphere microbial communities from Kellogg Biological Station, Michigan, USA - S3-5 metaG | ecosystem: Host-associated > Plants > Roots > Rhizosphere > Soil | place: USA...
CCTGAATGGACAAACCGGTACCTATCTTGGGCAATCGGCTTCAGTGAAACTACTCGGTCGGGATCCTCAAAGCAAGCTGGATGCCGAAGCTGGACTGTTCAGCCGTCGCCGTTTCCGCCTCTCGTCACCTGCCCGACTCGCGCCCGGCGCGACACAGGGTGGGTGAACCCTTCCCTAGTTAGGGTTCGTCGCTGCACTCGCGACCCCTCCGCTCGCAGAAACCAGCGCGTTTTCCGGGCCACGGGACCGTCGCATCGTGGCAGGAAGCTTGCTTTCGTGCTTAGCGAATCACACATTCCAACTGTCGCGCACGCTGAGGTGCAGGCAGTGGAGGCGATCGATGGCGGACTACAAACGAGGGCACGACGAAAGCGCGATGCGTCACGAGCGCGAGTGGCCTGATAGGGCAGGTGACGAAGATCGCTACACGCGGTACGAGTCATCAGATCGAGGCTCGCGGTGGGAAGGTCCATCGGATGATCGCGCCTACGGTACCTATCGCACCGACGATCGCGATTTCCACTACCGGCGCTCGACCGCGCATAACCCCGAGGATTGGGGACCGCAGCACCTCCCGCGCGACGGCGGGCTGCCGGCGTGGGGACGGCGTGAACGTGGCGGCTACTGGCGACAGTACGAGGCCGCGCGCCCACAGTACGCGGGTCGGGGCCCGAAGGGTTACAAGCGGCCCGACGATCGCATCCGCGAGGACATTTGCGACTGCATGACCGACGATCCCGCGCTCGATGCGTCGCAGATCGTGGTTGAAGTAATTGACGGCGAAGTGACGCTCTCGGGCTCCGTCATGAGCCGCGATCAGAAGCGCCGCGCCGAAGACGTCGCTGAGCGAACCAGCGGCGTGCGGGATGTGACCAACCAGCTGCGCGTCACGCGCGATGGTAATGGTCACGACTGGGCCGCCGACTCGTCACGAGCCGCCGGCACTGGCAATACCTCGTCACAACCTGTGAGCGAGGCCGTAGGCAAGCGAACTTCAAGCAAGACAGCCTCACGAACTTCCGCGTAAGACCCATACCCACCTTGAAGCCTTCGGGCGAGGAGTCGGCACCGGCCGAGTCCCCGCCCGGACGGATCTCAATAGATTTCGGATCTCAGATTTCGGATCTCAGATTGATTGCGGGAGTGCAGGCGCGCGGAGGAAGCGCGATGGCAGCGGATGATCGAGCTGTGGCTCGATGGCACGCGATGCGGCAGCAACGCGATCGATCGAGACGCCGGTCTCGATGCCGAGGCCGTCCAGCATGAACAGCAGGTCTTCGGTGGCGAGATTGCCCGCGGCGCCTGGCGCGAAAGGGCAGCCGCCGAGCCCGCCCGCCGAGCTGTCGAACGTCGTGACGCCGCAGTCGAGTCCTGCAAGCACGTTGGCGAGGGCGGTGCCGCGAGTGTCGTGGAAGTGCAGCGCGATTTGAGCGAGCGGCACGCGGGAAGCCGCCCGCTCGAGCACTGTGCGCACCTGGCCGGGATGCGCGGCGCCAATCGTGTCGCTAATCGCCACTTCGTAAACACCGATGTCGAGCAGCCGTCCGGCCATGTCGGCGACTCGCGAGGGATCGACCGGGCCTTCGAACGGACAAACAAAGCAGGTCGACAAGTATCCGCGAACACGCAAGCCGGCCGCTCCCGCAGCCGAGCAAACCGCCGCATAGTTCGTCAGTGACTCGTCGATCGACTGATTGATGTTCCGGCGGCTGAAAGTCTCTGATGCGGCGGCAAAGATTGCCACTTCGGAAACGGCCGCGGCCATCGCCCGCTCGAGCCCCTGCTGATTGGGCACGAGTGCCGTATAGCGTGTGCCAGGACGCCGAGTGATGCCGGCAAAGACCTGGGCGGCGTCCGCCATCTGCGGCACCCATTTCGGTGACACGAACGCCGAAACCTCGATTACCTGGTGCCCGGCGCCCGAGAGCCGATCGACGAAGGCGATCTTGTCGTCCGTCGTCAAGATGGCGCGCTCGTTCTGCAATCCGTCTCGCGGGCCGACTTCGACGATGGTGACTGCCGGAGGAAGACGCATCATTCGAGCTCGATCAAGTTGACGCCAGGCTGGACCAATTCGCCCTTCGCGCAACGCACGGCCTTCACGATCCCGCTGCGCGGCGACTTGATCGGCAGCTCCATCTTCATCGCTTCAAGAACGATTAGTGTGTCGCCTTCGTTGACGGAGTGGCCGGCGGTGGTGTTGATCGCGACGACCGTTGCGGGCATCGGCGCCATGACGCCTGCATCGCCGCGGCCCTTCACGCGCCCGCGAGTCGAGGCAGCTTCGATGCGCGCCACCTGGCCGTCAACAAAGACCCATGTCGCGTCGCGATTGCCGGCGACCGCAACGCGCCATCGCCTGTCCCCATCCGTTACGAGGTACCAGCCATCCCCGAGCGGTTGAATGTCAGCCACGCCAGCCTCTGATTGTCTCAAAGGGATCGACCGAGTCACTCTGTTCTCTATTCGGCGAATGCGAGACGCCGGAAGTGCGAAGCGTGCCGACGGCGGCCAGGATCGCCGGCGGCAGCTCGCTTGGTATTAAGGCGGCCAGCGCTCCGCTCTCTCGATCGAGAAAGCCGGTATCGATCGACGCATTGGCGAATGTCGGATGCTCGAGGATTTGCAACAGGAACGGGATGTTGGTGCGGATGCCGAGGATGGCGTATTCGCGAAGCGCGGTCGCTGCCCGCCGCCGTGCTTCTTCGCGAGTCGAGGCCTGCACGATCAGCTTTGCCAGCATCGGGTCGTAGTGGATCGAAACCTCCGAGCCGGCCTTGACGCCGCTGTCGACCCGAATGCCCGGTCCTTGCGGCTCACGGTAAAGCAGAATCGATCCCGCCTGCGGGATGAACCCCTGGGCCGGATCCTCCGCGTAAATGCGGCACTCAATCGCGTGCCCGCGTTGTGAAAGGCCTGCCTGGGTGAAGGGTAGCGGCTCACCCGACGCCACGCACAGTTGCGCATGAACGAGATCAACGCCGGTGACGCATTCGGTCACGGGATGCTCGACCTGCAGGCGCGTGTTCATTTCGAGAAAGTAGAAGCTGGCGGCGTCGCCGCTGCCTTCGAGCAGGAATTCGCACGTCCCGGCGTTGCGGTAACCGACCGCTTTCGCCGCGACAATGGCTGCGGCGCCCATCCGCTCGCGAACCGAGGCGCTGAGCGCGGGACACGGACTTTCTTCGATCACCTTCTGGTGCCGCCGCTGCGCCGAACACTCGCGCTCGAAGATATGCACGGTGTTCCCATGCGCGTCGGCGAAAACCTGGATTTCCACGTGACGGGGTCGCTCGATCAGGCGTTCAACGTAGAGGGAGTCGTTGCCGAATGATGCGTGTGCTTCGCGGCGCGCCGCCGCGAGCGCGTCGACAAGCGCGGCGGGTTCGCGGACCGCCTTCATCCCGATGCCGCCGCCTCCTGCGGCTGGTTTGATCAGCACTGGAAAGCCGACGCGCGATGCCGCTGCCATTAGCGCCTCGTCGGACTGATCGGCTGGGATCTCCCCTGGAACAACCGGCACGCCGGCCCCAGACATGAGCACCCTGGCACCAGTCTTCGATCCCATCTTCTCGAGCGCCGCTGCCGGAGGACCCACGAAAATCAAGCCCGCGTTCTCGCACGCGCGCGCGAAGGGTGCGCGCTCGGACAGGAAACCATAGCCGGGATGCACTGCATCAGCTTTGGTCGCCTGCGCGGCACCGATGATCGCGTCGATGTTCAGGTAGCTGTCACGCGCCGGCGCCGCGCCGATGCGAACCGCGCGGTCCGCCTCGGCGACATGCGGTGCGTCGGCATCGGCATCCGAATAAACCGCCACCGTCTCGATCCCGAGCTCCCGGCATGCCCGAATAATGCGGTGGGCGATCTCTCCACGATTGGCTATTAACAGCCGGCGTATCACTTGTCGGCCGCAGGCTTGGCGGGGGTGGAGGGCGTTACTGTCCACGACGGCGTTCGTTTCTCGAGAAAGGCCTTCAGCCCCTCTTGTCCATCGGGGGATACGCGTTGCGCGGCGATCGCGTCGGCGGTTATTCCCATCACGGCGGCGGGCGCCTGGCCGATGACGTTCTGAATCAGCGCTTTCGCGCGCGCTACGGCGGTCGGCGATGCGCCGAGCGCCTCGTTCACAAATCGATCGACGGCCGCGTCGAGATCGGAGGCGTTCACGACCTCGTGGACGAGCCCAATGTCTTTGGCTTTCTGCGCGTCAAACCGCCGGCCCGTGAGGAACAAGTCACGCGCGGCTGAGGCGCCGATCTTCTGGAGCACGTAAGGAGAAATCATTGCCGGAAGAATGCCGAGTTTCGTTTCGGTAAAGCCGAAAACCGCATCCTCTGCCGCGACGACGATGTCGCACACGGCGGCGAGCCCGGAGCCGCCGCCAAGGGCAGCGCCGTGGATGCGGCCGATCACAATCGCGGGAATCGTGTTGATCGCGAGAAACATCTCTGCGCCCGCACGCGCGTCGCGAACATTGTCGTCGTGCGAGTACCCCGCCATCTTCGCCATCCAGGCCGCGTCAGCGCCGGCGCTGAACACCTTGCCGGCGCCGCCAAACACCACGACGCGCAACGCCGCGTCGTCGTGTGCGCGCCTGGCCCACGCGGTCAAATCCGCAATGACCTGTTCGTTGAAGGCATTCCGGACATCAGGGCGGTTCAAGGTGACGCGCTCGACTCCGCCATTACGCTCGACTGTGAGGAACTGATAGCTCATCGGGCTTACATCCGGAAGATGCCGAATTTCGCGGGAGGAATGGGCGCATTGAATGCCGCCGACAGGCCCAGTGCAAGCGCATTGCGCGTTTGCGCTGGATCGAGAATCCCGTCATCCCACAGGCGCGCCGTCGAGTAATACGGCGATCCTTCGCCGTCGTACTTCTCGAGGATCGGCTGTCGGATTGCCGCTTCGGCATCCGGCGCCAGCGTCTGGCCCTCTCGCGCCATCTGGTCCCGCTTCACCGTCGTCAACACGCCGGCAGCTTGCTCGCCGCCCATGACCGAGATACGGGCGTTGGGCCACATCCACAGCAACCTCGGCTCGTAGGCGCGGCCGCACATTCCGTAGTTACCGGCGCCGAACGAGCCGCCGATGATCACCGTGAACTTCGGCACCACCGAGTTGGCGACGGCGTGGACCATTTTGGCGCCGTCCTTGGCGATGCCGCCGCGCTCGTATTGACGGCCAACCATGAACCCCGTGATGTTCTGCAGGAAGATCAGCGGCACGCCGCGCATGTTGCACAGCTCGATGAAGTGCGTCGCCTTGAGCGCCGACTCGGAGAAGAGCACACCGTTGTTGGCGATGATGCCGACCAGGAAGCCATGAAGCCGGGCGAAACCGCACACGAGGGTGGTGGCGTAGCGCTCCTTGAATTCATCGAACCGGGATCCGTCCACGATGCGCGCGATCACTTCACGCACGTCGTAGGCTTTGCGCAAATCGAGATTGACGATGCCGTATAGTTCGCCCGGATCAAACGCGGGATCCTCAGGAGCGGTGATGTCGTCAGGCAGTTTCTTTCGGGTGTTGAGAGTGGAAATGATTACACGCGCTTGCTCGAGCGCGTGCGCATCGTCCTCGGCAAGGTAGTCCGCTACACCGGATAACCGCGTGTGTACGTCGGCGCCGCCTAGATCCTCTGCGGACACTTCCTCGCCGGTCGCGGCCTTCACGAGCGGAGGACCGCCGAGGAAGATCGTCCCGGTTCCCTTGACGATGATCGTTTCATCCGACATGGCCGGCACATACGCGCCGCCCGCGGTACAGGAACCCATCACGACGGCGATTTGTGGAATGCCTTCAGCAGACATGCGCGCCTGGTTGAAGAAGATGCGGCCGAAATGCTCGCGGTCCGGAAAGACGTCAGCCTGCATCGGCAGGAACGCGCCTCCCGAGTCGACCAGGTAGATGCAGGGCAGGTGGTTGTGCAGGGCCACTTCCTGCGCGCGCAGATGCTTCTTGACGGTCAGCGGGTAATAGGTGCCGCCCTTGACCGTGGCATCGTTGGCGACGATGAGCACGTCGCGTCCGGAGACGCGGCCGATGCCGGTGACTATCCCGGCGCTCGGCGCGTCGCCGTCGTAGAGAGCCCACGCGGCAAGCGGTGACAGTTCGAGAAACGGCGAGCCCGGATCGATCAGCCCGTCGATGCGCTCGCGCACCGGAAGCTTGCCTTGTTCGCGATGCCGCGCGAGATACTTCGCGCCGCCGCCCTGGCGTACCTGCTCGAGGCGGCCGCGATGCTCATCGACGAGCGCCAGCATGCGGTCACGATTGGCGCGGAACTCCGCGCTGTTGGTATCGATATGCGAGTGGAGGCGTTCCATCACCACCCGCAACAGTCCGTCTTGAATCGGCAGGAGGGGCAGCGCCAGACGGCGTGCATGCGATACATGTCGGCGCCGCACCGCTCGCATTTCATTGCGTCTTCAGCAGGAGCGGCATTGGCGGTGCGGAGCGCCGAGACGACTGGAGTGACGATTGGGTGGGGAGCAGGCTTCCGAGAAAGGTCATCCACCCCGGCATTATAAAGCGTCGAGGTGGATGCCCTTATTCTTCCGCTGGGCAGACAACCATTCTGCCGAAGCGTGCAAACCAAAAAACCGTTCGACTTACAGGCCGCAACCCATTTGGTTCGCAATGAACCACAACCCGATAATCGAGACCGGAACGCCCAATAACCAAGCAACTCCGTACTTCATCATCACTCCTCTCGAACAATTCTGTAACGCCAATTTTGCAACTTGCGTTCCAGACCGACTCGGCATCACCGTTGCTATAGCTAAGGCGGAGGTCGTGATGAAAACGTTCAATAACCACATTGGGTCAGCGTCGATGGCGTTGGTTACCGAAAGTGTGGATGTAGGCGCCGCGTTCAAACAGGCGATAACACGGTTGCGCCGGAAGACGCGCCAGGTGGTTTGTACGGTGTTTAACGGCGGCCACGAACTCTATCGGGCGCGCACCGACACCAAGCTCTATCAGCAGTGCCTGTTGTGCGGTTACGAGACGCCCGGATGGACGATCGATCGCCGCGATCGCCGGTTGCACCTCGTGAGCAATCCGCAGTCGGCCGCGTCGGCTCGCCGCTAACGTCTAGACCAACCCCTTGGGCGGATCGCCATGCTCACCCGGCTGATCGCTCCAGGGGTTCGCAGGCCGGACATCCGACGGGATCGGACGGCGCCAGTTGCCCATCCCGATGCCGACGCAGACCAGTCCAACGGCGAGCGTCAGGCCGGCCAAGGGAGCCATGAACAAGCGCGTGCCTGAACACGAGGCGGCCGAGCCCGCCATTCCAATCGCGACGAGCACCACGCCGAACGGCATCAGCACCTTCATCACGCCTCCTCAGTTGAACCTTTAGCGGGCCTTACGATACAGGCTCAGCAACGGCGGTTCAAGCCGCTCCTTGGACTGGGGCGCCACGGTCGTGCCCCCGTGGCAAACACGGCCGAACGTAGCGGAACAGCGGTTGCACACAATTCTGTTGGTTGTCATGAGCGAGCTCTTCGTCGCTATTCTGCTGATCCTGACCGGACTCCTGTTCTCCATTGAGCTACGCCGGCGCCGTCTGGCTGAAATGCGACTTCACGAAGCGCTAGCGTCGGTCGAGCAACAAGTTGCGGAGCGAACCGCCGCGCTCTCGAAAGCCATGGCCGAACTCAAGAGCAGCGAACAGCTCAAGGATGAATTCCTGGCGACGGCATCACACGAGCTCCGAACGCCGCTCAATGCGATCGTCGGCTGGGTCCATGTACTCAAAACTGGCGCGCTGAACAGTGACGATCAGCGCCAACGGGCGCTCGATGCGATCGATCGCAATGCCAGGATCCAGACTCGGCTCGTCGAGGATCTTCTCGACGTTTCACGCATGAGCACCGGCGCTGCCAGCCTCACCGTGGCGCCGATGGATCTCCGATCGAGCGTCGGCTCGGCCGTCGAGACACTCCGGCCGGCAGCCGCGGCAAAAGAGATCGCCGTCGAGGTCGGGGGCGCGGCCGATGCACTGCCGGTGATGGGCGACGAGGAGCGGCTGCAGCAAGTCTTTTGGAACCTGCTTGCGAATGCGTTGAAATACACCCCGCGAGGCGGCTCGGTCAGGATCACCTCGTCGAGCGACGGTGATTGCGCCGTGGTTTCGGTCAGCGACAACGGGGAAGGCATCGATCCGGCGTTTCTTCCGCACGTGTTCGAGCCTTTCCGGCAGGGAGCTTCCGCCACGATGCGGACCGGTTTAGGGGTCGGCCTCGCGATCGTGCGTCGTCTCGTCGATCTCCACGGCGGACGCATTACCGCCGAAAGCAGGGGAGCGGGCTGCGGCGCCACGTTCACCCTGTCCCTGCCGCTCGCGCACGGCACGAAAGCGGCGGCCTAGGCGTTCGGCGATTCGCTGATCCCGCATTCCTTCATTTTGTTCAGCAGCGTCTTGTAGCTCACCTGCAGGTACTCGGCCGTCTTGCGCCGGTTCCAGCGGAAGCGCTCGAGGGCGTGCTGGATGGCTTCCTTCTCGGCGCCCATCGCCGCCGTTCGCGCGAGCTCCTGCAAATTCACGCCGTCAGCGCCCATCGTGGCCGCAATGCCGTCAGCGGGTGACGGCGGCGGCGGGGCCGGAGCCGCAAAAGCCGGGGGCGGGGGAGCGGCGGCGATTGGCCGGGACATCGGAATTGACTGCGGCATCGGCTGCATCGGCGCCGCGGCGAGTCGTTCTGCGTGCTCGCTTTCGGCATTGGCTCGCGCCGTGCGAAGCCGGCCAAGCTCGGCGAGGATCAGGGTTTCGTCCTGCAGCACGACGAGGCGCTTCATCATGTTTTCGAGCTCGCGGATATTGCCCGGCCACTCGTATGACAGCAGCGCTTCCTGCAGCACGAGCGAGGGCCGCACCGACGGGCGGTGATACACGGACGCGAACTTCAACAGGAAGAATTCGATCAGCTGCGGTATTTCCTCGCGGCGCTCGCGCAGCGGCGGAACGTGCACCTCGATCACCTGCAGGCGATAGTAAAGGTCCTCGCGGAACGTGCCTTGCCGCATCATCTGTTCGAGGTCGCGGTTGGTCGCAGCAATCACACGCACGTCGACTTCGACCGTGCGGTTGCTGCCAAGCTTCGTGAACTCGCGATCCTGCAGCACGTGCAGGATTTTCGCCTGGAGCGCCTGCGGCATCTCGCCGATTTCGTCCAGCATGATGGTGCCGTGCTGCGCGAACTCGAACTTGCCGATGCGCGTTGAAGCCGCGCCGGTGAATGCGCCTCGCTCGTGGCCGAACAGCTCGCTTTCGAGCAGCTCGGCCGGCAGTGCGGCGCAATTGACCTTGACGAACGGGGCAGCGCGCCTCGGCGATCGCCGATGGATCTCCCGCGCGATCACTTCCTTGCCGACACCGCTCTCACCGCGCAGCAGCACGCTGATGTCGTTGTCCGCGACGCGATCCACCATCGTCATGACCGGCTGCATCGCCCGGCCGGAGCTCCAGCACGGTTGCGCGCCGTCGGGATCCTGCCCGACTTGCGTGCGCAAGCGCTGCACTTCGCTCGTGAGCGAGAGGCGCTCGAGCGCGTTGCGAATCGCCGCCTCGAGCGCGACTTCGCCGACGCCGTCCGGATCGCCGGGCTTGACGACGTAGTCGATCGCGCCAAGGCGGACGGCTTCGACGATTGTGGCGGGGGTCTGCCCGCCGGAGAGCATCACTACCTGCGCGGCCGGATGCGCGAGGCGGATTTGCCGCAGCGTGTCGAGGCCGTCGAGGCCTGGCATCAGCACGTCCAGAAGAATCACGTCAGGGAGCGCGCCTTCCCGCAGCCCGGCGAGGAGTGCGTCGCCGCTCTGATAGCTCAGGGTCTCGTATCCGCGCGACTTCAACATGGTCTGCAGATATTCAGCGAACGGCTGATCGTCGTCGACGATGGCGAGTGTGGCGCTGGTGCTCATGCTTGTACCAATGGAATACGGAACCCTACGGACGCGCGGTGGTCTGCAACGGTCCACGTCTGCACGTGATGTCTGTCGAGCACGAACGCTGCCCAAATCAACTTCAAGCCTTTGCCACCCTTCGCGAAATCCACCGGCCGCGCGTTAGGCGCGCCGGGACCTGCCTCCAACGCGGCGAGCGAGTCGTTCGCTCCCGCAAGCACGATCAACCCGTCGCCGGCGTCGGTGCGCACGGCGCGTGGCGCCTCTCGCGCTTCATCGAACGCGGCTTTCGAGACGATCGCGACCGCTTGCGCAAGGTCGCGGGCATTCGTCGTCTCGATCGCGCGCGTGCCGGCGCCGCCACTCCAGGCCGCGCCATCGATTTCATCCTGGGCCTGAAGGCTCTTGATGAAGTCTGATGCGGCCACGCGTTCAGGGATGCCGTGTTTGGCGCCCTCTGAGACCGTGCTTACCTTTCCCATGTCCACGCAGAGCGTGGCCAGCGTGCCGAGTGCTTGACGCGTTTGCTCAAACGCCCTGCGCGTGTCGTCGACGTTCGTGAGTCGGCCATCGAGGTACAGCTTCAAATAACCCTGGGACACCGCCAATGGCGTCCGGATTTCGTGGGCCAGCGTATTCAAGACCTGAGCCAAGTTCAGCGGCATCCGCAAAATGTAGCACGCCCTTCATCCTCAACCATTTGGCATGCATCGTGAAAAGGCTAACGAAAGATGGGCGTGTAGCCATGACGAAGGGCAAGCACATATTGATTGTCGACGATTATCCCGACGCCCTCGACATGTGGGCGATCTACCTGCGGGCGATGGGCTATGAGGTCTCGACCGCGGACGACGGGCTGGCGGCGCTCGCACAGGCCGAGCGGCTGCATCCGGACGCGATCGTCCTCGATCTCGAGCTGCCTCGCATTTCCGGATTCGACGTGGCGCGACGGCTGCGCGCGAATCCCGAGACCGATCGCATCCCGCTCATCGCGGCGACAGGCTATTCGCACGTCACGCAACTCGATCGCGCGCGCGATGCCGGCTTCGATCAGATTGTGGTGAAGCCCTGCGACCCCGACTTGCTCGTGGAAGAGATTGAACGGCAGCTGCATGCCGCTGATGTGCCGGATGGCCAGCCCAGCCGGTCTTCTGGGGAACATCGTCACCAAAATGAGTAGCGCGTTACGTACCGGTGGAGCTAATGACGACAGACACGGTTGTGCTTGAGCGCGCGTTGGTCGTAATGGCCATTTCCATGGTTCTGCAAACCCTGCTGTTCACGGGAGTGGCTATCACCGCGTTCATCGCGTGGCGACGAACTGTTGCGGCGCTCGCCGAGGCGAAAAACCAGGCTGAAGCCCAGGTCGCGGTGCTTCGCGCTTACCTCGA
>Ga0157380_10003113_pt1 | contig 11309 bp, 9 predicted proteins | sample S35metaG_FD_119757 | JGI IMG/M metagenome (GOLD analysis project Ga0157380, IMG submission 119757) | Switchgrass rhizosphere microbial communities from Kellogg Biological Station, Michigan, USA - S3-5 metaG | ecosystem: Host-associated > Plants > Roots > Rhizosphere > Soil | place: USA: Michigan...
GTCGAACAGGTGGTCCGTACGCTCGAATTCGCGGTGCTCGCGAAGTACGGATTTGGGCTGGCGCAGCTCTTCAACGCGTTCTACCATCGGGCGCAGATTCTGAACGAAGAACGTGAAGACGTTCGCCGCTGGCGCGCCGCCGCGGTGGCGTATTACCGGCAGCAGTTGACGCGAGTGCTCGAACTGATGGGCGTTGCCGTACCGGCGCGGATGTAGGACGCTGACACACTATGGCCCTGATCGCCATCGCCCAGAACCGGCGCATGTCCGACTACGTGGAATCGATCCGCCGCGCCGGCGGCGAACCGGTTGAAGTCGTCCCCGGCTCCGAAAAGGTCGAACACATCCTGGCCCGCGTCGACGGGCTGATGCTGACCGGCGGGGGCGACGTGGATCCAAATCTGTACGGCGAAGAGCAGCACTCGACCTTTGAGGCCGCCGAGTCGGGGCGCGATGCGTTCGAGATCGAATTGTCGCGCGCCGCGATCGCGGCGGGTGTTCCCGTCCTGGCGATCTGCCGCGGCATGCAAGTCGTCAACGTCGCGATGGGCGGCACGCTCTTCCAGGACATTCCCAGCCAGCTGCAGGGCGCGCTCGATCACTCGATCCGCGAGCCGCGCCACCACATCGCGCATGAAGTGTGGGTCGCCAAGGGATCGCAGCTGTCGACCTTGCTCGCGGATCACATGGAGGACGGCGAGACCTGCCACGTCAACAGCCGGCATCATCAATCGGTGAGACGGGCCGCGCCCGGCTTCGACGTGACCGCGACCTCGCCGGACGGCGTGATTGAGGCCATGGAAATACCCGACGCGCCGTTTTGCCTCGCGGTGCAGTGGCATCCGGAGAATTTCTGGCGGACGGGCGAGTTCCGCGAGCTCTTCCAGGGATTGGTGCGCGCCGCTAACGCGAAAAAGCGATAACCGTTTCGACGTGCGCGGTGTTCGGGAACAGGTCGAAGGCGCGCGCGGACGTGATCCGGTAACCGGCATCCAGCAAGACGCGCGAATCACGCGCCAGGGTCGCGACATCGCACGAGACATACACCAAGCTCGGCGCGTTGAGTTCGATCGCCCGCGCCAGCGCGTCTTTCGACATGCCGGTGCGGGGAGGGTCGACGATCACGGCCGCGGTCTTCCCGCGCGCGCGAAACCTCTCGACCGGCATTTCCACCACCGTGATCTCGCCCTTCGCGTTGCGCTTCAGATCGCGCGCCGCGAACAGATCGCCTTCGACGGCGGTAATCGGCCCGGCACCCGCGGCTTGCGCGGTGAGGCTGAACAGGCCGACGCCAGCATACAGATCGACGAGCGATCCCCTCCCGAGATGCTGGAGCACCGACTCGACAAACGGCGCCAGCAGGTATCGATTGCCCTGAAAGAACGATCTGACATGGCGCTCCAGCCGCACACCGAGGATCTGATCGGTCACCGTCGTCGATCCAAACAACTCCATCGTCCGGGCGCTCTCCGGACGCGCGCACGATGCGCCAGCCACACCCTCGACTTGTGTGACCGCTGCCAGGCGGGACGCGTCCCCGTCCGGCAAGAGCTCGAGATGGACGGCGCGCTCTGACGCGTCGATGTTTTCAGCAATTTCAATGTCGCCCACTTGCGGTCGTGGTTCGCCGGCCAGCGACAACTCCAGCCTGCGGATCACTTCGATCGTGTCGTCACGCAGCTGACCAGTTGGCGCGGCCTCGCACAACGAATGCGTGCCTTCACGGAAGAAACCAATGCGCCCGTTGCGCACGTGCAGCCGCGCCCGCATCCGGTAACCGTTGACTGGGGAGGCGACTACCTCCACGGGTGATTCGAGCGTGATGCGTCCGATGCGCCTGAACGCATCGTCGACGATCGCGCTCTTGAGCTGGCGTTGCCGCTCGTAGGCGATGTGGGCGAATACCGAACCGCCGCACGCGCCGTCCGGTGCGCCGTCGACGCGATCGGGAGATCGCTCGAGAATGTCACGCGTCGCAGCCCACGCTGTGCCGCGCTGCACCTTTTCGATTTCCGCGTCGACGACTTCCCCCGGGATCGCGCCGGAGACGAAGACGACCGCACCGTCGTGACGCGCGATCATGCGGCCCCCCGCGGCAGGCCGCTCGATCGTCAGTCGCAGGCGCTCTCCCCTGTTCATGGCTCAAAAACCCGGAAGGCCGAAATGCAGTCTGACCAGGCGCTGCAGCGACTGCCGGCGCGACTGCCGATACGCCTCTTCCGGCATGCGCGACCGAAACGGCTCGAGCTCCGCATCGGCCTCGCGTTCGAGTGCCAAACGCTCCGCCGGGCCGAGTGCGCTGATGGCGGCCGTGGCCAGTTCCTCTTCGATCAGTGCGACGCGGCGCAGCAGTTCATCACGGGCATCCCCGCGCGCACGGCCTGCTTCCGGCTGGAGGGCATCAAGCCCGCGCACGGCCGCATCGAGCGCCGCGCCGAGCACGGGACCCGCCTGGTCGCTGCCGCGCAATACCGTCAGTCTCGCAAGCGCGCTCTCGATTTGGGAGGCCAGCGACTTGCGCGGGCGCGATGCCGGTGCCGGCTCCTCGACATCAGGACCTCCAGTTGAATCAGCAACGACGCTCGTGACCCCAACGGCGCGGCGCCAGTCATCGAAGGCATCGAGCACATCGGCCTCACAAAACTCGATGCGCACTGGCCGGCGCCGGGGGCCCTTGCGGTAATAGCGCTCGAAGTACCGATCGATGCCGGCTTGGGCGACCTTCAGCGGCACGCCCTGGCCCGCCCATCCCTGCACCTGTTCGAACGCCGGCCCGGTGATGCGGATCAGGTGCCCGTCGTTCTTGCGGCAGAGATACGCCTCGAGGTCGCGAGCGTAGGATTCAACGTCGATCACGGTTCTGAGTCGATCGTTGCGTAATCGGTGGATCGTCCTTCGTCGGTGGCTGGCGTTCCCACCACAGGCGGAGGCCGCGCAGCGTCAATTCAGGATCGATGTGATCGACCACTTTCGATTCCGGCGCGACGATCGATGCGAGGCCGCCGGTGGCGACGACGACCGCGGCGCCGCCCAATTCCGCTTTCATGCGGCGCACCAGGCCCTCGACCATGTCGACATAACCCCAGAAGAGGCCGGCCTGCATGGCGCTGATGGTATTGGTGCCGATGACCCGCGGCGGCTTGCGGACATCGATCCGCGGCAGCTTCGCCGTTCGCTGCACCAGCGCGTCGGCCGCGATCTGCGGTCCGGGACAAATCACGCCGCCGAGATACTCGCCCTTTGCCGACACCGCATCGAACGTCGTCGCCGTCCCGAAGTCGATCACGATGATTGGCAAGCCCGTACCGTAGGTATGGAAGGCGGCGATGCTGTTGACGACCCGATCGGCGCCGACCTCCGAGGGATTGTCGATCAGGATCGGGATGCCGCCGTTCACTGCGGGTTCGAACAGGAGCGGCACGCGGCCGAAGTACTCCGTCACCATCGCGATGAGCGTGCCGGTGAGCGGGGGGACGACCGAGGCGATGACGATGCCGGAGATCTCGCTTTGCCTGATCTCGTAGCGATCGCACAAATCCGAAATGAGGATGCCCAACTCATCGGACGTGCGCTCGCGGATCGTCGTGAGTCGCCAGCTGTGCACCAGCGTCTCGCCGCGAAACACGCCGATGACGATGTTCGTGTTGCCGACGTCGATGGCTAACAGCATGATTAAGGTGCCGAAAGTGCCTCAGGTGCCTAAGTGCCAATGCAATTCGCCGGCGATGATGCGCTCGACACCGGCGGGTGTCCTCACGAGCAGCGCGCCGCGATCGTCAATGCCGGCGGTGGTACCGTGCTTTCCTTCCCATTCGACGCGGGTACCGATCGCATTCGGCGATGCCGCGCGCCACGCCTGCAGGATATCACCCGGCCTTTGATCGAGCATCGCGAGCCGGTCCCACAGTGCGATCAGAATCTGTGACAGGACGAGGCCGCGATCGACCCCTCTGGCCAGTTCGTCTTCGAGCGAGGTGGCACGCGCGGCGACGCCGGGCGGGTATGCGGCCGGCTGCACGTTGACGCCGACGCCAATGATCACCACCTGATCGCGCGATCCGATCGCGATGCCTTCGGCGAGGATGCCGGCGAGCTTCCGCTTGCCGATGATCACGTCGTTGGGCCACTTGAGATCGACGGCGAGGCCGGTGGCCGCCACAATGCCTTCATGCACTGCGACTCCGGCGGCGAGAGTGATCAGTGACAGGGTGGAAGCGCCCCCTTCCCCAGGGTGGCCTGGCCTCGAAAGGAATGACAAGTAGAGACCCGCGCCTGGCGGAGATGCCCAGCTCGTGCCGCGCCGGCCGCGGCCTGAAGTCTGCTCATCGGCAAGAACGACGACACCGTGCGGAGAGCCATCGTGCGCCAGCGCGGACGCCGCATCCATGGTCGACGGCACACTCGAGTGCCACCTGACGTCAAGATGGGCATCCGGACGCCGCTCGCCGAGCGCGGTCAGCGCGGCGGCGAGATCGTCAGGCAGCATCACTCCGGCTCGAGCTCGAAACTGAGATCAGCAGCGGGCGCCGAGTGCGTCAACGCGCCGATTGACACGTACTGCGCTCCCGTCGTGGCGAGCTCCGGGATGCGTTCCAGCGTCACGCCGCCCGAGATCTCGACCTCGGCGCGGCCGTTCACGCGCCTGACGGCCTCACGGATGTCGTAGGTCGTGAAGTTGTCGAGGAGAATGCGCGGCACGCCGGTCTTGAGCACCTCGTCGAGCTCGTCGAGATTCTCGACCTCGACTTCGACAGGGAGCCCACCGCCTTCCTGCATGGCGCGCGTGGCCGCCGCACCGACGCTGCCGGCCAGCCGCTTATGGTTGTCCTTGATCAGGATGCCATCGTCGAGACGCAGGCGATGATTGGTGCCGCCGCCGCAGCGAACGGCGTACTTTTCAAGCGCGCGGAATCCGGGGGTCGTCTTGCGCGTGTCGAGAATGGTGATGCCGCCGCGCGCGGCATCGACGAATCGTGCCGTCAGCGTCGCAATCCCGCACAGGCGCTGCAGAAAATTCAGCGCCGTGCGTTCGGCCTCGAGCAGCGCATGCGCGTCGCCGTGCACGCTGGCGACCGCTTCTCCGGACTCCACGCGCGAGCCGTCGCCCCACCGCACTTCGAAGGACGACCGCGGATCGAGCTCCTTGAAGGTTGCAGCCGCCACGTCGATGCCGGCGACGACAAGATCGCCCTTCGCGAGAATCGTGCCGCGCGCGCGGATGCCGCGAGCCACGGTCGCGGCGCTCGTCACATCACCGCGGCCCCGATCCTCGGCAAGGGCCTGGCGCACAAGATCGCGGTATGCCTCGGGCGGCAGCCCACCTTCGCCAGGGCTACGGTGGGTAAACGGCATTCACTGCGCCTCGGCGGGTTTCAGCGTGATCTCGACCGCCGGCTCGCCCGCTCGCAGAATCAATGTCTCGGATCGCGATGCCGCCTTCAGGTCACGCTCCACCATCCGCAGGCACGCGATCACATCGTCCGCGCCCTGATAGACGACCTGCTTGATCGGCGTGCCAACAGACACTTTCTGATCGGTCTTGCCCTTCCGGATCGCGTTCAGCGCCTCGGTGACGTGCACGACGGCCTTCGCGGCAGACTCGTCGGTGCCCGACAACCTGATCAGCTCGTCGCGTGCCGGCCACTTCGCGCGATGGATCGATCCACTGTTCGACCACGACCACACTTCGTCGCACGCGAACGCGAGGTACGGCGCCAACAGCCGCAACAGCACCGACAACGCAAGGCGCATCGCCGTCGACGCCGACGCCGCAGCGTCGGGACCGAAGTCGCCATAGCGGCGCGATTTCGCCGCCTCGACGTAGTTGTCGCAGAAGTCCCAGAAGAACGATTCGACCTTGGCCAGCGCCTTGGCATACTCGTAGTTCTCGAGCTCCGCTGTCGCTTCGTCGACGATGACAGCGAGGTTCTGCAGCATGCCGCGATCGAGCGGCTCGGTCACAGGGCCCTCCGGCTGCTCGCCGGCGAGCACGAACTTCGAGACGTTCAACACTTTCATCGCGAGCTTGCGGCCGATCTTCATCTGGCCCGGATCGAAGGCCGTATCCACGCCGGGACCGCCGCGCGCCGCCCAGTAGCGCACGCCGTCGGAGCCGTGCTCCTGCAGCAGGCCCAGCGGCGTGACGACATTGCCCTTCGACTTCGACATCTTCTTGCGATCGGGATCGAGCACCCATCCCGAGATTGCCGCGTTAGTCCACGGCACCGAGTTGTTCTCGAAGTGCGCGCGCACCACCGACGAGAACAGCCAGGTCCGGATGATGTCATGCGCCTGCGGACGTAAGTCCATCGGAAACGTGCGTTTGAATAAATCCTCGTCGCGCTCCCATCCGGTCACGAGCTGCGGCGACACCGACGACGTCGCCCAGGTGTCCATAATGTCGGGATCGCCGATGAATCCACCAGGCTTGCCGCGCTGATCGGCCGTGTAGCCGTTGGGCACGTCCGTCGACGGATCAAGCGGCAGCCGCGATTCAGGCGGCACGATCACGTCTGCGTGGTCGATGCTGCCGTTGGCGCGAATCGGATACCACACCGGGAACGGCACGCCGAAGAAGCGCTGGCGGCTGACGCACCAGTCGCCGTTCAGGCCATCCACCCAGTTGTCATAGCGCGCCTGCATGTATGCCGGATGCCAGCTGATCTCCCGTCCGCGCTTGATGAATGCCTCGCGGTGGTCGATGGTCTTGATGAACCACTGTCGGCTGGTGATGATCTCGAGCGGGCGATCGCCCTTTTCGTAGAACTTGACGTTGTGCGTGATCGGCTTCGGATCGCCCTGCAAGTCGCCGCTCTCGCGAAGCAGCTCGGCGATCTTGACCTGCGCCTTTTTCGCGGACAGGCCCGCGAGCTGATCGTAGGCCGCCTGCGCGCGCGCCGCGTCGGCCGACTCCCAACCGGCCTGTCCCCAGGTCACCGGACCGAGCGTGCCGTTCGGCTGCACGATCGCGCGCACCGGCAGCCTCAGCTCACGCCACCACGTCACGTCGGTCGTGTCGCCGAACGTGCAGATCATCGCGATGCCGCTGCCCTTTTCCGGATCGGCAAGAGTGTGCCCCTTTACCGGCACGCGAACGCCGAACAGCGGCGTGATCACGTGAGTGTCGAAGAGGTGCTTGTACCGCGCATCGTCCGGATGCGCGACCAGTGCGACGCAAGCCGGGATCAGTTCCGGACGCGTCGTCTCGATCGCGATCGCTTCTCCCCGATCCCCGACCCGTGCTCCCTGATCCCTGTAAAAATGAATTTTGTGGTACGCGCCTGGTTGCTCGCGATCCTCGAGCTCGGCCTGCGCTACAGCCGTGCGAAAGTCCACATCCCACAGCGTCGGCGCTTCGACTTGATACGCAAGCTTGCGCGCGAGCAGTCGCAGGAACATCTTCTGCGACACGAGCTGGGCGTCGCGGCCGATGGTCGCGTAGGTCATCGACCAGTCGACCGAAAGACCCAGATAACGCCACAGTTTCTCGAAGGCCTTCTCGTCCTCGATCGTCAGCTTCGTGCAAAGCTCGATGAAGTTCGGGCGCGAGACCGAGATCGGCTGCTTGTCCGGCTTTTCCGGCGGCGTGAAGTTCGGGTCGTAGGGCAGCGACGGGTCGCAGCGCACGCCGAAGTAATTCTGCACGCGGCGTTCGGTCGGCAGGCCATTGTCGTCCCACCCCATCGGATAGAACACTTCCTTGCCGCGCATGCGCTGAAAACGCGCGATGAAGTCGGTATGCGTAAAGGAGAAGACGTGGCCGACGTGAAGCGAGCCGCTGACCGTCGGCGGCGGCGTGTCGATCGAGTAGATTTGCTGGCGCGACTTGGAGCGGTCGAATCGATAGGTTCCGTCGCGCTCCCAGCGCGCGGATAGAAGGTCCTCGAGTCCCTCGAGGGCCGGCTTCTCCGGTACAGGCATATCTGCTTATTACATCACGGGCCTACGGGCTTGCGGACTTACGGGCTTGGATTAAACCGAAGGACCGAACGACCGTAGCCCGAAGAACGCTTAAGTACGCGCCTTTGACTTGATGCGTTCGATTTCTTCGCGGACCAGGCGCTCCGAGGTTTCCGACACGACGCCGCGCACGCTCTCGCGCACCACGCGCTCGGACGCGTCCGCCACCGCGGCCGGAACGGCCTCGCGAATGAGGCGCTCCGAGGTTTCCGTCAGCACCGTGGGAGCCGCGTCGCGGATCACCCGCTCCGAGGCCTCCACCATCACGCCGAAGACGGTATCGCGAGCCAGTCGCTCTGACCTCTCCGCGATCACAGCAGGCATCGCGTCGCGAATGAGGCGGTCCGAGGTTTCCGCGACGACCGCCGGAACGGCGTCGCGCACTGCCCGCTCCGATGCTTCGGCGACGACAGTGTGGATGGCGTCGCGAACTGCGCGCTCAGTAGCCTCAGCCGCAATCGTGTGAACGGTGTCGCGAACCGTACGCTCGGTAGCCTCGGCCGCGACCCTCTGAACGGTGTCACGAACCGTGCGCTCGGTGGCCTCGGTCGCAACCCTGTGAACGGTGTCGCGGACAACGCGCTCGGACGTTTCAGCGACAACGCCAGGCGCGGCGTCTCGAATCAGTCTCTCGGACACTTCTGCGACGACTGCGGGAACGGTGTCGCCCAGAACGCGTTCCGACGTTTCGGACACGATGGCGTGAACACTATCGCGAACGATGCGCTCGGAGGCCTCCCTCACAACCACGTGAACAGTCTCGCGGACAATGCGCTCGGATATTTGGCTGACAACGCTCGACGCGGAGTCGCGGATCAAGCGCTCGGATGTTTCGGTCACCACGTTGCGAACGGTTTCGCGCATCGTCGCGGCCATGGCTTCCTTCAATGCCTCGCCAAACGCACCCACAGTCAGGAGATCGGCAACCCGGGATGCGACCTGATCGAGCACCTCGTCGGTGATTTCCGGCGCAACCAGTCTGATCTCGGGCGGAGGCGCTGTGGGCTCAGCTGCGGTCGGCGGCTCCAGCGGTTTGGCGGCGACGGGAAACTCGACTTCGTGAACGCCCATCTCGGTCGCGAGCTGTTCCTGTTCGAGCGCTTTTTGCGCACGTGCCTTGTTGTCTTCCGCGAACCACTCGTCATCGACTTCGAAAACGGGAGTCGCCGCTGGATCAACGGGGGCCTGGAACCGCGGATCGCGCAAATCCTCGGCGATCTCGCGGTCTCCAGCGCGGGCATCCGCGCGGGCCTGGGTTTCAGCCGCGCTAAACCAATCGTCGTCGACCTCGAAGACGGGATTGACGGAGGCGCCGCTGGAGGTCGATGGCGCCTGGCCTGGCGCATGACCGGCTCCTGCGCCCTGCGCGTGCAGACCCGCGGGATTGGTCGGCGCTTTCACAGGAGGCACGCGGCCGGATAACTGCTGATCCAGGGAATCGAAGGCGGCGTCAAGCGTGTCGAGATAGTCGGCAGGTCGGCTCGAGGAATCCGCCGGCGCGCGCGGCCCGGATTCGACGCTCGACTTGTCCCGAGGCTGGTCCTGTTTTGCCGGCATGCCCGGCGGCGGAATCGATGGCTGAGGCCGCGCCGACGTGATGGACCGCGGCGTCGCTGAGGGCCTGTTCCGGTCTGCGGGCGCCGCCCCGGGCGTGACGAGGCGGCCCGTCGACACGGGCTTCTCTTCTGACTTCAATCCGAGCAGCTCTTTGACGCGATTGATCAATGTCGTTGGCTCTACCGGCTTCTCGAGAATACCGTTGGCGCCACTCGCCGCAAGGCTCGCTTCATCCACGTTCTCGAACGCGCCGGCGAGGAGCAGCACCGGCACCATCCGCAGCTCGGTCTTACCCCGCATGAACCGCGCGAGATCGTAGCCGTTCACGCCCGGCAATGTGGTACCGGCCAGGACGATGTCGGGTTGGTGCGCGGCCATCCGCTCTATCGCCTGCTGCCCGTCGGCGACAGACACGACCTGAATCGATTCACCGGCAAACGTGAGCGCGATCACCCGCTGGACAGTGATGTTGTCGTCAGCGAGGAGAAGCGTGCGCATGCGCCGGGCTACCTGAGGGTATCGGCCGGACGGCTGTTCGGGAACACCCTCAGACCCGGGCCCGGACGTTGGCGGTGATGTAGTCGATGATGTGCTGCATGGGCGTGCCTGGAATGAAGATGCCACTGATGCCCATCGCATTCAGCTTTGGGATGTCGATATCGGGAATGATGCCGCCAATCACGACCTGCACGTCGTCGAGGCCCTTTTCCTTGAGCAGCTCCATGACACGCGGACAGATGTGCATGTGAGCGCCGGACAGGATAGACAACCCGATCACGTCCGCGTCTTCCTGCAGCGCCGCGGAGACGATCTGCTCGGGCGTCTGGCGCAGGCCGGTGTAGATGACTTCCATGCCGGCATCGCGCAACGCGCGCGCGATCACCTTGGCGCCGCGATCGTGCCCATCCAGGCCCGGCTTGGCGATAACGACCCTAATCTTCTGACTCATTCGTTCCTATTGGCCCATTGGCCTGTTGGCCTATTCGCTTATTTGCCTAGATAATCGGCACTTCTTCGTATTCGCCCCAGACTTCGCGAAGCGCGTCGCACATCTCGCCCACCGTCGCATAAGCGCGCACACAGTCCATCAGCAGCGGCATCGTGTTTTCGGTGCCGCGAGCGCCGGCCTTCAACGCGTCGAGGGTGCGGCGGACCTGGTCGTTGTCGCGCGTGCGCTTCAACTCGGCGAGGCGCTCGAGCTGCCGCTCGGCCGTGGTCTCGTCGATGTAAAGAATCTCGATTGGCTTCTCGTCGGTCTGCACGAAATCGTTGACGCCGACGATGGTCTTCTCGCGCCGCTCGACTGCCAGCTGGAACTGGTACGACGCCTCGGCAATCTCCTTTTGCGGATAGCCGCGCTCGATCGCCTCGACCATGCCGCCCATGCCGTCGATGGTGTCCCAGTACTTCAGCGCGCCTTCTTCCATGTCGCGCGTCAGCTTTTCGACGAAGTACGAACCGCCGAGCGGATCGGCGACGTTGGTCACGCCGGATTCGTGGGCGATGATCTGCTGCGTGCGCAGCGCAATCGTCGCGGTTTCCCTTGTCGGCAGGGCCAGCGCTTCGTCGAGCGAATTGGTATGCAGCGAGTTGGTGCCGCCCAGCACCGCGGCGAGCGCCTGCAGCGCGGTGCGCACGACGTTGTTGTACGGCTGCTGCGCGGTCAGCGAGACGCCGGCGGTCTGCGTGTGGAACCGCAGCTGCCAGGATCGCGGGTTCTTCGCGCCAAAGCGGTTCTGCATCGCCTCGGCCCACAGCTTCCTGGCGGCGCGATACTTCGCGATCTCCTCGAA
>Ga0157380_10003114_pt1 | contig 11308 bp, 9 predicted proteins | sample S35metaG_FD_119757 | JGI IMG/M metagenome (GOLD analysis project Ga0157380, IMG submission 119757) | Switchgrass rhizosphere microbial communities from Kellogg Biological Station, Michigan, USA - S3-5 metaG | ecosystem: Host-associated > Plants > Roots > Rhizosphere > Soil | place: USA: Michigan...
CACGCGCACCAACAACTGCCCCGCCGAGCTAACGGCGGGTGCGAGCTGCACGGTGTCAGTCTTCTTCAAGCCGACCTCCAAGGGCAACAAACCGGCGACCCTCGTCGTCACCCCCGGCAATGGCGTCGCCTCCAAGTCGGTTGCACTGAGCGGCACCGGAACGTAGATAGTAGGGGGGTGCCATCGGCCCCTGTCATTCTGGTCGGACTCGATGCTGCGGATCTCGGACGCATCGAGCGCCTGAGCGCGCTCGGCGAGACGCCCTGTTTTGCGCGGTTCCTGAAAGAGGGCGCACGCGGGCGGCTGAGCTCACGCCCGACAGGGCTGTCGGCCACCATCTGGCCGAAGTGGTTCGAGGGCGGAGCGGTCGGCTCCTGGTATTTCCCGAAACAGTGGAATCCCGACCGCATGTGCCTCGAGTGGGTCACTGCCACGCGCGGCAATCTCGAGCCGTTCTGGTCCGACCTCGACCGACGCGGACTGCGCGTCTGCATCGTCGACGTCCCGCAGGCGCCCCGGTTGCCGATGCGGCACGGGATTGCAGTCCAGGGCTGGCAGGTTCACGACCTCTTTGATCGCTGGACCGAGCCTGCCGGCCTCTGGGAGGAACTCGTTCGGGCGCACGGTGCGCCTCCGCTCGACGGAGAGGACTACGGCCGGCAAACGGTCGCCAGCCTTCTGGACTTGCGGGCGCAGTTGCTGGCGACGACTTCGCAAGCGGGGGAGATGGCGCGCGGTTTGATGCGCCGCGGCCCTTTCGACCTCTTCGTCATGATCCTCGGCGCGCTGCATCGTGGCGGCCACTATCTGTGGGACACGAGCCAGGTGGATTTGCGGGGCGTGGCCCCCGAGGACGTCAGTCGGCTGGAAGGCGCGCTCGACGAGATCTACGTGGCTGCGGACCGCGCATTCGGGCAGGTCGTCGAATCCGCACCAGCCGGGGCACGCATCCTCCTTTTCGCGTTGCATGGCATGGGTGCCAATGGCGGCTGGTCGGAACGCTTCCAGGCCGTGGCCGCTGCGCTTTCAGGCCGCATGGGCGCGCCGAGACCTCCGACGGCGCTGCAGGGCCTGCGACGCGTGCTGCCTACGAGACTCGCGCAACGCGCCGTGAGCCTGCTGCCGTCAAGTATCAGCAACAAGCTGCTGGAATTTACGTCGGCCCGAATGCACGACTGGCCGTACACCCCCTGGTTCGTGTTGCCGAGCGACCTCGCTGGATTCATCCGGCTCAACGTCAAGGGACGCGAGGCGCGCGGGATCCTCAGTCCGGGCACCGAGGTTCGCCACCTGGAGGATCATTTGATCGGCATCCTGACGCAGGTCACTGACCTGGAAGGCCGCGGGATCGTCGGCGAGGTGGAGCGTACGGATGATTTGGTCGCGCCGGACGACCCGTTGCGCCGCTTCCTGCCGGACCTGCTCGTCAACTGGGGCACGATCAGGGCGGGTGAAACCGCAGGCCTTCGCCTGGGCAACTCGGAACTGCTGCGCTGGCCGCTTGGACAGCCGCACGACTCAGGCCGCTCGGGCAACCACGCAACCGAAGGGTGGTATGCCGCCATAGGACCCGGGATCACGCAAACACAAAGCGCAGAGCTGCGCGACATCGAGGGGATTGTGCCAACGATCTACTGGTGGCTCGGCGAGCGGTCGCCCTCGCAGTTTCGCGGTGCGGCGATGTTTCCAGACTATCCGAAGTAATTAAATGACCCTGCTGCAAATGGAGGAGTGCTAAATTCAGCCTGAATCCGACTACAACACTTTGAGGTCGAGGGGATGCTCCCTCCCGCAATGCGGGCATTTCGGCAATCTGTCCTGACGACCGCACTTTCGGCGGCGGCAATTCTTGCGTTCGCTGATAACGTGCACGGCGGCTGGAATTCGCCGAAAGCCGACAATTGGCCGATGAATGCTTTGCACGTTGCGCTGATGCCCGACGGCCGCGTGCTTAGCTATGGCGCCGGATTCAATGGGGCAACCGCCTACTTCATCTATGACGTATGGGATCCTGCCGCAGGCCTGGGCGGCGGGCATTTGACGCTCCCGAATACGACGCAGACGGATATCTTCTGCAGTAACGCCGCAATCATCCCGGGCACCGGCGACATCGTGATCGCAGGGGGCGACACGGGCGACGGCACGATCACGACGCAGCTCGGCATAAATCGTTCCACGGTTTTCCGCAGCTCCGACTTGTCGCTCGAGCGTGGCCCCGACATGAATCTCGGTCGCTGGTATGGATCTGTTACGCCGCTTTTGAACGGTGAAGTCTACATACAGGGCGGCAAGGGCGGGGAATCCTTTCCGGAAGTGCGTCGCCGGGACGGGACCTTCCGCCTGCTCGATGGCGCCGTGACGAGCGGAATCAATTGGAATTATCCGCGTACCTTCCTTGCGCCGGACGGAGGAATCTTCGGGTTCGACAATACCGGCAAGATGTTCAGCGTGAGCCTGGCGGGCGCGGGCGCTGTGACGTCGAAGGGAAGGTTTGATGTGTCATTTGCGAAGAATTCATCCACGGTCGCGATGTTCGCCCCTTACAAGCTGCTGCAGGTCAGCGGCGCCACTTCCAAGGCGCTGATCATCGATTTCAGCGGGCCGGTGCCGGTCCTCACCGAGACGTCGTCACTCTCTTCGCGGCGCTCTTGGGCGAATTCGACTGTGCTCCCGAATGGCCGTGTGCTGGTCACTGGCGGCAGCGAAGTGCCGAACACCCTGACCGGGGTTAACAACCATGCTGAGATCTGGGATCCGCAGAGTAACCAGTGGACACTTGGAGCCGAGGCCTCGAGGCCGCGCCTGTACCACTCGACTGCGCTTCTGCTCCCCGATGCTTCGGTGCTTGTGGCAGGAGGCGGCTCCGGCGACGCACCGCTCATCAACCTGCATTCCGAAATCTACTACCCGCCGTACCTCTACGACGTGAAGGGCGGTTTCGCCGCACGACCAGCCATTGCGCAAGCCCCAGATCTCCTTGCCGCAGGGGAGTCATTCCAGCTCTCCGTGGGTGCGGCCGATACGATCAGCCGAGTCACCTTGATTCGAACGGGCGTTGCGACCCACAGCATCAACAATACCCAGAACTTCAATGAGCTCGGCTTCGCCGTGGACGGCAGAACCGTGATTGCCCAGATGCCCGCGGACCCCGTCTCCGTGCCGCCGGGCTACTACCTGTTGTTCGTGCTCAATGAAGCAGGCGTGCCGTCGAAGGCCAAAATCGTCCGTATCGATCCGCAAGAGTCCCCGCCGGAGCCAGTGGGTGATTCGATCCGGCCGACCAGGCCTGCCAGTCTCACCCTTGCCAGGTCGAATGGCTGGGCGAAGCTCACCTGGGGGGCCGCGTCAGACAATGTCGGAGTCGTGGCCTACTCCATTCACCGGTCGACGGGCAGTTCGGTCGGCCACGAGGTCAAGCGCGTTTCGGGCACGACGACCTGGACCGATACGGCTGCGGGCGCCGCCGAGGGCACGAGGTATTGGTACGCGGTCAAGGCCTACGATGCCAAAGGCAACTCGAGCGCTGCATCGCCTCTCAAGAGTATCGTTCCCTACAGGATTCCATCGCCGCCCGCGAACTTCGCCCTTAAGATCACGAGCAAGAAGCCACAGCTCAATTTTACCCGCTCGACCGACAACGTAGGCGTCGCCGGCTACAACGTATACCGCTCCACGGACGGCAGCATGGGTTCGCTGTATGCGAAGATTCGTGGGCCAGGCTGGATCGACAGCAGCGCCCAGGCAGGCAAGAGATACACCTACGCTGTCCGGGCGCGCGATGCGGCGGGCTACCTGAGCAATCCGACTGGACTCAAATCGGTCACTTCGCGGTGACGCGCTTCGTGTCGCGGTCGGCGACTTGGCGCTGACCGACCACGCGACCTGAACGAGACGGTCAGTCTTTTTCGCGCCGCCCATGCGACTTGCGGCGCTGGCCGCCGGCGTACCATGCGCTCCTTTCCCCGGCGAACTTGAAGCGCCGTCCGTCCTCGTCTTCACGACGGTCGACATATTTCTTGAAGCGGCAGCGGCATTGCGCCGCCATGGAGCATTTGGGAATCGGAAGCTTCGGCGCCTTGGTCGCCAGGATACGCATGCCCGCCATCTCCTCGACCGCGGTGCAGTGCCGCAGGCCTGACTCGATGGTCACGGCAGGGAACTTGCCGGATGTCACGCGGGATCAAAAAAGGGGGCGGCTCGCGCCGCCCCCCATCACCCCAGCGGAACATCTCATGTCGTTCTTGTCTAGCTTCCCCCCCTTCGATCCGGTCGCGATGACACGCGCGCGCGCCTGCATGCGGCCAGGCGTGCCTTGGCCGCAAATCAACGTCACCGCTTGAAAATCCCTGGTTGCATCTGTGCCGCAAACCCCGTGCCGGTTACTGGACAGTGGACCTGTTCGGTAACCCGGCCGTCTTCCCATTGCGGGGAGATCCGTGGCTTTGCGACCCCGCCTCGCGGCGGGTGTGCCATTTCGACGGGGGTAATCTTACCATCGCGTCTCCGAATGGCGACAACGGTGTTCACAAATTTCGCCGGAATTTCGGTTGACGTTCAATGACTTAATCCTGCTGCGTGCCTGTGAAACGGGTCTCAGTTTGGTCCGCGGCACGGATCTACACTCCCCCCTGTACAAGGGCAAACCCATCGAAAGGTGGGGACGCAAAGCTTCCGGGCTACAGACTCTCCTCGAGTCCATGCCAGCGGGGTTGCCGGCCAGAGAGCGCATCGAGACGCACCAAACTGCGTTTCATGCTCCACGCCGTCAATGTCGTGTTCCAGGTAGCTGAACGGCTCCACTGCCCGTGCGGTTTCGCCCTGTGGGTCAGGCGAAAGGGGCGGGCATGGCATACACGATCCGGCTGGTTGTCCTCACGAGCGTCCTCATGGGCCTGGGCGGGTGCTTCGAGGACGACCCGCATGTCAACCGATTCCCCGATGATCCCGCTACGACGAACACGGCTCCCACGATCTCCGGTACGTCGCCCGCCAGTCTCGTAGCCGGCGAGTTCTACGAATTCATCCCGACCGCCGAAGATGCCGACGGCGACCCGCTGCGCTTCTCCGTGTATCACAAGCCGGCGTGGGCCAGCTTCGACCAGCAGACCGGCCGCCTGTGGGGCACGCCCGAAGCAGGCGACGTGGGGACGTTTTCGGGGATCACGATCGCTGTCTGGGACGGGCTGGTGACGGCCTCGCTCGATCCTTTCACGATCACCGTGGGCGAAATCGCCATGGGGTCGGCCACGCTGTCCTGGAATCCTCCGACCCAGAACACCGATGGCTCGGCTTTCACCGATCTCACCGGCTACAGGATCTACTATGGCCGGGATGCAAACTCGCTCGGCCGCACCCTCGTATTGGACAACCCGGGCCTTACGAGGTACGTCATCGAAGATCTTTCGCAGGACGTGTGGTACTTCACCATGACCTCCGTCAACTCAGACGGCGTCGAAAGCGATCGTTCGGCGCTAATGAGCAAGTCGATCAGCTAGACTGTCTCGTCGGCGTTGACGGCATTGCCTCCGCGCGCGACCATCGTGCGGGGAGGTCTCATTCCATGGCGGATCTCGAAAAGGCATTTGCCGCGGCCCAGGCGGCAGCCACGAAGCTGCGCGAAAAGCCCGACAACGACACGCTGCTCGAGCTCTACTCGTACTTCAAGCAGGCCACGGAAGGCGACGTGAGCGGCGATCGGCCGGGGGCCTTCGACTTCGTCGCCCGGGCCAAGTACGACGCCTGGCACGCGCGCAAGGGACTCAAGAAGGACGCGGCGATGCGGGCCTATGTAAAGCTGGTTGAGCACCTGCAATCTCTGGAAAGTTGACCAGACTTCCTGGCGCCGTGGAAGTCACAGCCGGGGCCGCGTCGAAAGAATTGACATGCAGCACGGAAGCAAGCGAGGCAAGGAGCTCATCGACCCCGAGTTACCGGCGCCAAATTTCTTCATAGTCGGCGCTGCAAAGGCCGGGACAACCTCGCTTCACGCATACCTCAGCAGTCACCCGCAGGTATTCATGCCGGCTCTGAAGGAGCCGCATTACTTTTCGGATTTCGAAGTGTCGCCGGAACTGGACAACTTCCTTCCCGTCATACGGTCTCGCAGCGACTACCACGAACTCTTCAGGGACTCCGGCGGCTATCTCGCAGTCGGTGAAGCAAGTCCGTCGTACCTGTGTGATCCAGCTGCCGCCGAGCGCATCAAGTCAGCGATCCCGACCGCGAAGATCATCATAAGTCTGAGAAATCCGGTCGACCGGGCGTATTCACACTACCTGATGGATTTCAACAGGGGTTCGGAAAAGCTGCCTTTCGAGAAAGCTCTCGAGTTCGACCTGGCGCGCCGTGAGAAGGGGTGGGGAAAGTCGGCGCAGTATACGGAGCTCGGGCTATACACAGAGCAGGTAAGGTCGTTCCTGGAGAGGTTTGGCCGCGACCAGGTTCATATCGTGCTTTTTGAAGACCTCGTGCGCGATACGAGAGAAACGATGCGCGGCATTGCCCGATTCCTGGGCATTGACCCTCTCGCGTTTCCCGAGTCGGCATTCGCACAAGTACACAACCCGTTCGAGGAGTCCCGGGGACACGTTGCTAGGGCAATACTTCGAATGCGGCCGATTCGGGTCTGGGCGAAGAAATGGATACCGCGGAAAGTGCGGACGATGGTGAGGGATCGCTTGTTGTTCGCGCCCAGGCCCAAGCCTCAACTTGATCGACACACGAGGCGCCTGCTGGCGGGTCGATTCGCCGAGGACCTGCAAAGTCTGGAGCGCCTTCTCGAGCGCGACCTGAGCGCGTTGCGCCAGGTGGACTGACGTGCTCATTCCAGCCAATGGCTGAATGACCGGCCGGTCAGTCGCTGCAGGAGTTGCAGGTCCGCCCTGTAGGTCTCGATTAGCGACTGCCTGACTTCGGGCGGCAGCGCAGGCCTCTGCAGGCTGTCTTCAATCCTGCGCCGAATATTCGTGCGCAATCCGCGGGGAATTATTCGCCTCGCCAAAGGGGCAAGGAAGTTCTTGTACTGAAACAGTTTGCCGATCCAGTAACTGGATGCGACACCTGAGCGATTGTGGACCGTCAACTTCCCCGGCACAAAAGCCGGGTCCACGCCCAGAAACTCGAACATGCGGGACAGGACGCGCGGCCCGTCGGATTGCAATTCTTCCAGGAGAAAGACTTTGATCCGCGCGGCTGGAAACAATTCGTAGTAGCGTGCGAGTTGCTCGCCATAGAAGCCGGTGCTGATGTAGAAACCGGTCGGATCCAGTCTGGCTGCTCTTTCTGCCTGCGCTTCGAGTGCCTGCGAAAAATCGGCTAGATGTTCCTTGCCGTCGCGCCGGTACATCAGATAATCGGAATAGGCGCGTTCCACAGGGTTTCGCAGGATCGCTATCAGCCTCGCATGCGGCACGCTTGCCCTGATCGTCCGGCATGCGGAGTGACTGGTCATGTACTCCGGGGACACGTCGCCAATGGCGACAAAGCCGCCTGCTTTCTCGTAAAGCGCCTCGTACTCATCCAGGGTTTTGACGCTCTTTTGAAAGACCGGCGTTTCGCGCTTTTCTCCAGGCGCCGCGAACGCGAAGTAGTTAGGTTCCTTGACACGAGGCAAGAACACCTGGGGATGCTGGGCAAGGTACTCGTATAGCGACGTCGTGCCCGATTTGTACGCCCCAATTACGAAGAAGTTCGGTAACATGAAATTTGGCAATCTACGGCGACTCAGGTGTCGGTTTGACTAGCCAGGCGCGAGTTGAAAGGGGCCGAAGTCTTCGAGGACTGTGGCTCGCACGTGAGATGCCATTTCCCGCCGACATGGGGGATAGAATCTATTCCGGAAATCTAGCAAAGGCGCTTGCGCACGCTGGAACGGATCTGACGTTTGTCGGGCTTGAATCCGAGAGCCAACAGGCGCCCCCAACAGATTGGCCGTTGAAGTGGCGCACGATCGCCGGTCACCGCCGGGGCGCGATTCGCGCGCTCTTCAGCACGATGCCGTCCATCGCAGCTTCGTTCGCCACTGCAGCTTATCGCAGGCATGTTCGCTTGCTGATGCGGGAACGCTGGGATTTCATCGTCATCGATCAATTGGCGCTCGGGTGGGCAATAGAAGTGGCGCAGTCTGCCCTTGCGCAGGACGAACATCCTGTACTGGTGCACGTTTCCCATAACCACGAAAGTTCATTGTGGGAATCATTCTATCGCGAATTCGACGGGATGATGCTCAAGCGCCTGGTCATCTGGCAGAACTACCTCAAGACCCGGGCTTTTGAACGAATGATCGCATTGCGAGCCGATCTTGTAAGCGTGATTACCGAAGAGGACGCCGCGAAATTTTCGCGGGATGTTCCCGGTGTGCGAACCGTCGTGCTGAAGCCCGGTTATCACGGTGCAATATCATCGCGTGAAGTCATCACTGCGGCGACGCCGCGGAGGGTCGTGCTGGTCGGATCCTTCAGGTGGAGCGCAAAGCAGGAGAACCTCCGGCAATTCATCAGGATTGCCGACCCGATATTTGCGCGATACGGCATCGAGTTCGTGGTCGTCGGGTCCATTCCTGAAAACCTCGCGATGGAACTGAAAAGGACTGCGTCGGCCACGCGTTTTGCCGGATTCGTGGAGGAGCTTCAGCCGGTCCTGGACACTGCGCGCATCGCCGTCGTACCAGAGGCGATAGGTGGCGGGTTCAAGCTCAAGTTCCTGGACTATGTGTTTGGCCGAATGCCCGTGGCAACGCTTGCACGAGCGACCGCAGGTCTTCCGGATGAAATTCGCCAAGCGATGTTTTGCGCCGACACACTGGCTCAACTGGCGCTGGGAATTGCGGAGCTGATTGACGACCTTGCAAGACTCAATGCCATGCAGGAAAGGGCGTTCCGTTGCGGGACGGAGTTGTTTCGCTGGTCAGATCGCGGTGATGACCTGCTGAAGGCAATTCATGGAAGCGCAGCCAGAAGCCAGGCGTGACCCGTCTCAGGCCTCGAAGTCCTGCGGAGAGACCGACCGCCAGTGCTCGAGGGATTTCAGGAAGGGGTAGCGGAACTCGAACCCCATTTCCTCCAGTACTGCAGGCACGATGTGCGTAGACATCGCCGCTTTCTTTACGCGCACCGGATGTATCGGACTGGAAGTCCCGACAAATGCCTGTGCCAGTCGCGCCGCGGGCAACAGCATTGCAAGCGGCACCCGCAATACCGGTGCTTTGCTATTCAAGAATGCTTTGGTTTGGCGTACCAGTTCTCCCAGCGGTTCAGTCGGCGTTTCGACGTAGTTGTACCTGACGAGCCTGGTGCGTTGGCGCGCTACGAAATCGATGCTGTCGAGCAGCCCGTATATGTATGCGTACGACTTGTAGATGTGCGGGGATCCCGGGTAGGCGAAATAGCCACGCTGAATGGCCTTGATCATTCGCAGCATGTTGCCGGGGTCCCCGGGTCCGTAAACGACGCCTGGCCGGCAAATTACCAGCCTGCGATCTGGATTGCCGGCAAGCCACGCCTCATGGATCAATTCCGCCGGATATTTGGAGCCGCCGTATGGCGTGGTGGGGCAAATGCGGGACTCTTCCGAAACCGGTCCATTGGTCGGGCCGTAAACACTGATGCTGCTGGTAAAGAAAATGTTGCTGCAGCCGACCGCTTCTGCGTAAGCACAAACGTGTCGCGCGCCCGCAAGGTTCGTGTCGAAGAATTCCTGTGCGCTGTGGCCCGGCTCACGATGAATTGCAGCGAGGTTGAATATCCACGTGGGTGGTTCGGCGATCAGGGTCCTCACTATCGGCTGGCGAACGTCGGTAGCTGATGCCGAGACATGCGCCGGAGCATTGGCAATCGGCCTTATGTCAGCCAAATGGACATGATCGAATTGTCGCGTCGCGAGCAAGTGCCTGGCGAGGTGCGATCCGATGAAACCCGCCCCGCCGAAAATCACGCACGCAGTCATGCTATTTGTCCCACGTGTTCAATGACATGCCGTCAGGGTTCGTAGTAACATCCAGCAATCGGTGACACGGCAGGTCGTTTGTGCAATGGTCTGCTGGAAAGAATATCAAAGTAGTCCATTCCTGACTCCAATGAGTCAGATCAATCGGCTTGCGCAGTTCGCCGATTAGCCGCTCTCCAGCTGTGCAGCCTCGATCAAATGGCGGTGCGGGACTCAGGGCTCGGCTGTTTCGCTGGTGGTCGAACCAGGACACCCATGTCCTCGAGTTGCTGCGGGGCGCTTCGGTCGCGGGCGCTCTCAAGTCATTTTCCGCAATATTCACGTTTGTACTGAGCGTGGTGCTTGGCCGTGCGCTGGGTGCCGAAGCAGCCGGTGTCTATTTTCTGGCGCTCTCGGCGGCGACCATTGCCGCAACCGTCGGTCGAGTTGGACTGGATAGCGCCGTAGTCCGGTTCATTGCAGCCGACGCGTCACATGGACGATGGGCAGAGGTGCGTCGGCACCTTCGAACGTCGACCGTCATTTGCCTGATCTGCTCTTCGTTGATCACTGCCATCATCTTCCTGGGAGCGGACCTGCTCGCGCGCGACGTATTTTCGGATGAAAGGCTTGGCGCACCGATGCGGGTCATGGCACTGGCCATCGTCCCCCTTTCATTCAGCGTGCTCGTCGCGCGTGCCCTGCAAGGACTGTCCCGCATTCGTGATTCAGTCCTGGTGTTCAGCATCCTTCCGACGGGACTCGCGCTTGCCGCGACCCTGGCGCTTGCGTACACATGGGGTGTCAACGGTGCGATTGTAGCCTATCTCTTCGCGGTCACCTCGGCGTCGATCTACGGCTGGATGGCATGGAAATGGGCGGTCGCGGGCCGGTCGTCAGCTGCCGAAGCGAGGCGGGTCACGTCACCGGCCGTTGTGCTGCTGACGAGTGGCGCGCCACTGCTGATCGGGGCACTCCTGCAACTTTCAATCCAGATGTCAGGAACCTTGATGTTGGGAGCGTGGGCCGACAAGACCGACATCGGCGTATACGCAGTCGCATGGCGGACGGCAGCACTAATATCCTTCGCGTTGCTGGCGATAAATACGGTTGCCCAGCCGAAGTTTGCGGCGCTATACGCCCGGCGTGAAAAGGATGCGCTTGCCGCGGCGGCCCGCAAGGCCACGCTTCTGATGGCCGTTTGCGCGACGCCGGTGTTCCTGGTCCTCGTCGCCGCGCCGAGGTTCGTAATGGGCATCTTCGGTAGTGACTTTTCTACCGGCGGCGTTACCCTGCAGATCCTGGCAATCGGTCAATTCTTCAACGTGGTGTCCGGCTCGGTCGGAATACTCCTCATGATGAGCGGTCACGAGCGTGAGTACCGGAA
>Ga0157380_10003115_pt1 | contig 11307 bp, 11 predicted proteins | sample S35metaG_FD_119757 | JGI IMG/M metagenome (GOLD analysis project Ga0157380, IMG submission 119757) | Switchgrass rhizosphere microbial communities from Kellogg Biological Station, Michigan, USA - S3-5 metaG | ecosystem: Host-associated > Plants > Roots > Rhizosphere > Soil | place: USA...
ATTCTCGAGCGTGTGCGCGTCGAGCTCGACGTGCCCGTGTTGACGGACGTTCACGAAGACACCCCGCTCGACGAGGTCGCCGCGGTCGTGGACGTCTTGCAGACGCCGGAGCTCTTGTGCCGGCAGACGGACTTCATCGTCGCGGTCGCGAGCCAGGGCAAGCCCGTCAACCTGAAGAAGGGGCAGTTCCTCGCGCCGTGGGAGATGTCTAACGTCGTCGACAAAGCGCGTTCGACCGGCAACGATGCCCTGCTCGTGTGCGAGCGCGGCGTCTCGTTCGGTTACAACAATCTGGTCGTCGACATGCGTTCGCTCGCCATCTTGCGGGCGACGCAGTGCCCCGTCGTGTTCGACGCCACGCATGCCGTGCAGCAGCCGGGTGCTCGCGGCACGTCGTCGGGCGGGGAGCGGGAGTATGTGCCGGTGCTCGCGCGCGCGGCGGTAGCCGCCGGCGTCGCGGGACTGTTCATGGAAACGCATCCCGATCCCGACAGCGCGCTCTGCGACGGGCCGAACGCCTGGCCGCTCGCGAGCGTCGCCGTGCTGCTCGAGCAGCTCATGGACATCGACGCAGTCGTGAAGGCGCGGCCGTATCTCGAGAACGAGTTCCAGCGAGTGCATTAGTTTTGCAGGAGCGGCTATGAGTGCGATCAAGGAAGTAGTAGGTCTCGAAATCATCGACTCGCGGGGCAACCCCACCGTCGAAGCCGAGGTGGTGCTCGCGAGCGGCGCGCGCGGCCGAGCGGCGGTGCCGTCGGGCGCTTCTACGGGCTCGCGCGAAGCACACGAGCTGCGCGACGGCGACAAGAAACGCTATCTCGGTAAGGGGGTCGCGAAGGCCGTTGCGAACGTCAATGGCGAGATTCGCAAAGCCGCCGTGGGACTCGATGCCGCGGCGCAGCGGGATCTCGACCGGCGGCTAATCGAGCTCGACGGCACGGGCACCAAAGCGCGTCTCGGCGCCAACGCGATCTTGGCCGTGTCGCTCGCGAACGCGAAAGCGCACGCCGCGGAGCGCGGTCTTCAGTTGTACGAGCTGCTCGGGGCGGGCCAGGCCAGCTACATGATGCCGCTGCCGATGATGAACATCATCAATGGCGGGGCCCACGCCGACAACAGCGTCGACATCCAGGAGTTCATGGTTCTGCCCGTCGGCGCGCCGACGTTTGCCGAATGCTTGCGCTACGGCGTCGAGGTCTTCCACGCGCTGAAGGGCGTGCTCAAAGCCAAGGGCATGAACACCGCCGTCGGCGACGAAGGCGGGTTCGCACCCGATCTCGGCTCGAACGAGGAAGCTCTTCAGACGATCGCCGAGGCCGTCGAGAAAGCAGGCTTCGCCCTCGGCCGCGACATCTATCTCGGGCTCGACGTGGCGAGCACGGAGTTTTTCGCGAACGGCGCGTATGCGCTCGAGTCGGAGGGCCGCAAATTCAGCTCGGCCGAGTTCGCCGATTTTCTCGCCGATCTCGTCGCCCGTTATCCGATCGTCTCGATCGAGGACGGCATGGCGGAGAACGACTGGGACGGTTGGGCGCTGTTGAGCCGGCGTCTGCGCGACAAGATTCAGCTCGTCGGTGACGACTTGTTCGTGACCAACACGGCGATCCTGAAGCAAGGCATCGAGCGCAAGATCGCCAACAGCATCCTCATCAAGCCCAATCAGATCGGCACGCTGACCGAGACGCTCGAAGCGATCGACATGGCGACGAAGGCCGGTTACTCGGCCGTGGTCTCGCATCGGTCGGGGGAGACGGAGGACGCGACGATTGCCGACATCGCCGTGGCGACGGGCGCCACGCAGATCAAGACCGGATCTTTGTGTCGGTCCGATCGGCTGGCCAAGTATAATCAGCTGCTGCGGATCGAACGGGCGCTCGGTAGCAAGGCAAAGTTCGATGGTGCCAAGGCGTTTCCGGTCTCGCTCTGATGCTTAGCGTCGGGGCACGGCTGGGCGCAGTGCAGCGGGCGCGGGGAGCTAGATGCGCTTCGTGATGATCGTGCTGGCCGTCGTGCTCGTGCTGCTCCAGGCACGTCTGTGGCTGTCGAACGGCGGCCTGCGGGAGGTGTGGCGCCTCGAAGCCGAGGTGGCGCGTCGCGTCGAGGACAACGACCGGTTGGCGGCGCGCAACTCGGCCCTCGAAGCCGAGGTGCGCGACTTGAAGCAAGGGCTCGCGGCCGCCGAGGAACGAGCCCGCACGGAGCTCGGCATGATTCACTCCGGCGAGACCTTCTATCAGATCGCACCGGCGGCGCCTCCCGCCGAGCGTTGAGTGCTTGGGCGACGGTGTTGCACTGTCGCGGTTCCTTAGGAACGGTAATTGCGAATCCTCCTCTCCAATGACGACGGCTATCAGGCACGCGGCTTGCGCACGCTCGCCGAGCATTTGGCGCCGCTCGCCGAGGTCATCATCGTCGCGCCGGACCGTAACCGCAGCGGCGCGAGCAACTCGCTGACGCTCGAGACGCCGCTCCGGGTCGAGCGCGTCGAGCACAACCTCTATTACGTCAACGGTACGCCGACCGACTGCGTCCACATCGCGATCACGGGCCTGCTCGAGCACGAGCCCGACGTGCTCGTCTCCGGCATCAATCACGGCGCCAACCTCGGCGACGACGTGCTGTACTCCGGAACCGTTGCCGCGGCGATGGAGGGCCGGTTTCTCGGTATCCCGTCGATCGCCGTCTCGCTGGTCCAAAACGGCGGTGAGCACTTCGCGACGGCGGCGCGGCTCGTGCGCGGCCTCGTCGAGCGCAACGTCACCGATCCGTTGCCGACGGACGCCATCTTGAACATCAACGTGCCGGACGTGCCGTTCGAGGAGCTGAAAGGCGTGCGTGTGACGCGACTCGGGTTTCGTCACAAGTCGGAGCCGGCCGTGAAGGCGCTCGACCCGCACAACCGCCCGATCTACTGGATCGGGCCTGCCGGAGCGGGCCAGGAAGTCGGGCCCGGCACGGACTTCCACGCCGTGGCCTCGGGCTTCGTCTCGGTGTCGCCGATCAAAGTCGACCTCACGGCGCATGCCGCCATCCCGAACGTCGCCACGTGGTTCGAGCGTTTCCGATGAACGGGACGACGCGCAACGGCGGCATCGGCATGACCTCGGCCCGCACGCGGGAGCGGCTCATCGAGCGCCTCAAGGCCGAAGGCATCCGCAACCCGGCCGTGCTCGAGCGTGTGCGCGCCGTGCCGCGGCATCTGTTCGTGGACGAAGCGCTCGCGAGCCGCGCCTACGAGGACACCGCGTTGCCGATCGGCTTCGGCCAGACGATCTCGCAGCCGTACATCGTTGCCGCGATGACGGAAGCGCTCATCGAAGGCGGCAAGAAGCTCACGCGCGTGCTCGAGATCGGCACCGGCTGCGGCTATCAGACGGCGGTGCTGGCGACGTTCGTGCAACACGTCTATAGCGTCGAGCGCATTGCGCCGCTGCTGCAGCGCGCGCGCTCGATGCTCGCGGAGCTGCGCATCACGAACGTGAGCCTGCGGCACGCCGACGGCTGGCATGGTTGGCGCAGCCAAGCACCCTTTCAAGGCATTCTCGTCGCGGCCGCGCCGGAAATGGTTCCGCCCGAGCTCTACGAGCAGCTCGACGACGGCGGGCGGCTGGTGATTCCGATCGGCGCGCGCGGCCACCAGACGCTGCTGCGTGTCACTCGCACCGGTGATGCGTTCGAGCGCGAGGAACTCTTGCCGGTGAGCTTCGTGCCGTTCTGCGAAGGCACGGAAACGTGAACGCGAGCCGCAAGAGCCACCGCAACCGCGGCGCCTCGGCCGCAAGTGGCTCCTGCACTGTGCGGCACTCCCGCCATCCATCGCGGTCGGCGGCGGTCCGGCTCTGCGCGCCGTGGTTAAGCCTGCTGCTGGCCGCTTGCACGGCCGCGAGCACCAGCGTGCCCGTCGACCGGCGCGAAGCGCGCGCGGCCGTGCACGTCGTGCAGCCCGGCGAGACGCTGAGCAAGATCGCCTGGCAGCATCGCGTCGACCAGCAGGAGCTCGCGATCTGGAACGGCATCACGGACTTGGACTCGCTGCGCGTGGGGCAGCGTCTGCGACTCGTGGCGCCGCGTGGTTACGTCGCCGCGCCGCCGGCGCCCGTGGCAGTGGCACGCGCCGAGCCCGCGCCGTCGCGCCAGTCGACGCCGACCCGCACGACGAAGTCGACTCCATCTGCTCGCGCTGCACCGCCGCCGCCCGCGCGTCCGTCACCGACGTCCGCGCCGCCGCGCCGCAGCGCACCGACCGCGGCACCGCCCCCGGCGCCGCGCTGGGCGTGGCCGACGGACGGCCGCATCGTCACGGCCTTCGGTTCCGACGACGGCATCGCGTCAGGGATCGGCATCGGCGGCCGCGAGGGGCAAGCGGTGCGTGCCGCGGCGGCCGGGCGCATCGTCTACGCCGGCGGGGGGCTCATGGGATATGGGCAGCTCGTCATCATCAAGCACGACGAGACCTTCTTGAGCGCCTACGGCTACAACGCGGATCTGCTCGTGACGCAAGGTCAGGATGTGGCGCGCGGCGCCACGATCGCGCGCATGGGGCAGGGGCCGGGACGGCAGCCGCGGCTGCATTTCGAGATTCGGCGCAACGGCGTGCCGGTCGATCCGCTGCTGTTCGTCACCGCGCCGCGCTGACGACCGCCAGGATAACGGAAGTGCCGCAAATGCAGGAGCAATTTGCGGCCGCTAAGGATTGAAGAGGGCGGCGACGACGCGCCGTTGCTCCTGTAGCAGCACGTTGAACGTTCGGCACGCCGCGGGCGTGTTCATGATCTCGAGCCCGATCGAGCGTGCCGCGCACGCAGCCATGAGCTCGACGTCCGGGAGCAACCGCTCGGTGCCGGTGCCGAGCACGATGATCGTAGGCTCGAGCGCCAGAGCGGGCTCGAGCTCGGCGATCGTCAGCCGGTGCGGCTCGATGCTGGTCCAGCCCTCCAAGATCTGCTCGCTGCCCACGATCACGTTGCCGGTGAGCCAGCGATCGGCGACGCGCAACCGCCCGGGTTCCCAGGCACGGATGAGATGGACGGCGCTTGAGTCGCGAGTGAGCTGCATGATCGATCGAGCTAACGAGGTCTCATCATACAAGACGCCGCGGCGCGGCCCATCTTGGCGTCACCGTGGTAGTATCTGCGCCGCCAAACTCCACGGCTCGCCCCAATGGAACCGAATCAAATCGCGCCCGCCATCGTCGCGCTCAAAGAGCGTTCCGCCGCGCTGCGGAGGTATCTTTGACTATGACGTCAAGCGCGAGCGCCTCGAGGAAGTCAACCGGGAGCTAGAGAATCCGGCCGTCTGGTCCGATCCCGAGCGTGCGCAGAATTTGGGTAGGGAGCGTTCCGAGCTCGAAGCCGTCGTCGCGACGCTGAACCGCGTCGAGAAGTCGCTCGACGAAGCAGGCGAGCTCCATGACCTCGCTCGCGAAGAGGAGGATACGAGCACGCTCGACGACGTCATCGGCCAGGTCGACAGCGTCACCAAGGAGCTCGAGGTGCTCGAGTTCCGGCGCATGTTCGCGGGCAAGATGGATCAGCACAATGCGTTCCTCGATATCCAGGCGGGCTCGGGTGGCACCGAGGCCCAGGACTGGGCCGAGATGTTGCTGCGCATGTATCTGCGCTGGGGCGAGCGGCATGGCTACACCGTCGACGTGCTGGAGCAGTCGGCCGGCGACGTGGCGGGCATCAAGAGTGCGACGATCCATCTGCACGGCGAGTACGCCTACGGTTGGTTGCGCACCGAGACGGGCGTGCATCGGCTCGTGCGCAAGTCGCCATTCGACTCGGGTCATCGGCGCCATACGTCGTTCGCCGCCGTATTCGTTTCGCCGGAGATCGACGACGACATCGAGATCGAGCTCAACCCGGCCGATTTGCGCGTCGACGTGTTTCGAGCGAGCGGCGCCGGCGGCCAGCACGTCAACAAGACCGAGTCGGCGATCCGCATCACGCACATTCCGACAGGGATCGTCGTGCAGTGCCAGAACGAGCGTTCGCAACACAAGAATCGTGCGACCGCGATGAACCAGATGCGCGCCAAGCTGTACGAGCTCGAGGAGCAGAAGCGTAGGGAGCAGGCGCAGATCGTCGAGGACAACAAGGCCGACATCGGCTGGGGGAGCCAGATTCGCTCCTACGTTCTCGATCAATCGCGCATCAAGGATCTGCGCACGAACTTCGAGAGCGGCCGCCCGCAGGCCGTGCTCGACGGCGATCTCGACGATTTTCTGCAAGAGAGCTTGAAGCAAGGATTGTAAGAGACGAACGATGGCCGACAGCGACGGACAAGAGAACCGGCTCATAGTCGAACGGCGAGCGAAGCTTCAGCGGCTGCGCGAGGCGGGCAGCGCTTATCCCAACGATTTTCGGCGCGACTCACTCGCCGACGAGTTGCTCGCGGCCTATGAGTCGCACAGCGCCGAGGCGCTCGCTGCGGCGCCGCTCACCGTGAGCGTTGCCGGGCGCTTGATGGTCAAGCGCGTCATGGGCGGCACGAGCTTCGTGAAGCTCCAGGACCGCTCCGGGCAGATTCAGCTCATGCTCAAGCGCGATCGTCTCGGTGAGTCGCCGTACGGCGAGTTCAAGAAGTGGGACGTGGGCGACATCGTTGCGGCGCGCGGCGAGCTCATCAAGACGAAGACCGGCGAGCTGTCGATCGACGCAGCCGAGCTGCGCCTGTTGGCGAAGTCGCTGCGGCCGCTGCCGGAAAAGTGGCACGGCATCACGGATGCCGAGATGAAGCTGCGGCAGCGCTATGTCGACCTGATCATGAGCGAGGAGACGCGCGAGGTGTTCCGCCGCCGCAGCGTCTTGATTCGTTTCATCCGTAGTTTCCTCGATACGCTCGATTTCACCGAAGTCGAGACGCCGATGATGCAGCCGATCCCGGGCGGCGCGGCGGCGCGACCGTTCGTGACGCATCACAATGCGCTCGACGCGACGCTCTACTTGCGCATAGCGCCGGAGCTCTATTTGAAGCGCCTCTTGGTCGGCGGGTTCGAGCGGGTATACGAGCTGAATCGTGTGTTCCGCAACGAGGGATTGTCGACGCGGCACAACCCCGAGTTCACGATGCTCGAGCTTTATCAGGCCTACGCCGGCCCACGCGACCTGATGCTGCTGACCGAGAACCTGCTGCGCGGCGCCGCCGTTGCGCTGACCGGCGGCACCACGGTCGAATACCAGGGCGACAGCTTCGATCTCGCGCCGCAGTTTGCGGAGATCACGGTCGAGGCTGCGCTCGAGCAAGCGAATCCCGCGCTCACAGGGGGGCGCGTGCGCGATCGCGCAGCGCTCGTGGAGGTGTTTGACGCCCACGGTATCGAAGCGGCTCCGGAGCTCGGTGTCGGGAAGCTGCAGTACGAGCTGTTCGAGAGGACGGTCGAGTCGACGCTGCGCGGCCCCGTGTTCGTCACGCAGTATCCGGCGGAGGTTTCGCCGCTCGCGCGCTGTAACGATCGAGATCCGTTCGTCACCGATCGCTTCGAGCTCTTCATCGGCGGCCGTGAGCTCGCGAATGGCTTCGCCGAGCTCAACGATCCCGAAGAGCAGGCGGCGCGGTTCCAGGCGCAAGCCGAGGCAAAAGCCAGCGGCGACCCGGAAGCGATGTTCTTCGATGCCGACTACGTGCGCGCGCTCGAATACGGCATGCCGCCGGCGGCGGGCTTAGGGATCGGCGTCGATCGCCTCGCGATGCTGCTGACGAACTCCCCGTCGATTCGCGACGTGCTGCTGTTTCCGCAGCTGAAGCCCGAAACCTAGTCGCGCGGCACGGCGAACGGCAGCGGCAATTCGTGTAGCGCCACACCGTCGCAGGTGAGCTCCGCGCCGGCGCTGGCATGCTCGACGACGGCGAGCAACTCGCAGCCGGACTCGGTTGCGACGCTACGCACGATCTCGCCGACTTGCACGTCTGCCGAGTGCACCGGCGCGCCGAGCGCGGGCGGTGCGGTTGCGGCGGCGTAGCGCCGCGCCCGGCGTTTGACGCCGCCCAAGTTGTGGACGCGAGCGATGATTTCTTGGCCCGGATAGCACCCTTTGTCGAACGACACGGCGCCGAGCTCGTCGAGATTCAGCATCTGCGCAACGAACCGGTCGGCGACCGCGGGCGTGATCGAAGGAAGCCCGAGGCCGATCTCGGCGAGCGCCGCTGCGGCTTCCGGCGTCGTATCGAGACCCGCGGCGAGCCGCGCCAGGGCGGCCGGCGCACCGAGTAGCTGCCAATACGCCGATCCGACGCGAACGAAGGTGACTTCGTCGCGGCGCACCAGCCGGTTCGGCAGCGTGTCGGTCGCGACACCGAGCTGCGTTAGCCACGCATCCGCGCCGCCGAGCAGCGCCGTCACACCGACATCGGTTGCACGCTCGAGGGTGACCTTGGAGCGCAGGACGAACAGGCGCAATTTCTTCAGCAGCTCGTCGGCGCCGTCGCGCGGCGTCACGAGCAGCCAGCGCTCGGGTAGCGGGCAGACCCGCAGCAAGGCTCGCACGCGACCGCGCGCATCGGCCCAGCCGGCGAGGGGTGCGTGCGTGGGGGGGAGATCCGCGACGGCGCGGCTCAGCTGGGCGTGGAGAAAGCGGGCCGCGTCGGCGCCGCGTGCCTCTAGGCACACGTAGTCGTGGAGTACTGCATGCTGCAAAGCCATCGGCCGGTCCGTCGTCGTCGCTTGACTCGCCGGAAGGCGGCGCGCAAGCACTGTCGTAGTGCGGAGTCTAGGGGTTTCTGGCAAAATTTGCCGATGCCTGATGACAGCGGTACAACGCCGGGCGCCGATACGGCACCGGCCGCACGGCCTCGCGCCGATAATCCACCGCCGCAAGTACCCCAAGGTAGCCAGAGCCGCGAGATCGGCGGCCCGAAAGGGCCCGAGCCGACGCGGTTTGGCGATTGGGAGCGCGCGGGACGCTGCATCGATTTCTAGACATTCAGGGAGTGGCGAACAATGCACGGGGTTCAGCGACCGCTGTCGCCGTACTGGATCTATCGCTGGGCGATCACGATGTGGCTGTCGAGCCTGCATCGCATCACCGGCTTGTTGCTGTCGGCCGGAGCGGTCGTGCTCGGCGTTTGGCTGATCGCTCTCGCGAGCGGACCCGAGTCGTTCGCTGCCGTCGCGGGCATCGTAGGCGCGGGCTGGTTCAAGCCGCTGCTCGTCGGTTGGACGTTCTGCTTCTTCTTCCATCTCGCGAATGGCGTGCGGCATCTGTTCTGGGATGCCGGCTACGGGTTCGATCCGAAACGCATCCGCGCGAGCGGCTGGACCGTCGTCGTCGTGACGGTCGTGGCCACGGCTGCATTCTCGTTTGCGGCCATCATCTAAAGGACGCGCCGATGAGCTTGATGACCCCGTTGAACCGCGTTCTCGGTCTAGGCGTGGCCAAAGGCGCCGGCGAGCACTGGTGGCTGCAGCGCGTGACGGCCGTTGCATTGTTGCCGCTCGGCCTGTGGCTCGCGTACAGCCTGCTGACGCTGCGCAGCTTCGACTACGTAACGGTCAGCGCATGGGTGCGAGAGCCGCTGACGAGCATCATGCTGATCCTGCTCGTCGTGGCCGTCGGCTATCACTCCGTGCTCGGCGTGCAAGTCGTCGTCGAAGACTACGTAACCGGTAAAGGCGCGCGCGCGGCCACGCTCATGGCGTCCACGCTGGCCCACGTCGGCTTGACGATCGCGGCCATATTCGCCGTGCTCAAAGTTGCATTTGGATCCTAAGCAATGACGAAAGAATACGAATTCATCGAGCACACCTACGACGTGGTCGTAGTGGGAGCCGGCGGCGCGGGACTGCGCGCCACGCTCGGGCTCGCAGAGCAGGGCTTGTCGACGGCTTGCGTGAGCAAGGTGTTCCCGACGCGCAGCCACACCGTGGCGGCCCAAGGCGGCATCAGCGCCGCACTCGGCAACATGGGCGAGGACGACTGGCGTTGGCACATGTACGACACCGTCAAGGGCGCCGACTGGCTCGGCGACCAGGACGCGATCGAATACATGTGCAAGGAGGCGCCGGCTTCGGTCATCGAGCTCGAGCACTACGGCGTGCCGTTTTCACGCACCGAGGACGGGCGCATCTATCAACGGCCGTTCGGCGGCATGACGACGCGGTTTGGGCAGGGAATCGCGCAGCGCACCTGTGCCGCCGCGGATCGTACCGGCCACGCGATGCTGCACACGCTGTACCAGCAGTCGCTCAAGCACGCGGCCGAGTTCTTCATCGAGTACTTCGCGATCGACCTGATCATGGAGAACGGTGCTTGTCGCGGCGTAGTCGCGCTCGACATGGCCACGGGCCGTCTGCATCGGTTCCGCGCCGAGATGGTGATTCTCGCGACAGGCGGCTACGGCCGCGCGTACTTCTCGTGCACGTCAGCGCATATCTGCACCGGCGACGGCAATGCGATGGTGCTGCGCGCCGGGCTGCCGCTCGAGGACCTCGAGTTCGTGCAGTTCCATCCGACCGGCATCTATGGCGCCGGCTGCCTGATCACCGAGGGCTCGCGCGGCGAGGGCGGGTACCTCACGAACTCCGCCGGCGAGCGATTCATGGAGCGTTACGCGCCGAACGCCAAGGATCTCGCGTCGCGCGACGTCGTGAGCCGGTCGATCACGATCGAGATTCGCGAAGGCCGGGGTGTCGGCAAGCACAAGGATCACGTGCATTTGCACCTCGAGCATCTCGGCCGCGATGTCATCGACGAGCGGCTGCCCGGCATCCGCGAGACGGCGAAGATTTTCGCCGGCGTCGACGTCCTGAAGGCGCCGATTCCGGTGCTGCCGACGGTGCACTACAACATGGGCGGCGTGCCGACGAATTATCACGGCGAGGCGTTCACGAAGGACGCCAACGGCAACGAGCAGATGGTGCCGGGCCTGATGGCGATCGGCGAGGCTGCCTGCGTCTCCGTGCACGGCGCCAACCGCTTGGGCTCGAACTCGCTGATCGACCTCGTCGTGTTCGGCCGCGCCGCGGCGCACCGGTGCGGCCAGGTCATCGAGCGCAGCGCGCGGCGCCGGCCGCTGGCGCCGGGCGCCGGTGAGCAGGCTGTAGCGCGGCTCGACAAGCTGCGCAACGCCAAGGGCAAAACGCCGACCGCGAAGATCAGGCTCGACATGCAGCGCGTCATGCAAGATCACGCCGCGGTGTTCCGCACCGGCGAGTCGCTGCAGGAAGGCATAACCAAGCTAGAGCAAGTGTTCGCTTCGTTCGCGGACGTGTCCGTCAGCGATCGATCGCTGATCTGGAACACGGATCTCGTCGAGACGCTCGAGCTCGATAATTTGCTTCTTCAGGCAATGGGCACGATCAAGTCG
>Ga0157380_10003116_pt1 | contig 11306 bp, 12 predicted proteins | sample S35metaG_FD_119757 | JGI IMG/M metagenome (GOLD analysis project Ga0157380, IMG submission 119757) | Switchgrass rhizosphere microbial communities from Kellogg Biological Station, Michigan, USA - S3-5 metaG | ecosystem: Host-associated > Plants > Roots > Rhizosphere > Soil | place: USA...
CGCGGCTTGGGCGGTGTTCGCCAACCTCCTGACGCCGCTGGCGCTGCTGCTGATGTTCGTCGGCGAGTTCCTGCTCCGCTACCGGCTTCATCCGGAATTCGAGCGAGCGACGTTCACCGCGGCGATGCACGCCTATGCCCGGCGCGGGGCGGCGCCGGCCGATCCTGCGCCATGAGCATGGAGACGCTGCTCGGGCCGGGTCCGCTCGACGCTGCGATCGCCCGCCGCGACGGCGTCGCGATCAGCCGCCGCCAGTACTTGGCCGACACGGCGGCGCTCGCCGAGCGGCTGCCGCCGGCGGGGGCGATGCTCAATCTCTCGGTCGACCGCTACCTCTTCGCGGTCGGCCTCGGCGCCGCGGTGCTGCGCGGCCAGGCCTGCCTGCTGCCGCCGAACCACACGCCGCACACCGTGGAGCGGCTGCGCTCGCGCTTCGCCGGCACGTATGCGCTGGTCGAGAGCGAGGGCGAGGGCGACGGCCTTCCCGAGATCGTCCACGCGGCGACGCCTGCCCCGGCCGCGGCCGCGCCGGCGAATCCACAACTCGCCGCCGATGGCATCGCGGCCCATGTGCTCACCTCCGGCTCCACCGGCGATCCGCTGCCGCATGCCAAGCCCTGGGGCCTGCTCGCCGCCAGCGCCCGCACCGAGGCGGCCCGCCTGGCGCAGGCGTGCGGCCACGACTCGCTCGAAGGCGTGACCCTGGTCGCGACCGTGCCGCCGCAGCACATGTACGGCTTCGAGTCGAGCGTGCTGATCGCCCTGCACGGCGGCGCCGCGTTCGACGTCGGCCGGCCGTTCTATCCGGCCGACGTCGTCGCCACCCTCGTCGCCACGCCGACGCCGCGGGCGCTGGTGACGACGCCCTTTCACCTGAAGGCGCTGCTCGAGTCGGGCCTTGCGATGCCCGAGGTCGCGCTGATCGTCTGCGCCACCGCGCCGCTGTCGCCGCAGCTCGCGGCGCGCTCGGAGGCGGCCTTCGCGGCGCCACTGGTCGAGATCTACGGCTGCACCGAAGCCGGTCAGGTCGCGACCCGGCGCACCACCGCCGGTGCCGAGTGGCAGACCTTCGCCGGCCTGACGCTGGCCGGCGACGGCGACCGCGTCATGGTGAGCGGCGGCCACGTGCCCGAGCCGACGCCGCTCGCCGACGTGCTGGAGGTCCTCGCCGCAGATCGCTTCCGCTTGCTCGGCCGCTCCAACGACCTGGTCAACATCGCCGGCAAGCGCAGCTCGCTCAGCCATCTCGACTTCCACCTCAACGCGATCGAAGGCGTGGTCGACGGCGCGTTCTGGAGCCCGCCGGAGAGCGACGCGGCCGGCGTCACCCGGCTGGTGGCGTTCGTCGTCGCTCCGGGCATCGGCCGCGAGCAGATCCTCGCCGCCCTGCGCACGCGCGTCGATGCCGCCTTCCTGCCGCGGCGGATCGTCGCAGTCGAGGCCTTGCCGCGCGAGCCGACGGGCAAGCTCACCGCGGCCCGGCTGGCCGAGCTCGCGGCGGCGCACGGCGCCGGCAGCGCCCGGCGCCGAGGCACGAAGCGGACATGAACACGCAGGTCACCGAGCGGCTCGACGTCGCCGTCGACCATCCGGCCTTCGCCGGCCACTTTCCCGGCCGGCCGATGCTGCCCGGCGTGGCGCTGCTGGCCGAGGCGATGGAGGCTGCCGCCGCCGACCCGATCCTGGCCCGGGCGATCGGCCCGTCGCCGCGGCTCGCGGTGGTGAAGTTCCTGCAGCCGGTGGCACCTGGTGCCAGGCTCGAGATCGCCTTGCGGCTCGAAGCCCGCGCGGTCGCGTTCAGCATCGGCCAAGGCGACCGGACCGTCGCCACCGGCCAGTTCGCACGCGCCGATCTCGAAGCCACGGCTGCACCATGAAGAGCGAGGGCAGCGCCACCGCCGCCGCGAGCTGGGCCGAGCACCGCGAGCGCAGCAACCTGCAGGCGGCGCGGGCGATGCGCTGGATCGCGGTCGCCGCCGGACGTCGGGCGACTCGGCTGCTGCTGCATCCGGTCGCTTGGTACTTCTTCTTCGCAAGCCGCGAGCCGCGCCGCCACTCGCGCCGTTATCTCGACCGGGTGCTCGGCCGCCCGGCCACCTGGCGCGACGGCTACCGCCACGTCTACACCTTCTGCGCGACCGTGCTCGATCGGGTCTACCTGCTGCGCGAGCAGTTCGACGAGTTCCAGTTCGAGGCCAGCGGCAGCGAGGTGATTCTCGAGCCCGCGGGCCGCGGCGAAGGCCTGCTCGCCTGCGGCGCCCACTTCGGCAGTTTCGAAGCGCTGCGCATGGTCGGCCACGACAAGGGCCTCAAGGTGGCGATGATCATGTACGAGGACAACGCCCGCCTGATCAACGACACCCTGGCGGCGATCGCGCCCAACACCGAGTTGCGCACCATCCCGCTCGGCCGGGTCGATGCCATGCTCGTGCTGCACCGCTGGCTCGAGGACGGCGGCCTCGGCGGCATGCTCGCCGACCGCACCCTGCCCGGCAACAACCCGCAGCGCTCGAAGACGGTGGTTCTGCCCTTTCTCGGGGCGCCGGCGCGCTTCGCCGACGGGCCGTTCCGCCTCGCCGCGCTGCTGCGCCGCAAGGTGGTGTTCATGGCGGGCATCTATCGCGGCGGCAATCGCTACGACCTGCGCTTCAGCCCGCTGGCCGACTTCTCGACCGCGGCCTCGGCCGGCGAGCGCGACGCGCTGATCAATGTGGCGCTCGCGCGTTATGTAGAGACGCTCGAGGCGCTGTGCCGCGAAGCGCCCTACAACTGGTTCAACTTCTTCGACTTCTGGGCCGACGCCGATGCCAATGCCGAAGCGCAACCCCGAGCCTGAGCGTCGTCGCCGCGCGCGCCGGGCCGCGGTGCTGCTTGTCGGCCTGGCCACAGCCCTGGCGGCGTCGGCGATCTCCGCCGCCGGCTTCGACCTGGCGCAGCTCACCGCGCAGCTGGCCCGCGTCAAGTCGGGCGAGGCCACCTTCACCGAGAAGCGCCGCGTCGAGATGCTCGACCGCACCCTCGAGTCGTCGGGCCGCCTCGTCTTCCGCGCGCCCGACACCTTCATCCGCGAGACCCTCAAGCCGCGGCGGGAAAAGCTCGAGGTCCACGGCAACATGCTGACGATGAGCCTGGGCGAGCGCAGCCGCACCGTCCAGCTCGACAGCGCGCCCGAAGCGGCGGTCATCGTGGAGGCGATACGCGGCACGCTCACCGGCAATCGCGAATCGCTGGAGCGCCTGTTCGACAGCAGCGTCTCCGGCAGCGCCGAGCGCTGGTCGCTGGAGCTGGTGCCGCGCGACCTGCGGCTGCGCGGCCAGGTCGCCTCGGTGCGTGTCAACGGTCGCGGCCCGGCCGTGCGCGAAGTCCAGGTGCTGCTCGCCGACGGCGACCGCTCGACGATGACGATCGAGCCGCTGTCCGGCGGTGCGCCGTGAGCGAGCGGTGACGGCGAGCCCTGGCGGCCGCCGCGGCGGCGCGCTCGCGGTCGCGGTCTGGCTGCTCGGCCTCGCGGTCGCGGTGGCGATCGCGATCAAGGCCCGCTACGTCGCCGACCTGTCGGCCTTCCTGCCCTCGGCGCCGACGCCCGAGCAGGCGGTGCTGCTCGACCAGCTGAAGAGCGGCAGCGCCTCGCGGCTGATCCTGGTCGGCATCGAAGGCGCCGATGCCGCGACCCGCAACGCGGCGTCGCAGCGGCTCGGCGCGCGGCTGCGCGAAACGCCGCACTTCGCCTCGGTCGACAACGGCGACACCGCGCCCTGGCAGCAGGCCGGCCGGTTCGTGTTCGCCCATCGCTATGCGCTCAGCCCGGCGGTCGACGCGAAGCGCTTCGAGGTCGAGGGGCTTCGCACCGCGATCGATGAAACCTTAACCCTGCTCGGCACGCCGGCGGGGACGCTGATCAAGCCCATCCTGCTGCGCGACCCGACCGGCGAGACGGTGCGCATCATCGAGGCGATGACGCCGGCCCAGGCGCCGAAGAGCGAGGACGGCGTCTGGGTCTCGCGCACCGCGCCGCGCGCCGTGCTGGTGGTGACGACCAAGGCCGACGGCGCCGATCTCGACGGCCAGCAGGGCGCGCTGAACTCGATCCGCAATGCCTTCGTCGAGCAGGCGCAGCGCCCCGGCGCGAACATCGAAGCGGAAGCGGGACTGCGGCTCGAGCTGTCGGGCGCCGGCAGCTTCGGCGTCGCAGCGCGCGAGAGCATCAGGAGCGAGGTCGAACGGCTGGCGATCTGGGGCGGAGCCATCATGGTCGTGCTGCTCTGGCTCGCCTTCGCATCGCTGCGCGCCCTCGCGGTGGCGATGCTGCCGGTGGCGACCGGCGTGCTGGCCGGCATCGCCGCGGTCCAGCTCGGCTTCGGCCAGGTGCACGGCATGACGCTCGGCTTCGGCACCACATTGATCGGCGAAGCGGTCGACTACGCGATCTACTACCTGATCCAGGCCCGCGCCGCCGACGGCGCGGCCAGCGCCGGCGACGCCGACTCCCACGCCAGGCGCTGGCTGCGCGAGAGCTGGCCGACGGTGCGCCTGGGCCTCCTCACTTCGCTGATCGGCTTCGCCGCGCTCGTCTTCGCCGGCTTCCCCGGCCTCGCCCAGCTCGGAGTGTTCTCGGTCGCCGGCCTGCTCGCCGCGGCGGCGACGACGCGCTACGTCTTCCCGGTGATCGCGCCCGCGGGCGCACCGGGGGCGGGCCTGCGCGAGCAGCTCGGTCGCCTGATGCGCGCCGCCGCGGCCACGCTGCCGCGGCTGCGCCTCGTCGTCTTGGTCCTCGCGGTCGCGGCGACTCTGGCGCTCATCGTCCTGCCCTCGCCCTGGCGCGGCCAGCTCGCCGACCTCAGCCCGATCGCCGCCGCCGATCTGGAGCGCGATGCCGCGCTGCGTGCCGACGTCGGCGCGCCCGATGCAGGCACCCTGGTCGCCGTGTCGGCGCGCGACGAAGCCGGCGCGCTGGCCGCGGCCGAAGCCGTCGGCGCCCGCCTCGACGCCCTGGTGAAGGAAGGCGTGCTCCAGGGCTACGCCTCGCCGGCGCGCTTCCTGCCGAGCCCGGCGACGCAGCGGGCCCGCCTGGCCGCCCTGCCCGATGCCGGCACCCTGACCGCCCGCCTCGCCGAGGCCACCGAAGGCGGCCCGCTGCCGGCGGTGCGCCTGGGCGCCTTCGTCGACGACGTGCAGGCGGCGCGCAAGGACGCCGTCTTCGACCGCGCGGCGCTCGAGGGCACGCCGCTCGCCACCGCGGTCGACGCGCTGCTGCTGCGCGGCGATGCCGGGCGGCCCTGGCGCGCCTTGCTGAACCTGCAGGCCGCACCTGGCAGCACCGTCGACGCGGCCCGGGTCCGTGCCGCGATCGCCGGCGTGCCGGGCGCCCAGCTGGTGTCGATCAAGCCCGAGCTCGACGCGCTCTATGCCCGCTATCTGGGCCAGGCCGGATGGCAGGCTGCCCTTGGCGCGGCGGCGGTGGTGGCGCTGCTGGCCCTCTCCCTGCGCAGCGCGCGCCGCCTGGTGGAGGTGCTGCTGCCGGTCGCCGCCGCCAGCGTCGTCGTGCTCGCCGTGCTGACGGCGAGCGGAACGACCTTCGGCATCCTGCACTTCGTCGGGTTGCTGCTCACGGTCGCGATCGGCTCCAACTACGCGCTGTTCTTCGACCACCTGCGTCGCACGCCGACGGTCGACGAGGACACGCTCGCCTCGCTGCTGCTCGCCAACCTGACCACGGTGGTCTCGTTCGCGCTGCTCGCCGTCTCGCCGATTCCGGTGCTGCGTGCGGTCGGCGAGGTGGTGGCGCCGGGCGCCCTGCTCTGCCTGGTGTTCTCGGCGAGCTTCCTCGGCCGGCCGGAACACGGCAAAGGCCATGGGAAAATCGTCGCATGACGCTGCCCGCCTACGTCACGGCCAGTGCCGTGCTGCATGCCGCGGCCGGCGCCGCGGTGCTGTTCGCACCCGGCGTGTGGCCCTGGGCGCTCGGCGCGGTCGGCGCCAATCACCTGGTGCTGACCGGCGGCGGGCTCTGGCCGCGCTCGCGCTGGCTCGGCCGCAACTGGACCCGTCTGCCCGAGGCGGCGGCGGCGCGGCGGGAGATCGCGATCACGATCGACGACGGGCCCGATCCGGAAGTCACGCCGGCCGTGCTCGACCTGCTCGATGCGCACCAGGCGCGCGCGACCTTCTTCGCGATCGCCTCCGTCGCCGTGCGCCATCCCGCCCTGTGCCACGAGATCGTGCGCCGCGGCCACAGCGTGCAGAACCACAGCGATCGCCATTCGCGCGCGTTCTCCCTGCTCGGACCGCGCGGCCTGAGGCGGGAGATCGAGTCGGCGCAGGCGCGGCTCGCCGACCTGGTCGGTGTCGCGCCGCGCTTCTTCCGCGCGCCCGCCGGGCTGCGCAATCCCTTGCTCGCACCGGTGCTCGAGCGGCTCGGCCTGGAGCTGGTGAGCTGGACCCGGCGCGGCTACGACACGGTCCGCACCGAACCGTCGACGGTGCTGGCTCGCCTCTGCGACGGACTGGATGCCGGCGACATCCTGCTCCTCCACGACGGCCACGCGGCACGGACCGCGACCGGCCAGCCGGTGGTCCTCGCCGTCCTGCCGGCGCTGCTCGAGCGCACGGCCCGGGCCGGGCTTCGACCCACGACCCTGGTCGACGCCCTGCCCGCGCCGCACCGTACCGAGGCCGAACCGCTCGCGGCGGCCTCCCGATGATTCACGCGGCGGCGGTGACGGCCTGGCCGGCCCTGGTCGAGCAGGCGAGCGCCTCGTACCGGCCGGCCGGCCGGTTCGCGCTGCACTTCGCCCGCGGCAAGCTGCGCTGGGATCCGGTGTTTCGCCATCTCCTGATGCACGGCCTGATCGCCCCGGGCTCGCGGGTGCTCGACATCGGCTGCGGCCAAGGCCTGCTCGCCAGTCTGCTCGAGGCGGCGGAGAACCAGTCGCGGCGCGGCCGCTGGCCGACCGGCTGGGCCCCGCCGCCGAGCGACGTGCGCCTGACCGGCATCGAGCTGAGCGCGCGCGAGGTCGCACGCGCCCGCGACGCCCTCGGCAGCGGCGCCGAGTTCGTCTGCGGCGACATGCGCAGCGTCGCCTTTCCGCAAGCCGACACGATCGTCATCCTCGACGTGCTGCACTACGTCGAGCGCGAGGAACAGGACCAGGTGCTGGCGCGGGTGCGCGCCGCGCTCGGCGACCGCGGCACGCTGCTGCTGCGCGTCGGCGATGCCGCCTCGCGCCGCCGCTTCGCCGCCAGCCAGTGGGTCGACCGCGTGGTGTTCCTGCTGCGCGGCTGCCGGGCTCGGCCGCAGCACGGCCGTCCGGTCTCGGAATGGATCTCCCATCTCGTCGGCCTCGGCTTCGAGGTCTCGCAGCGGCCGATGTCCGAGGGCACGCCGTTCGCGAACGTGCTGCTCGTCGCCCACCTCGGCCCAACTAGGAGCGACACCTGAGCCCGTCCACGCTCGACCACGCCGGCATCGAGGCGCTGGTGCCGCATCGCGGCACGATGTGCCTGCTCGATCGCATGGTCGACTGGAACGCCGAACGGATCGAATGCGTCGCCGGCGGCCATCGCGACCCGGCCCATCCGCTGCGCAGCCGAAGCGGGCTGATGGCCTCCGCGGCGATCGAATACGCGGCCCAGGCGGCCGCCCTGCACGGCGGCTTGCTGGCCCGGGCTGCCGGCGCGGCGCCTTCGCCGGGCTACCTGGCGAGCGCGCGCGAGGTCCGGCTCGCCGCCTGGCGGCTCGACGACCTGCCCGCCGCCGCGAGCGACCTGCTGCGCGTCGTCGCCGAGCGCCAGGCGGGCGATGCTGGCCGGTTGCTCTACGCCTTCCGGGTCGAGCACGACGGCCGCGAGATCGCCTCCGGGCGCCTGGCGGTCGTGCTCGACGCCGCCGCCGCATGAGGACGAGCGAGCCAACCCTCGGCCGGCGCGCCCTCGTCACGGGCGCCAGCGGCGGCATCGGCGAGGCGATCGCCGAACGGCTGGCGCGCGACGGTGCCCATGTCGTCGTCCATGCCAACACCCGCCTGGAGGCCGCGGAGGCGATCGCGGCGCGGATCGTGGCCGAAGGCGGCAGCGCCGAGGCCGTCGCCTTCGACGTGACCGATCGGGCCGCGGCGCAAGCCGCCTGCGAGCGCCTGCTGGCCGCGGGCCCGATCCAGATCGTGGTCAACAACGCCGGCATCCACGACGACGCCGCCTTCCCGGCCCTGCGCGAGGCGCAATGGAAGGGCGTCATCGACGTCTCGCTGAACGGCTTCTTCAACGTCACCCAGCCGCTGGTGATGCCTATGATCCGCACCCGCTGGGGCCGGATCGTCAACCTGTCATCGGTGGCGGCGATCGCCGGCAACCGCGGCCAGGTGAACTACGCCGCCGCCAAGGGCGCGCTCAACAGCGCGACCAAGGCGCTGGCGCTCGAGCTCGCGAGCCGCGGCATCACCGTGAATGCGGTCGCCCCGGGACTGATCGCCGCCGGCATGGCGGCGCAGATCGACCCGGCGCTGGTCGAGAAGCTGGTGCCGATGAAGCGCGCCGGCAGCGCCGCCGAAGTGGCGGCGCTGGTGGCTTTCCTCGCGTCCGACGAGGCCGGCTACATCAGCGGCCAGGTCGTCTCGATCAACGGCGCGATGATCTAGCGCCGCCGCAGCACGCTTCTACTTCGGAGCGGCGCCTTGTCCTGGCGCGGTCAGCTGACCCGCCTTGGCCGCCGCCGCGGTCTCGGCCTTGCGCTCTTCCCGCGTCTTGGTCGAGGTCGCGGTCGACTTCGCCTGCGGCGCGCCGCCCTGCCCGGCCGGGGTCAGCTGACCCGACTTGCCGGCGGCCGCGGTCTCGGCTTTGCGGGCTTCGCGCGTCTGGGTCGAGGTCGCGGTCGACTTCGCCTGCGGCGCGCCGCCCACGCCCGGCGCCGTCAACTGGCCCGACTTGTTCGCGGCCGCGGTCTCGGCCTTGCGCTGCTCGCGCGTCACCGGCGCGGAGGCCTGCGCCGAGACGTCTTGCCAGGCGAGCGTCGCCACCAGAGTCGTCACAGCCATGAGAGTGGATTTCGAATACATCATCGCTCCAGTCAGAAACGCGGGCCGTCTGCTCGCATGGGCAGTTTCTCCCGGGAAAGCGGCACCGACAATAGGATGTTGCTGGCACGCACACCCATCTGTGGCGCCCGCGCCGGGGAAGAGAAGACTGGCAGACGTGACTACTTGGTCGGACCGCCCTGGCCAGCGGGCGTGAGCTCGCCACGCTTCTGCGCCTCTGCGGTCTCCTTGAGACGCTGCTCGCGCGTCTGGGTCGACGGCTTGGCGGTCGACTTGGCCTGCGGCGCCTCACCGCCCCCTGCCTTTGTCAGTTGCCCGGCCTTGTTCGCCTCCGCGGTTTCGGCAAGGCGCTGTTCACGGGTCTGGGTCGACGGCTTGGCGGTCGACTTGGCCTTGGGCGCCTCACCGCCCCCTGGCGCAGTCAGTTGCCCGGCCGTGTTCGCCGCGGCCGTGTCGGCCTTGCGCTGTTCGCGCGAGACCGGGGCGGACGCCTGGGCCGAAGCCGATTGCCAGGCCAGCGCGGTTGCGGTGGCCAGCGTCGCCATGAGGATGAACTTGGAAGACATCTGAATCCCCTTCTGCTGGTATGCGCGGGCAGTCCCGCTTGCATCTGCCAGTGTCGCGCTCGGGAGGGCAGGGAGCATCTGCCCCTTAGGGCAGGTGTCGCCTGTCAACCGGAACCGCCGAAGGGCGCGCGGCCGGCCAGGCGGCGGGCGAGCAGCGACGGCAGGCGCAGCAGAAATCCGGCCATGAGGCGCAGATGCATCCAGGTCAGCAAGGTGTTGTCGCGACCATAGCGGAAGTGGGACACGCCGCCCTCCTCGGGTCGCAGGTACTTCACCGGCGCCGCCAGGTTGAGCGGCCGCACGCCGCGCCAGGCTAGCCGCACCACCGCTTCGGTGTCGAAGTCGAAGCGGCGCATCCAGCGCTGGCCGCGCATCACCTCGACCAGCGGTCCCACCGGGTAGACGCGAAAGCCGTAGAGCGAATCGTCGATGCCGGCGCCGAGCGTCTCCAGGTCGGTCCACCAGTTCGAGATGCGCCGGCCGCGCACCCTCAGCAGCGGCGCCGAGGCGTCGAACACCGGCCGGCCGAGGATCATCGCGTCGGGAGCGGCGAGCGAGGCGGCCATGAACGCGGGAATCAGGTCGGCGGGATGCTGGCCGTCGGAGTCCATCGTCAGGGCATGGCTGAAGCCGGCCGCCCGCGCGGCCTCGAGCGCATGCAGCACCGCCGCGCCCTTGCCGGCATTGCGCCGCGACACCTCGACTCGCAGTTCGGGGTCGTTGGCGGCCAGGGACTGCAGCCCCTCGGCGGTGCCGTCGTCGCTGCCGTCGACCACCACCCACACCGGCGACCAGGCCGCCCGCGCCGCCTTGACGGTCGCGTACACGGTCGGTCCGGTGTTGTAGCTGGGGATGACGACCAGGTGCGTGGTCGAGGCCGTCATCCGCCCAGCTCCTGGGCGAAGTACCGCTCCACCGCCCGCAGCAGGCTGCGATGGTCGGCCTGCGGCTCGAAGCGCCGGCCGAGTCGGACCCGGATCACCACCGGCGCCGGCGGCGGCCTGAGCAGCGGCCAGCCCTTGCGCAGGTAGGGCGAGTCGCTCTCGATGAAGACGGTCTGGATCGGCGCCTTCGCCAGGTGCGCGATCAGCGTGATGCCGGGCTTGAACGGGTTGATCGGCGGCCGCACCGTGCGCGTGCCCTCCGGAAAGAGCACGAGCTGGCCGCCTTCCTTCAGGCAGGCGACCGATTCGCGCACCATGCCTCGGCCGGAGTCGTTGCGGATGTAGCCCGCCAGGCGCGCCCCGCCGCCGAGGAACACGTTGCGCAGCAGCTCGGCCTTCATGACGCAGGCGCCGCGTGGCAGCCGGGCCACCACCACCATCGCGTCGTACATCGCCGGATGGTTGGCGGCGACGATCAGGCCGCCGGGCTCCTCGCGCAAGACGTCGAGGGCGCTTGAATCGACCTCCATCATGCCGAGCCGCTCGGCGGTGATCCAGCCGGTGCGATAGATGAAGGCGATCGCGCTGCGGCCGATTCGCTCACGGGTCGGTTTCGGCAGCAGCAGCGAGAGCAGCGGCGCCGCCAGGTTCCATGCGAGCGACACCAGACCGAGCTGGACGATCACGAGCGCGAACCGCAGCCGCTCACCGTGGCCGGGGGCGTGGAGCCGGTCGGCAGGCGTCAATCGTCCGCCACGACGCGCTCGTTCGATGCCGCGAAGATCCATGACATGCCGAAGCCGGCGGTGAAGGCACGGTCGCTGCGA
>Ga0157380_10003117_pt1 | contig 11306 bp, 11 predicted proteins | sample S35metaG_FD_119757 | JGI IMG/M metagenome (GOLD analysis project Ga0157380, IMG submission 119757) | Switchgrass rhizosphere microbial communities from Kellogg Biological Station, Michigan, USA - S3-5 metaG | ecosystem: Host-associated > Plants > Roots > Rhizosphere > Soil | place: USA...
ATCACGCAGGCGATCTGCGGAATCTCCAGCGCGCTCATGCGTGCCTGGTTGAAAAAAATCCGGCCGAAGTGCTGCTCGTCCGGAAACACCTCTGCCTGGTACGGCAGGTTGGCACCGCCGCTATCGACGAGATAGATGCAGGGCAGCCGGTTTTCCATGGCGATCTGCTGTGCCCGCAGATGCTTTTTCACCGTCAGCGGATAATAGACACCACCCTTCACTGTCGAGTCGTTGGCGACGATCATGACTTCTCGGCCGGAGACGCGGCCGATGCCGACGATCAGGCCGGCACCGGGAGCTTCGTCGTCATACATGCCATTGGCCGTGAGCTGGCCAATCTCCAGCAGCGACGAACCGGGATCGAGCAGCCGCTCGACGCGATCTCGCGGCAGGAGCTTGCCGCGAGCAACGTGGCGATCTCGCGTTCGCTGCGGACCGCCCAGCGCTGCGGCAGCGACCGTCGTGCGCAGTGTTTGCGCCAAGGCCCGGTTGACCTCGGCGTTGCCCTGGGCTGCCGGCGCACTGGCGTTGTAACTCGAAACCAGTCGATTCATGGACTTACCTGTTGACCCCTGGAAGCGCTGCGGAGCTTATCGCAAAAGTACCTACGGCGGCGGCGGCTCCATACAAAAGACAGGTGACCGCCGCCCGCCGTGAATGTATGATTGTCGGACAATCGTACAGTCGGTCAGTCCGCCAGGCAACAGCAGGCGACCGGAGCAACAGGTCCAAGGGGGTTTTCCATGAGTATTGAAGCGTCCACCGAGTTCGATTTTGGACTGGGCGACACTATCGATGAGGTACGCCAGCAGGTGCGACGCTTCGCCGCCGACCGCATCGCCCCGCGGGCCGCGGAAATCGATCGCAACAACGAATTCCCCGTCGAGTTGTGGCCCGAACTGGGCGACCAGGGACTGCTGGGGATCACTGTCCCGGAAAAGTTCGGCGGCTCGGATCTCGGTTACCTCGCTCATGTCGTGGTGATGGAGGAGATCTCCCGCGCCTCCGGATCGATCGGCTTGAGCTATGCCGCGCACTCGAACCTATGCGTCAACCAGCTGCGGCTGAACGGCACCGAGGCGCAATGTGAAAAGTACCTGCCGGACCTGGTGTCAGGCAGGAAAGTCGGATCGCTGGCGATGTCCGAGTCGGGCGCCGGCTCCGACGTGGTGTCGATGCAGTTGCGTGCGGACAAGAAAGGCGATCACTACGTGCTGAACGGCCGCAAGATGTGGATCACCAATGGACCCGAAGCGAGCACTCTCGTGGTCTACGCCAAGACGGATCCGCAGGCAGCCTCGAAGGGCATCACGGCTTTCATCATCGAGCGCGGCTTCAAAGGATTCTCCACGTCCAAGAAACTCGACAAGCTGGGCATGCGCGGCTCGAACACTTGCGAACTGGTGTTCGACGATTGCCATGTGCCCGCGGAGAACGTACTCGGCGAAGTGAACAAGGGCGTCAAAGTGCTGATGCGAGGACTCGACTACGAACGTGTCGTCATCGCAGGCGGACCGCTGGGCCTGCTGGCAGCCGCAATCGACGTCGCCCTGCCCTATGCACGTGAACGCAAACAATTCGGAGAACCGATCGGCACCATGGGCCAGATCCAGGCGAAGCTCGCGGATATGTACACGGACTTGAATGCCAGCCGCTCTTACGTTTACGCGGTTGCCGCGGCATGCGATCGCGGACGGGTGGCTCGTCGCGATGCAGCCGCCTGCATCTTGTTTGCAGCGGACCGAGCGACCAAGTGCGCACTCGATGCGATCCAGGTGCTCGGTGGCAACGGATACACGAATGACTTCGGCGCAGGCCGCTTGTTGCGCGATGCCAAGCTATACGAGATCGGTGCAGGCACACAGGAGATCCGGCGCCTGCTGATCGGCAGAGAATTGTTCGAAGGCGCCGCCTGAGGCGCAGCCGCATCCGAAGCAGGATCGGAGCAGTCTCATCATGAGACTGCTCCAACAGTCCTTACATTTCCCAGACCATGCCCCTGAAGGCTGCTTTGGACTGAGTCACGTACTTCTCCACCGTGTGAATGCTCAACTTCAGCTTGCACGCGGTTTCTTCATAGGAGAAGCCATCCCGCTTATGCGCCAGTAGTACCTGCGCATGCATCGATGGCAATCGCTCCAACGCCCGCTTCACCTGCTGCTCCACGTTGAGCCGCTCCGCCATGTCGTCCGTGTAACGCATCCCCGGCTCGGAAGAAGTGTCTTCATCCAGGTCGGCATCCACATCCAGGTGACCGCGTTCGTAATCCGCCTTGACGATGAAGTCCGCCAGCACATGCGCGGCAATGCCGTACAGATACGCAAGCGGCTTTTCGATGGACTTGTCTTTATCGAGCATCAAAAACCGGACCCACACCTCCTGCATCAGATCGTCGACATCCTGCGGTCTACCCAGGCGTCGAAGTAAGTAGCTGCGTAATTTATCGCGATATTGAGGAAATACCGTCAGGCCAAGGCCTGCGACTTGTTCGTGAGTTTCGATCATTGTCCCCATCGACCATCTCATCGCGACTTGCGGCAAATCCGCGCAGTCGGCTTCCCAATGCTCCCCGCGATCAGAGGACGAGCCGATGCTGGATCGACCGCCATACCGCCGCAGGCCCCCTGACAGCACACGACCCACGTAGACCCCCGTTGTCTACACAACCGTTGTTATGTCACCACAACGCGGTGAAAATCGTGTGCAACAGTCCTGTATTCCGATGAGATCAAAGACAATTTGATTTCAGTTTTCTGACAATCTTTTCTGCCGAAACGATTCATTTCGCCGAAGGCATATGTAGAGACCGAGAGTGTGATTGCAAATGCGAAGTCAGCAGTGGCGATCCAGTCACTACTTACTCAGTTGAAGATCGGCAAACATTTGTCAATCGGTTCGCAGTCAGTTGTCTTACCGAAAACGAACGACTACAGCGCGTCGGATACAACTACTGCGGTTGCTTACCACACTCTCTTTCTGAACATCGCTGTCAATTCCGTCGTTGCCTGGCAACGTCACGGATTGGACTTGGCCGGTAATTGCATACCAGCCCGGCTCAAGAAAGAACTCCGAACTGTGTTTCGCCTCGTCTGCCGGGAAGTTGAATGAGCACATCAGCGACTTTGCCTGTAACTCAAGAATCCGCTCGCTTCGCCCTGATCGCCGCCGAGAACTACAGCGACAAACTCAAACGCTACCTCAGCAGAAGAATCCAACGACACCAGGATGTGGACGACTTGGCGCAGCAGGTATACATGAAGCTGCTGCGGGTCCGCCCGACTACCAACGTGGACGTGCCCCTGAGATTCGTCTACGGCGTGGCATCTAAAGTGGTGGCCGATCATTGGGCGAGCGCTTACCGCGAAACCGAATGCTTCCCCTCCGCCGGTGAAGCTCTCGACGTCTGCGCCAACCTCCCATCCGAGTCGCTGTCAGACCGACCGGACGAGCAGTTGGATGTGCAGCAGCAACTCGAAGTGGCACTGCAGTCCGTTTCGCCAATGCACGCGGCCGTGGTGGTGCTGATCGACAGGGATGAAATGTCGCAAGAGGAAGTGGCGGAGGAATTGGGACTGAGTCCGCATACGGTGAAGAAGTACGCGACTCAGGCGAGAGCGAGGATAAGGATGGCGGGTGGAACGTCAGCGGGATGAGCCGCTACTCCCGGGCTTCAACCACCCGTTTTGTAAGAATGGGTTTCGCGCAAAGCGCCGTTGCCATAGCGCTCCAACGCGACGATCTCGTTTGAATCTGCATCGTTCGTCATGACAAAAACGCCATGCTGCGGCTGCCTCGAAAAATCGTCGGCGACACTCGCATTCGCGAGCGCTATTCCCAGCGTTGCGTGCGCTAGTAGTCTGCTATGACTGCTCTTCACTACCCGATCTCCTGTGTGTGAATCGATCTGGCGACCGAGTGCTCGCCATTGCGCTGGAAGATCGATCATCGGCGGCGGACACAGTAGTGCGTATCTGCAAGTAACTCTTATTCGGCTCGCGTATGGGCGATCGGGCCGCAACTTGCTGCGGTTGGCAGCAGAATTTCGTGGCGGCACCCACTATTTGTGGCGGCGGCGCGCGACAACTGATTGATAGTATGGTCGGCCGACAATTGGCACGTTCGCTGCAACAGACCTTCGGGCTGGGACCAACGAATGTTCGGTTGCGGCATATCCGGAGAGATCTTGCAATGAAGGCAATGACATGTTGACGGACAGGCGAACATTTCTCACGGCCCTGGCCGGAGCTGCTGCTGCAGGTCCGCACCTTGGAGCCGCAACCAATCCTGAAGAAACATCGAAGAGCAGCGCACGTTTCAAAGCGATTGCGTTCGATGGCTTTCCGATCATCGACCCTCGACCGATCACGACGAGAGCCGAAGAGCTGTTTCCCGGCAAGGGGGAGAGCCTGACGAGCGCCTGGCGCACCCGACAGTTCGAGTACACGTGGCTGCGTACCCTGAGCGGTCGCTATGTGGACTTCTGGCAGACAACGCAGGATGCGCTGACGTTCGCTGCCACCTCGACGGGCTTGCCACTCGACAGGGGGACGCGAGACAAGCTAATGCACGCGTACTTGGAATTGAAGGCGTGGCCCGATGTGGTGCAGGCACTGCAGACATTGCGGTCCGCAGGCATTCGCCTCGTCTTTCTATCCAACTTCACCGCTTCCATGTTGGATGTAGCCGTCGAGAACGCCGGTCTGCAGGGCTTCTTCGAAGCTCACCTGACTACTGATCGCGTGCAAGCATTCAAACCGGACCCACGCGCCTACGCCATGGGACTCAAGGCGTTCGGCGCCTCACGCAAAGAAATCTTGTTCTGTGCAGCTGCCGGATGGGACGTCGCTGGGGCCAAGTGGTTTGGCTACCCCACGTTCTGGATCAATCGCTCGCAGCAATTACCGGAGGAACTCGGAGTAACGCCGGACGGTATCGGCGCCGGCATGGCAGAACTGGTTAAGTTCGCGTTGGCAACGTAGCCGATAGTCACGGAGTGCGCGATCGTCGGCATTTCCATCAAAGCAGTACCCCATCACGAAGCAATCCAGGACAGAAGGCCGTTACGAGAGAGGTTCCGCGCGTATCTCGCGGCCTATTTGAAACCCGCGGGCGCAAGTCCATGCGTCACCGGACGCATCCAGATAAGCATTCTGTGGGACCTGGATCAGCTCACAGGTGTTGCCCCGTTGCTCATAGCCTCGCTGCGGTAGCCCCGCTCGCAGGCCCAACGCGCGGCGAAGGCGTGGCTCAGTGCGTTGACCGCGCCAGCACCACCGTGCAACGCAGACCGCCTTCAGCGCGATTCTCCAGCTCCAGCCTGCCGTGCACCTTCTGCACCAGCGCGTTAACGATAGCGAGGCCCAATCCGGTGCCGCCACTGCCCCGATGGCGGGATGGCTCAAGCCGTTCGAACGGCCGCAGCACACGTTCAATGTCCTGTGGCGGAATCCCTGGACCTTCATCTTCGACCCGGATCTGAATTTCAGCACCGTAGCGTTCCGTCGCCACCGTAGCGCGCTTCCCGTAGCGCACGGCATTTTCGAGCAGATTCTCAATCAGGCGCTGCAACGCCACCGGGGTGAGATCGACGTCGCCCACCTCCACGACGCGGTCGCATGACACATCAACGCCGCTGGCGATCCGGGCGGCACAGATCCGTCGAATGGTTTCGGCCACATTGCTGCGAGCCTTCATGGCGTCGCCGGGCGCTTGCCCAGGATCGCCTGGACGCTCGCTGGTCATCTCGCGCGCGAACAGCAGTGTGTCTTCGAGCAACTGTGCCATTTCATCCAGATCGCGAGCTGCCCGTTCGTTCTGCTCCGGATCGGCAATGAAATCCACGCGCAATCGCAGACGGGTGAGATACGTTCGCATGTCGTGGGCAATGGCAGCAAGAATGCGCGTCCGTTCATCCACCAGTTCGCGAATAGTGCGCTTCATGTCGTTGAAGGCAATCGACAGCTCGCGAATTTCGCGCGGACCGGCCACCACCAGTTCACCCGCGTCAAATTCCGTCGCGAAGCGGTGGGCTGCAAGGGCGAGTTGCCGCACCGGGCGCGCAGTCTGATTGATTGCGATGACGAAGGCGATGACGACGATAATGCCGAGAACCGCAGCCACGCCGGCAATCCGCGCAGCGGTCGTTGCCAGTGTCGCCGCGCGGCTTGGCGCAAAGCTCAATACCATTCCATCGTTCAGGCGCACCAGCATGCGTAGGCGACCGAGGGAACGAACACTTCCCGACTTATCCGCACTCAAGCCGGTAACGACGCCAAAAACACGCTGCGTATCCACTCGGAATTCGTGTGTAGCGAGGACTCGGGTATAGCTGCTCAATGCCCGTTCCAGCATGGGCGAACCACTGACATTCGCATCCCGAGCAGGGAAGTCGGGCAGGAGGTCGACCCTCATGGTCGGAGAATTGATCGCCGCGAGAATACGCCCCCGCTCCTCCCAGGAAGCCGGCTCTACTGCCTGAATGACGGCAACGAGTTGATTCGGCAGCGGCAACGAATAACGCAGCGACTCGCGCCCGGGCCCGCTGAGCATGGCAAGCGCGACCAACCCCTGCAGCAGCACCAGCGCAATCAGCGAGATCACGACCACGCGCGCTGCAACGCCATGCGATACGGGTGCCACTAAGCGCGTTCCACGGCCGCAGCAAACAGATAACCGCCACCGCGCACCGTTCGGACCATCGTCGGTGTGCGTGGATCGTCGCCGAGTTTGCGGCGCAGCCGGCTGAGCTGCACGTCGATAGTTCGATCGAGCGGGTTCGCGCCGCGACCCCGTGTCCAGTCAAGCAACTGATCGCGATTGAGCACGCGCTGCGCATGCTCCAGAAACACCAGTAGCAAATCGAATTCGCCGCCGGTCAGCTCGACGGGCGCACCTGCCGGATCGCGCAGTTCCCGACTTGCCGCATCGAGCGTCCAGCCGGAGAACCGATAAACGACGCGCGGAGGTGCGGCACTGACACGATGTGTTTCCCGCGTACGGCGCAGGATTGCGCGCACTCGTGCGAGCAGTTCGCGCGAGTTGAAGGGCTTGGCGAGATAGTCATCCGCACCCAGTTCCAGGCCGATCACACGGTCGATGTCCTCACCTTTTGCGGTGACGATGAGAATCGGAATGTCGGTGGAACTACGCAGGCGGCGACAGATGGACAGCCCATCCTCGCCCGCCATCATCAGGTCGAGCAGCACCAGATCGACGCGTCTGCGCGCCATGACCTTGTCGAGTTCCTCGCCGCCGCTGCACGGTGCAGCTTCGAACCCTTCACGTGTCAGCAAGCCGTGGATCAACGCGCGGATTTCCGCGTCGTCCTCGACGATGGCCACCAGGGTCTGCTCGGTCATGGGCGGATCGTGAGGCAAATCGCGCCGTAACGAAATAGCACCGGCGACGCTGTTACGTTTTGTTACGCAACCTTACCGGCGGGTCGCAAGGCGCTTACGCAACCACGCGAGGATTCACACCAAGGAAGCCCGCGTCGGGTCTCCATCACCGGTCAAGGAGCACATCATGTTCAAGTCCAGATCAAGTCGGCGAGCCGCTGTCGCGACAACTTATGTAGCCATCGTCGTCACCGCCAGCACGGTGCTGGTTGCACCTGCCGGTGCGCGCGAGCAGGCAGCCCGTATACAGGGCGCCCGCACCGGCGCCCTGGTTCAGCGCCAGACCGCACGGTCGCAGGGGCAGTCGACCACCACCCGCAGCATGCAGGGCGACCTGGGCCGCGGCGCGACCACTACTCGCAATACCACGGCAGCCGATGGAGTTGCCTCCGTCGATAGCACCACCACGCTCAACAACGGCCAGAAGATCGACAAGCAGGGTTCGCTCGTCGACAACGGTGACGGTTCAGCTAGCTACGATGCATCCCGCACTGGCGCGCGTGGCACAGCCAGCGCTGCCGGTACGATAGCGAAAACCGAGAACGGCGTCACTCGCACCGGCACCGTCACCGGCGCGGCCGGCAAGAGCGTGACGACGAGTGCGGCGACCGTTCGCGCCGACGACGGTGTATCGCGAACGCAGTCCGTCACCAATGCGCAAGGCCAGACCGTCGCGCGACAGTCGGACTACAGCTATGCGCAGGGTGAGGGTGTGAGTCGCAGCTCGACCACGACGGGTCCCAATGGACAGTCGACCAGCAGCAGCGCCAATGTCCACGTCAATCCGGACGGCGGTGTAACTCGCGACTCGAGTATCACCAATGCGCAGGGGCAACAGGCCACGCGTTCCGCCACGACAACCCTGGACGGCAACACGCTGACCAACTCGGCCACGGTCACCGGTCCGAACGGCGAGCAGAAAACCAACGAACGCTGGATTTCTGTTTACCCGGCCGCGACTAAGTAATTCAAGTCCAACACCCCTTCCTCACACTGTGGGGAAGGGCTCGGAAAATGATTCTCAAGGAGACTCACATGATCAAGCACATGGCCCTGGCAGCAGTCCTGCTCACATCCAGCGGGGCCGCACTGGCGCAGATGCGATCGAATGCGGAGGCCGTGTTCGAGCAAGCGGATACGAATCACGACGGCAATGTGTCGCGTGAGGAATTCATTGCGGCACGTGCCGGGCAATTCTCGAAACTGGACCGCAATGGCGACGGCTACATCGACGATCAGGACTTGCCCAAGCGAATGATGGCGATGCAGCAAGCCAATGCCCGCATCGCCGAGCTACGCCAGCAGTTCGACGCGAACGGCGACGGCAGGATCAGCCAGCAAGAGTTCGCACAAGGACCGACACCGGTCTTCGATCAGGCCGACAGCAACGGCGATGGCGTGCTGAACGCACAGGAACTGGCCGCAGCGAAGACAATGGCGACGTCCCGCGTATCGGCAATGCGCCAGTCACAGTCTCATTAACGGTTCTCTTTGAAGAGGAGTTACTGCCGTGTGGCAATCAGCAGCAAGTGGGATCGATGCGCGGCCGATGGTTGTATTCGGAGCGCTCGGGGTGGTCGCCCTGGAGGCCATCTGGCGCACTGTCGTGCAGCGTCGCAGCTACGACGCCAAAGCAGCAGCGGCATCCTTTGGGGTTGCCATCGGGCACTCTTTCTTTGGATTGCTGAACGGTGCAGCGGTGAGCGCCGTGTATCTCGCGCTGTGGGACATCACACCGATTCATCTGCCGCCTAATGACTGGCGCACCTGGGTCGCAGGCTTTGTCGCCGTGGAGTTCGCGTACTACTGGTTCCATCGCTGGAGTCATACAGTTCGCTGGCTATGGGCCAGCCACGCGGTACATCACTCGGCGGAAGAGTTCACATTGCCCGCGGCGGTGCGGCTCGGCTGGACCAGCGCCCTGTCTGGGGGCTGGCTGGTATTCGCGCCGCTCGTTCTATTGGGCTGGCATCCGACGATTGTCGCTGGATTGCTGGCACTCAACCTGGTGTATCAGTTCCTGTTGCACACGGAAACGATCGGTCGACTCGGTTTTGTCGAGCGCGTGCTCAATACGCCCGCACATCATCGTGTTCATCACGCATGTAACGCCGAATACCTGGACAGAAATTTCGGCGGCGTGCTGATCGTCTTCGATCGCTGGTTCGGAACTTACGCCACAGAGCTTCCGCACGCCCCTTGCCGCTACGGCTTGGTCAAGCCGGTGCACTCCTACAACCCGGTGCGGCTCGCCCTGCAAGAGTGGCACGACATGCTGAAGGCCGCTTCGCAAGCAACTTCACCAGCCGCGGCTCTACACGCGCTGTTCGGCCCGCCGCCCCCTGCAGATGTGCCGCAGCAAACCCTCGGCGCGTAACGAATCGGATTCAAGTGGAGCATCTATAATGGTTTCATCCTCACGACAGACGACTCGATTGACCATCAACGCGCTGTCCGCGATCACGACACTGACACTGCTTTCGGCAACTGCCCATCCAGAATCAGGCGCAGCAATTCCGGGCCGATCCGCGGCGCTCAACGTGCAGTCCGACGACAGCGACTCGCACGATGTAGCCGGCACGCTGGTGCTGCCCTTCGGCCAGCATGCATGGACGCAGTTGATGGCCGGATCCACGCATGCCAGGATCGACAATGAATCGACGGATACGCGCATGGCCGGTGCGAGCGTCGGCCTCCAGACAGGGGCTTTCCAGTCGCGGTTGGCCTTTGCCTATCGCAAAGACAACGACTCGTTGCGGCTGCAGGATTGGAATGGTGCCGTGACTTACTTCGCGAAGCAGGGCAGTCTCGGTATCGATTTGTTCTATCGCACGTCCGAAGATGAAACCGTCATCAGTCGCGGTGGTCGCCTTCGGAATCCCAAGGCAATTGCAATCGCGAACGACGAAGCGCCGCATCGCGCATCCCCAAGCCTTTACGTGAGTGAGTTGCGAGCGGATGGGATATTTTGAGAGAAGCGACAGAGAAGTACGTTTCCAAGGAGTACGTCGGCGAGATGAAAACTAAACCTCGCCCGTCGGCGGCAGCTCGCCGATCGCCGTGATGACACACTCGATGGCAGAGCCATCGCTCTCACTGCCGCGGTTACTATGACGAACACATTCATCAATGTGTCCGCTCATTAACGCGGCGCATCGCATCGGCGCCGCAGTAGGCGTTCAACTCTCGTTGCTAGGTAGTCAACACCTATGTTCGGAGGCGAACGGAGAGAGTCGCAGAGCTGCTGTATTCCTTGGCACTTCCAAGGAGTGGATCTTCCGCTGTCCGCGTGCACTTCAGCCGCTAGCAGCCCCCCTGATCGGCGCCGGATCACCAATGAGAAGTGCATGAACAGGATCGACGGATACTTCAGAGTTCGCACATGGGGCGTCGCATTGCTGCTGAGCGCCCTTGTAGGTTGCGGAGGCGACGGCGGTCGAGATCCCATTCTAGGTACTGGTGACAACGTGGCTTCGCCGCCGACAATCACCGCCGTAGCGCCAGACAGTGGGGCTGCCGCCGTATCCGTCAAGACTCCGGTTGTGACGACAACGTTCAGCGAGCCGATGTCGCCGATCACCGGTGGCGCAACATTCACCGTAACGTGCGCCTCGCCCTGCGTTACTCCGCCAGGCGCTGTAACGCTCGATTCGACGGGAGCGATCGCCAGCTACACGTTCAGCGATGGCTCGATGCTCGAGCCGCTCACTGTCTACTCGGTAACTGTCACAGGGGCACGGAGCCTTGCCACAGGGCTTGCATTGGCGACGCTTCGCACATGGTCCTTCACGACGGGTGTGATTCCCGACGTAACGCGGCCGAGAGTAACACTGACGATCCCGGCGACCACGAGTCCAGGACCCACTGGCGGCGTCGCCACGGACTCAGCCATCGCGGCAGTGTTCAGCG
>Ga0157380_10003119_pt1 | contig 11304 bp, 9 predicted proteins | sample S35metaG_FD_119757 | JGI IMG/M metagenome (GOLD analysis project Ga0157380, IMG submission 119757) | Switchgrass rhizosphere microbial communities from Kellogg Biological Station, Michigan, USA - S3-5 metaG | ecosystem: Host-associated > Plants > Roots > Rhizosphere > Soil | place: USA: Michigan...
CGTTTGCGGAAATCAAACTTCGAGGACTTCGTTGTTATCGAGTTGGAAAAAGCACCGGGGGGAACTTCGCGTTCCGGCTCAACTAAAGACATCTCCTTTCCATGGGGTGCGCATTACATTCCCGCGCCCATGAAAGACAATACCGAACTGGTTGCTTTGCTCGATGAGATGGGAGTCATCGAGGGAGCTGATCAGAATGGCGAGCCGGTAGTGCGTGAAGAGTTCCTCTGCCGCGATCCCGAAGAGCGCGCTTTTTACAAAGGTCGTTGGTATGAAGGATTGTATTTGCACGCGGGCGAATCCGCAGAAGACAAGCGGCAGTTTGAAAAGTTCAATAGCGAGATTGCCGGCTGGATAGGCTGGCGCGATGGCAAGGGGCGTCGCGCATTCACACTTCCGATCTCGACTTGTTCTGACGACGCTGAGGTAACCGCACTTGATCGGATTTCGATGGCGAAGTGGCTTAACCAACGAAGTCTTGATAGCTCTCGCCTTCGCTGGTGGATCGATTATGCCTGCCGCGACGACTACGGGATGAGACTGGAGCAGACTAGCGCCTGGGCTGGTCTTTTCTATTTCTGTTCCCGGGTCGCCAAGCCCAATACTGAGTCGCAACCCTTAATCACCTGGCCTGAGGGAAATGGGCGACTGGTTCAGCAACTATTTGAGAGTGGCCGCACGAAGGTTCAACTCAATCGCGCGGCAGTGGAAATAATCCCCGTCGAAGAAAAAGGCCGGTCCCGCGTCGACGTAATCACACTCGATCAGGACGGCAACAACCCGCGCGGCTACCGCGCTCAAAGGGTGATCTTTGCGGCACCTCAATTCGTCGCTCGCTATGTGATTCGTCCCTACCGCGAGAATCCTCCGTCGCATCTTGCTGAGTTTGAGTTCGGATCATGGATGGTCGCCAACCTTAGCCTGCGCGATCGCCCAATGCGGATGTCGCCCCGAGACTTTCCGCTGGCTTGGGACAACGTACTCTACGAAAGCCCCTCGCTTGGATATGTTGTGGCCACGCACCAACGCAGTCGTGATCTAGGTCCAACAGTTTTCACTTATTACTATCCGATGTGCGACGAGAATCCGCGTGAGGCGCGAACGCGGCTTTTGCAGAATGATTGGCGCAACTGGGCCGAGGTGACGCTTGCCGATCTTTCTCGCGCTCACCCTGACATTCGAAGTTTGGTTGAACGCCTTGATGTGATGCGGTGGGGCCACGCGATGATTCGTCCAAAGACTGGGTTCATCTGGGGGCAAGCTCGACGCGCGGGAGCAAAACCTTTTCGATCGATCCACTTCGCTCATTCCGAACTAAGTGGAGTTGCGCTCTTTGAGGAAGCTTTCGATGTGGGGCTGCGAGCTGCCGATGCAGTTCTTAAAGAATTGCGGCGTTAAGTTGTTCTTAGTCAGAAGAATTGGGGTGCCTCCGAGGCACCCCTTTCAGATCAGGGCATCCCTAATCGTGGTGGGGCCGGATCAGGGCAACGAACTTGCGGATGAAACAACCGAAAAAAAAGATGAACAAAAATCCCGGTTCGGCGGTGTTATTTACGCAGGAACGAAATTCCCGCCCAATCACAAAAAAGGTGAGAGAAAATGTTTGATTCAACGCGACGAAGGTTCTTGCAGCAAACGGGAATCGGGCTGGCGACTATTGGTGCTTCGGGCCTGATACTTCGCAGTGACGCTAACCCAACACAGGAAGTGGCCCGAGATCAGTCAAATCGCATTCTGATCCAGATGGGGCCCATTTCTAAAGAGGGCACATCCGCAGTCAGCGAGTTGAAGAAGGTAACACCATTTCCTTACGGTCCTTTCTACCGGACAGGCGCACCATTCAGAGGCAAACTTAGTTTGCCCGGAGAGCCAGGGACACAGTTTGTGCTTTCCGGTCGTGTCTGGGCCTTCGATACCAAACGGCCTTTGTCGGGCGCAGTTTTGGACTTTTGGCACGTCGACATGGATGAGAAGTATTCAAATGGCACAACCGATTTCCGGAATCGTGGCAGGTTGGTTTCATCGGAAACAGGTTATTACGAATTAGAAAGCATTCGTCCGATTCCTTATCGACCAAACCCCAAGGGTGCTCCTGAATTCTGGCGCTGTGCGCACTTCCATCTCCTGGCAGTTTGTCCCGGGTATAAGCCACTCATTACTGAGATTCACTTCCAAGGTGATCCCAAGAAGAACGACACGATGTATCGACTTGAAAATGCGATAGCCGTCGAGGAAAAGAAAGTTAACGGTGCGGTTTTTCAGACCGGTGTGTTTGACGTTGTCCTGGAGCGTGAAGATAGCTCGAAAACTTAATGCGTTAGGTGATCACGGGTCTCGCGGCGAATCAGAGCGGCGTCGCGTTTAAGCTTGCCACCGCACTGCAAATCAAGACACGCCCAGACGCCCACCTATTTCTGATCGTCCAGCGCATGTTGAAACCGTGGCGCAATCTCGTCGAGCCATTGATTCAGCTCAGGTTGCGGATAATACCTTCCCTTAAGCATTACACCAGCGCGCTTCTGAGTATTGGCGATATCTTCCAAAGGGTTGGCCTCCAGCAAAACTAAGTCGGCTTGTTTCCCCTTCTCAATCGTTCCAGTCTTATCCAGCGTTCCAAAAAACAGGGCCGGATTGCGAGTCGCTGCTTCCAGCGCCGCATAATTCGACAGCCCAGCATCGCGTAGATCGATTAGTTCGAGATGCAGCGTATGGCCGTATAACATCAGCCACTCCGGTGTGTCCGAACCCGCCATCACTCGTCCGCCTGCGTCGTAGATCGCCTTGGTAATTTTGTTCCTGATCGTGATGTACTTTTCGCGCTTCTCGATTGGCGCGGCAGCCGACAGATATTTCCTACTAACACCCATCCAGAGATCGATTGTCTTTTGCGGATAGAAGCGGAGGTCCGACTGCGCCTTGAATGATTCTTCAGTTCGGCCTTTGCCAAACGTGAATTTGAAGAGATGCAAGGTCGGCGTCACAAAAGGATTTGATTGGACAGTTAACCTGGCGAGTTCTGGAATCTTGCTTTCGTCGAGGTAATCGAGACTTTCCCAGTTCTTCGGGTTGTAGAGGTAAATATCGGAAACCGATCCCTTCACTGGCGAAGTTTCAGGCAACAGCGCTTCAAGATAAGAGTCCAGGTGTTCGATCTGCTGTCGGGCTTTGAGTGCGCGAGCGAGCCCAACGGAGCGGCTGTCCGCGTGTCCAACGACACGGATGTTCTGCTTTTGAGCTTCATCAACTATCGCTTCGTAGATTTCAGGTTTAAGAAAAGTTGTTACCTTGATGAAATCGTAGCCGGCTTGTTTCGATTCGCGTACCGCAGTTCGTGCATCGAGTTCAGTAGTTACGACGTAAGCATTGCTGGATTTTCGCCCGGTGAATTGCGGACTGGCAGCATAGATCGTCGGCGCAGTGATCTCTTCCTTCGCACTTTTTCCGCGCAGCGCGAGTTGTTCAGGCGTCCCGGTCATCAAACGAATAGTCGTGACGCCGTGAGCAATCATTATCTTGAATTCATCTTCTGCGAGGGCATCGGGAAAATCATCATCCGTAAAAAGATGAACATGCATATCGGACAAACCGGGAATCAAAAACTTGCCCGTCCCGTCAATTCTCTGCGCGCCTGCCGGGATCTTGATTCGCTTGACGTCGCCGATTTCCACGATGGCTCCGTTGCGGACCATAACAGTCTGATGTGGCAGTACACGCTCTTTGTCCATCGGAACAACGTTAACGTCAACGAACGCCACAGTCGTTGGAGTTTTCGTTTTGGCCGCACTTGATATCGCAATCAGCAAGATAGAGAGCAGAAGCATCGTCTTCTTCATCTAGGCCTCCTCGGCACTTATCAGTGTATCGACATAGTCGCCCAGAATGTCCGTCGCACAAAATCTTCGGATCTGAGATTGTGGAGCTTTGAACAAGGAGTCGTACTAGCGTCCGCGGACGGTTGCGGCTAAGATGACTCAGCTTTCAGCGCCCAGGTAACTAATCAAGAAATAGTTGAGTTGTTCTATTGACGACGGTACCCCCCAACCTCGCCGTTAGAAATTCACCCGACCGCTTGTCTTGGCCGCGGTAGTGGTGGAAGTCTGCACGGCACTTTCATTGTCAACCCATCAAAGGAGAAAGTTCATGCAAGCAGAAAAGAAAATGACGGTTAATGCACCTACCAGCTTGAGCGAATATGACGCGATTACGAAGACGGTGCAGAACTACATCAATGGCGGCAAGACCGGAAACACCGCCGACATGAAGCTCGCCTTCCACCCGGACGCAACCATCTTCGGTTATATCGGATCGGATTTGTTCGCTGGCCCTATCCAGGGGCTTTATGACTGGAACGATCAGAATGGCGCGGCGGCCGAACTCGAAGGCCGGATTACCAGCATCGATCTCGCCGGCACCGTTGCCACGGTGCGACTGGAACTCGACAACTGGACCGGACATCGGTTCACAGACATGTTCACGCTTCTGAAAGTCGATGGCGAATGGAAGATCATGAACAAGGTTTTCCATCTTCATCCGGAAAACTAGATAAGGGAAAGAACATGAAAATGAGCTCCCCCGCCGGGCTGTTTGCAGCCTGTGCGATTGTAGTGGTTTTCAGCGTGGCTACACCTGCCCAGCAGAAGCGATGTTCGACTGCTTCAAAGTTCGGGCCTAATGATCAGATCGGCAACCTTAATTACCTCACTCCTGAAAAGACAATTGCCGCAAGCAAGCTGATTACGAAGGGCAAGGCGTACCGCCTCGGCGTCGAGACGAATAAGAACACGCCCGCGTTCGGCACTCGCACCTTCTCGATAACCGTATTGCAACCGGGCCAGGCGGGAGGAGCTTCACTCGGTCCAACCAAGACTACCTACAATGACGACATCATCACCGGCTGGGTAGGTATCGGTTCGCAAATTGACGGCTTGGGCCACGCCGGCATCGACAATCTCTATTTCAATTGCAACAAGGCAGCTGATTTTGCGATGCCGGACGGCCTCAAAAAGCTGGGCATCGAGAATGTGCCCGCGGTTGCCACGCGTGGTGTGCTGCTCGATATGGCTGGTTACTTCAATACCGACGTTGTGAAAGAAGGGACGGCTTTCAACCGGGTGGAAATTGAAGGAGCGATGAAGCGACAGGGCATCCAATCCATCGAAAGAGGCGATGTTGTGCTCTTCTACACAGGCTGGCAGAAGCTTTTGGGCAAAGACAACAAGCGCTTCATTTCAGTCAACCCGGGGCTTGGACGGGAAGGGGCCCGCTATCTTGCTTCACTGGATGTGGTAATGGTGGGAGTAGACACTGCGAACTTTGAGGTGATCCCATTCGAAAACGACGCCGGCATCTACGAAGTTCATCAGATCCTTCTTGCTCTAAATGGCATTTACATACTTGAGAACATGAATACCGAGGAGATGGTTAAAGATCAGGCCTGGGAATTTCTGTTCACGCTCGGCCCCGCGCGCATCACCGGCGGCGTTCAGGCCTTCATCAACCCGATTGCAATCAAGTAGTACCCTCGTTCGATGGATTCGACAGTTCCAAGGAGAAACAGCTTATGAAACGAGTGATTCATTTGACCTCAGGCATCGCCATCGGCGCCTTGCTGGCAACAGTCGCCTTTGCCATTTCGACGCGCGAGGCGACGCAGGATCCCGTGAAGCAGTCGCCCCAGTATTACAAAGTCTTGCTTGAGAATGATCAGGTGCGGGTAGTTGAGTACCGCCTGAAACCGGGAGAGAAAGAACCGATGCATACGCACACAGCAGGGGTTCTGTACATCTTCGGCGATGCCAAAATGAAGACTACGTTTCCCGACGGGCGGACGGCGGAGAGCTCTGGTGGCGCTGGAGAAGCCCATTGGCGCAATCCAGTAACGCATGGCTTGGAGAACATCGGAACTACCGAAGCGCATGCGTTGGCTGTCGACCTTAAGAAGCCTTGCGCGCCTTAGTGAAAGTTAGTTTGCCGCGCCTCGCCCGCGTGGTAGTAATCGCACTGCGAAGATGAAACGCTGCCCTACTTGCAACCGTCTTGAGAGTGATAGTGCGCTCGCGTTTTGCCGCGTCGATGGTTCTCCGCTCGCTGAAGCTTCAAGTGAAATCGAGACCAGCCTTCTTCCCCAGAACGTAACGGATTCGGGTAGTGTCCGTTCAACCGGACCGACAACCGTACTTCCCGCCTCAGATGTTCAATCGTCAACCGGACAATTGAAGAATGATGACTCTTCACGAAAGCATGTGGCGTCTACTCGCGGTTCACTTATCGCCGGTGCGATTGGAATTGTCCTCGTTACTGCGCTTGGGGTGGGAAGCTACTGGATGTATGGCCGCTCAGCCAAACAGATCAGCTCTATCGCAGTGATGCCCTTTGTTAATGAAAGCGGCAACGCTGATGTCGAATACCTTTCAGACGGAATGACTGAAACGCTGATCGCCAGTCTGGCGCAACTGCCAAATCTTAATGTGAAAGCGCGCTCGTCGGTATTTCGTTACAAGGGCAAAGCGACTGACGCGAAGTCGATTGGGAAAGAACTAAACGTCCAGGCAGTCTTGAACGGTCGCGTTATGCAACGCGGAGATCAGTTGACCCTGAGTCTCGAGCTGGTTAATGCGGAAACGGAAAATGTGATCTGGAGCGAGCAATACAATCGGAAGCAAGCAGACCTTGTCTCTTTACAAACCGAAATTGCTCGTGATGTTTCGAGTAAGTTGAAAACCAAACTGTCAGGGGCAGACGCAGCGAAACTAGAGAAGACCTACACCACAAATTCCGAAGCGTACAAACTTTATTTGCAGGGACGCTTCTACTGGAACAAGCGAGAAGAAAAGGAATTCCGAAAAGCAGTGGAGTATTACGATCAGGCAATCGCTCTCGATCGTACTTACGCACTCGCTTATGCCGGCCTAGCGGACACTTACGCGCTGCTTGCCACATTTGGCTTCATGCCAACGGTCGAAGGCATACCCAAGGCGCGTGGATTTGCTCGCGAGGCCCTGAGACTGGACGAAACTTTAGCCGAACCGCACACCACCATCGCTTACCTGTCAGTCACATACGACTATGACCTTGCAGCCGGCGAGCGTGAGTTCAAGCGCGCTATCGAACTGAACCCCAACTATGCAACTGCACATCAATGGTACGCGGAGTTGTTAACTAATTCCGGCAGGTTCGACGAAGCAGAGGCCGAATTTCGCCGAGGCCTGGAGATCGAACCCCTTTCGATTCCCATCAACTGGGACTACGGCAGGTTCTTCTACAACGCCCGCAGGTTTGATGAGTCTGTTGCACAACATCAGAAGACCATTGAGCTGGATCCGAGTTTTGCGAGAGCGCATCGCACCCTGTCCGAAGTGTTTCGAATGAAACGCGATTACGCCAAGGTCATCGAAGAGCGGGCAAGATTCTTCGAGCTCATTGGGCAACCACAGAGTGGGGCGCTAATTCGGGACACATTTTCCAAAGGCGGTTGGGTCGGATATTTGCGATTGATTACCTCGGACGACCCGTCGCTAAAAGAAGGTAACAATAACTGGGCTATGGCGAAGGCGTATTTGGACCTGGGCGAGAAAGATAAAGCCTTTGACGAACTAAACAAGGCGTACGAGAAACGCCTCTCAAGTTTGTGCTGGCTCAAAATTGAGCCTCAGATGGATCCGATACGTTCCGATCCGAGATATCAGGAGTTGTTGCGCAAGATGAACTTCCCGCAGTAAGGGCAATACTTCCAGGTGACTAGGCAATTGGAAAACTGCGCTAACTCAGCAACCCGGCAACGATTGAGGCCATGAAACGTATCCCCCTGACAACTGCGATTCTGATCATTGTTACCTTGCTGAGTTCAACGACTCAGAAGATCAATCAATCGGTATTGGGCCAGGATAAACGCGCCGCAAAAGGGTCTCCGAGTCCCTATCTTTTTGTTTGGGCGGGTGACGATGATGGAAAAGACTCAGACTTCCTTGCCGTCATCGATGCACGGCCATCCTCGCCAGGTTACGGGAAAGTCGTCGCTACTTTGCCGGTGGGAGTGAAGGGCACATTTCCTCATCACACAGAATATGAGTTTCCAAAAGAATCGATCTTGTTCGCCAACGGCTGGGGTGCTGGGCGCACGTTTCTAATCGATCTAAAGAATCCGCGAAAGCCAAAATTGACCGGGCAGTTTACGCAAATCTCAGATTATGGCTTTCCACATAGTTTTGCGCGGTTACCTAATGGCAATGTCCTCGCCACGTTCCAAGTGAAGCGCGAAGGATACGAGCCGCCGGGTGGATTAGTTGAACTGGATAGTCGGGGCAGGTTTGTGCGAGCGAGCAGTGCAGAGGTTCCCGGTCTCGACAAGAAACTGCTTTGGCCCTACAGCCTGACCGTCCTCCCCGAAATTGATCGTGTGGTAACAACGAGCACGGAAATGGGTCTGCCGGATTGGGCACAGCCTCAGTCACACACTTCAACAAAGCATGAGCACAATCTAACCGATACTCATCACATACAGGTCTGGTCCCTAAAAGACCTGCGCTTGCTGGCAACTGTCTCGCTCCCAGTTCCGCCCAACGGCAGATCTCATCTAAATCCAGCCGAGCCTCGAGTGCTGCCGGACGGCACGCTTTATGTAAACACGTTCAACTGCGGACTCTATCGCGTCACGGGGTTGGAAGGCCCATCTCCTACCGCAGAGTTTGTCTACGAATTCCCCGGCGCAAAAACCAAGCTTGAGTGTGCGGTGCCAGTTGTGATGGGAAAGTTCTGGATTCAAACCGATCCTTCGCTACCGGGACTGATCGCCCTCGATATCAGCAATCCCGCAAAGCCCGTCGAAGTTTCACGTCTGGTTTTTGACAGGCAGTACGAGAAGACGCATTGGGTAGCTGCGGATCGAGAAGCAAGCAGATTAGTTTTGACCGGTAACCATAGATCGTGGGTGTTGATTGCGAATCTCGACCAAGAGACTGGGAAGTTAACACTCGATGAGGACTTCCATGAAAAGGGTGTCGATCATCCGGGAATTGATTTCGACCGCCGCCGCTGGCCTCACGGGGCCACAGGCAAAGCTGTCGTTCATGGTGCCCTTTTTTGGACCCGACCCTGAGCCGGTGCGTGACTGAGCTTAACAAATGACCTCTGCTGACGAACAAACAATTCGCCGCTTAGCTGAGGGCTACACGGCCGCCTGGTGTAGTCAGAACGCCGCAAGTGTGGCCGCCCACTACGATGAGAGCGGCTCGTTGAGGGTGAATGATGACCCACCGGCCGTCGGTCGTGAAGCGATCACGCAGGTGGCGCAAGGATTCATGACCGCTTTTCCTGATATGCAGGTCGCGATGGATGACCTGCACTTGGAAGACGATGGCGCCATCTATCACTGGACGCTGACTGGCACCGACACGGGTCCGGGTGGGACGGGCCGCTCGCTGCGAATCAGCGGGTTTGAAGTCTGGGAGCTCGGCACCAACGGGCTCATATCAAATTCGCGCGGTCACTTTGATAGTGACGAATATTTCCGCCAACTTGAACCCTAAAAACTTCGCTGCGAAATCTGTATGTAGTGCCGCTAACGCCTGTCTGAGATATCCTGCACGTTAACGCTGGAACACAGCTTACCGCTTGAATCGCTCGGTAACACAGAACGCCGATGATATGGTTCCACGCTTTCCAGAGGGCGCGTGATGACTGGAAATCTTCGAAGTGCTTGTGTTTGGCGAACCCCCGAGCACTTCTATTACGGTTCGCATCCACGGGTGAATGCAACACTGAAACTTGTGGCTTCCGACTGGTAGGTCAGCACTTCCAGCAGTCGGGCCTTCCTCTGTGGCTCCGGCTGGAATGAAAACCATTGCAGCAAAGTTCAGGCATTCGGGAGCAGGAACGGGATTTCCGGAAATGCCGTTGAGGTCAGCGACAAATCCGCCTCCAAAAGCGGCAACCGGAGTAAATGTATGGACTTCGCCTCCGCGATTCTCGATGATGGTAGACCTCCCGGGGGTGAGCTTCATTGCTGATGGTTGGTTTCGCCAGGCGTGGGCGTCTTGAGTTTCTTCGAGTTCTTCGATGAACTCATTAAAGGTCGTATGACCATTGCCGATGCATGCACCGTCGCCCAACACCGCGTTGAAGGTGGCGGGATCACAATCGTCATACAACCAAACTTTCTTATCACCCTGAACAGCGGCGCCTACAGTCAAACTAAATAGGGCAATAGCGGAAAGCGCTCTCCAAACCAGAGCGCCAAAAGTCAGCCTTCGTTTCATTGGTTACAACCTCCTTCTTCCGCGCCGGCTCGCTGGGCTCGATTGCGAGACGGGAAAAGTTAGTCGTCTGAAATGCCGAGAATTGAGTGCCGTGCATATACACCCGACAATTTCAGTTGTCAATAAAGAGTCGCTCAATGCGAATGCCTGGGCTATACTTCGACTCTTCAGAAGTCTCTTCGATTTCCGAGCGTTAACGGCTCCTAATTCGAACTCGAAACCTGAAACCTGTAGCGCAAAGCCCTAAGACGACGCCATTCTTAAGACGCCGGTTTACAATCGCAGGCTAGATCCCAACCCGCCCAAGGAACATAGAAAGATGAAACTCCCAAAAATACTATTCATCGCCGCTGTCACAATTCAGCTTCTGCTTACTGGCTCCGTAGCCGCGCAAAGCCCCTCATCTACAAACAACTGGCTGCAATTTCGTGGACCGAACGGTACTGGCGTGGCTGAAGGACCCACCCTGCCTTCCGAGTTTGGTGCAAACAAAAACCTTGTTTGGAAAACAGTTGTGCCGTTCGCGCGATCCTCGCCAGTGGTCACTGCCGATCGCGTTTTTCTGACAGCGAGCGAAGGCGACAAACTGATCACGCTCGCCCTGGATCGCAAGACCGGAAAGGTCTTGTGGCGACGCGACGTTGCCCGCGCGCGCCACACCCAAATCTTCAAAGCCAACGACGCTGCCTCACCAACTCCGGTGAGCGACGGGAAGAACGTCATTTCCTTTTTTGCCGATTTAGGCTTGATTAGCTACGGGCCAGATGGCACCGAGCGTTGGCGTCTACCGTTGGGACCATTCAGTAGTTTTTATGGTATGGGTGGATCGCCTGTGCTAGCGGGAAACACCCTGGTGCTGGTGGCTGACCAGCGGGCTAACTCATTCATCCTTGCCGTTAATGCGCGAAACGGAAAAGTTCTCTGGAAGAAAGACCGTACGAATTTCGAAGGCTTCTCCACTCCGGTTGTCTACACACCCAAAAATGCCCCGGCACAACTCCTGGTGCTGGGTTCAAATACGCTGGATGCCTATTCGCTCGATAAAGGAGAG
>Ga0157380_10003120_pt1 | contig 11302 bp, 9 predicted proteins | sample S35metaG_FD_119757 | JGI IMG/M metagenome (GOLD analysis project Ga0157380, IMG submission 119757) | Switchgrass rhizosphere microbial communities from Kellogg Biological Station, Michigan, USA - S3-5 metaG | ecosystem: Host-associated > Plants > Roots > Rhizosphere > Soil | place: USA: Michigan...
CACGGCGCGGGTCTCGATGTCCTGGAAGTTCAGCGTCAGGCGCTCGCCGGTGTAGACGCGCTTGTCTTCGGCCTTCTGCGCGGCCTTGCGGGCCGGCTGCACCTCGACCACGTACTGGTCGTCGGACTGGTAAGCGAGCTGTTCGAAGTCACCCGTGGCGGTGATCGCCAGGCGAACGCCATCGCCCACGCGGACCACGTCGAAGCCGCTCACCGGGGTCGCGAAATCGGCGGCGTCGTAGCGGCGAGCAAGGTTGCTCGCCACTTCGGCGCCGGCGAAGTCGACGACGATCTGGTTGCCGAGCTGGCGGAGGCTGGCCGGTGTGCGCGGGTCGGAGAGGCGCACGATCACGCGGCCGGTGCCACCCGTGCCGCGGCGGAAATCGATGCCCTTGATGGCGCGCGGACCCGAGGGAGTGGCGGAAGCCGTGCGCGGAGCCGAGGGCGAACCAGCGGCGCCCTGCGAGGCAGCGGCAGCTGCGCTCGGCGAGGCCGAACCGCCACCGATCAGGAGGATCACGTCGTTGCCCGAGACGCGCATCTGATAGGGCATCAGGCGGTCCAGGTTCAGCACCAGGCGCGTACGGCCCGAGGCTTCGGCCGCGAGCACGGAGTCCACTCCGCCTGAGCGCACGTCGATGCGGCGTGACGGCAGGGCAAGCGTCGTGTTCGCGAGGTCGAGCGAGATGCGTGCCGGGTTGTCGATGGTGAATGCCACCGGTTCGGCGGGCGGGGCCGCGTGGCGCAGGGTCAGCTGCAATTGCTGGCCCGACAGGTTCTGGACATCGATCGACTCGAGCTTGTTAGGGGTGCCCTGTGCGTGCGCGGCCGTGACGAACAGGCTCGCGACGATAGAGGCAGCCAGCCAGAACAATGTCGAGGCGGCCAACTGACGGATGGTGATCTTGTTCATTCGCATCTACTCCCTGGCGTGGAAGCCCTAATTGTTCAGCGCGAGCGAGGCAGGCCGTTCGATGTAGCCGCCCAGTCCGTCTGCAACGATTTCCACGACACTAATCTTCGAAGGCGTTATCTCGGTGACCCGGCCATCGGCCTGCCCCATGTAATTGCCGGGCAGCACGCGGTGGACGAGGCCATCCTTTGTTTTCACGAGCCCGTACGTGCGATCGGCCATGCGCAGCGTGCCGACCATTCGCAACGTATCGAGCGAGAACTGTTCCAGGAACTCACGGTTGCGCCGTGAATCGGGGCGCAGCGGGCCCGGCCCGCCGGAACCACCCGGCATGAACGGCGAACGCATGGCCGACGATTCGTAGGCATACGTTTCGTAGGGCTTGAGCTCCGGCAACGCCTTGACGCTGCCACCGGGCTCTTTCTTGGTCTCTTCGATGAACCGCTCGAGCTCATCGTCCTTGCTCGAACAACCGCCAAGCGTGCTCGAGAGGGCGAGAACACCCGCGATGAGGAGCCAGTTCTTGTTGAATTTCGAAAACATATCGATACCTGTGTTTTCGCGTTAGCCGACCGACGCGGACTTGGTCTTGTCGTCCTTCTCGGCGCCTTTCTTGCCCTTCTTGCCTTTCTTGCCCTTGGCCGGCTCGGCCTTGACCTTCTCGGCGGCGACTTCGGTGTCGTCGAGATAGCGGAAGGTCTTGGCGGTCAGCTCGAACGACAGGACGTCATAGGAGTCCTTGTCGTCGGGTTTGATCGTGATGTCGTGCAACGTCACGATGCGCGGCAGCGCGGCAATGCCACTGACGAATTCGCCCATCTGGTGGTAAGAACCGGTCAGCTTGATCTTGATCGGCAGCTCCGCGTAGAAATCCTTCTTGATTTCGTTGGCGGGCTGGAAAAGTTTCTCTTCGAGGCCCGCGCCGACGCCAACCTGCGAAATGTCGACCAGCAGGTTCTGCACTTCGGTGCGACCCGGCAGCTGCCGCAGCAGTGCGCCGAAGGAACGCTCGATGTCCGCGAGCTGCTGCTGGTAGACGGCCAGGTTCACTGCCTTGGAGTGTTTTTCCTTGAACATCGCCTTCAGCTCTTCCTCGTGCTCCGTGGCAGCGGTGAGCTTCGGCTTCAGGTCCTTGTAGACCACCAGGTAGAACAGCGCGGCCGACAGGATGACGAAGCACAACGCGACGAAGCCGACGCGCACCGGCAACGGCCAGCGCCCCGGATCGTTCGGGTCGAGTGATTTGAGGTCGTCAATAATGCTCATGGATCCGCCTCCGCCTAACCGCGCTTCTTGCCGGACGTCTTGCCCTTCTTGCCGGTGGTCTCGGCATCAGGGTCGGCTCCGCCGGCCTGGTCGGCGAACAACACGAACGAGGCACCCGCGACATCGCCCTTGTCCTTGGTCTGCACGATGTCCAGCTCGGGATTCTTGAGGTAGCTCGATCCGTCGATGTTGCGCATGAAGGTCGACACTCGTGTCGACGACTGCGCGACACCCTCGAACTTGAGGCGCGTGCCGTTCTGCGTCATGCCCGTGAGGTACACGCCGTCGGGCATCTGCTTGGCGATCTCGTCGAAGATGTGCACGATCTCGGGACGCGAACGCTGCAGCTTCTCGATGACTTCCATGCGCGCGATGAAGCGCGCCTTGTCGGCCTCGAGGCTGTTGATCTTCTCGATCTGGCGGTCGAGCACGGCGATTTCCTCGTCGAGCCTCGAATTGCGCGCTTCCTGCGCGCTCACCATCGAGTCCATCAGCATGTAACCGACACCGGTCACCACGAGGGCGCCGAGGCCAGCGACACCGAGCGACACGAGGAACTTGAGCTTTCGCTCCTTGCGTTCCTCATCGCGCCAGGGAAGTAGGTTTATGCGAGGCATTAGTCGAAGCTCCGCAGTGCGAGACCACAGGCCGTGAGCAGCGCGGTCGCGTCACGTGCGACTGCCTGCGCCTTGGCGCGGGACGAAAGTTTCATCTGACCCAGCGGATCGCCCTTCTCGGCGTTGATGCCGACACGGCTCTGGATCACTTCGGAAACACCGGAAATGTTGGCGCAGCCGCCGCAGATCAGGATCTTCTCGGGCTGGTCGCGGCCGGATCCCGAGGCGAGATAGAACTGCAGCGAGCGGCTGACCTGCTGCGTCATGTCGTCGATGAACGGGTCCAGCACTTCCGCCTGGAAGTTGCCCGGCAGGCCGCCTTCCTTCTTGGCGCGGCCGGCTTCTTCCATCGAGAGGCCGTAGGTGCGCATGATTTCTTCGGTGAGCTGCTGACCGCCGAAGGCGAAGTCACGCGTGTACACCACCTTGAGGTTGCGCAACACGCTGAACGTCGTGCTGCTCGCGCCGAAGTCGACCACCGCGATGGTGCGGTCGATGCCGCCGTCGGGCATCTGGTGCGTCATCAGCTTGCAGGCGTTCTCGAGCGCGAAGGCTTCGACGTCGACGATCTTGGCCGTGAGACCCGCGGCGTTCACCGCGGCCTGGCGCTGCTCGACGTTTTCGGTACGTGTCGCGACTAACAACACGTCGTTCGTTTCCGGATCCTTCTCCGACGGGCCCAGCACTTCGAAGTCGTACGAGACTTCGTCCATCGGGAACGGGATGTACTGGTCAGCCTGCATCTCGACCTGTGCTTCGAGATCTCGCTCGCGCAACGAGCGCGGCATCTGGATGACCTTGGTGATCGCGGCGTCGCCGGAGATCGCGATCGCGACTTCCTTGGCGCCGGCACCGGAGCGCTTCACGGCGCGCCGGATGGCCTCGCCGACCGCTTCCGCGTCGACGATCGCCTTTTCGTTCATTGCGTTTTGCGGGGTCGGTTCCGCCGCGTACGACTCGACGCGATAGGAGCCACCGCTCATCACCAACTCGATCAACTTGACCGACGAAGTCGTTATGTCAAGTCCAAGTAGTGGACGATACTTGCGCGTTAAGAACAGCACTTTCGCAGTCCTTTCATAGGTTTAGAGCGAGAATCGCGCGACCAGTCTGAATTCCGAGACACTATATATCAGCGTGAAGTTAAATTGAACGAGACGCCCCTCACGAAACTGGCGGATTCCCCGGGATATCCCGTTGAGGCCAGTCAGGAGGGGGTCGCCAGGTTCCGGGCGGAGGGGTGCATTGGAACCAGAGGGCGGTTATCCGTATCAACTCAGGTCAGGAGACCCGAGCCGGCAACCCCGCTGTCGTAGGCCAATGCAGGCCGTTAGACCGGAAGCTTTGCGTCCCCACCTTTCGGTGAGTATGCGTATCGTCGGCGGTTACTATGCATAGGGCATAACGTGCACGCAATCGTCGAGACCCGGATTCTGTGAAGCCAAACTACTTTCGCCTCTTCATTCAGCTGCTGATGGGTGTGACGGCCGTCACATTTGCGGTCGCATACGCCTTTGTTTGCAGCTACGTGTACCTCGAACCGACGCTGCCGACGGTCGCGGCGATGAAAAACAGCGAGCTCTCGGTGCCGCTGCGCGTGTACACGCGCTCCGGGGACCTCATCGCGCAGATCGGCGAGCAGCGCCGCAACCCGGTGAAGTTCGAACAGATACCGGACAACGTGAAGAACGCGTTCATCGCGGCGGAAGACGACCGCTTCTTCCAGCACCACGGCTTCGACTGGCAGGGCATCGTGCGCAGCCTGTTCGTCAACGTGACCTCGGGCCAGACGCAGGGCGGCAGCACCATCACCATGCAGGCGGCGCGCAGCGCGTTCTTCACGCAGGAACAGACCGTGCGGCGCAAGCTGCAGGAAGCCTTCGTCACCTACCGGCTCGAACGCGAGTTCACCAAGGAAGAAATCCTCGCGCTGTACCTCAACGTGATCTTCTTCGGCCAGCGTTCATACGGTGTTGCCGCGGCCGCGGAGACCTACTTCGGCAAGCAGCTCGACGATCTCACGCTCGGCGAAGCCGCCACGCTCGCACGCGTGCCGCAGTGGCCGTCCAGGTACAACCCGATCACCAACCCGGCGGGCGCCGCCCAGCGTCGCGGCTACGTGCTGCGGCGCATGCGCGAACTGGGATTCATCGACGAGGCCGCCGAGAAGATCGCCTCGCAGGAAGTAGTTAGTGCCAAGGCGCACCGCGCGCTCGCCGACGTCGAGGCGCCGTACATCGCCGAGATGGTGCGCCTCGAGATCATCCACCGTTTCGGACCGCAGGCGCAGGATGCCGGCTACAAGGTGTACACCACCATCGATGGCAGGCTGCAGACGGCCGCCAACCGCGCACTACGCGTCGGCCTGATCGACTACGAACGCCGCCAGGGCTGGCGCGGCGCGACCAACAAGGTCGAGCTGACCGGCCATGAGAGTCCGCAGAAGCTCGACGAACTGCTGGACGACTATGGCCCGATGGGCAACCTGCACCCCGCCCTGGTGATCACCGTGGGAGAGAAGCAGGCCGAGGTGTTCATCAAGGGCGAAGGAATGGCGCAGATCGCCTGGGCCGGCATGTCGTGGGCGAAGCGGCGGGTCAATGAACTTGCCCTCGGACCCGAACCCAAGAGCGCCTCGGAAATCATGGCGCGCGGCGACGTGGTCTACGTGCTGCACGAGAAGAAGGACGCACCCGCCGAGCTGGCACAGCTGCCCGACGCCGAGAGCGCGCTGATCGCGATGGATCCGAACAATGGCGCGATCATGTCGCTGGTCGGCGGCTTCGATTACTTCGAAGGTCGCGGCATGTTCAATCGCGTCACGATGGCGAAGCGCCAGCCGGGATCGGGATTCAAGCCTTTCCTCTATTCGGCGGCGCTCGCCGGCAACTTCACCCCCGCATCGGTGATCCTCGACGCGCCGATCACCGTCGACGATCCGAACGCCGAAGAAGTGTGGCGGCCGCGGAATTCCGGCGGCGGACTCTCCGGTCCCATGCGCCTGCGCGAAGCACTGGTGCATTCGCGCAACCTCGTGTCCATCCGCATCCTGCGGGAAATGGGCGTCAAGCCGGTCATCGACTACATCAGCCACTTCGGCTTCACGGTCGAGAAGAACCACGTGCCTAACAACCTGACGCTGGCGCTCGGCAGCATGCAGGCCACGCCGCTCGAGATGGCCTCCGGCTTCTCGGTGTTCGCCAACGGCGGTTATCGCGTCGAGCCGTTTTTCATTGATCGCATCGAGGGGCCGGGCGGTACCATCGTGTACACCCCGGACCCGGCGACCGTGTGCGCCGATTGCAAGCAACCGGTCTACGCGGTGACGGATGCGCAGCACGCCAAGCAGGCCGAAGTCAGCGCCACTTACGTGCCGCCGACACCGCTGGCCGCGGACGCGCGGCAGACCCACCCGGCCGAGCAGGCCATGTCGCCGCAGGTGAACTTCCTGATCAACGACATCATGCGCGACGTGATCACGCGCGGCACGGGGCGGCGCGCGCTGGCCCTCGGCCGCACCGACCTGCGCGGCAAGACCGGCACCACCGACTATTCGGTGGATACCTGGTTCAACGGCTTCAACGACAGTCTCGTGGCCACCGTGTGGGTGGGCTCCGACGACAATCGCCCGCTGGGCGAAGGTGAAGAAGGCGCCCGCACCGCAGTGCCCATCTGGGTGGATTTCATGCGCGAGGCATTACGCGGCGTTCCCGAGACCCGCCGCGCCGCGCCTGATGGCATCATCGAGATGAAGGTGAACGCCATCACCGGCGGCAAGAAGGATGCAGACCTGGATCCGATCTTCGAATACTTCCGCGCGGACCTGCTGCCCAGCGACGAGGGTTACATCGGAGACCCCGCCGCGAATCCAGGCAACATCGACTCCACTTCGCCGGATTCACCGCAGTCCGGGAGCGACCCGATCTTCTAACGATGAAGAAGCTGCCTCCTCGTGCCGAGAACCTTCGCCGCGCGCTCGCGCAGGAAGCGGCACGCATCATGTCGGAGCACGGCATTCGCGACTTCCTCACGGCGAAGCGCAAGGCGGCGGAACGATTCGGCGTGACCGATGGCTCCGTGCTGCCCAAGAACATCGAGATCGAGGACGCGCTGGCCGAATACCAGCGCCTGTTCGGGGGCACGCGGCACGGCGAAACGCTGGCGGCCCAGCGGAATGCGGCCCTGTCCGCAATGCAGATGCTCGCGGATTTCGAGCCGCGGCTGGTCGGCTCGGTCCTGGCCGGAACCGCCACCGAGCACAATGACATCCAGCTGCACCTGTTTGCCGAACGGCCAGAGTCGATCACGTTCCGGCTGATGGATCTCGGCATCGACCATGAGGTCGTGGAGCGGCGGGTGCGTTACGGCAATGATCGGGTGGTCGCCTACCCGGGCGTGCATTTCGAAGTCAACGAACACATCGTCGACGCCACCGTGTTCCCGATCGACGGAATCCGCCAGGCGCCGGTCAGCCCGGTGGACGGCAAGCCGATGCGGCGCATCGATGCCGAGGAACTCGAAGTGCTGCTGGACGTCGACGCGACGGCGCAGTAGAGCTTCAGCCGCGCGTATCTATTGACTGATACTCGCGCTGCGTCGGGCCGGTATAGAGCTGGCGCGGGCGGCCGATACGCATCGCCGGATCCGAGATCATCTCCTGCCAGTGCGCCACCCAGCCCACGGTGCGCGCGATCGCGAACATCACCGTGAACATCGAACGCGGAATGCCCAGCGCCGAGTAGATGATGCCCGAGTAGAAGTCGACGTTCGGGTACAACTTGCGTGCGACGAAGTACTCGTCCTTGAGCGCCACTTCCTCGAGCCGGAGCGCGAGTTCGAACAGCGGGTTGTCCTCGCGCCCGAGCTTGGCCAGCACCTTGTGGCACATGGCGCGAATGATCTTGGCGCGCGGATCGAAGTTCTTGTAGACGCGATGACCGAAACCCATGAGGCGGAAATGGCTGGACTTGTCCTTGGCCATCGCCAGGTACTTCGGAATCTGGTCGGCAGTGCCGATTTCTTCCAGCATCTCGAGCACGGCTTCGTTGGCGCCGCCATGCGCCGGGCCCCACAGCGCCGACACGCCCGAGGAAATGGCGGCGTAAGGATTGGCGCCGGTCGAACCGGCCAGCCGCACCGTCGAGGTGCTGGCGTTCTGCTCGTGGTCGGCATGCAGGATGAACAACAGGTCGAGCGCCTCGGCGGCGACCGGATCCAGCTTGTACTTTTCGCACGGTACCGCGAAGAACATGTGCAGCATGTTCGAGCAGTAGTCGAGGTCGTTGCGTGGATAGATGTACGGCTGGCCGAGCGAATGCTTGTACGCGGCGGCCGCAATGGTCGGCAGCTTGGCGACGATGCGGTGCGCGAAGATCTCGCGGTGCCGCGGGTTATGGATGTCCATCGAGTCGTGGTAGAAGGCCGACATCGAGGCCACCACCGCCGACACCATCGCCATCGGGTGCGCGTTGTGGTGGAAGCCGCCGTAGAAGCGCAGCAGCGACTCGTTGATCATCGTGTGGTTGCGGATGCTGAGCTCGAACTGCTCGAGCTGCGGCTTGCTCGGCAACTCGCCGTTCAACAGTAGATAGGCAACCTCGATGAACGAGCTCTTCTCCGCGAGCTGCTCGATCGGGTAGCCGCGGTGCAGCAGCACGCCGGCCTCGCCGTCGATGTAGGTGATCTTGCTCTCGACGGCCGCCGTGGCGCCGTATCCCGGGTCGTAGGTGAATGCGCCGAATTCCTTGGCCAGCGGCGCGATGTCGACCACCGAGGGGCCGAGGGTCCCCGACCGGACGGGCAGCGATGCCTTCTTGCCGGTGGCGGGATCGACGAGATCAAGTTTCTTATCGGACATGACGGAGAAAGCCCTGCAATAAGCGCGGCGAATGATTCACGTTGGATCTGCGGCAGCCTTACATGGCCGCGCACGGGAATCAAGGCAACGTCGGCGCAATTCGGGCGCCGTTCGCGAACTCACTCGACGATCTTGAACAGCTGCCCTGATTTCGGCTTCTTGTTCGGATACATCGCATTGATCAGCTCGAGGGTTTCCTTCTTGAAAACCGTCTCGGGCATGTCTGACGCGTAGTCAGAAATGTTCGTCTTGTCGGTGGCCCTCACCACCTTGATGCGATACGGCTCCGCCAGCGGAAATTCCGAGGGCTTGAGGCCACGGAGTGTCTCCGCCACCGACATGATCAGGCCGTCCACTTCCGGCACCCCGTTCATCGCCGAGCGGCTGGCGCCGGCGGTGAGGAAGGCGCTTTGACCGCGATAGACCACGGCCCAGCGCACCGGCCCCTGGCCGTTGTCGATGGGCGAGCCCGCGCGCGTTACGACGGTGTAACCCTCGTTGCCCTCGCTGCTGGTGATGGGTTCACCCTTGAGGATCGACGCACCCTTGAGATGTGACAGCAGGAATTCCCGCGGCGCCTGCTTGTCGGGCTTCCTGTCGATCGTGATCTGCATGAACGCATCTTTCTTGGGCGTGAAGGCCAGGATGCGATCGCGCTGGTTCTCGATGGTCCAGCCACGCGGGAACGCGACGGTGATGCCCATGTCCGCATGGTAGAAACGGTTGTCGCGCACGATGCCCTGTGCCTTGCTCGAGCCGTAGGCGATTCCGTTGATGGTGGTCAGGTACTCGTCGTGCCGCTCGATCCATCCACCGGGAGGTGAGTCCTTGATGTTGCCCGCGCCCTTGGCAGCCTGCACCGCGCGCTGGTCCGGGCTCGGATGGCTGGAGAACACGCCGTGGTACAGGCGCGGCTCGCGGCCTTCGGCCGCGGCGCGCTGGCGTTCGAATTTTTCGCCGGCCTGGAACATGTTGAAGACGTGGCCGATGGATTCGGGGTCGTATCCCGCCTTGACCATGTACTTCATGCCGAGGCGGTCGGCTTCCATTTCGTTCTCGCGGCCATAGCCCGACATCCACGCCTGGGCGCCGATGTTGGCGAGCTGCCCGATGGCATTCGAACCGGTGAGGATGGCGGCGGCCATGGCGCCCAGCGACGCGGCCATGCCCTGCGTCTTACGGCGGGCGGGGTGACGCGCGGTGACGTGCCCGATCTCGTGGCCCAATACACCGGCCAGCTCGGCCTCGGAGTTGATGTTCACGAGCAGGCCACGGTTGACGTAGACGTTGCAGCAACCGGTCGTGAACGCGTTGATGGCTTCGTCGTCGATGACGTAGAACTTGAACTCTTCGTTGGGCATGTCGCTGACCTTCGCGACCCGTTGTCCAACGAGATTTACGTACTCCTGCGTCGCCTGGTCGTCGTACAGGCCGAGCGCTTTGACGATTTCCTGGTGGTTCTTCTGGGTCTGCTTCTTCTCGCCGTCCATGGTTCCCGTGACCACGGTCTTGCCGCCGGTCGCGGGGTTGGAGGCGCAGCCCGCCACAAAAACGGCCGAGGCCGCAAGGCAGAGGACTAGCAGTGGAAGGCGCTTCATTGGGTCAGGTCTCCGCAAGCGGGCCGAGCGCTTATTTAACTACGATATGGCGCCGCGACAACAAGTTCCGGGCGGCCCACCAGGACTATTGCCAGGACAGCAAAAAGGCGCCCACTTCACGAGGAAGAGGAGCGCCTTGATGAGTGGCCCTCAAGGGGCCGGAAAGTTCTCAGCGGCCCGAGGCGGCGGCGTACTTCTTGCGGAACTTGTCCACGCGGCCGGCCGTATCCACGATCTTCTGCTTGCCCGTGTAGAACGGATGGCAGTTCGCGCAGACTTCCACCTGGAGATCGTGTCCCAGAGTCGACTTCGTCTTGAACGTATTGCCGCAGGTGCAGCTCACGTTGATTTCTTTGTAATCCGGGTGCGTGTCGGCTTTCATGGGATCTCTCTATCCGGGCGGATTTTGCCGGCCGGTCACAAGAAAAAAGGGCGCGCAGTCTAGCGGGCCATTTGTGGGTTCTCAAGCGCTAAAACCAAGCCGCCCTTATCCACAGAAAGTGTGGATAACTCTGTGAGTAGGACCTCTTTCGCGGTCCAAAAGCGCTGCAAAAAACGCAAATCCGTTACCTTGGTCAAATAATGACCACGCCGTGAAATGTCATTAAATCATGTAGTTACACTGCATATGTCGTGCAACAGAACTGAAACCTGCCGTAATCCCCTTGTTTGGGCGTCCGTGACAGGGCGTCTGTGAATAAAAGCGCCCAAAGTGCGGGCGTCGTGCATCAACCCACCCTGGCGGTCCCGGTCTCCGGCAGCAGTTCGACCAGTATGTCGTTGAGAAATCGGAAACCTTTTGGCGTTGCACACCAGCGATCAGAACCGCGTTGCACCAGTCCGCGGGCCAGGACCGGCTGGAGCGCCTGTTCCAGGACGGTCACCGACAGTCCGGTGCCGGCTTCGAATTGCTGGTCGGTGAACCCGTCGACCAGCCGGAAGCCATTCATGGCGAATTCGAACGGCAGGTCCCGCGCCTCGATGGGTTTACGAACCAGCGCCGCCGGATCGGCCGCCAGGTAGCGGCGCGGCTCCCGTGTCTGCTGGGTGCG
>Ga0157380_10003121_pt1 | contig 11301 bp, 6 predicted proteins | sample S35metaG_FD_119757 | JGI IMG/M metagenome (GOLD analysis project Ga0157380, IMG submission 119757) | Switchgrass rhizosphere microbial communities from Kellogg Biological Station, Michigan, USA - S3-5 metaG | ecosystem: Host-associated > Plants > Roots > Rhizosphere > Soil | place: USA: Michigan...
AAGTGGCGTCACTGGACTTCCGGCGCAATGACGGCGTCACCAATCTCAATCACCGGTATCGGTGGCGCTGGTATATGTATCAGGACGCCGACACCGGGACCACGGCGGTGAACTCCAACTCGTCGGACCTGCGGTTATACCGCTACATGGACGACGGGTCCTCAGACGCCAACGCCTTGACGGCGCAGGTGTCCCGGGCAACCGGAATCTGGAACTTCTCCTTCCGACCCACCGTGGCCGGTATCGGTCTGGTGTCCGGCTCCGGGAGCGGCAACGTCCTGCCCCGGTGGAACGGGACCGGTTCGGTCCTGACAGATTCGGGAGCCACCGACGACAGCAACACCCTTCAGGTGGACCGGCGTCTCTATACGCGGAATCCATCGATCACCAGCAACGTCGTCCTGTCGGCGTCGCAATGCGAGTGGTACCACAACTCCCTCTCCACCGATCCGAGCCGGTGGATGAAGATTGCCACCTTCACCCCGGCGGCTAACTACGGTTCCGGTGGCAGTAAGCTGATCTTGGAAGTCCACTGCGGGCAGTACCAGTCCCACTACCGGACCTCGTACTACATCGAGATGGGGGATCGCCAGAGCACGACGAACCCGATGCGGTATTACTTCCGGGCGGAGGGGGCGATCCGGGATGCGGCGAGTTCCGGGATTCAGGTGTACGCCGAGGACACCGTGCATGGGGCGCAGACCAAGTCCTATCACATCTACATGTACAGCCTGACCGGGGCCACGGGGTTCACCGGGCTCATGGTGACGGCGAAGAACACGGGTTACGGAAGAAGCAGCGTCACCTTCTTCCCGAATCCGACGGTGTTGGAGACGACACCTCCGGGAACGCTCGACTTTGATTGCGCGAGTACTGCTTACACGCCGAACTGGTCCTGCTACGGGTATCAGGCGGGAACACTGGGTTCCACGTTTACGGGGGGTACGAGCGTCCTGAGTGCCTTCTCCATCGGTGGAAACCTAGCGGTGCTCAGCACGATCACCACCTCAAGCCCTTCCGGGACTCTCAGCGGCGCGATCACGGCAAACGGGGGGGTTATAACCTCGCTGGGTAACAACTTCTACGGACACGGAGGTCTGGTCGCGTCCGCCTATACCACGGCGGGGTCGATAGCGTTCCTGGACTTCAAGACGAACAACCTTCTCCGGTGGAGGTTGTGGAAGGATGTGGCGGGAGCGAATGAGGGGACCGGGGATGCGGGGTACGCAGGGTCCGAACTCACCCTGACCCGCTGGACAGATGGTGGGGGGATTACCACTGGTGGCGGTGGAAGTTCCTATGTGTTGAGGATCACCCGTTCCAACGGGTACATCCGGCTGGGCGGTTCCACCGCGCCGACGGTGCAGTTGGATGTCACCGGCGAGATCAACGCCTCGCTGGCCATCAAGGCAGGATCAGACCCGACCACAGGCGGTCTGTATGACCGTTCCCTCACTTCGAAGACATTCCTTGGGACAAACAGCAGCGGAAGACTCGTCGAGACCGTGGTGACTCCCGGAACCATCGGTGCGGTGGGTGGGTCCGGAACCCAGTACCTCCTGCCGAGGTGGAACTCAACTGGCACGCCTGCGACGCTGGAGAATTCGCGCGTCTCCGATAACGGCACGTTGATCCATCTCAATGGGAACAGTCAGGTGAGTGGCACGTTCCTTGGGACAGGGGCGGCGACATTCAACTCCACCTTGTCGGTGGGCACAAACGCCACCGTGGGTGGCACCTTGGGAGTGACCGGGGTGGCGACGTTTGGGAATACGGTGACGGCATCGGGTCGCGTGACGGGTGTCGGACTGCGGGACACTACGCTTCCGACCAAGGCGCTCCTGGGTACCAATTCCAGTGGGGACCTGATCGAATCGACCATCAATGCTGCGGGCGGGGCGGATGTTCCCATCAACGGAACGGCGAACACGCTGGCGATGTTCACGGCGGCCAAGTCCATCGGGAACTCGAACCTGATCCAGTCGGCGGCAGGGGATATTCTGACTCTCACCAGTGGAACGGCGTTCTCCGTCCTGAAACTGGACGGCTACTCCGGCGCGGGAGCCAGCACTGGCATTCAGTTCGCCCAGCTCACCAACGCCCGATTCACGCTGTACGCTTCCAACGGGCTTTCCGGGGATCTGATCCTCAACCGGTTCGACAATGCGGGTGCAAACCCGCTTCAGGTCTTCAAGGTGTTCCGGGCGACCGGGATCGTGGAGTTCAACGAGACTCCAACGATTGACGGAAGGAACGTGGCGTCGCTGTACGCCGCAGGACTGGCAGTCACGGCGGCCTTCATTCCCAGGTTCTACGCGAGCGACGGCAGGATGAATGACTCGGGTCTCGCCGATGACTCGGTCAACATCTACTCGATTCGACCACTGATCGTGACGCCATCGGCTTCGGTGCCTCAGGTGATCACGATGAACAACGACTTCACCGGTGCGGTGGGGATCGCGTTCGGGAGGAAGGACACCAACCAACAACGCTGGCAGATCATCAACCAGCCGGGGTCCAGTTCGGGAACCGGAGTGGGTTACACCTACACCCCTGGCCTGCTTCAGTTCGTACGGTATATGAGAAGCGAGGCGGGGGCGCTGACCGCCTCTCAGCCGTTCATCCTGGACACCGTTGCCACGTTCAACGTCAACGTGATGGCGGCCCCGTACCGGATCACCTGCGGTGAGCTGTATGCGGATGATGAGGTGGAGGGGAAATACTTTCGACTGAATGGGGTTGGGGTCGGGACCGACTGGGGCAACTTCGGGTCGGACCCGACGAACGCCGATACCGCTGTCATTCGGATTCGAGGAAACTCGAATGCGAACATCCTTCGGTACACCAACGAGGGAACCCTGTACCTCGTTTCTCCCACGGCGGGGATTGGTGGGATTGTCCTCTCAAGGCGGAACACTCTGACCTCCGCTCAGAACTTCGAGATCTACGTCGAAACGTCCACGGACCAGCCTGCGTCCGGGGTAAACGCGAGTTACACGCTGGGGTTTTCCGCGTCTCTCAAGTCTGAGTTTGCTTCGAACACTCCACTGACGACGGGCCGAATGTTTGGGTGGACGAACTCGGAGGACATCCTGATGTCCCGAGCACGGACCCCGGAAGCCATGCTGGCGTCCACGACGGACCGGGGATTCCTCTACCTCAACTGCATCAACAGCGGAGCGGCGGCACCGGGAGGGACTCCCACGTATCGCGGTCCCGGCGCGGTCCCGGTGATCTACAACAAGGGGGACGACAGCCTCTACGTGTACAACGGTGGCTGGAAGAAGCAGGGAGCCACGGGCGGAGCAGGAGGACCGGGAACGGGAACCGGTGGATACTTCCCGATGTGGTCAGGGACCGGACCTTCTACAACCCTGACCGGAACCTCCTCGCTCTTTGAGGGGGCTACGGCGGTTGCTTTCTACAAACACCTTTGGGTCAGCCGGACGGATGCGTCGGACGCGGACTTCAACATCAACGCACCCAAGGATTACCTGGCGCACTACAAGTTCTGGAGGAATGGGCTGGACGGAGCCACCCCCAAGACCCGGCTCCGGTGGCAGTGGCAGATGACGTTGGGCACCACGGAGTCTTTCGTGGACGGTGCCACGACCCGGGCGGGTGGATCAAATCTTCGACTGTCGTGCTACAACGACGGCGGAACCGGCGAGATCGAGGTCTTCAGCATCAGCCGCAACGACGGCAAGCTGATGTTCAAGACAGAACCCTCGTGGAACGGGACGCTGTTCTCGTACGTCGGCCACACGCACAACTATCAGCCGCTCGACTCGGACCTCACCGCCCTCGCTGGATTTAACGATGCGCCAGTGGCAACCGGTTACGCCAAGAGGACCGGGACCGGGGTGTGGGTTTTGGACGCAGGCACCGGAGGCGGTGGCGGGCCGGGGAGCGGGACGGTCAACAACATCCCCAAGTGGGGAACGACGACTTCGCTGGCCCCATCCTCGATCACGGATGGAGCGGTGGCCGGAGAGGTGGAAGCCCTCATCTCAGGAGGTGCTTCGGCGCAGACGTTGCGGGTCAAGAGTACCAGCACCGGCGCTTCCGCCGACCCGGTGTTGGCGATCAGTGCGCGAGCCGAACAACAGGCGAGACTGGAATGGCAGACCAATGTGGGTGGGTCTGGTGCCGGGAGTAGCGTGAGGAAGTGGTCGCTTCAGACGGAGGCCAACAGTGGAGGAATCACAGGAACAGGGCGTTCGGGTCGGCTGACGCTTTACAGCTTCGAGGATAGCGGGGCCAACCCATACCCCGTGATCGACTTCTACCGGCACGATAGCGCGGGTGCGAATGACGGGCTGGTTTACATCTATCGGAAACTCACGGTCAACGGGACCTCGATCTTTACCGGGGTCGCGACGTTCACTGCCCAGTCGGTGTTCAATGCAGTCGGAACGTTCACCACTGGGGTATCTCCGTTCACGGTGGCGAGCCAGAGGAAGGTCACCAACCTCAACGCGGACTTCCTGGACGACAAGAACGCGTCGGACTTCGCCCTCGCCCACACCCATCCCTATGTCCCGGATACGCGGACCGTGAAGGGTTCGTGGTCCGTCGTTAATACGGTGGCGAACCCCAGCGGCCAGTTGAACAACGACGTGGTCCTGATGCTGGAAGGGGACGACTCGTTGGGAGCCGCGACTCCTCCTCCGCTCGGCAAATACTACGGAACACCACCGGTGGATTCCGGTCTTCCAGCCCAGAAGGGCTGGTACAGTCTTCCCTCGGCTGATGGCGGACCGACTCCTCCGCACGCGGCGGCATGGGCGGTGGTCGATGAAACCAAGCTGTCCCTGTGGACATCGAGCACGACCAGCCTCAACTGGACGGCGACGAATCCGGTTTTGACGATGACCCACGCAGCCGGAGCCGGTCCGGTTCAAGGCGAACTGCTCAGCCCGAACGCGAATACCGGGGGTGTCGGTGCGGGGAGTGTTCCCATCTTCCGTTACCAGATCCCGTACTACGTGAGGATCATCTCGGCGGGCTCGACCAGTTCCACGATCAGTCTGGCGGCCTCGAAGCTGAAGGCGAACTCCGGACTTCCCGCCGACGTGATCACCCCGACCCTTACGGGTGGCACCACCTTCTACCGGTGGCCTGCCAACGGGAACCCGCTCAAGGCGGGGTATAACATCGACGGTATCATCTACCGTGGTGACCTGTCGGACATCTACGCCGACTTCTCGTTCGACCGGACCAGCGTGGATTACCCGATCCTCATTACGTGGGGTGGCCCGGAGGCGGCGCAACTCAAAGCCGCAAGAACCGCCTCGTTTGAGGGGTTCTCGTGGACCGCCACCTCGGCACCCCATTCGAACCGACTTTCAGTTCACTGCCCGTAAACCTCAAACACCATGCACCTATGTCATTACTCTATGTCCTGCTCGCCATCATCGTCGTCGGGGTTCTTCTCTGGGCGTTCAACCAATACGTGACCGCCATCGACCCGAAGTTCAAGAAGCTGGTCAACATCGTCGCCATCGTTGGGACGGTGATTTGGCTGCTCTATGTCTTCGGAGTATGGCAGAAGATCGGCGGCGTCACCGTTCACCAAATCTAACACACCATGCCTACACCTCACACCATCTCCAACCCTCCTGAAACCGGCCAAGGCCGCGCCTTCCCTGACGGGACCGCGCAGGAAGGGACCATCGCGATCATCCCGTGGTGGACTCAAATGCGGTTCAGCTACCCCAACGGGCAGCCGATCTCCCTGAATGCAGATCAGCATTCGCAGACCGTCTCACAGACCGCCGCAGATCCTCTGCCGGTCTGGTCGCCGCCGTACTACGTCGGCTCCGTGTACATGACCCAGGACGAACTCCTGGCGCTGCCATCTTGCGATCCGTTCTTCGGTGAGCTGTTCGCCGCATTGGACGCCAAGCTGGCGGCCCAGATGAATCCACCTCCTCCACCGACACCTCCCCCACGCGCATCCGAACCCATCCCCTGACCATGCCTGTGAAGATCCGGAAGAAGGGCAAGAAGTACGAGGTCCGCACGCCCAGCGGACTCAAGGCGAAGGGGACTTCGAAGAAGAACGCTTTGCGGCAGAAGCGGCTCTTAAACGCGAAAGAACATGGGTGGCGTCCCGGTTATTAGCCCGTCGGGTGCGTAGCTTCCTGATCCGGTCGGGGATGACCTGTTCCCCGGCGCGGGTCAGGTGGTAGATCTCCTTTGTGACTCCACGGGTTTCCGTCTGGGGTCGGTTCGGTCGATCACCCAACCCAGGCTTGGGAGCGACCTCCACCGACCTCGCGATCCGGCGCATGCCTGCCCATCCCGAATGGATGGTCTTACTCTTGCGTCGTCCTCGGGCGCGATCCCGTGCCCGGACCCGTTCGCGGAACGCCTCGTACCGTTCGGGGTCGAGCTTCAGCTTCTTCAACCAGCGCCGGGCATACTTCTTCTGTTTTACGGGATCGTGCGCCATAAAGAGAGGGGGGCCCCCACACGAGAGCCCCCGGCTACTAACAACAACAGTATGTCCGCAATGCCTTTCGGCGAGTACAACGTGACGGGTTCTCTCATGGCGTCAAGCCAGCATCCTTGCGTGACGCACCGAGCCCGAGTTGATCCCCAGGCGTTGCTGGTTCAACTCCATCGGCATCGCGGAGGCGAGGAGGTAGGTGAGCGCGTCGAAGGCGTGCTTGTAGTCGGACTCGGGGTCAACGGGTTGGGACTTGCTCGCCTGCAATCCACGGAGCATGGCGATCACGTTCTTGCACAGTGGGGAGATGAAGATCCGGTTCTCGTAGAGGAGCCTTCGCAGGAGGTTCTTTCGCATCGCCACCGAACCCGCGCCTTTCTCGGACCCGATCAGGTTGATCCGGTTGCCCGAGAGATTTCGAACGAGCATGGCTTCGGTGCCGCGCAGGTTCATCCGATGCCGCAACGATGAGGAGTCCGACCAGGACCGCCACATGGGTCGTTTGACGCCGTTCTGTTCTGCCATCCATCGCTCCCAGTAATTCATCTTCGCGACGAACTGGGCAACGAATTCGTCGAGGCCGATGCGATCCCCGATCACCGCGACTTCGTCGAGGATGTCGAAGACCAGCGTGTCCTGCAGGTAACGAGGGCAACCGATCACGGCCACCGAGGAGCGGTCCCCCAGATCCCAGCCGGTGTCGTAGAGGTACGCCTGAAGCCATGGCCGCAGGATCTCCATGTCGTCGAGCGCGTCCATGTCTTCGGAGATCCTTCCGGGGATCTCGTCTCCGATGATGTGAACGCCCGGGGAAAACACGTCGGCGAAGATCGAGTTCACTGACGCCTTCTTCCAGAGCCCGTAGTAGTACCGGTCGAGCAGCGCGGGGTCGTCCTTGTAAGTGTCCCACAGATCCAGCTTCTCCTCCTCGGAGAGGAAGGTGTTGTCCTCGATGGCGAAATGGATACGCCCGAACTGGGGGTTGGGGTTGTGGAAGAACAGCGGGTGCATCCAGTGGTCGGTTCCTTCCTCGGGTGGGTTCGTGTCGAGGATCATCTTGAGGTGCGCGTGCGGCACGGCCATGGAGCGGAGCTGCTGGCGCATGGCGTCGAAGACGATGCGGCTTTTGAACCCGTCCGCCTCCACCAAACAGATGAGGCTGAACCGGGTATCCTTGAACTTCTCCTCCACCTCGTCGTCATTTTCCAACGAGTGGAGCTGCACTTCACTCTCTCCACCGTCCCGCGTTTTGAGCCTGAAATAGGGCATCTTCGAAGCCATCGCGTAGCTCGGCGGCTTGGTGTACTCCGTGATGCCGGCGCGTATCCACTGATCCACGATCCCCCTGCGTCTGGTCAAATCCCGCCACGCGCCTTGCTCACCTTTCTTCAGGTACTTGGTGAGGATGCAAACCTCTGCTCCATCCCACTGAACGGCGTGCCGGAGGATGGTGTTCTCGATGGAAATCGACTTGGACGCCTTGCGAGCGCCCTCGCAGAGGAGGAAACGGTGCGGGTCGTTCCACACTTCCATGCCTCGCGGGGTGATCTGCGGCAACCAGATGCTCATCGCTGCGTCATTTCGCTGGATCTTTGGCAGTTCTGTGGCGTGATGGCCACCATGAAGGCCATCAGCATCGGTTCCATCGACCCAGAATATGCCGGCGAGCACGAGAAACCGACGCTTTACCTCGAAGGGGACCAGGTAAAAGAGGTTCTCGGGGACTTTTCCTTCGACCCGGATACGAAATACGCCGTCGAGTTGGAGTTTGAGGTCTCGGAGTGGCGTAAGAAGTCGGACGGAACCGAGTGCGTGACGCTGCGAATCCTCTCTGGCGGCGAAGCGCAGGAGGTGGGCGCGGCGGAGGAGCCGAAGCCGGAGAAGAAGGCTGACGTGAAGGTCGCCAAGGTTACCGCTAAACCGGCCAAACCCTCCGACTATTGACGTGAACGTCGATCCAAAGGCGATAGCGCGTGCGGGTGGTTCTTCGGCCAAACTGAAGAAACTCTTCACAGCCCTTCCGGAATCGGCTGCTGGAAGAAAGGTTCAACCCCTGATCGACCACCAGCGGAGCCGGATCGATGAGGGGATTCGGCGGAACCTGAACCAGTCACGGCACTTCTGGGCCATCGACCGCGCCTACGATGCAGTCCTGCGTCAGGAGACGCCGACCCTGATGGAGGGGTTGCTGGACCGGAACCCAGGTCCGAAGGAGGTGGAGTCCCTCGCGAGGTCGTACGGGTTGGATCGGATGCTGGTCCCCCTCACGGACAGGGAGGGGACACTGCTCGACCAGTACGGGAAGCCCCTCAAGAACTCCAACGAGAAGCCGGGGTACAAGATCAACGCGCAGGTCTTCTACAACACCTACTTCCCCCTCGTTCTCTCCTACCTGAAGGCGCGTTGGTCCAAGCTGTGGTCCGAGGTGGACCTTCATCCCCTCTACAAATACACGCCGAACGTCCTCAACGCGAAGGACCGCTCCGTCTCCAAGGTGGTCACTCAGCGCGTTCAGCGCATGTCGGTGGACACGAACCTTCGTGCCGTGGAACGGGAGAGCCTTATGAGGATGCTCCTCCATGGGGTCTGCCTGAACTTCCCGTGCGAGCAGTGGTGGAAGGACGAGCAGAAGATCGGGAGCAAGACCAAGGTGATCCGCGAAGGCATCCGCTACGACATCCCGCACACCTCCCGTGTCTTCTACGATCTGGCGAACCCGCTGTGGTCGGTGAACTCCGACACGGGCTGTGAGTACGCCGCCTTCTGGACCATCGTCCGGGCCAAGGAGATCTACGACAACAAGGAGTATTGGAACAATACCAAGCTGGAGATCACGGCGGCCGGATGGCGGCGGTCCACTGCCTGGGGTGTCTATCAGAACTTCTATCCGTGTGCCGCGTCCTTCCCTCCGGGGATGTTTGAGACGGCGAGCGACAACGACCGGCAAGTCGAGGCGTTCACCTACACCACCGACCACCTCAACAACGGGATCGACCTAACGGTCTTCTTCGAGAAGCTCGTGCCGAAAGACTGGGGGCTTTACGACTACGAGCACCCCCTTTGGCACCGGTTCGTGTACGCCGGGGACCGCAACGTCATCCACTGCGAGCCATACTTCTACACCCCTCCCATTGCCTATCTTTACGATCACGACGGCGGGCGTCTTCACAACGCCTCCCTAGCGCAGGAACTCCTGCCGTACCAGGATCAGCTCGGGAATCTCCTCAGCCAATACCTCCTTACCGTCCGGAAGAACCTGCTACGCGTGGTCGCGGTGAACCGGGATGCGGTGGGCAAGGACTTCATCAATCAGGTCGCCAACACCACCGAGAACTCCCTGCGCGGGATTGAGTTCTTCGAATACTCCGGGACCGAGCTTCGGAACCAGGGCGTGGACCTGCAAAGCCTCTTCGTCCCGCTTCCGATTACCCAGCAGAACGCCGTGGAGATCCTCAACAGCATCAACACCATCCTGAATGTCCTTGAACGCGCCCTCGGGTTCTCGCCTCAGGAAGTGGGTGCGGCGGCCTCTCATCAACAAAGCGCCACCGAGATCGGGGTCACCTCCGCAGCCACGGGGACAAGGCTCAGGCTCACGGGTTCCTTCCGGGATGACGCCATCCTCGCGAGGAAGCGGGCGCTCTACTACGGGATGCTTCACCACTCGGACGACGCGATCTTCGAGGAGGTCCACGACGTGTCCGAGTCCAACGAGAAACACCTCAAGGAGGCGGGGTTCGAGGTGACGAAGGTGGACGGGGAACCGGGGGTGGTGTCGGTGAAGGGAAAGAAGTCCTCACTGGTGATGGACCGGATCGTGTCCGAACGCGACGGCTCGAACCGCATCACCGAACCCGAAGTGGCTCAGCTCCTTCTCACGTTCATCGACCGGATGCTCCAGAACCCGAACCTCGCCAACATGATCGGGCCGGAACAGGTCGCCAAGGTGTTCAACGCGGCGGGCGACATGCTCGGATTGCCTGACGAATCCAAGGTGGACATCGGCATGGTGAAGGACCGCGAGAAGCAGATGAGGGAACTCGCGGAGAAGATCCAGAAGGCTCAGTCACAACCGGCGCAAGGCGAACAGGGCAAGCCGGTCTCACAGGAGGAGGTCGCCAAAGCCCTTCAAGGGGTGATGGAACAGCTCCAGCAACAGATGGCGCAGGCGCTTCAAGCGCAACAGGAACAGGTGGCACAGGCGATCACGCCGATTGCCCAGAAGACCCAGGAGTTGGAGCAGGCGATCCTTCAGATCGGTCAGGCCCAGCAACAGCTCACCCAAGCCTTCGGTCAGGGCATGCAAGAGATGGCCCAGAAGCAGTCGGCCATCGAGCAAGCCCTGCAGACCATCGTGGTCGCGATTTCAGGACAACCCGTTCAACCTCCTCCACCGCAGATGGGGATTGCGGGGCCTCCCTCAGCGGTGATACCTCCTGAAGCAGTCCCGGGACCGGCGTCAATGCCGCCCGGTCCGCTTCTGTGATCACTGCGATTGAGGATCAACTCTCACGACCGGACGAGGAGCGCGTCAAAGGCTGGTTGTTAGACCCGGCCTGCGACGTGTTCCTCACCTCGTTGTCGGACGAGCAGACCCTTTTGGAGGTCAAAGCCCTGGCGACGATCTCCACGCACAGCCACTCCATCCTCAACGGGAACACCGTCCCGCCCTCTGCGGTCAATGACCTGAGGAAGGCGCTGGAGCTGGCCATGGTGATCCGGACGCTCCGGGAAAAGGCCGCCCCGCTTGCGGTCCTGTATTCAACGCGACTTTCAACATCCGTTTAGCCATGCCTGACGAAACCGTAGTAGCTGAGGCCCCTCCCACGCCGGAGGTGGAAACCACT
>Ga0157380_10003125_pt1 | contig 11294 bp, 8 predicted proteins | sample S35metaG_FD_119757 | JGI IMG/M metagenome (GOLD analysis project Ga0157380, IMG submission 119757) | Switchgrass rhizosphere microbial communities from Kellogg Biological Station, Michigan, USA - S3-5 metaG | ecosystem: Host-associated > Plants > Roots > Rhizosphere > Soil | place: USA: Michigan...
ACGGACTTCTCAGTATGACTGGACCTGCGGGATAATCCATGCTCGGCGCCTGGCTGCAATAGGCCTGAGACATCGGTGATGGTTTCGCTGGACGATTCACCGAGGCACAACCGCTCGAAAGAGCAGTTTCGCACAGCCGAAGTCGCTTTCTCAAGAACAAAGGGCCCCCAAGAGATGGTACCAGTAATGGCACGAATCGAACGAGCAATCCTGTGGCTCGATCGGCCGGCATCTGCGTGGGTGCTTGTTGCCGCGCTGGCGCCTCTATTCCTGCTGATGCTGGCGCCAACTGACTGGAACAGCAACGAAGAAAACTACCTTCAATTGGCGTACTCGAAGGTGGCGCCAGAGAAATTCACTACCTATCATGCGATTTTCGACGATTCCAGGGCGCGCATCGTTTCCGAGACCCTGCTTGGCACCGCGGTAAAGTGGTTTGGTTATTCGTCTGCGCACATCGCACTTCGATTGATCCTGGCGCTGCTTTACGCAACGGGTCTGGCACTGCTGTTTTCAGGCCTCGCCGCTAGTGTCCTCGAGTCGTTTCTGATCATCGCCGTGTTCTGCGTGATGGGCGAGGAGATGATTGCAGCTGAATCGCTGTTCCGCGGAATCGAACCCAAGGCCTTGGCGTACAGCATGGTGTTCGTCGCCTTTGGTTTCGCGTGTCGCCGCCGCTGGTCGGCCGCGATTGCGTTTGCGGCTCTGGCCACCTCCATGCATTTCCTGGTGGGCGGGTTCTGGGCCGGCATGTTGTTGCTACTTGAATGGGTCCAGGAAAAACAAGTCAAGCGGGTCGCATGGCACGCTGCGTTGTTCGCCATTCTCATTGCACCGCTGATGATCGTCGTCGTACCACACGACATTGTGTCGCTGCTGCCCGCGTCTGGCAGCGGGTTGACCCCGGATACCATCTACTCGGAGATCAGGGGCTCTGAACACGTCGCCCCTTTCAAAGCGCTGTATACGTTCTGGGGGTGGGTGCCCGGCATCGTCGTGATCCTAAGTTTGATTGGTGTGCTGGCGGGCTTGCACCATCGGAGACTCCTCACATCGTTCGCCGTCGTTCCGATGGTAGGTCTGCATTACCTGGTGTTCGCCCTGATCATCGCGTATTTCGATCGGCACACAAATTATCTCGGCAAGTTTTATCTGTTTCGCCCGAACTCGTTGATTCTGTTTTTCGCCATAACCGCCATCGTCCTGTCAATCAGACGGCATTGCTCGAACGATGGCCGTTGGATCTTCGCCGTCCTGTCGGCGGCGTTTGTCTTCGTCTACGTGTCGAACACGATGAAGACTCAGATCGATCGTGTGCGACGAGCCCCTGCCATTCCGTTTGAGCAAGAACTCGTTGACGCAATCGAACGCAATTCGGCGCCCCAGGACATCGTGCTCCTGGAGCCGTTCAAGGAGATGGACGCGGAGTACCAGCGTTTGCATCGGCTCATTCCGAGGCCGACACTCGTGTCATGGAAGTTCGCGCCGTTTGACCCAGCGAATCTCATACGCTGGTATGACCTGATTCAGCGGCGTGAGCGACTCTTTGCGCATGGCTGCGTTGAACCCATGGATCCTCCGGTGAGACTGCTCGTGGTCTTTCAGCGGGACGTGGCAGAGAGAATGCTGAATTGCGGTGACCCCGTGTGGAGACACGGCGACGTGACCGTGATCAAGGTCAGGGAGGTTGCGCGAGTACCTGAAGTTACGTCAGTGCCGCGTTAATCACCACCGAAATCGCTCAGGCATGTTTGCCAATCGCTCTTAAGGTTGCCTGCTTCAATCTCCGCCAGTTCGTCACCACACTCTTCGCGTAATACAGTTCCGCCGCGGATATGGTGGTCTTGTGCCGGTTGACCAGTAACGTATCTCCCCAGGCACTGCGCCACATCTTTAGCGTGAAAAAGCCAAGACGTTCCAGTCTGGCGATGATCGGCGCGACCGCGTCGGCAGAGTACCAACCCATGAAGTCATGAAACTCGATCGTCAGTTGTGGAATGCTTGCAAGCAGGTCGTCGGAACACGCACTGAGTGCTTCTATTTCGGCGCCTTCAATGTCGAACTTGACAAGGTCCACTCGTTCGACGGATACCGACTGCAAGAAGGCTGGCAAGGTCATGGCTTCAACGCGAACACCGCGTGAAGAGTCTCCCTTGTTGTCGAGAATCGTCGAGGCCTCCGGATTCGTGGAGAGATGCAACTCAACAAAGCCCTGGTGACCCGCGATGGCGAGATTGTGGACCGACAGCCGTGGATGGTGAGGAATTTGCTTTGCCAGGACTGGATTGGCTTCGACCGAATAGCAACGGCATCCGAAGGCGTTCAGAACGCCATGCGCGAAAGCGCCGCGGTGAGCGCCGAGGTCAATCACGATGGAGTCGGCAGAGAGTTCCGAGCCGATCAGGGTATGACCATTAATCTCGTTCAGCAATGGGACCTTTCATTGACTCGGGTTCAACTGTCGCCACCATTTTAGTCGCGTCCTTGGCCGGGTTGCTTGCAGCGGTCTTCGCAGCTTGACACCCACTGCGAGCCGAAAGACAATCGCGAACGTCAAATGGTGAATGGATACGGCGCTCGTGTGGCAATGATCAAAGCATGGGCGGAGCACGATGCCGATACATTTCGAGCGTTCCTGGAAACGGTGCGAGGCAACGGCATCGACCCGTTCCGGTCGCGTGTGCTCGACGTAGGTTGCGGCGCCAACGCGCCGATGGCTGTGCTGCTGCATTCTGCAGGTGCTACCGTGACCGGAATTGACGCCTACGTCGGTCACCGCTGGGGATTGGGCGTAAACCTGGCGCGATATCGCGACTACGTGCGCGAGGCGGGCGTGATGCGCACACTTCGCAAACTGGTTGGGGAGATCGTTTACGATCGGCACTACTACACGACGCTGGCTCGAAAGACCGGTCTGAAGCTAACAGAACGGAACCTCGACTTACGTAAGGGCGATGTGCATTCCGTCCCAATCCCGGATGGTAGTGTCGACGTGGTCCACTCGAACGCCACCTGGGAACATATCCCTGACGTCGCCGAAGCTAATCGACAGGTGGCGCGAGTTCTGAGGCCGGGGGGGCTCGCATATATCGAGATCCATTTGTTCCCGGCGCTCTCTGGTGGGCACGATCTGCCCTGGATCGTGCCGGGCAAGACCGAACTGGGCGACGTGCGCCCCTGGCAGCATCTGACGAATCCGACGTGGCAGGCCCCGGTATTTCTAAATCGTTTGCGCGAGCGCGACTACGAGCGCCTTTTCAAGACAACGCCAGGCCTCGAGATTATCGGGTGGCAGACGGAGTATACCGAGGGCCAGCAATTGCTGACTGAACAGATTCGCGCACAGCTTCCGGAGTACACCCCGGAAGAGCTGACTAAGCGCAGCATCATCGTCGTCGCGCGCCGAGTTTGATGCTGACGGCATCCGAGAGGAACACGGTTCGGCGACAGCTATTTCGCGTGCGATTTAGAGAGTTCTTTCAGTTCGACTCATCAGTCGCGGGCATCCTAAGTGCGTCGGTCGCTTTGCTCTTCGGGGTCGCTTTTGCCGTTATTGGTCGCAACAGCCGAGCGTTAGAGCTATTCACAGCGGCGCACCGCGCCACGCGATTTCGACCCGTTCGCTCGTTGGTGGAACGGATCCTGAGGCAGCCCCCGATTCTCGGAGGCGCCATCGCCCTGCGAGTCAACGACTCCTACGACCGCTATCTGGAGAGCATCGCTTCCAGCGGGGCGCATCGGAACCCACAAAACCTGATTGGTAGTCGATTAATCGTGGTGAAGTCCCCCGTGACCAATGAGCGGGGCGTCATCGTGATTGATTACACCTATACGTTTCCGATCGTAGCGCGGCATTTCGATTTGGCTGCGCTGTCAAGAAAATACTATATCGTGCTCGAGCCGAGTTGGATCGGTTTCTGCACGCCTGAGATTCTCATTTATTCTCGCTTAAGCGAGCCTGTTTTCGTTGAAACGAACGAGCCGCCTGACATCGAATTCTTGCGACGGATCTCCCCAAATTTCGTGCATGTCCATACCCAGGGAAATTGCTGGGTCGATCATCGAATTTTTCGCCCGGTGCCCGGCGTCGCCAAAGATATCGACGTGAGTATGGTCTCGGCGTGGGCCGACTACAAGCGTCACGCCGGCGTTTTCGCCGCACTCGGAAGACTCCGTCAGCGAGGGGTAAAGCTTCGAACTTTATTGATCGGATATTCAGGTGACGGCAGCTTGACGCGCGATGATGTGCTGCGGCAAGCGAGATATTTTGGTGTTGGCGATCAGATTGAGATTCAAGAAAACCTGAGTATCCAGCAGGTGACCGCCGAACTGACCCGGTCGAAGGTTCATGTCCTATGGTCAAGACGGGAAGGTTTTAATCGCGCCATCATCGAAGCGATGTTGACAGGTGTTCCTGGAATTCTGCGCGCCGGCCACAATTACGGACATCATTATCCGTATATCAATCCGATGACTGGGAAATTTGCGAACGAAGCGACGCTGCCCGCTGTGCTGCTGGAAATGACGGAGCGTCATGCCGACTATGATCCGCGGAGGTGGGTGATGGAAAACATGACGCCTCAGATTGCGACGGGACGGCTGAATGAGACGATTAAGCGCGTCGCTCTGTCTCGTGGCGAACGCTGGTCAACCGACATTGTGACGCGAACCGTCCAATTGAAAAGCGCTGCCTACTGGGACGTCGACGACGCGCAGCGCTTTGACGCCGATTATGCCTATCTGAGATCGCTACTGCGTTAGCGAATTCGCCTTAACCGCATCGATGACCCGGCGCGAGGCTCGCACCGCGAGGCGATCAGTTGAGTAGTCGTTCGCGGCTGATACCGAACAAATGCAACGTTGCACGGAGCAGCTCGCGCCAACCCGAGACGCTGAATGGCCAAATGGCGATTGCTCTCGCGTACCAGCGCACGGCGGTCCAGTTATCCTGTTCGGCGGCGAACCATGCCGACGTCCGCCACACTTCTGCGACAGCCTTTCGTTTCCGCGTTGTTGAAACGAGTCGTCCGCGTGGCGAGTCGAGTGCACGTTCCACGACGCTCAGCCTGTCCTCGGACGTACGACGATGATTTCGAGATACGGATGCCGCTCGCCAGCGGTAGTGCGTGAGCGGCTCGCAACAGGCTGCAAAGCGTGCGCCGGCTCCGGACAGTCGCAGCAGCAAATCCCAATCGACAATGCTTCTAAGGGTCTCGTCATACCCGCCGATCTGTCGGACCAGGCAGGTTCTCATCAGCACGCTCGAATGCGGCACAAAGTTCGCCATGATCAGTTCGTCGAAAACGTCGCCCTCTGGGCAGTCGGCGTTCGCGAAAGTGATGTCCTCGACTCGCGACGAGTCGCCGAAGTTGAGCGCCGCCGTGTAGATGACGTCAGCTCCATTGAGGTAGCGCGCTTGTTTTTCAAGTTTGGTTGCGTCCCACCAATCATCTGCGTCAAGTTGCGCGGTCCACTCGCCGCGAGCCATTTCGACGCCGCGATTTCGAGCAGTAGCATTTCCCTGGTTCTGCTGCCTGAATACGCGTAAACGGTCTCCGTAAGTCGCGACAATGTCGAGCGTCCCATCAGTCGACCCGTCGTCAACGACGATCACCTCAAAGCGATGGTAGGTCTGCGCGAACACGGAGTCGAGCGCTTCGCCAATGAACCGCTCGCCATTGAATACCGGCATTACAACGGAAACCAATGGGGCGTCTCCGTCGCGGTATTCTGCAGGTTTCAAATGCTCTCCTATCGGGCCATCCGATGTTCACGCCGCCAGCCCGGCCCTGTCGTCCGAATCCAAATATTACTTGATAACAAAGGGTGTTGTGGCGGAAACCTCCGGCTGATCAAGATTGTTGTTCGCTCGCTTTACCCACACGCTGATGACGTAGTTACCTGGCGCCGTCGGCGTCCACGTCAAACGCGGAGAAGACGACCAATTGGCGACGGTTTGAGACGTACTCCCGTTTTGAACCATCCATTTATACAAAGCCGGCGCATTCCCGCCCTTAATTGTTGCCGTCCAGGAAACTGCTGTGTTCGCTGTCTGAGGGGACGGACGATCGGCAGCAATCGTCACCGATTTGAACGGCCCATTTGAAGAGCCGCCATCGGTCGCATCAATGATCGAGAAGGCTTTCTTTGCTGACGCTTCAGCTTGATCGGCGCTGTTGCCGCCGCTTCGCACACCTACGGAAATCTCATACGTGCCGGTCTTTCCCGGCTTCCAGTTGAACGTAGAGGCCGTGCCCCAACCACCGACGACAGTCCATGTGGACCCATCGTAAACGGACCACTTGAACTGCAACGGATTTGAACCACCGGACGCGCTCGCTGCCCACTGCACCGCCGGACCGAGCGGTTGCGGCGAAGCCTCGTTCGAGGTCAGGGTGACGTTGTTGACTCGGGAGGGAGGCGCTTGTGATGTCGCTTCAATGGGGAAACTCACGGACGCAAGCGCCTCCGCCTGATCCACGGTGCTCGTACCGCTGCGCGCCCACACTCGTATTTGGTACTGCGAATTGGCGGAGGAGGGCGTCCACGTAAACGCGTTGACGCTGCCCCAGTTCGCGACAACCGTCCATGTCGCCCCGTCGAATAATAGCCATTTGAATTGATTGGACGCATTCCCGCCGGTCGCCGCGGCGGTGAACGAGATGGCGCTCCCCACTGCCTGCGGCGCCGTTTTGTTCGCCGTTAGAGTGACACTACTGACCGCAGGATTCGCATCGACGATCGGGAACGGTATCGTCGCCAGGGCTTCGGGCGAATCGGCGGTGTTCGTCGGGCCGCGGACCCACACTCGCACCTGGTATTTCGAGTTTGCTGCCGAGGGCGTCCACCTGAACTGATTGGAGGTCGACCAGGTCCCGCTTGACCACGAAACACCGTCGACGGTCGTCATCCACTTGAATTGAGGGGGAGTTCCTCCGCCGACTGGCGAGGCTGTGAAGGTGATTGACGCTCCGACTGATTGCGGCGCCGCCACGCTCGACATGATGCTCACCGACGTGACCTGAGTCGGCGGCGGTGTCTGCGGCGGTGCCTGCGGCGGTTCCAGGGTCGAACCAGAACCGCTGACTTTCAAGACGTGGATGATCGGCCGAGACTCATACACGTCGGGGTCCGCGTAACTTTGTGCGATATAGATGGTCTGGTGCGCAGCGTCGTAGCTAACGCCCCCCAGTATCACGCGCGGCTCCTGCGTCGGAAACGAGAACGGCCAAACGCCATAAGGCACGACGTCCCACGGGTTCTTGGTGCCCGCCTTGACGGCTGCAAAGTCGTTCAGATCGTAGGCCCAAATTTGGTATTGATATGGATACGCGTGAACGCCTTGCTGATCTACGCCGGTGGGGTCATAACAGTAAACAAACGTCCCTGAGGGGGGCACAGGCTTTCCCTGCAGCGTGGGGTCATTTGTGCCTGGGCCATAGCACGCCGGCCCGAGGCCATTCCGTCCGAAAAACAGCGCCGTGCGCGTGCCGGCCACGATCACCAAACCGCCCATCTCGGTGGTTGAGCCATAGGTGTCATTGGAGCCGCTCCATGACCCCAGCGTCGGATGATCGGCCGTGTAATACAGCAACGGTGAGGCCGGTACGGCTGCCTGACCAATTGACACTGGATCAAAACTAAACGCCGCCGGCCCCCAAGACGTCCGCGACACGATCGGAACGCAGCATTGACCGCTGACCATTGAACTGCCCAAGCGCTGCTGCCATTCGCTCGGAACTGCGGCTAATAGACCCGAAACGAATCCGGCCCTCCCGCTGTCCCAAACTTGCGTCCAGCCCTGAAAACTGGGTTGGTTCAACTGGAGTGAACGTGAGAAGTGCGATACGCGTTGGTCGTTATTGGCGTCGTAGTACATCGACGCGGTACCGAAAAGACGGCCGTTCTGAACCAACAGAGAGTTGGTCCACACGCCCCAGCTCGCAACCTCCGCTATTCGACCCTCAACCGGATCGGCGAACCCCTGCAGATATTGAGCAAACGGCATGTTAATGACGTCGTTGCTAATCACCGGTGAAGGGATGCTCACTTCGGCGACGAGACCCACTCGCGAGCTGATGAACAACGATGGCCTGGAGGGATTGAACGCGACGGCTTGTCCGCCCCTGGCGAAGCTTTCACCATTGCTGGCTTCGGCAGGCAGGCGAAAACCTCCTGCATAGGAAATATCGCTGAAGGAAAGCCGCGGCAATAACAGCGGGTCTGATGATTGAGCAAAAACCTTCGACCCGATCGACGTTTGAGAGATCGGTATCGCCACGATAGCAATCAAGATCCACAGAGCCGTCTTTGCACACATCTTCCCCATACACCGTCCTCTTCTGCGACCCAAAAGGGTGTTGTTGTGGTGGATGGCAGGGCAATTAACGGACCACCTCTGCAAGAATCGCAAGAATGGCTGGGAATCGCTGAGGATGAGGGGAGTTAACGCGATGCGGAGCGAGCGAAATATCGTGCAAAAATTTCGTGGTCAGCTGACAAATTTGCAATGCGACGCACGAAAATTACGAAACGGTCGCGCATGTGTTCCCTTGCGCGGCGACCTCAGTAAACCATCGAAGCAGCGCTTTCAAAAATTGGCCAGAGCGGTTCCAACGTGCGGGACCACGTTAGTGAACTGAGATCGCCTGAGGCTGCGATTCGGCGGCGCTCCTCCCCGGTGCGCGACAACAGTGCGACGACATGGGAAGCAAATTGTTCTGCCGTGTCCGCGATCGACATCGCCGATGTTGCTTCACTGGGTAACCCTCCAGCCACAGCTGGGGTTACGACGATTGGCAGCCCGGCGCCGATCGCTTCCAGCGCTTTGTTCTGGATGCCGCGCGCGACATGTAGTGGCGCGATCGCCACCGCAGACTCCCATAGCCAGGGCCGCACATCGGGCACGCGGCCCGTGACGGTGATTGACGATTCATTTGCCGCGAGATCGACGAGCGCCCGTTGCGGGTCTGAGCCGACAATCGCGAGAGTTGCGGCGGGTATCCGGCTACGAACCAGTGGCCACACTTCACGCGCGAACCACATCATTCCTTGATGGTTGGGTTCGTAATTCATCACGCCGCAGAAAACGACCTGCGGCCGAGCGCTCGGCTCAGCGGTGGGACGCAGCCGTTCCAGATCGACACCGTTGTGTATCGTGTGGATGTGAGCGCTGGGACTGAGGGCCTTTGCGACGCTCGCTTCTTTCGAGTTGACAACCAGACTTGCTCTCGCAATGGTCGCCGCACGGGCCTCGAACGCACTCAAGTGTTTGGCTTCCCGCCGATAGACCCAGGACATCGGCGGCTTTGCCTTTTGTGCGAGCTCACGCCACTTTTGTGAGTCCATATCGACGAAATCGATGACAAGAGGTATGTCCTTCAGCAGGCCCTGTAACGCCAGCGGAGCCATCCCGGACCCGTAGGCGAACACCACATCAGGCCGCCGCTCGGTCACCACTTCGGTGATGGAGCGTCGCAGGCCGGGTGCATCAAGCAAGATGTGGGTGAGCGGAATCGACCCGGACAAACCGACGACTCCACGAACATAATTGCGGATGCGGGGCACTCGTGCCGTCGTAACGGCGACTGCGAGCTCTTGCATCTCGTGTGCGTGTCCCGCTTCTGCCTCATCGTGAACAAGGGAGATCAATTCGACGAGGGCACGGCGGTTCAAGTACTTCAGGATGTGGTAGGCGCGGAGCCGGTCGCCTCGGTCTGGAGCGTAGGGTAATCGGTGGGTGAGTGCGAGGATTCGCATCTTGGCAAAATGTTACGTGCCGCTCGCTTAGCGCAGGCGGATGACCCGGGCTGGCACGCCGCCGGCGACGGCTCGCTCGGGAATCGCCCGCGTCACTACCGCGCCGGCACCCACCACGGCGTCGACGCCGACGTCCGCCATGACGACAGCCGCACTGCCGATCCAGGCGCCCGACCCAATGCGCACGGGGCTTTTCTGTATCGGCTGCTCCCGGATTGGCGCCGTCACATCGCTCGTGCCGTGAGTGCGCGCTCCGCTCGGGATATGCACGCCCGCCCCGACCAGCACGTTCGCTCCGATAATTGCCCACCCGATGTGACAACGTGGACCGATATAGACTCGTTCGCCGATCTCGGCAGATGCCGACGACAACAGCGTGCCGAATTCAATCGTGGCCGTCCGCGCGCACGATCGAAGTGTGCGGCAGAGAAATGCGCGTCTCAGGTACTGCCCGGCCAAGCCAGGCACGAGCGCCCATAACTGCGTCGACGACTCCATTGCCTTGTCGACACCGACGATGCGGCTGCGCACCTGCCAGGACCATACCGATGGCGTCACCGCCAGCCAGGCGAACGAATGCGCAACCAGCTTCGCCAGCTCACGCATGCCGTATCAACTCCTGATAGATACCTTCGACGCGCCTTGCCCTTGATTCAAACGACAGTTCGGTCTCGACACGTCGTCGCGCGGCGTCGGCCATGGTCCGCGAGCGTTGTGAGTCGCCCGCTGCATCCCGCATCGCGCCAATCAGTGCCTCGGAGTCGCCAACCGGAACGATTCGCCCGTGCGTGCCGTCGGCCACCAGTTCGGACGTGCCGCCCGCGGCGGTTGCAACGATTGGGGTTTCCATCGCCATCGCTTCGAGCACGGAGTTAGGGGTCCCTTCGTAAGCGGACGACTGCACAAAAAGGTCCAGGCCGTTATGGAGCGCGATCACATCATTGACATGGCCGATGAGCTTGCAGCAATCGGTGAGACCCAGCCGCATTCGTTGCTGCTCCAACTTTTCGCGCAGGCTGCCGTCGCCTGCAATCACCAGGCGTGCGCGAGGCGAATTTGCGCGGAACACCGCGAATGCCTCCAGCAACAGGTCAAAGCGCTTCTGTGGCTCCAGGCGGCCGACGCTGCCAATCACAAAATCGCCGGTCTCGAATCCAAGCGCTGCGCGCGCTTGCGGCGTGCACGTGCGGTCGCGGCGGAATATTCGATGGTCGATGGCATTCAGCAGCGTCGTGATCTTGCGGCGATCCGCTCCGTGGTTGCACAGTTCGCGCTCAATCTCGCTGGACACGGCGATCAGTCGCGGGAACCGCGCCAAAATGCGCTTATCGAGCGGGTAATAGCAGAACCTTTCACGCCGCGAGTGTCCGGTCCAGCCATGGACCGTCGACAGTGCCGCGATGCCAAGCGAACGCGACAACAGCAGCGCCAACAGATCCGTCTTGTAGTCGTGTGCGTGCACGATTTGAATCCGACGGCTGATGGCGAGTTGCTTGAGCCGGCGCCAGACGCCGGGATCGAACGAGTGTCGTTCG
>Ga0157380_10003126_pt1 | contig 11291 bp, 10 predicted proteins | sample S35metaG_FD_119757 | JGI IMG/M metagenome (GOLD analysis project Ga0157380, IMG submission 119757) | Switchgrass rhizosphere microbial communities from Kellogg Biological Station, Michigan, USA - S3-5 metaG | ecosystem: Host-associated > Plants > Roots > Rhizosphere > Soil | place: USA...
AACGATCACCATCCCTGGCGATGTCACCGGAACGTGGGCGAAGACCAACACCGTAGGAATGACGCTGCATTTTACCGCGATGGCCGGAAGCGGTGTTGTGGCTCCCGCCGGAGCGTGGACAGCGGGTGGCTTTATCGGTGCTACCGGCACCAGCAATCTGGTCAAAGCTGGCGACAGCTTGCTGATCACGGGCGTGTCTGTTCTTCCGGGAATGCAATCACTGACCGCGACGCAGTATCCGCTGATCATGCGGTCGTTCGACCAGGAGCTGGTGACGTGTCAGCGGTACTATCAGAAGATCGCCGCTTCGGGCACCGGCTTGGGCGGTGGCGCTTTCATTGATATGTCGCTGGCTTGGCGGGAAATGCGCGTCACCCCGACCATGATTCAAGACGGCGTGTTCACCTTCACCAGCATGGCTGCGAATTTCGTTCAGTCCGCTGTCAGCGTGGCGACCTTGGGCATCACGCCGCGCGGCGGCGGTGTGCGGTTTGGCAATTTCACGGGTTTGGCTTTGGGGACACCGTATGCCATCCGTGATCCAAATATGTTGTCTCTGGACGCGAGGCTCTAATGGCAGACTATCAGCTCACCCACACCGACGTAGTCATCCGCACCAGCGACATGGCGAGCATCCCGAACGATCCCGCCAACAGGGATCGCGCGGAGTACGACAAGTGGCTCGCAGACGGCAACACGCCGGACCCGGCCGCGCCGTTGCCGCCGCCAGCGCCAGCACCGCGCGACGCCAACGAAAGACTTGATGCTGGTATTGCGGCGGCGACGCTGACCGTGGTGGTGGCCGCGCGCGACGTGCTGCACAACATGCCGATGACATTCAATGCGCCGAATTTTCTGCTGATGCTGGCGCAGATGAAAGTGATCTCAGACTCGTTCGTGTCGATGCTGCAAGCACACGCCGCTGCCGGTGGAGCAGAGACGCCGGAACAGCCCGACATGAAGCCGGATTTGCCAGCGAAGCCGCCAGGAGCATAAGCCGTGGCCTTGAATTTCCCGAGTAGCCCGACTGTCGGCCAAGTCTACGATATGTATTCGTGGGACGGCGAAAAGTGGGTGCCGCTTCCGTCTGCAAGCGGTGGTGGCGGGATTTCGGAAGCACCAACAGACGGCGGTCTTTATGGCCGCAAGGCTGCGGCGTGGGCGCGTGGTGTTGCGGTTGCTGGCGACACGATGTCCGGCGATCTCGGGATCAGCAAAGTCGATGCTCAGATTTCGTTGGATAAGACCTCGGGCGGTAGCTGGCTCACCGGCAGACGCAACGGTATCACGCGTTGGACGTTGCAGTTGGGCAATGGCGAGACAGAGTCGGGGAGCAACGCCGGGTCTAATTTCGATCTGTCGAGCTGGAACGATGCCGGTACAAATCTTGCCTCTCCGATTCGTATCTCGCGGGCAACCAGCCAAGTAACGCTCAGTGCTGGCTTGGTGACCGGCGCTGACTTGAATGTGATCCGCGCTGGCGCACCCACGACCGGGGCGGTTCTGTTTGGCAATCTCACCAACAAATATCTCTATTACGACGGCGCTAATTTCGCGTTGACGGGTGGTCATCTGTTCATGACCAGCCAGATCAACCTCAACAACGCCGGGGCTACGCTTACGTTCGGCGGTGCTGCGTCCGCTGGCATCTACAATGATTCCAGCAACATCGCGATCCGTGCGCCAGCGACCAACGGCGCGGTCTATTTCCAAGACCTGAACTCTGCCCACACTTACGGTCTTTTCAACGCGGGCGGTTTAAGTATCACCGGGGAATTAGGTGTTTCCAGCAACGGAAACTTTGGTGGCACCATCAACGTCAGCGGGGTCGGGGCGCAACCTCCAACCCTCACCTATAAAGACAACGTGGGCGGGCTGCGTGGCTACAGCACTTTTGACAGTGTTTCTACCGGCTCTTTTTTCCTTGGGATTCATCAAGCGTCTGGACAGCAGTTGTACATCCGGGGGGACGGCTATCTCGTCCTGAATGCCGTAAACGCGGCGAAACCGGGCGGCGGCTCGTGGGCGGATTCGTCGGACGAGCGCATCAAGACCGTGGTCGGGGACTACGGCAGCGGTCTGGCTCAGATCAAGCAACTCCAGCCGATCCGCTACACGTTCAAGGGTAACGACACCAATCAAGCGCCGTCGAACGACGCGCTTGGCGCGCTGGCCAAGTCAGCGTCAAAAGACGCGCCGACTGTCCCGTATCCCAACTCTCCGCACTACGCGGACGCGGTTGCCGAGACGCAGTTCGTCGGGCTGATTGCACAGAATACCGAAGGCGCGATGCCGGAGTGCGTCAAGCAGATCGCTGGCTACATCGACGGCGCGGCAGTCACAGATCTTCGGATGCTCGACACCAGTCCCCTGGTCTTTGCACTGATCAACGCCGTGAAAGAACTTTCCGCGCGGGTCGAGCAGTTGGAGGCGGCGGCAACCCCGTGAACAAGCCGCACACCAAAGACGACGCCAGTAAGCACGAGCTGCTGATCGCGGCACGCCGTCTGTTGGCGATAAAAGACTCCAAGAACCACCTGATCCAGTTCATGCGCTTGACGATGCCCGACCCCAACGCGATGGACGACGTGACAAAGTCTCTTTACACGATCACCCCCCAGGCAAGTCTGCTCTGTGAAATCTTGGAGAAAGTCGAGAAAGGCGATTTGAAGCGCGTCGCGGTTTCGATCTCCCCTCAGACCGGAAAAAGCCAAGTGCTGACAAGAGGCGGCCCTGCCTGGATCAGCGGTCGAGATCCGCGACGGCACATCATGGTCGGCGCGTACAATCAGGATTTCGCCAACGAGTTTGGCGACGACGTGCGGCAGCTCATCAACAGTAGCGGCTACAAACAGGTCTTCCCAAATTACGTTTTGGACAAAGGCGGCGCGGCGAAAGACCTGCTCATCACGAAACAGCGGGGCAAGCTGGCGTTCGTGGGTGTCGGCGGTTCTGGCACCGGAAAGCCCGCAGACTTCTTCTTCGTTGACGATCCAATTCGTAACGACGAAGACGCCAACAGCGCGAGTTACCGTGACAAGATATGGAAATGGTTCAATCGTGTGGTCTTCACCAGATGTCATGGCAAAACGCCCATCGTGGTAGTGCATACCCGTTGGCACGAAGACGATCTGATCGGAAGACTTTGTGATCCGGACCACCCGGCAAGAAAAAGACCCGTCTCGGACGGGGGTTATGCGGGGATCGAAGCCAACTGGAAATATTTTAATATTCCTGCGGTGGTGACAGACCCGGACCTGGCGAAGGCGCTGAAGCTGGATCTTCACGTCCAGACCGATCCCATCGTGGTGCGCGAGTTTGGCGACAAGCCAATGGCGTCACTCTGGGAAGAGAAATTCCCGCTGAGTTTTCTTGCGGAGGCCAAGCATAATGACCCTGTTGGTTTTTCATCGCTGCGGATGGGAAAGCCCACCCCAGACGATGGCTCGTATTTCAGGGCTGAAGATATCGTCGAGTACGATGTCAGCGAGCTACCAAGAAACCTCCGCAAATACGGCGCTTCAGACCATGCCGTGTCGCGCGCCCAGGGCCGCGACTACACGGTGCTGGGATGCGTGGGCATCGACGAAGACGATAATATTTGGGTCTTACCGGATCTGACCTGGGAACGCATGGAGACGGACCAAACCGTCGAGGAAATGCTGATCAAGTTCAAGCTGCACAAACCACTTTTATGGTGGATGGAAAGCGAACTCATATCGAAGTCTTTCGGGCCGTTCCTGTTCAAGCGGATGCACGAGGAACGGATCTACACGTCGGTGGACGCGGTCACCCCGTCAAAAGACAAATCGCTTCGTGCGAGGTCGATCCAGGGCCGGATGCGAATGCGTAAGGTTTATTTCCCCAAACGCGCGCCGTGGTGGCCCAATGCAAGAGCGCAGCTTTTGCGGTTTCCGGCCGGAGCGCATGACGATTTCGTCGATTGGATCTCCCATATCGGTATGGGGCTTGGCAAAGAAGTCGGCCCGGTGGTCCGCAAACCTAAAAAACCAGAGTTTGCGAGCGGCTCGATCCAATGGATCTTGCAGAACGCGCAGGCTCGCGCCCGCGACGGCGTTAAAAAGACGCGAGGCTGGTGATGACTGACGTGTATGGCGCAGACACGGGCGGCGCGATGACCGGCGCGGAAGCCCTTGGGATGCAAACCGAAACCAAGAAACCATCTTGGGACGACATGCCCGAGGTCGATGAACAGCGCGCCGAACTCATCAAGGAGTGGGAAGACAAGATCAAAGACGCCAAGAAATTCTGGAAAAAGTTCTACCAGCGCACGCGTGATTGCGAACAACTGGCGTTTGCTGGCGCGGACAAGGCGTGGATCGAGTCGGACTCATACACGGTCCCGGTGATCCCCCGGCATATCAATCAGTCGGTGGCGACGCTCTACGCGAAGGACCCCAAGGTCGCAGCGAAGCCGCGCAAAAAGCTCATGTACACGCTGTGGGACGGCACCACGGAGCAGCTCGAAGGCATCATTCAGAAGATCATGATGCAGCAGCAGATGGTGTCGATGGGCATGATGGCCCCTGGCCCCGATCCCAACGACATGGCGGTGCTGGAGGAGATCAAGCAAGTCTCGCAATACGAGCAGCAAGTGGAAAAGCTCGGCAAGACGCTTGAAATCCTCTGGGATTACTACACCAAGGAACAGGCGACCAATTTCAAGTCGCAAATGAAGGCGCTGGTACGCCGCGCCAAGGTGGCTGGTGTCGCGTACTGCCAGCTCGGCTACCAGCGTATCCTCGAACCCAATCCAGACGTGTCTGCGAAGATCAGCGATATAACATCGAAGATCAAAAACATCGAAAGCACCCTCGACAAAGTCAACGACGGCGACGGTGCCAACAGCGCGTATGACAGTGGCTACAGCGCAAAGGGCGAGCTGGAGCAGCTAAAGCTGAACCTGAAAGACCTACAGAATCAGGAAATGATCGTGATCCGGGAAGGGCCGATCTTCTCCTGGCCCAAGGTGCGCGACATCATTCTCGATCCCGACGTGACCCACGTTAAGACCCTGGAGGGGTGCGGCTGGTACGCGCGTGAATATCTGCTCACGCCAAAGCGTGTCTTTGAAGTGTACGGCGTCCGTATTGGCGAGCACTACACCAAGCGTTACCGGGTGGGCGACGATGGCAAGCCGCAAAAGAGAAAAGACGATAAGTCGTGCGAGGTTTGCATCTACGAGATCTTCGACGAGCGAAATCGCCAGCAGCTCGTCATCGCGGAAGGCTATCCGGACTTTGTATCGGAGCCACAAGAGCCGTCCGTCAAGCTGGAGCGTTTTTGGAACCTGTTTCCGCTGGTTTTCAACGAAGTGGAATCGGAAGAAGAAAAATTCCCGCCCTCAGACGTTTGGCTGATGCGGCATCCGCAAAAAGACGTGAACCGCGCCCGCCAAGGTCTTCGCGAGCATCGCAATGCGAACCGGCCGAAGTACCTCGTGGGCATGGGGTCGCTGGAAGACGAGGACAAGCGCAAAATCGCGCAGGCCGAAGCCCACGCCATCCTGGAGATCGCCAACCTCCAGCCCGGTGAAGACATCGCCAAGAAGATCCAGAAGTTCGATCACACCGGCATCGACCCGAACCAGTATCAGGTCGAGGAGCATCACAAAGACATCCTCCGGTCTGTTGGGTCTTCCGAGGCGGCGATGGGCACTCCCACAGGCGGCACCGCCACCGAGAACTCCATCGCGGAAAGCGCGCGAAGCGCGTCGCAGGCCGACAACGTCGATGAACTCGACGATTTCTTAGGTGAACTCGCCAAGAGCGTCGGGCACCTGATGATGCTCGAACTGGAAAAAGAGACTGTTGTCGAGATCGCTGGCCCCGGCGCGGTCTGGCCCGACACCCGCCCGACCCGCGAAATGATCGCAAAAGACCTGGAGCTGGAAATCGAGGCTGGCTCGTCTGGCAGACCGAATAAAGCGGCGGAACTTGCGAATCTGGAGCGCGCCGCGCCGTATGTGCTTCAAATCCCTGGCGTTTCGCCCAAGCCCCTCGCGAAGAAGTACGCGGATCTGCTCGATATCAGCATCGAGGATCTCTACAAGGCCGGAATGCCGTCGATTGCGGCGCAAAACCAGCCGCAAATCGGCCCGCCGCAAGCCGGTGGCCAAGGACAGGGCGGCGAGAAAGACCCCGGCGCGCAGGGCGCGAAGGGATCAGATAACACCGCCAAGCCAGGACCACAGCAACCTGGTCCTCAACCGGCGTACCCCGCTGGCGGTGGTGGCTTAATGCAATAAGACGCAAAAAGACCGAATCCTTGACGTTCGCGTCTGCGTCTGTGAGAAGTGTGAGCTTATTCGCCCGACACGCTAACAGCATCGGGCATAGGGAGACGTAAATGGCAGATTCGGATTCGTCACCCGAATCAATAACTACAAGTCCGGTCGATGGCTCTGCCCAGACCGCAGCACCCGACGTAACGACTACGCCTGCTGAGTCGTCGCCAGCGGAAACCAAGGATACCGGCGAACCGAAGTCGATGGTGGAGGCGGTTCATTCCGCTTTGCAGCCAAAAGACGCGGACGAGGAATCGCCAGCCTCACCACAAGATCCCGACCCATCCAAAGTCGATCCCTTAAAGACCAAGGAACAGACAGCATCCGATGAGCTGAGCGAAGCTGAACGCTCGCAGCTCAAAGGCCGGACTAAAAAGAGTTTCGAGCGTCTGACATCCCGTGTTGGTGAGCTGAGTCAGCAGAACGAGTCTTTGCAGACCCAGGTCAACGAGTACCACAAGGTCGTGGACTACATTCGGGCCACCAAGCTGAAGCCCGAGGAAATCGACACGGTTTTCGACATCGCGACCACGATGAAATCAGGCAATCCGCACGAAGCGTTGCGGAAACTGGTTCCGATAGTCCAGGAGCTTCAAAAGCAGGCTGGCGTTGAGCTGCCCGACGACCTGACCGATCAGGTTCGGAACGGCTACCTCACCGAACAGCACGCTCGCGAGCTGGCTATGGCCCGAAGCGAAGCGGCGCACGCACGAGCGCGGGAGCAACACTCCGCGCAAGAGCGAGCGCAGGCCGACACCCAGGCCAGATTCCGAAGTCATATGACATCGTTGGTGAACACCGCCGACGAATGGGAACGGCAGAAGGCGGGAAGTGATCTCGATTGGAGCCGGAAGTCCGCTCGCGTTCACGAACTAGCCAAGCTGGAAGTTTTGCAGAACGGCCCCCCAGCGTCCCAACAGCAAGCAGTCGAAATGTTCAATCGCATTTACGACCGCGTGACGACGGACCTGAAGGCTTTGATGCCACGACCAGCTCCGGTGCGAGGCTTGAATGGCAGCGCGTCTTCCCCCCGCAGCGTAGCAGAACCGAAATCCATGCTGGAAGCGATCCGGATGGGCATCAGGAGTTCGACGTAGCGGGGCTGTCTGAGAAGGACGCAGTCCCATGCCGTTTACCGCAGCTCAACTTGAAAACGCCGCCAACGCGGCAATCGACTATCACTTTCGCCGTGGCAAGATCACGTCGAGCACCATCACCGACAAACCTCTTCTCGAAGCCCTCATGGCCAAGGAGAAGTCGTTTCCCGGCGGTCTGGAGTTCATCACTGTCCGCGTCAAGGGCGTCTACACGACCACCATCATGGGCTTCGTGCATGATGACCCGGTCACCTACAGCGATCCGCAGAACATCAAGACCGCGAAATTCCCGTACAAGCTGATCCACTCCGGCATTCAGTTTTCGATGCACGAGCTGATCAAGAACGGCATCAGTGTCGTTGACACTGACGACGGCTCGACGACCGCGACGCACTCGGAAGAAGTCCGGCTGGCGAACCTCCTGGAAGACAAGCTGGAGGACATGCAGGAAGGCACCGACCGGGGCATGAACACGATGTTCTGGGACGACGGCCTGCCCGACACCAAACTCGTTCCCGGCATTCAGTCTTTTGTCGTGGACAATCCGGCGGCAGCGGCCACTGTTGGTGGTATCGACCCGGTGGCCAACACTTGGTGGCGCAACCGCGCGTCTCTGGCGATCCCGTCTGCGGACGCGACGCTGCAAGGCGTGGTCACGGTGCTCCAGAAGGAGTTCCGCCAGCTTCGTAAATATGGCGGCAACCCGAACCTTCTCCTGGCCGGTTCTGACTTCATGGAGTTCTTCGAGAAGGAGCTTCGCGCCAAGGGCAACTACACGCTGGAAGGTTGGGCCAAAGGCGGCATGATCGACGCGTCCATCGCGGACATCGCGTTCAAGGGCAAGCCGATCAAGTACGACCCGACGCTCGATGACCAGGGCAAGAGCAAGTACCTCTACGTTCTCGACACCAAACACATCTTCCCGATGGCCGTCGAAGGCGAATCAATGCGCGATCATTCGCCGTCGCGTCCCTACGACAAGTACGTCTTTTATCGTGCCAAGACCTGGGTCGGTGGCTTGGTCACCGATCAACGCAACTGCCACGGCGTTTACTCCATCGCGTGAGCGCCGTCGCCGCTCGATTGGCCCCTCCGGTCGAGCGGCACCCCGCTTCGCCCAAAATGAAAGGGTAAACCCATGTCTTCGGCTTCAACCTCAACCGTCTTGACGGCAGCGGTGCCGTTGGCGGGCACGTTCAACGCGCCATATCCCGCTGGGATGGCGGGCGCGTTGTTCGCCAACGCGGTCAACCACAAAATGTATGCGATGGGGTCGGAATACTCCTCGCCCAAGGATTTCACGCTGGCGTTCGGCGCATCGAACATCACCGTGACCTGGAACGGCCAGACGACGTTGCCTATTGGTGAAAGCGTTCGCCTGGGTCTGGATATTCTCGGCGCGGACGTTGACGACGACGTGCCTCTTAACAGACAGATCGTCAGAGCACCGATTGTTGGGATCTACTTCGGTGCGCCTCTGGCGGCGGCGGCCAACTCGATTGCGTTGTCGCAGGCGGTGGCGGCTGGCGCGGCGGCGCTGCTCAACGGTGCGCGGGGGGCTAACCTCGACGTTCCTCGCAACATCGTGGCGGCGTGGACCGGCACGGCAGTCGCAACAATCCGGGGCTTCGACGTGGACGGCCAACCCGTGTCGGAGCTGTCGGCGTCTGGCGTGGCACACACCGGCAAGAAGGCGTTCGCGTCGATCACCGAAATCCGTTTTCAGAACGCGATCACCGCGCTGACCATCGGTCACGGTCTTCAACTCGGTATGCCGTGCCGGATCTCGCACGCTTCGCAGATCATCTACGAAGTGAAAAACGGTGTGGTTGCTGCGCCAACCGGCACCACCACACTTGGCATCACGACGGCATCAACAGGTACGTCTGGCGACGTGCGCGGCACCTATGCGCCGCTGACCCCGCCCGATGGTCTTACAGCTTACTCACTGGTTGCTGTCTCCAACGCCCCCGACGATAGAGGCATCAATCAATATTTCGCGTGAGTGAAGGAGGCGGGGACGCAAGTCCCCGTCTTTTAACCAGGAGGCCGCCATGTCTGCGATAGCGATCAACGTGCTCTGGTTCCTCATTGGCTTGATCATCCTATGCGGGGTCATCTACCTCGTGATCTATGTGATCGAGCTGTTCGTCATGCCGATCCCGGAAAAGATCAAGCAGGGTGTCTGGGTCATCGTGCTGCTTCTTGCACTGATCGCGTTGATAAGCGCCCTGGTGGGAGGGGGCGGGTTTCACTTTCCCGCCGTCCGGTGAGAGTCAGATAGAGCCGTTGCCGCCTTATCCGCCTCCACCGCCTTCGATTATTGAAAAGGAACGCTAAATGCCTATTCGGCCCCTCTACGATGTCACGGTCTTGCTTGGCGGCTCGCGCGATAACTCGGTCTTTGTGCCGGGGATCAGCGCAGTCGAGATCTACGTTCTCCAGCGCATTCACGGCCAAAACGAAAGCGGCACCAACCCGATTACCAATGTCAAAAAGACGGGTAAGGGGGTGGAGCGTACCGATGCGCAAGAGCGCGCCCGCATCGGTACGCGCTACAATTCGCCATCGCCAGGGGCCAATGGTATCGCGATTCTGAACGCGATGTACGGCGTGGGAAATCCACTTCCCACTGAATACGAAGAACCCGTAGCGCCCGACGCACAAGACGCGCCGCTGATGCGCGAGGAAGAAAAACTCATCGAGCTGGAGCCGGAGGCGTCTGGCCCGATCACCAGCGTTCCGGACAAGCCGCGAAAGGCCAGGGCCTCCGTCCTGGATGACGTTGACCACTAGGAGGCTTCGATGCGCGGTTCGCAGTTTCTGACGATGATCAACATGCTGCGGGACGAGCTGCGCCGGTCCACCGATCCTGCGGTGAGTTCGTCTGACATTGATTCGCTGAAACGCGTGCTCAACCGCACTTACGAGTTCCTCTACACGGACTACGATTGGCCGATCTTGCGAGAGGTTTTCCCGTCCGACGAAATGCTGGCCGGGGAGTTTCTCTATGATCTCCACGACATCGACCCGGAGCGGATCGAGCACGTCGCGCTTTGGCATAACGCCGCTGCGTGTCCGCTGGAGCGCGGCATCGGGTTCGATGAATACTCGCTCTATGACACGGAAGACGGCGAGCGGTCTTCGCCTGTGCAACGCTGGGATCTGCGCCTCGTCAACAACACGGTGCAATACGAGGTCTGGCCGATTCCAGACGGCACCAAGATGTATGTGCAGATCATCGGCTGGCGAAAGTTCAATCGCCTCGTCAACGATATCGACGTGTGCCTGCTCGATGACAACCTGGTGGTGGCGTTTGCCGCTGCCGAAATGCTCACCGCTCAGGGCAGCGCAGACGCAGAGTCCAAACAACGTAGCGCCCAGGCGATGTATGTGCGGCTGCGCGGCCGTGTGAAATCGGGATCACGGACCTACACGCTGACAGACGGCGGCATGAACAAGCCACCTCCCAAGATCACTGTTCAAGTCAACGGGTAGCGAATGTGGCATACGTCGCCATTGCCGATTTCAAATACGGGATGGATCGCAGGCGTCCGCGCATAGCGGGCGTCTCTGGAACGCTTTACACACTCAAAAACGCGCATATTTCGCGGGGTGGCGACATCGAGCGCGCCAAGAAATTCGCGCTTAAATATTCACTTCCCAGCGGCACCCACGGGTTGGCGCGTAATCGTCAGCAGCTCTACGTCTTTGGGTCTGCGGATCTCGCCGCGCTGATGCCGCTTGGTGTTCTGTACCAGCGGCTGCAATCCGTTGGTGGCAGTTCTACGATGACCCGTGTGCTGGACGTTCGCACGTTCAGCGGCAAGCTCTACGTCGTGGCGGAATATAACGACGGCCAGCTCTGTCATTTTTACGATGGCGTG